>Ga0172375_10003282_pt1 | contig 24689 bp, 29 predicted proteins | sample LakKiv1m_FD_114537 | JGI IMG/M metagenome (GOLD analysis project Ga0172375, IMG submission 114537) | Freshwater microbial communities from Kabuno Bay, South-Kivu, Congo - kab_092012_11.1m | ecosystem: Environmental > Aquatic > Freshwater > Lake | place: Democratic Republic of the Congo...
AAATTACCGCGTTATATGCCCCGATTTACCAGGGCAAGGCAAAAGCGAGCATTTAAACAATCAGACTATCGAGTTAATGGCCGATTCTATTCATGAACTTTTAAATAATTTAAAAGTTAAAAAATGTATTTTGTTCGGGCATTCTATGGGTGGTTATGTTTCGTTAGATTTTGCAAAAAAATATAAAAAAGTGTTAAATGGATTGTGCTTATTCCATTCGCACCCCTTTTCCGATGATAACGAAAAAATAAAAAGCAGAAATCAAGAAATTGAACTATTACAAAAAGGGAAAAAGGATTTAATAATAACTACTTCGATACCACGAATGTATGCTCAAAAATTTATAGAAAAAAACGAAAAGTATTTAAAAAAATCATTATCTATAGCTTTAAAAACCGAATTAAATGGCATGATTGCATGCATAAATTCTATGATAAACCGTTATGACCAAACACAAACTCTAAAAAATATTGATATACCTACAATGTGGATAGGAGGGCAGTATGATAATTTTTTTAACTATAAACTCTTAAATAATTTCAATAATACAAATATTACAGTTTGCTTATTAAAAAACTCGGGACACATGGGTATGTTTGAAGAATTTGAAGTGTCTTTTGATGCGGTTTCAAAATTTATTAAAAATTGTATTGTTTAAAATACCGTTTACTTATAATTTATTGAAAAACTAAAATTCAAGAATTTTTACTTTAAATATTTTCACTAAATTTTTCTGATATTTGTAAAGTTGAAATTAAATAAAATCATATTAAGCATTATTTTCACATGTATATTGTTATGTACTATTAATGCCCTTTCGCAAGATAAACGTTATGTTATTGTAAAAGGCGGTTTTGGATTACCCTATGGTGCGTGGGGAACAAACATAGAATACAGATGGAAAAATTATGGGACATACGTTGGTGGCGGTTATTTAAAAGAACAAAGTTTTAGAGATGTTCACTTAAGCTCGTCGTTTAATACCTGTTTGGGTTTAAAATATTACTTTCTAAAGCCACAAGACGGTTTTAGGCCAGTTCTAGGTCTACATGCTGGTTGGTTAAATAATTACTATTCGAGCAAAATAAATACAACAAGTTATAATTACAATGTTTATGGCTTGGCCGGATTAATGGGCTTATATTTTAGCGAAAATATTGTTAGTTTAGAAATAAGCATGTTAATCGACCCCGGAATGTTAATTTATAAACCTGCAACTCACCCTTACTATTCCGATAAAGTATATATTACTCCTTCAATTGGTGTTGGAGTAAATTTATACGCGCTTAAAATATATTTGAGAGACCTTAAAAACCGCCGCAAACTAGAACTTATTGACACTGTACCAAATATTATTACAAATAAGAAAGATAGTATTCTACCAAAGAAACAAGACTATGAAACCGAAAAAATTGTAAAAGACTGCAACGATAATGTTGGCTATAAAATGATTAAAAAGTTTTTTAAAGATAAAAACGGTAATTCATTTGCCGTAAAACAAATTGCAGAAGATATGTATGTTTTTATTAAAATACAAAAATCAGGTGCAATAACAAGCCAAACATTGCAAATTAATTACCTCGATTCTACAACCAAGCTAATAAATGTTTTTATGCTTAAATCGCTCAATAAAAATGATAACATCGAAACAATTGTAAATAAATTTTTAATTAAAGACTTTAAAAATATTCAAACATATTACTTGATTTCCGGTAAATCGACAGTGTTTTACTATGCAAATAGCTCTAAAGACTTTTCGATACGGCTAAACGACTTAAAAATGAAAAATTATGAGGGCAATAAATTTCTTTATTATGATGAAATTTTAATATGCTTGCTTATAGGCGATTAATAAATAATTATTTGTGAAATTTATTTCCTGAATTAACAATAATAGCCCCCAACACAGTTAAAATACCGCCAATAACCTGAATCCAAAGAGGCCATAAATTTAACAAAACAAAGGCCGATAATAAAATAACAAAGCTCTTTGAAGTTTGAATAATAATAACCTTTGAAGCTTCTATAAATCTTAATGCGTTATATTGTGCATAAGCTCCAACAAATGGTCCGATAAATGCACCATACATTGCTGTATAAACTGCATTTTTATAAAACACAATTTTTTCGTTAAGAATAAAAACAAATAAAACTGAAAAAACAAATAATGCAAAAATCCTTGTAAACGAGAGCAGTTCGGGTTTAATTACTGCTATATATTTTTTTGCAATAATTACATTAATTGAAATAGACACAACAGAAACCAAAACATACTGACTGCCGTTTATAAACAATGAATTTAAGTTTAAATTCCATTTTAAACTAACTAAAAATGCACCTGCTATTGCAATAAATACACCTACTTTTTGCACGTTGTTAAACTTTTCTTTCAAAAATATTATGCTTAATGTTACAACTAATGCCGGTGAAATGTTGCCTATAAAAGATACAATAGCCGGGTTATCAATTAATTTAATAGCAGTAAAAAACGATGTTGTTGCAATAATTTCTAAAACTGCAAATGCCAATAAAATTAGATAAGAATTAAAATTTAAATTAAAAATTGTTTTAATTTTATTGCTAAATGTTATTGCTAAAATATTGTATAGTAAACCAAATCCGTACCATAGCAAACCAAATTGTAATACTGTTTCAAATTGTAAAATGTATTTGCTAGAAAAATATGTATTAGCAGCAGTAAAAACGGATAAAATAGCTAATAAATAACCATTTAACTGCAAATTGTTATTTCGCATTAATCCATATTATTAATCCTATTTTTTATTGCTTCTGATTCTTTTTCAAAGCCGGGTTTACCAAGTAAGGCAAACATATTTTTTTTGTATGCTTCAACACCTGGTTGGTCAAATGGGTTAACGTCGAGCAAATAGCCACTTACTCCACACGCAATTTCGAATAGATAAATAAGTTGACCAATATAATTTTCATTTAGTTTTGGGATTTCGAAAAATATGTTTGGCACACCACCGTCAACATGAGCCAATAAAGTGCCGAGTTGAGCCATTTTATTAACGTAGCTTACAGGTTTGTAGCTTATAAAATTTAATCCATCTTCGTCGTTGTTATCGTGCGGAATTGCTAAATTGTTTCGTGGATTGGTAACCGATAAAACAGTTTCAAAAAGTATTCGTTGCCCATCTTGAATATATTGCCCCATAGAGTGCAAATCTGTAGTAAAATCGACGCTTGCAGGGAATATCCCTTTGCCATTTTTTCCTTCGCTTTCGCCATATAGCTGTTTCCACCATTCCGAAAAGTTATGCATTCGTGGAGTGTAATTAACCAGAATTTCTACTAATTTGCCTTTGTTAAAAAGGGCATTTCTTGTTGCTGCATATAATAATGCTGTGTTTTTATGAAATTCTGTTTTTGGCGACGTATGCTCCATCATGTGCCTTGCTCCTTTTATTAATGATGAAATATCGCCACCGGAAACTGCAATAGGCAAAAGCCCAACCGGAGTTAGCACAGAATATCTGTCACCTACATCATTTGGAATTACAAAAGTTTTATAACCTTCTTGTTTTGATAGATTTAGCAGAGCTCCCCTTTTTTCATCTGTGATTGCTACAACCCTGCTACGAGCTTCGGCTTTGCCATATTTTGTTTCTAAATGATGCTTTAATAAACGGAATGCTATTGCCGGCTCTGTTGTAGTGCCCGATTTCGAAATTACCGTTATGGCATAATCGTAGTTATTTAGTGTTTCTAAAAGTTCAAATAAGTAGTCTTCACCAATATTTTGGCCTGCATATAAAACAACTGGATTTTTACGTTCTGTAAGTAAGTTGTTAAAATTGTGGCTTAAAATATCAATAACCGATTTAGCACCAAGATATGAGCCACCTATGCCAATTACGACTAAAATATCAATTTTATTCCTTAGTAATTCGGCAGTTTCGTTTATGTCTTTTATTAAATGTTCCGAAATAGTTTCTGGAAGGTTTACCCAGCCGAGAAAATCGTTGCCCTTACCTTGTTTGTTATAAAGTAAATTTAATTTTTCTTTTGCTTTTTCGGCAACTGATAATATTTCCGATTCTGTTACTGTGTTTAAAACGTGCTCGTATGTAAATTCAATAGGTTCCATAAATTATTTTAAATTATTTGTTAAAAGTTTCATTTCAACAACAGGAGAGTATTTTTCATATAATATTCTATATACAGCTTGTGTAATAGGCATTTCGATATTATTTTCCTTTGCAATATTTATTATACTGTTTGCAGCATAATAACCTTCTGCAATCATGTTCATTTCTAATTGAGCCGATTTAACAGTATATCCTTTACCAACCATAGTTCCTAATGTTCTGTTTCGGCTAAATTGCGAGTAGCATGTAACAAGCAAATCGCCTAAATAAACATAGTTTAATAAATTTCTGTTTGGCAGTGGAGCTACAATATTTAAGAAATTATTTATTTCCCTAATTGCGTTTGATGTAAGCACCGATTGAAAGTTGTCGCCATATCCTAAACCATGACAAACTCCTGCAGCTATTGCCATTATATTTTTTAATACTGTGGAATATTCAGCACCAATAACATCGTTAGAGGTTATAGTTTTAATATATCTGCAATTTAACATTTTGCAAACTAATTCGGAGTTATTGTTGTTTTCCGATAAAACAGTTAGGAAAGTTAGACGTTCTAAGGCAACTTCTTCGGCATGCGATGGTCCCGAAACAAATCCTAATGATGAGTATGGAATTTTAAAATAATTGTTTAAATAACTGCAAACAGTTTTATTGCACGATGATATCATACCTTTAGTAGCAGAAAAAACAATTTTATTTTTAAAGTCGTTTTCGGTAATGTCTGTTAAACTCGATTCAATAAATGCTGAAGGCAAAATAATAAAGATTATATCAGAATTTTGAATAACATTTTTTGTGCTACTGCTAATTGTTACAACTTCATTGTTAATTTCTACATCGCTTAAGTATAAAGGGTTGTGGGAAGTTTCTTTAATTTGCTTTGCCATGTCAGTATCGCGAACCAGCCAATTTATATTTTTTACGTTTTGCTGGAGAATTTTTATCATTGCAGTAGCCCAACTACCTTCACCAATTATACCAACTGTGTGATTATCAATCATTATATTTTGTAAAATTTAATTTTTAAACGTACAAATTTTTTTGATTTTTTCAATAATAAAAATTAAGCATACAAATTTTTGTTTTATATTTAGAATATTTATAAATAATTTTTGTATTTTAGCAAATTATTTTAAATAAAAATGACAAAAAAGAGTATTAAACAAGTAGTTACACAATTGTTTACAAATTATTTAGAACGTAACGGACACCGCAAAACCCCCGAAAGATATGCCATTTTAGACGAAATATATTCGCAAGATGGTCATTTTGATATTGAAACTTTGTACATATACATGAAAAACAAAAATTACCATGTAAGTCGTGCCACATTGTACAACACTATTGAGCTTTTACTCGACTCAAACTTAGTAATAAAGCATCAGTTTGGAAAAAATATTGCACAGTTCGAAAAAGCTTACGAATGTCGCCAGCACGACCATTTAATTTGCATTAAATGTGGTAATGTGTCTGAGTTCTGCGACCCTCGGCTTTACGAAGTAATAAAATCTGTAAAACAAAACCAACAGTTCGAAACAGAATTTCATTCGCTTTATATTTACGGAACCTGTAAAAACTGTGCTAACTAATATTATTAAAAATTTCGATTAATATTTTTTCTTCGTTTTCCCAACAAAGCTCTTTAGCAGCTTTATAACAATTTGCTTTTAAAGTGTTTAATTTTTCTTTATCGTTAAGCAGGTTTTCGATTGTTTTTGCTAAGTTTTGTGCAGACGTGTCGCTAATTAAAATGCCAACTTTGTAATTTAAAATAATTTTTCTGATTTCCGGAAAATCAGACCCCACAACAGGTACGCCGGCCTTTATGTAATCAAAAATTTTATTAGGTAAAGCAAAATAATAATTTAAACCTAAATTTTCTTCGAGCGATATGCCTAAATCGGCAGTGCAGGTGTAATTTATTAAATCATCGAATGGTACTTTGCCTTTAAAAATAACCTTATCCGAAACATTTTCATTAATACTGTGTTTTTTTAAGTAATTTGTTATATCGCCGTCACCTACAATTAAAAGGGTTACTCCGTTTAAATATTTCATTGCTGAAATTACTTTTTCTAGTCCACGACCTAAGTTTAAAGCTCCCTGGTAAATTATTATTTTATTATTTTTGTTTTTAGTAGTGTTTTCGTTTGTATTAAAGTTATATAAAGGCAAGTTTCTTACAACCTTAAAATCAGTATTGTATAATTTGTTATAAATTTCCGAAATCGATTCACAAACTGTATAAGTGTTTTTAAGATTTGGCAAAATATTTTTTTCTATAAATGTCCATGTTTTTTTAACAAAAGGTCGATTTACAAGCTCCGGTAGCTCAGTGTAATATTCGTGACTGTCGTAAACAATTTTTTTATTTCTAATTTTTGATGCTAAATAATTAGCTAATAAAGTATCGAGGTCGTTACTTAATATAATATCGTATTTACTAAATAACAATATAAAAAATAATCTGAAATTGTATTCTGCATAAAACATAAAACTTTTGTTAAATAATAATTTAACACGCTTTGTTTTATATTGTCGGTTTAATGGTAACGACTTTTTAAATTTTCTGCCAATTACTAAAACCTCAAACCCATTGTTATATAGTGTTTGCGCTACCTTGTGTACTCTATTATCTGTTACAAGGTCATTTGTTACAGAAATAATTATTTTGCTCAAAAATTTTTTTTGTAAATATATTAAACTTTAATATTATATTAAGCTACTAAAGTGCTTTACAAAAAGTGAGTTATTTAAATAAATTTGAAAACAAAATTTTAGCTATTCCGACATTAATTTTATTGCTACAAAACTTAATAGGTAACGAAAATGTTCCTGTTATAAAGCCGGCACATTTTATTTCTTTTAGTCGTTGAATTAATTCGTCTTGTTCTATATTCAAATCGTTAAAAACTTCGAAACTTGTAATACAGCATTTTGAGTTCAAAATTCGTTCTAATATAACAATGTTTATCGGCTCGGCAAGTACATTGCAAAAATCAGATATTTGAATATGGTGGATAGATACCTGTTCATTTGTTAATGTTTGGTTTGTGTATTTGCTAACCATTTTTTTTAATTCTGAAGTCGATGGGAAATCGCCTTCAAATTCGATATTATTATTTATTAGTAAACACGGCACATTCGAAACGCCTAACGATTTTATTTTGTTTTCGTCGTTAACAATATCTAAATAAGCATTTATATTTAAGTTTGAAATAGTTTGAGATAATAGTTTTTCAAAGCTTTGCGATTTAGAATCGTTATTTACTAACAAAGAAATATTAATACAACTTTTTGGCATATAATTTTTTTTGTAAAATTACACAAGTATCTGATATTATTATTAATATGTTATATGTTTGAAATCAATGTTATACAACACTATTATATGGTGTTATAACTATTAACAGTGTATTGATAATTTTTCTATATTTTTAATGTCGTTTTCTATTGCTGTTCCTATTACAACAATGCTTGCTCCTGCACTAAACGACTTCCTTACCTGCTCAATGTTAGAAATTCCACCTCCAACAATAATTGGGATACTTATGTTTTTATAAACACTTTTAATAATATTAATCTCTACCGGTTTATTAGCACCACTGCCGTTTTCGAGATAGATGGTTTTTAAACCCAACATTTCGCCGGCAATTGCAGTAGCAACAATTAAATCGGGTTTGTTTTCGGGAATTGCAGTTGTGTTACTAATATATTCTACAGCAGATTTTTTGCCTGAATTAATTAAAATATAACCAGTTGGAATTGTTTCGAGTTTATACTTTTTTATTAACGGTGCAGAAATTACATGATTACCAATTATATATTCAGGATTTCTGCCAGATATAAGAGATAGCAACAACATTGAGTCGGCATACTTTGAAATTTGCAACGGACTGCCTGGAAATAAAACGATTGGCAGTTTTGTGACTTTTTTTAAACTTAATATGTAATTGTCAATTGGCTCTGATATTAAACTACCCCCAATAAAAATAAACGAATAGCCACATTTTTCGGCTTTTAACGATATTTGTTTAGCAATGCTTATCGACGTTTTATCAGGGTCGATTAATATTGCTGTTTTTTTTACTTTATTATTAAACTTAGAAATTGTTTTCATCAAAGCGAATATGTTTACAAATGTAATTATTTTAATAAATCTCAAACAAATAATAATGTTTAATTTTTTAACTTCGCAAAAAAAATAAATTATGTTTAGAACAAACACTTGTGGTGAATTAAATTTAAGCAATATTAGGAATAATGTTACATTGTGTGGATGGGTTCAACGGATACGCGATAAAGGATTAATTGTTTGGCTCGATTTACGCGATAGATATGGCATTACTCAGCTTGTTTTTAATCGTAACGAAAGCCCTTTGGAAGTTATAGAAACTTTAAAAAATATTGGTCGCGAATATGTTATTCAAGCAAGCGGAACAGTAATTGAAAGAGAATCAAAAAATTTAAAAATTCCAACCGGCGAAATAGAAATAAAGGTTAATAAATTAGTGATTCTAAATAAATCAATTACACCTCCGTTTACAATCGAAGATACAAGCGATGGAGGCGATGAATTAAGAATGAAATACCGCTATTTGGATTTAAGAAGAAACCCATTAAAAAATAATATAGAACTAAGGCATAAAATGGGTATCGAAACCCGAAATTATTTAAATGCCAATGGTTTTTTTGAAATAGAAACTCCATTTTTAATAAAATCGACACCCGAAGGTGCTCGCGATTTTGTTGTCCCATCGAGAATGAACCAAGGTCAGTTTTATGCTTTGCCCCAATCACCTCAAACATTTAAGCAATTGCTTATGGTTGCCGGCTTTGATAAATATTTTCAAATTGTAAGATGCTTTAGAGACGAAGATTTAAGAGCCGACCGTCAGCCGGAATTTACACAAATAGATTGCGAAATGTCGTTTATCGAGCAAGAAGATATTTTAAACATGTTTGAAGGGTTAGTTGTTCATTTATTTAAAACTGTTAAGGGTATCGAAATTACAAATTTCCCAAGAATGACCTACGATACAGCAATGCAATATTATGGTTGCGATAAACCCGACACAAGGTTCGAAATGAAATTCGTAGATATTACTGAAATTGCAAAAGGTAAAAATTTTAAAGTATTCGACGATGCAGAAATAATTATCGGAATTAAAGCCGAAAACTGTTCAGAATATACTCGCAAACAATTAGACGAACTAACCGAATTTGTTAAAAAACCTCAAATTGGAGCATCTGGATTAGTATATGCAAAATTTAATGCCGACGGTACAGTAAAATCGTCGGTTGATAAATTTTTTAGCGAAGATGAGATTAAAAAATGGTGCGAAAAATTTAATGCAAAAAAAGGCGATTTGCTGTTAATACTTGCCGGTAAAACCGAAAAAACTCAAAAAGCACTATCGGAGCTTCGGTTAGAAATGGGTAATAGACTATCGTTACGTGATAATAGTAAATACAGCCCATTGTGGGTAACCGATTTCCCGTTGTTGGAGTGGGACGAAGAAACAAACCGCTTTTATGCCAAGCATCATCCTTTTACCTCGCCAAAAACCGACGATATAAAACTTATTGATACCGAACCGGGTAAAGTAAAAGCAAATGCCTACGACTTAGTAATTAATGGGGTTTAAGTTGGCGGTGGTTCTATAAGAATTCATAATCGTGAAGTTCAAAATAAAATGTTCGAGGTGCTTGGTTTTACAAATGAAGAAGCTCAAAAACAATTCGGATTTTTATTAAATGCATTCGAATATGGAGCTCCTCCGCACGGTGGTATTGCCTTTGGGTTCGACCGTATTTGTTCGCTTTTCGGTGGGAGCGACTCAATTCGTGATTTTATTGCATTCCCAAAAAACAATTCAGGCAGAGATGTTATGATTGATTCGCCATCGGAAATTTCTAATATTCAATTTAATGAACTTGGAATAAAATTAAATATTAAAAAATAAATGCAACCTTTTAATTAAATATTTGGTCATGTAAATACTCCCATTTTAATGAATAAGGTTTAGATGTATTAAAGTCCGCAATAAAATGCGGGCTTTTTTTATTATTAATTACATTAACAAAGGCGAGTAAAAAATAAGATAACGCCTTTTACCACAAACAATTTTTCGATTGCGTCATTGGTCGTCGCTTTGGAATGTAGTAACCCGCTCTTGTACCTCAATATTGGTAGGGGTAGTTTGAGTATTGTGAAGATTGCTTCACCTTCGCTATGCTTGTTTAGCAATGATGGAATTATTAAGTGATTGTAATAATTCATACCACGCACATTGTTAAATTCGGACTCACATTAACATCTTATTAATTATTTTAATATTTAAATAATGTTATTATAACTCTTACGGCAAATAAACCGGCACAGATGAAGAATCAATAAAAACTATCCCGTCATACACATTTCTTATTACCATTGATTCATTTGCAAAACCTGAAGATTTGGCACTTATGGTTTGGTACATCCAGTGAGTTCCAATATTATCATTATGGTGTAACAAATCAACAAATAAATATTTTTTTCGTGGTTGGTACAATATTGCCTCAAGCGAGTTAGAAGAAACAGGTAATGGTACGTCTATTACCGACCAGTCCCATTCTGTTTTTGTTTTACCTTTTAGCATGTATAAACCAATTGTGTACATTTCGTTTTTATATTTTTCATATAACCATGTTCCCATATTTTTAATGTCAGAATAAAGAGCATGCTGGTACTGACTATTTGCAATGTGGTAGTTGTGTGCCCATAAAATTATTTTTTTATTTGGATATTGTTTTTCTTTAAGAAAAGAAACATTTACGGACATTGCTGAATCTCTAAGCATGTCGGCATTAAAATTTTCACCATTAAAATATTTTATAATATAATTTATGTCAGTTAAGGTAGATGTTATTGATTGTTTTAATAATAAGGGTAATATTGGATTACTTGGATAATAAGAGATTAGGGTATCAATATGTTGGTCTATCAAACTACCAATGTGCAAATATGTAGATGATATTGAATCATAATATTGGCTAAAATACGAAGGATTATAGTTGTATAATTGGACGTTATTTATAGAATCAAAAGGCCTAATTATGTTTGCATATTGAATATCTATTTTGGAAAGCATTTCAAATAAGTATGAAGCTCTTTTGAGAAGAGATTTATTTCTTGAGGTATGAAAACAATCAAAACCAGCAAATATTAAGGGATGGTTAGTTGATTGAGTTGATTTTATATAAGTAAATAATTCTTTTACGTCATTTGTACCCCAGACGCCAAAATAAATTGAATTTTTCATTGCTTCAATTTCGGTTAAACTATCAATATTTTCATTAGTATAGAAGCATTCAAAAAATCCGCTTTCGAAAGCAATAACATCAAAACCCATTTGTTCATGGAGAAACTTTATCAGCCTTACCTTTATTTGGCTGTATTCTTTTGTGCCATGACTACTTTCACCAAGCTGTACAAGGGTTCTATTGCCAATGTATTGTTTCAAGCATTGAAGGTCAGAAAAGTTTTCTGAGGTTAAAGAACGGATATCAACCCTGTTGTACTTATTGTTTAACCAATTTATATAATTTGAACCTACTGTCGGTATCTGAGGAATTGGGCTTATTGTTATGGACGAATCATTCATTAAACCAGTCCAGTCGGTAATTTCAGACCAACAGTTTATTGAGTTTTCATTTCCCCTATGATGATTGCTAGTATTTTCATCATAAAGATATTCTTTATTGCAACTGATTAATAAACAAACAATAAAAATAAATGATACTATTTTAAATTTATTGCTCACAATAAATAAAATTTATATATGGAACTTCTAAAAATGCCAAAATCGTCATGCTGAATTTATTTCAGCATCTCTTAACAACCTGATAATTAGATTCTGAAACAAGTTCAGAATGACGGAATAATTAATTTTTAGAAGTTCCCTTTATTAATAATTAAACAAAAATAATAAAAAAATCGATTTAATCGTTTAATCCCTTGCCTTTTAAAATATTTGGGATACACTTCATTATTCTTTCTGTTCTGGTTTTACTTTGCTTGGGTTGAGAAAAATAATAAAGGTAAGCCCTTTGCCTTCCGGGTGTTAATTTTTCGAACGATTTTTTTAGTACGGGCATATTATTTAATTTTTCCTTAAACTCTCCTACTACTGTATAATCTGATGTTTTTTTAAACGCAATTTTTTTCCCGGCTTTTTCAATCTCTATCGCTTGGTTAATATAATTTTTTAAGATATTCTCAATTTTATTTATATCGTTTATGCACGTAACCCTTATTTGACGGGCTGCCTGAACATTTATTGTTTGTTGCACTAATATTGAATTTTCGTCTTTCAGTAACGAACCTTTAAAAAATAACAATCCGCAATATTCTTTAAATCCACCAATTATTAAAATGTTTTTACCATTAAAAGTGTAGCATGCTTGACCCCATTTCATTTCTTCTAACAAATTGCAACTAAGCACTATTTCCCGAAGTTTATTAAATTCCGACTTCCATTTTTGTTCTTTGCTAAAGAAATTATCGAGTTTTGGATTTTTATTATTTTCTGACATAAAAAAATATTATTTATAAATATCAAATATACATAGCATTGCAATATGTTACAATTATCGAATATTGTTTAAATCTTCATTAATTCTAAATAAAACAATTTTTTTAATTAACGCAACAGGGAGTGGTTCGTTTAACAAAAATCTAATACTTCCTTTCGATGTTTTAAACATTTTTAATTCGTTTTTAAACGCTATAATAGGCGAGGGTGTTGGGAAAAAACCGATATGATTTTTAAATGCTGCATAATAAACAAGAACTTTACTTTGTTTAAATGCGGGCATGTTATAGCTTATTGTTTCGGTTGCATTTGGGGCAATTTGTTTAATTATTAAATAAATTTGGTCAAGCTTTGCCCTAACCTTTTCATCGCAAAACGAGTGATACTCGGCTATTGATTTGTATTTTTTTGAAATCATTTAACTATAATATTTATTGTAAATATAATAATTTATATATTAATAATTGGCTCAATATCAATAAAATGACATTTGTTACAAAATTCAGGTGCATTGTTTTTATACCATAAATTTCTGAAACTTCTATAATTATTTGAATTTAATACATTTATCACATTACTATCGGCTACACTTCCAAAGTTTAATTCTTTAGGAAATGGCTTTGCACAACAAGGTAACATAAATCCGTCCCAACTTATGTAAAAGTGAGTCCATGGAAAGGGGCATTTCTGAAAGCTATTATTGGTTTTAAAATTTCTTTGGTTAACAATTACATTTGGAGTATTTGTAATGGTGGTTTCTAGTTCATTAATAACGCTTAAAAATTCAGATGATTGATAAAAGTTATAATAAGCTCGGTTAGTATTTGTTATAGAAACAAGGTTGTATAAGGTAAAATCCATATATTTAATTCCAATATCGTTTGCATATTTTACCAATAAAGGCATTTGATTATAATTTTCTTTTGTAACAACCATATTTAATAAAATATCGGTACTTGTGTTTTGCACCAGTTTTGAAAGTTTTTGCAAGTTGTTATCTAATATATTAAAATCAGATTTTTTTCGAATATTATTGTATGTATCACCAATCCCATCAATAGAAATCTGAATTGTATCTATTTTCCCAATTAAATTTTCAACTTTACTTATAAAATTTGGCAAAACAGCATTTGTAGAAATTGAAATTACGATTCCTTTATTTTTATTTTTAATATAATTTACAATTTCATTAATTTGGTTGTACATAAATGTTTCGCCCATGCCAGTAAGCCCAATAGAATCTAAATAAATCCAGGTTTCGTCGATAATTTTTTTTGCTAATTTTATATCCATATTTCCCTTATCCATTTCTTTTCCATAATCGTACTCTCTTGGACAGGTGGTACAAGCTAAATTACAATAATTACTAAGTTCGAGCATTATTGTTGAGGGGTAAGCTACTTTTGTAGATTTGATAGTAGATAAATATATGTTTTTTATTTTATTATTTAAATATTTAAAGAAATATTTACCTGTTGGTAAATGATTAATTCTGTTTATCGCTTTTTTAAGTTTTCGTTTATTCATTTTTTATTAAAAAATATTGCAATATTAATATATAATTAAACATAATGTTGTTTACTTAAGCACAATATAATTAATCAAAATTTTAACAAACAAATTATATTTTTATCAATAACAATTTTACTTTTGGCTTTTTAAAATGTATTTAAATTAGATTTTTATAAAAAAATTAAAAAAAATATTCGTTGAACCATTTTATGTTTTAAAAAATAAAACTTTTGCAAAGCTTTATATTGCTCAAACAATAAGTTTGTTGGGCGATTCATTTTCGTGGGTTGGTTTAGCATTGCTAGCTTACGAGATAAATAATAAAGACTACTCTGTTATTCTTTCAACTGCTTTAACATTAAGGGTTGCAGCGTTTATAATATTTTCGCCATTTGCAGGAGTTTTAGCTGACAATATTGGCAGAAAAACAATTTTATTTTTTACCCACATTTTTAGGATGGCAATAATTTGTTGTTTTCCTTTTATACATTCAGAGTGGCAAATATATGTTTTAGTATTCTTATTAAATATTTTTAATGCATTTTTCGCACCTACATATAGAGCTGTTATTCCGCAAATTACTGAAATAAAATATTTCAGACAAGCAGTAGGATTGTCAACTGCAACATTTCAATTATTAGGAATTTTAGGACCTGCAATGGCCGGAATTGTTGCTGTTTGGCTTGGTTCAAGACAAATATTTTTTATCGACAGCGTTTCTTTTATTATTGCAGCAATTTTAATTTATTTTATTTCAGATAGTAAGTTACAAAAAAGGATTTCTATTGAAAATAACAATACACAAAATACATTTAAAGAGGTAATTTATGGCATTCGCTTATTGTTTGCCAATAAAGTATTAAGATTTGCATTAAGCATCGAATTTGTTTCGGCAATTGCCGGGGCTTTAATATTAGTTAATTCGGTAGGTTTAATTAAAAACGAATTGCAACTTGATGATAAGCATTATGGTTGGATTATGTCTGTTTTTGCTATTGGTGCAGCAATCTCGGCATTTATAATGGGCAATTTAGATAAATCGAAAAACAGAAGTTTTTCATTAATATTTGGAGCAATTTTACTTGGGGTTTCTATTTGTTTTGCAAATTATCTTCCTTACTCAACATTAATTATTTTGTGGATATTTGCTGGAATTGGTCAAAGTCTTGCTGAAATGCCTTCAGAAACATTAATTGGCGAAATTATTAAGCCCGAAAGTCAGGGCAAGGTTTATGGTTCACATTTCGCATTCTCACATCTATGGTGGGCAATTGCGTATCCAATAGCAGGTTATTTAGGAAAGGGTTTTCCTAAATCCGATTATTTAATAGGTGGAATAATTTCATTATCGTTGTGTCTGATTTTTATTTTAGTAAGAAAATTTACAATAGATAAACAAACTCGCTGACCTATTAATTTTTTATTAACTTCCTGCTCTTCATTTTCTTAATAAATGATTCGAGCTTTCGTGCTTCAGCTCTATCGTTACAGTCAATAATAACAAACTGTTTCCAATCATTAGCTTGTTTAGTATATGAATTTGCAAAAACTCCTGAATTATGTTCTAAAAGTCTTTTTTCGAAATTCTCAGTTTCGCCAATATAATAATATCAATAGAAGAACTATAAGGGAGCTTCTAAAAATACCTAAATCGTCATGCTGAATTTATTTCAGCATCTCTTAACAACATAATAATTAGATTCTGAAACAAGTTCAGAATGACGTGGTGCTTGATTTTTAGAAGTTCCTTAAATTATATAACAGAAATTCATTTATTTGAATTAAAATTTATTTAACCATATAAATTACAATAAAAAAGCCTCAATACTTGAGGCTTTTTTATTGTGGGCCCAGTAGGGCACGATCCTACGACCCCCTGATTATGAGGGGTTGAGGCTTGATGTTTTTGCTATTAATATTCAATTATTTAGTATTTTGTTTGTCGCTCATTTTATAACAATCTTTTACAATTAGTAGCAGAACTTGTAGCAGTAAAATATTTAATCTCGCTACTATTCTTTTCCCAATCTGTTTTCGTAAAGCCAATCCATATTAATTCAAATTAACGTCGCCAAAGTTAATTATTAATCACTCCACCTGCTAATATCATCATTCATTATTTTGACATCATCTTTGAAGTTTTTCCAATGACGTTTAATTGTTGCTACCGAAATTGCTGTAAACTCGTGAACTTTTTTGATGGTTATATGAATTCCTTCGTTATACAGGGTTGATATACATTCATCAATTTTCTTATCAGTTTTATTAAATCTTCTTTTGGCGGTATATTTAGCAGCTATGCTCATTTTATCTTTTGGCAATAGTGCGCAATCAGGGTTAAACCAAATATATTTTCTTTTAGTTTTTATATTGAATCGCCCTTCATTATAGTTATCCCATGACCATGTTACAATTTTTATTATTTCATTTTCAGGTAGAGGCGGATAACAATGATGTATATTAATAGTTTTTATCACACTCATTAGATCTTGAAAGTAAGCATCTGGACTATTAAAGATAAGTTTATTTGTGATACTTATTAAAGATGTATGCCGTACTCCTTCTTTGATACCATTTTTGCTTATATAAACCAGAACAAAATCTCGACCGTCTTCAAATACTACATAATCTTCTCCATTAAATTCTTCAGAAGATAATTGAGTTTTAAAATTAATTCTTGATAAAAATGGCTCATTAGCCTGTCTATATACTTCTTTTATTATTGAGAAGGCTAATGAGACATTTTGTAAATTTTTATCTATAATTAAATCTTCTGGTACATTTAATATTACTGGGCTAGGATTGATATAAATGCTAGGGTCATAAGACAGAACATTAGCCTGAGTTATTTTGGGTACATTATTATCTAAAGGAATATTTATTTGGTCTGATATGTAGCGATATATTGTTTTTAAGGAATGAACGTTGACATCGTTTACCATAACTGTAAATCCAATTCCCTCACCACCAAAGGACCGCCATACGGCTCTAATAAACGGATACTTCTTTAATCGTTCTTTTATTTCATTTGTATTTTCAACGGAATCAATGTCGCAGTAAATAAAATTTGTAAGGGATTTAAGGTTTTCTGTTGATTTATAATTATTAAAATGAGCATACCATAAAACTGATGAAATTTTAATTTTATTCGAATCATATTCGCTTGAACCTTTTCCATGATATCTTGCTTGAATGATCAAATCTTTTTCTCTACCACCGGTTTTTATTCGGCCATAGATATCGTGTTCATTAACTAAAATTGATTCATTAACGTTTGTGTCAGCATAACTTTTAACTTTTTGGAAATACTTTTGGTTATTAATATTAGCTTCTTTCAGCATCGTTTTTTTATTGCTGAAATTATTCCTGATTAATACCAAAATCTTTACTTTTTCTGTATCTAAACGATATTTATGTGTATCAACATTCATCATATATTAAACAGGTATTTGAGCCGGAATAAACTGTAATTTATCCCGGTTTTTTTATAATATTTTAATTATTCTTAAAAGCTTTCCGGGAACAGTTTTATTATATTTATATTTTCTCAATATCCGACCTTTACTTTCCAGTTGCTCCAAGCCAATCGATATTCCAGTCAACGATTTATGTAAAGCACTAGACAATTCTTTATTTGTAATTTCATTTTCATTTTGTTCGCTCACGCCAAGGGCCAAAAATAAAAGTAATTCTTGTTCAAAATCGGATAACCCTTCCATTTGAAGAGCTATCTGAATATGTAATTCAGTTTTTAATTCTTCCATATTTTTTTATTTTATTTATAGTTATGACCATTTAGGGACGGTCTTTTTATTAAATATACGTCATTCTTAAAAAATGTAAAATCAGGATGAAATAAACTGTACCCAAACTCATATTTATTATAAAAATGTAGGGGCAAACGTACCTAGTCCCAATCATAGATTAAACCATTGTAACTCAAATCGCCACTATAATACAGAAGGGATATCATTATCTTATTCGACAATTTTAATCGAAAAAGCAGAAAAAAATTAGTTGCTGAAAATAATTGTTCCATATCTATGCCGGGAAAGTTCCTTTGAGTTGCTGATATTTATAAAAAACAAATAAGCAAAATGGAATTGTTAGAAAAAGTAAAAGATATAATAAGCGATCAAAATGAATGGTTCGTAATTAAAGTGGAACAACCAAATGTCCCCCATGAGGATTATATTAAAAGTGTGTTTGGTTCTGTAATTTCATCCAACCATAGTATTTCTGGTATTAAAAATTATGACTTCTTTAAACGATGGATACTTGGTGGTTTTCATGTAACATACAACAATGGTAATACGGGTGTCTTAATTATGTTTTGCCAAGTAAAAAAGCCACTCGACCAAAAGTTCCAACGATACTTTATTATGCGTTATCATTATTCTTTAAAACAATCCATACCGGTGGTTGCTTTAAGTCATATTAAGCCATCTGAAGAAATGACAACATATGTATTAATGAATATATACCTGAATTCCGAAATTGAAAAGGTTTTTGAATCAGGGAACATACCAAGACCGGTAGTTCGTGTTTTCGGAAATTATTCAAAATCAAGCAAAAACTTCAATAAATAAATGTGGAAATTATTTCCACCATTTCCCAAAGTTGTTGAAAAGTACACCATTTAATGTGATTATTCCAAGCACATTTAATTTTAACATCAAAAAGTTCTGAAACGAGCAAAATTATTGGGATGGTGCTTGTTTTTAAACTTTAAAATCTATAAATTAATCCTTGCAATGATTCCTACAAACGAATTTAAGTTGAGTTAATCTGTATTATGTTTATTTATATTTTTATTTACTAATCAAACAAACAACTAAAAACCGCACCAATGCTCAAAAATAACGTTAAGAATATTTGGAAATTAGCAATTATTGTATTATATTTGTTCAATAAAAGTCGCACCACAAGCACAGTTCAGACTTTTTTAATTAAAATGATAACTGAAATCCTAACATATTTTTGCGTTTCAGCCCTTTTAATGACAGTTAAGGTTCATTTAGATGGCGAAGAATTCTTTTCCAAGCAACTTCAAATTGCTCGAAAGAAACGCGAAGAATTAAAACAAAAATTACTTCAACGAAAGATATCCCCAATGGTTTACAAAAATGAGCTGGAACGATACACGGCTAAATCAACTATCAGCACAACCTTATGTGTTAATTACATTCTATCACCAGTTATCGCTCCACTAATCCTGTTAACATTCATATTTCGAATATTATCTGATACCATATTCTTAATCAATTTTAGGTGGTAATAATGGCTATGTGTTTTACTACACGATTAAGGGAAATAAACGACATCAAGACAATCGCTTCCGCCGTACCATGGTTAATTGAAAATATGGTGGTGGTTAACAATAACGAACGATTTACCCGTAAAAGTTTTATCGGTTCAGCAATTGGAAGACATTCTGGAAATCAAATATCAATAAATACCCTATTGTCTTTATGGGATTATGAAAAATGGATTGAAATTGATTCATCAGGAAGTATTTGGTTTGTGTATCGTTTATATGATAGATTTTTTATGATGTTTGACAAAGATGGACATATACGAAAAATGGAAGGGAGTCGTAAATACGTTATACAATATATAAAACACCCTTGTAAAGTACCATACGAGTGGGGTGACGTAAATATTAATCAACTAAAAAATTTATATGATAGCTGTACAGGTTTATTTGGACTATAGAGAACTTCACAAAATTGTAAATGGTTTGTTGGTTCTACGTCAAAAACAAGTGGAACTTCAGCATATCATTGCGGTAGATGATACCAACAACGCTCATCGGGGAATAATACATGAAGTAAACAGGCTTGATACGTTGATTTCAAAAATGAACAAATTACTGGAGCAAGTTGACGGTGATACATTAAACAAACCACCAAATGAAAGTGAAGAAAATTAAAATGGTGGCAGGAATAACACCATTAGTTTCAAGATTATTATTTGTGAAACTCAGAAAATGTTAACGTTCAGTTGTATAACTATAAAAAAATATAAATATGTTTCAAAATGACGTCAAATCAAATAATACTGAAACCAAACTTCAAAGTAATTTCAGAAAAAAAATTACCACAGCAGATTATCTGGAATGGAGTCAAATAATCTTTCTTATAAATCAATTGAAAAAAGAAAAGGATTATTCATTGTTAATGGTCGTTGCTCTTGGCTCTTATCTTGGGTTGCGGTATTCAGATATGGTTAAATTGACTTGGGACGATATTCTTTCAACTGAATCATTGATTATTGAAGAGCAAAAAACAAAAAAAGTAAAAAAAATATCAATTAACCCGGAATTGAAATTAATTACTGAGTGGGCATTAATAAATCGGAAAACGTCATCTCCATATTTAATAATCAATAAATCTGGAAAATTATTATCTATCCAATATATCAATAGGCGTTTAAAAGAGATAAAATTTGATTTTCGGTTAAAGATTACAAATTTTTCAGTGCACACATTTCGTAAAAGTTTTGGAAGAAGAATTTACGAAAATAACTTCCGTTCTGAACATTCGCTGATATTGCTTAGTGATATTTTTAACCATTCATCTGTTGCCATAACACGGAGATACTTAGGGTTAAGAGCAGATGAAATAGCTAATGTGTATTTAAATTTATAGAAATAAAATATGATACCTTTATTCAAATCAAAATTATTTAAATCGAAAATTATAAAAAACAAAACGCAAAAAATTAACCATTTTGAAAAAGAAATAATGGTGCGGTATCTTACAACACAGCCAATGTATAGGATTCTAAATAGTGGGTATAAAATTGTTCCAAAACTTTTAATTTGCGGAAACTGGTTAGAACAAGCTGGTTTTTTACCGAAAGAACATGTAAGTATAACAGTAATGGGGAATACTTTAATAATTAGAAGGGTTGAAAACAAAAATGAAATCAAGCCATGTAGCTGTTCACCGATTAATAAACTTAAGTTCAAATCCAGTGAATGAAAAACTAACATATAAAATTGCTAAAGAATATCTACGGGGTTTAAAGCTTGCTGGAAGCCTTGAACAGTTGGGGTTTGATGTTACATGCTATCATCCTAATTTATGTGACACTTTATTTGAATTATTAGGAATATCTGTGGTTGCTGATGAAGTGTTAGATATTATTGAAAAGTATGAGGACAAAATTATTAAAATCAGTTATTTTGAATTTATTGATGGTGGTTTGAACAAGTTGACGGTTGAAATGATGGATAAATTACTTGCGTTTAAAAATCAAACAAATCTTTAACCATTACGTTTAGAGCTTCAGTGATTTTTATTAAAGGTGTTGTTGATAAATTTCTTTTTCCAGCTTCAATCTCAGAGATATTTGACTTGAACCAACCGTCAATATCTACAAATAAATCTGATTGAGTTATTCCTTTAGATACCCTTATTTCTTTAATTTTCTTCCCTAATAGTTTTAATTTATCAACTTGACTTAAGCTTTTCATCAGCTTTTCTTTAAAAGTCCATTTTTTTAACTTTCTAACAAAAAAAAGTTATGATAAATTGGAAGATTGGTTTTTATTTTTTAAATTTGCTTCAAAACATAAAATTCTGATATATGAAAACTATTACTATATATATGTTATTAGGAATGATGATAAGTTTATTTTTGTTTAAAAACTCTATACCCATTAACTTAAATAATCAATTTGGTTTAACCATAAAATCCCAAAATGATTACTCGAATAATAATTACGTAGATTCAGAAAATAGTTATCATTATGAAAAATCAGACTCTGAAAGCTTTAAGGGGTAGTTTAAAAATTTTTGGATTGATAATATTATTGTTAACTATAATAACTATTGTAACTGCTGTTCTTCATAAAAAGGAAGTCTTAACTGTTTATTCTGATTATACAGATGTTACATTTACAGCTCTTAGCATTATATTGCCACTTTTATTTATGTTAATTTTTTATTTATTAAAATTTGATACTACCACAAATTATATTATATGTGGAATCATAGCATTGATATTACTTTTTATAGTCGCTCTTAAAACAGTTTATAATAATTATGGAAATGTTCTTTTTGTTATTTTAGTCTTTATTACAAAGTATTTCATTACAATCTTTTATTTACTTATTTTAATTTTAATTAATTTAAGGTTCCAGACAAGAAGAAAAGACGAATCTAAATACCAATTTGAAAGTAGAGTTTCGAGGGAAAATGAACAAGATAAAATTCGTGAAAAAGAAACTATTGCTAACTATGTTAGTACGTCTCGATTTCTTACAAGACATAGTTCTTGGTCTTCTGTTTCTAATTATTTTAATAAAAAACAATATTTAACAAAATGATAAGAATTTTAATTTTGGTAATATTTGGAATAACAAGTTTATTTCAAATAAGTTGTAATTCACCATTCCATAACAACACAAAAAATATTGTAGGTGACTGGGAATTGGTATCATTAGAAAGTGCTTCATCAGGAAATACATCTGCTGATAGGTTTCAAAATATGGCGACTAACTCCCTGAATAGTATGATGGAATCAATGAAGATAGTATATTCTTTTTCAAGTTCAGGGCGATACATGACCTATGGGACATTAAGGGGATTAAAGGAATTGTCAAATAATTTTATGACTATGGCAACTGCAAAAAACGGAACTTACGAAATCAATGGAAATATTCTTGTAACATCCGGTGATGATGGTATGACTGAATATAAAATTATAGAAGTAACAAGTAATTCATTAAAATTACAAGGTGATGATGGTCAAACAATGGTTTTTAAAGCGACATCAAAGGAAATTGAACAAAACGAAAATCAAAAAGAAAAAGAATATTCAGAATTAATTAAAGGGAAATGGGAGATAATAAGTATTAAAAATGAAAATAATCAGGAATGTTATATTAAGCAAAGTACAATAATTGTAATAAATGATAGGAATTGGTATTATATAAAAAATGGAATAGAAAGCGAAACCTATTTGTATAAAATAATGGGGAATAAGTTTTTAGACAGATATAATAGCAAGGTTCAATTCGAAATAGTTGAATTAACAAACGATAAACTTGTGACAAAGGTTAATGAACCATCTGAAGAAATGGTTAATATAATTACAACATTTAGAAGAATAGAGTAAACATTTAATGATAGATTATGAAAAGTAATTTTTTTTTTTAATTTCTATTATTTTTTTAATTATAAATTTAGGTTTTAACAATGGTTCCAACAAAAATAATTCAGGGAACATTGACCGAAGTACATCCAATAATTATAGTGGGAACCAAAACAGTAATCCTGTTGAAATTAGTTTTTTAAAGAAGGAATTGTTGATTGATAATATTGTTCGTGTTAGTTTCTCAATAAAAAATAACACTAGTAAAAATATTGAATATATGTCAGCTAATGTGATATTTTATGATAATTCTAAACGTTTTTTATGTGATCAGTTATTAAAGATAAATAATTTAAATAGCAATAAAATTGGAACTTCATTTATAACGTTAACAAATATTAAAGTGGATAAAATTGGGGATTTTAAAACAGAAATTAATTTTATTAATTATTCTGAAGAAATTTCAAATGGTAAAAGTGAAGGAACGATAGAAATAACACCGTTAAAAATTTACAAAAGATTTGGAACTGATGCTGAAGTAGATTTTAAATTTGCTAATAAATCTAACTATTTTTTAAGTTTCGCAAGTATTGAAATAATTGCATATTCAAAAACTAATGAATTTCTTGGTACAAGTACAGCTCAGTTTATAGATATTAGACCGAACAATGAATATACTCAATCTAAAATTTTTTATAATGTGCCTAATAACAGTATTGATAATTTTAAATTTAGGGTAGAATTATTGAAAGGAACAACCAATGGAGAAGATGATTTAGATTTGATTTCAAAAATATCACTTAAAGATGAAGAGTTTAAAGTCGGTAATCAGACTACTTTGAATCAAACAGATAATCAAAAAAAAATGTCTAAAAAAACAAACGAAGTAAAAGAATTATCAAATAAAAATCTATACGAAATATATAAAAAATACAAAAGTTGTCAAACGATGAAGTTCCTTTGGCAACAATCGGATTGTTATAAAAAATGTGAAGAAGAGGTTGGTCAACTTATTAAAGAAGCAAACACATTCGAAAAAAAGCAGAGTATATTGAAACAGTGGACACTTATGAAAAAAGGGAAGTAATAATTAATATAGCAGTTTTTAGAAATTGATTTTATGAAAACTAACCAAATTTTGAAATTATTAAATTTTTTGGTCCTATTCGGACTCCCTTTTCCGATTTTTTGTCAAGAAAATTATCTTGTTGATATGACCTATAACACCAATTATGACGGTGCTTTTACTAGTAAACAAAACCTTGAAGCTACTGAATTACTGTATAAGGAAATTAATTATTACAGAAGTCGTAATGAACGAAACGAATGTATTGTTTCACCAACAATTGTCAATTATGCGTGTCGTTGGGGTAATTATATGGTA
>Ga0172375_10003286_pt1 | contig 24663 bp, 25 predicted proteins | sample LakKiv1m_FD_114537 | JGI IMG/M metagenome (GOLD analysis project Ga0172375, IMG submission 114537) | Freshwater microbial communities from Kabuno Bay, South-Kivu, Congo - kab_092012_11.1m | ecosystem: Environmental > Aquatic > Freshwater > Lake | place: Democratic Republic of the Congo...
CCGAGCTTATTAAAAAGCGCCTGATTAATGATGTGTTCGGCAATAGCAGTTTTCCCGGCGCCAGTAGGTGCGGAAACAATCACCGAATGCCCGTTGTTAATATGCGCAATAGCTTCTTCCTGGAAACGGTCGTAAATCATTATTTCTTATTATAAGCGAAATTTCCGTAACCGCAATAAAATAATGGGGTCAGAGCTAATTTATATGAATACAAGATAGAATAAATTAGCTCTGACCCCATTATTTTCCGCTTAACTAATTATAGAAAATTTGCTCTGACCCCATTTTTCTGATATAATACTTTTCATGGGATATGAAGTAAGCCTGAATAAGGCTTGGGAGGATTTAGCTAACCAAAAGGCTCCCAAGAATTTAACAATCAAGTTCTTAGGTGATGAATACAGTATAGACGTAGATTCTAAGCGGGTTTTATCTTTAGCTTGTAATGTAGCCGTAAAAGATTTAATCAGCATCCTGATTTTGCATTATACGGCCCAGAAATTAAAAGGTTTGCCTAGCCGCACCGGAATCTGGCTTACCTTTCGGGAATTTTCTGGAATTGAAGGCTACTATGATGCTTATCACAGGCGTTCGATTGAGCCTTTAGTCCGTAAATATGGCAAGAATCCTGAGGCAATCAAGGAAGCCTTAAAAAGGATTCCGGGTGAAATTTCCGAAGGCGGGGATATCAGCGTTGCCGTCGAGGCTTTTCAAAATGTCCCGGTGCTTATTAAGCTATGGAAAGCCGATGAAGAGTTCGGCTCCGATGCCAATATATATTTTGATGCCAGCATAAAAAACATTTTTTGTATTGAAGATATAGTCGTTTTAGCCCAGATTGTAAGTTCGCAATTGTGATAGATTGGCCATAAATAGGAAAAATTAATGTACAAAATAGTGATAATTTTATTCATCGGATTATTTGCATTAAGCGGTTATCTTTTTTCAGGCGACCTTGATCCCAAATTCCATTCTCAGGAAGAAGTGAAATGGGAGATCCCCTTCGGTAATAGTTACGACTATAATAATGTATTAGTAACCAGGGTTGTAGACGGTGATACTTTGGTATTAGAAAATAATGAACGGGTCCGGTTGATTGGGATAGATACTCCTGAAATACATGAATCTTACAAATTGAACCGTGATGTCCAGCGTTCAGGAACTGATGCCGTCATGATTAAAAAAATGGGGCAGAAGTCTTATGAATTTACCAAAAAACTTGTTGAAGGTAAAAGGGTAAGGTTGGAGTTTGATGCCGAAAGGCATGATAGATATAAAAGAATGTTGGCCTATGTTTATTTGGAAGACGGCACATTCGTCAATGCTGAGATTGTAGCGCAGGGGTATGCTTCGCTTTTAACTTACCCGCCGAATGTAAAATACGCGGATTTATTTTTGAAATTATACCAACTGGCTCGGGAAAACAAACGCGGGCTTTGGAAATAAGGAATTAAGGAGGAACTTATGCTTAGGTGCTTAACTGCAGGTGAATCACATGGAAAAGGATTAATCGCTATTTTAGAGGGTTTTCCTGCCGGATTAAAGATAAATCTCGAGCTTATCAATAAAGAACTAAAACGCAGGCAGTGCGGATTTGGGCGCGGTAAGCGCATGCAGATTGAAAACGATAAAGCAGAAATTTCTTCCGGTTTAAAAAATAACCGTACTCTGGGCAGTCCGGTTACTTTATTAATTAAAAATAAAGATGCCTCCATTGAAAAACTGCATAAGGTTTTGGCAGCTCGCCCCGGCCATGCGGATTTAGCTGGTATACTAAAATATGGATTTAGTGATATCAGGGAAGTTTTAGAAAGGGCTTCTGCCCGTAGTACTGCCGCTACCGTAGGAATAGGCGCTTTATGTAAAATCTTGCTTAATGAATTCAAGATAAATATTACCAGTAGGGTGCTGTCTATCGGTGGTGAATGGACAAAAGAGGGGATAATCGCCAAAATCTCGGAGGCGATTGAGAAAAAAGATACAATCGGAGGAATTTTTGAAGTAATCATCAAAAATGCCCCGATAGGATTAGGAAGTTATGTCCAGGGTGACCGCAGGCTTGATGCTCGTCTAGCCGCAGCAATTATGGCTATACCGGGAGTCAAATCTTTTGAGGTTGGTTTAGGTTTAGGATACGCAGTTAGCTTCGGCTCTGAGGTCCATGATCCAATTTATCATAATAAAACAGGATATTACAGGTTGACCAATAACGCCGGCGGTATTGAAGGAGGAATCTCAAACGGAAATGCGATTATTTTACGCGCCTGTATGAAGCCGATCTCGACTTTAATGAAACCGCTTGATTCGGTTGATATTACTACCAAGAAATCAGCCAAGGCAGCTACCGAGAGAAGCGATATCTGCGTTGTTGAAGCAGCAGGAGTTGTGGCTGAGTCGGCGGCGGCATTTGTTTTGGCCCAGGCCTTCTTAGAGAAATTTGGCTCCGATTGTTTAACCGATATCAAAGAATCTTACAACTCTTACTTGAAAAGGATAGCTCGTGCGTAATTTTGATTTTCACAACAACAAGGTTGAAAAGGATAAATTTTCTAATGCCATAATTGTTACCGGGGAAATAACTAACCTGGGAGGCAAGAATTATGCTACGATTGCCGGGAGGATCGTTCTTTTTGTTAAAAATACCCCGATATCAAATACAATATTTACTGTTAATGGGCTGCAAAGCGGAACAACCAAATCATTTGAAAAAGTAGTCGATGAGTTGGATTATGGCCAGGTGGGTAAGGATATAACCCATCATGAAATATACGTAGAAAGTGGTTTTTAATCTTAAATATTTAGGTTAGATAAAATCATTCCTTTCGTCTATTTTAGCAGAAGGGGGTGATTGAGATGGAAGAAAATTCCATAAGCGTCAGCCGTATTTATAAGCTGGAAACTGATTCTAAGCTTAAGGCTTTTGCGGATGTTGCTTTTTCGGGAATTGTGGTCAAAGGTTTTAGCGTGGTCAACGGCGAAAAAGGTTTGTTTGTAAGCATGCCGCGCCACCAGGGTAAAGACGGGAAGTGGTATAATACCGTTTATCCTCAAACAAGAGAGTTAAAACAGCAATTAAGCGAAGCTGTCCTTGAAGCTTACCAAGGCAGTTAATAATTAGGGACGCCTAACTAATCAGGCAGGTGCCTTTTTAGTCAGGCGTCTCCCTATATAAAAAAAATGAACATATATTTAGTAGGGTTTATGGGTACGGGTAAGACTTCTGTCGGAAGGTTATTGGCAGAGAAGAAGGTCTGGAATTTTATTGATTTGGATGAATTGATTGAACTTAAAGAACAGCGCAGGATCGTAGATATTTTCGCCAAAGAAGGCGAGCCGTATTTTCGAAAAATAGAAAAAAAGACTTTAAAAGAAGTTGCCACCCAGAAAGGCTTTGTGGTTGCCTGTGGAGGGGGGATAGTTTTGGACAAGGATAATATAAAGTTGATGAAAAAAACCGGGAATTTAATCTGTTTGAGCGCCTCGACTGATAAAATTCTAAAAAGAGTTGCGGCAAGTTCACATCGGCCGCTTTTAAATGTCGGCGACCAGAGGAAACGGATCGAACTTTTATTGAAAATGCGCCAGCCTTATTATCTGCAAGCCGATAAGGTTATAGATACTTCACATCTATCCGTCAAACAGGTGGCAGACGAAATAGCTAAAATTGTAAAAAAGAAATGAATACTTTGGAATCCCTGGTTAGTTTAAATCTTATTCCGCAAATAGGCAGTGTACGGCTTGAGGCCCTGCTTAAATATTTTAATCAGCCTGAAGCCGTATTTCAGGCTAACCGGGAAGATTTATCTGCGGTAGTAGGAGAAAAAATAGCCCAAGGGATCCGTTCTTTTGACAGAAAACTGCTGAAAAAAGATCTAGCCTTGGCCGAAAAAGCTAATGTAAAAATAATTACCCTTTTTGACGAAAGTTATCCTAAGCTGCTTAAAGAAATACCGGGTTGCCCGATTGTTTTATATGTAAAGGGAGAACTGACCGGCCGGGATAACATAGCTTTCGGTATTGTCGGTTCTAGGCAGGCTTCTTTTTACGGATTAAATAACGCTCAAAAATTTGCCGGGGAATTAAGCTTGCAGGGGATAACAATTGTTTCAGGAATGGCCCGTGGGGTTGATAGCTATGCTCATCGCGGGGCGTTAAAAGCCGGCGGCAGGACCATTGCGGTCATCGGTTCGGGCTTTAGCCAAATTTATCCTCCCGAAAATGAAAAGCTGGCTGAAGAAATCTCTTTGTCCGGAGCAGTAATTTCGGAGTTTCCGATGGAAACTAAACCTTTGCCGTATAATTTTCCCAGGCGCAACCGGATAATCAGTGGATTAAGCTTAGGAATTTTAGTTATCGAAGCAGCCAGAAACAGCGGGGCATTGATTACTGCCGATTTTGCATTGGAGCAAGGCAGGGAGGTTTTTGCTTTACCCGGAAGGATAGATTCAAACGGCTCAACCGGCCCGAATTATTTAATTAAGCAAGGGGCAAAACTGGTTACCGGCTGTCAGGATATATTGGATGAATTCAATTTAAGCCCAAGCGCCAGTAATCCGAAAACTGCGGGAGAGACTGGCGAAATAGAAAAGAACTCTATTTATAACTTAATCGGCCAGGAGGCAATTACTTTGGATGAGCTGATTGAGAAGTCGTCAATATCTAGCAGCCGGATTTCCGGCTTGATCCTGGAGTTGCAATTGAAAAAATTAATTAAAGAGCTGCCGGGAAAATATTTTATGAGGAATTAAATGAGCAACTTAGTAATCGTCGAATCACCCACTAAGGCTAAGACCATAAGCAAAATCTTAGGCAAGGATTTTACCGTAGTTTCTTCAATGGGCCATATTATTGATCTGCCCGCCAAAAAACTGGGGGTAGACATAGAAAATAAATTCGAGCCTGAATATGTAATCATCCCTACCCGGAAAAAATTAATGACCCAGCTGAAGAAAGAGGCCAAAACCAAAGAAAAGATATATATCGCGACAGACCCTGACCGTGAAGGGGAGGCAATCGGCTGGCAGATAAAGGAGAAAGTTTTTAAGGGTAAAGATTTTAAGGATAAAGAAATATTGCGGGTAAGTTTTCATGAAATTACTCCTCATGCCGTAGGTGAGGCTTTTAAAAGCGCCAGAAAGTTCGATAAAAATATGATTGAAGCCCAGATTGGCCGGCGGATACTTGACCGGATCGTGGGTTATTTTTTAAGCCCGTTACTTTGGAAAAAATTGGCCCGGGGCTTAAGCGCAGGCCGGGTGCAATCGGTGGGATTAAGGCTAATTGTAGAAAGAGAGCGGCTTATTCAGAAATTCGTGGCCAGCGAATATTGGGAGATTGTTGCCGAATTATTCAAGCCCAAGATATCCGGAGAGAGCAGTTTTAGAGCCAAACTCGATAAAATCGAAGGCGAAAAGGCTCAAATTGCTGCTCAGGCCCAAGCCCAAAATATTTGTGACGATTTAAAAGGCAAGGAGTTTAAAGTTTTAGAAGTAAGAAAAACAGAAAAGAAGCGCTATGCCCCGCCGCCCTTTATAACTAGCACAATGCAGCAGGAGGCATTTAATAAATTAAGATTCAATGCTTCCAAAACAATGCTAGTCGCCCAACAGCTTTATGAAGGAATAGATATCGGGGAAGATAATCCTGTCGGTTTGATTACTTATATGCGTACAGATTCTCCGCAGGTCGCAGCCGAGGCGGTCGCCGAAGCGCGCGAGTATATTGGAAGGAGTTTCGGGAAAAATTTTCTGCCTGAAAAACCGAATGTTTTTAAAGCCAAGAAATCAGCCCAACAGGCCCATGAAGCCATTCGGCCCAGCTATGTGGGTAGGGCCCCGGAAAGTTTAAAAGATTTCTTAAACCATGACCAGATCCGGTTGTACGAACTTATTTATAGCCGTTTTTTAGCTAGCCAAATGAACCCGGCAGAATATTTAGCCACTGCGGTAGACATCGAGGCAGGTAAATATTTATTTGTCGCCAACGGCAGCCATTTAATCTTCGAAGGATTCTTAGCCGCCTATAGTAAAGACGAAGAAGAGGAGGAGGAAAAAGCAAAAGAAAAGAATGTGATTCCTCCGCTTGAAGCAGGCGATATTTTAGGCCTAAATTCACTTACGCCGTCCCAGCATTTTACCAAGCCTCCGCCGAGATATTCGGATAGTTCTTTAATCAAGGCCCTGGAAGAGGAAGGAATCGGCCGGCCTTCGACATATGCGCCGATTATCTATACTATTGTCATGCGCGATTATGTGCGCAGGATAAAAGGATATTTCCATCCTACCGAATTGGGATTTAAGGTTAATGATATGCTGGTTGAATATTTCCCTAAAATCCTTGATTTAAAATTTACTGCCCTTATGGAAGAAGAGTTGGATCAGATAGAAGAAGGGGCGATTAGCCGTCAGAAGGTCCTCGAGGATTTTTACGCCCCTTTTAAGGTGAGCCTTGATTTTGCCCAGGAACATATAGTTAAAGAGGTCATAATAACTGATCAGGTCTGCGATAAATGCGGCAAACCGATGATTGTAAAATGGGGCAGGCGGGGTAAATTTTTAAGCTGTTCTGATTTTCCTACATGTAAAAATTCAAAATCCATAACCAGCGGGGTAAAATGCCCTCTAGAAAATTGCGGAGGAGAATTGATTGAACGCCACTCAAGGCGCGGGGTTTTCTTCGGTTGTTCAAATTTCCCAAAATGCACATTTACCTCCCGCACCTTGCCGGAAGATAAGGAAGATGAGGTAAAGGTAGTGCCTCAGAATGACGGGTAAAAAATGGAAAAGCATATTGCAAAATTTGTCCGTTACCTGGAAATCGAAAAGAATTATTCGCCCCACACTATCACCAATTACAAAATAGATCTTAGCGGGTTTAATAAATTCGCCGCCGGTTGCCAGCTGGAAAAGATCGACTATTTATTACTCAGGAAATACCTGGCAGTGTTAAAAGAAAAGAGCTTTGGAAACCGTACTGTCGGCAGGAAGCTTTCGGCATTACGCAGTTTTTTCAGGTTTTTGACCCGTGAAGGTTATATCAAGATAAACCCGATCCTCATGCTTTCCAGCCCAAAACTGGAAAAACACCTGCCTTCATATATGTCCGAAGAAGAAGTTTATAAACTAATTGAGTCGGCATTTGCCAAAAACGAAAAAGACCTTTTGGGCTTGCGCGATCGGGCGATCTTGGAAGCTTTTTATTCAAGCGGGCTTAGAATATCGGAACTTGTAGGGTTAAACCTTGATGATATCGATTTTATAAGCGGGATAATTAAAGTAAGAGGCAAGGGCAAGAAAGAAAGGATCGTTCCCATCGGCGAAACCGCCCTGGTTGCGATCAAAAAATATTTGGACAAGAGAAAGAAGCAAACCGACGCCACATTCTTAAACAATAATAGCAGGAGAATCACTACTCGCGGGGTGCGTTATCTCCTGGCTAAGTATTTTAAGGCAGCCGGGATTAAGTCGGGGGTTTCCGCGCATACCTTCCGCCATTCTTTTGCCACCCACCTGTTAAACCGGGGGGCGGACCTGCGCACGGTCCAGGAACTGCTTGGCCATGCTAATTTGTCGACCACACAGATTTATACGCATTTAACAACCGAAAAAATAAAAAGCGTCTATGACAAGGCGCATCCACACGCATAATGTTTATCATTTATAATTTAATAGCTTTAGTTTTTACAATCATTTACCTTCCGTTCTATTTATTAGCCGGAAAATTCCACAAGGATTTTAGCCGTCGGTTTGGTTTTTTACCGGCTAATTTGAATTTAGACCGGCCGATCTGGATCCATGCGGTAAGCGTGGGCGAGGTGAATTCAATAAAAGGTCTGGTTGAAATTTTAAGGAAAATTTATCCTCAAAAAAAAATAGTAATTTCGACGGTAACTGCAACTGGAAATAAAGTTGCCAGGAGCTTGGTCAAGGAGGGTGACTTTTTGACTTATCTGCCGCTTGATTTTAGTTTTATTATAGGCAGGGTGCTGAAAAAAATAAATCCCTGTATTTTTATTATTGCCGAAACCGAAATTTGGCCTAACCTGATCAACTGCCTGGATAAAGACAAAATTCCCGTGGTTACGGTTAACGGCAGGATTTCGGACAGCTCATATAAGGGCTATAGTATGATTAAGTATATGATCCGGCCGATTCTAAATAAAGTCACCAAATTCTGCGTGCAAACCGATATTGATGCTTTAAGGCTTAAAAACTTAGGGGTTTTAGAGGCTAAGGTTGAAGTTACCGGGAATGTAAAGTTCGATATAAAACCGGAAGAAAACCCAAAAGCTGACACTGTAGTCTACCGCCGGAAACTTTGGCTGACCAATGATGACAAGCTATTGGTTTGTGGCAGTACGCATGCCAAGGAAGAAGAAATAATTTTTAATTCCTATAGAGAGCTTTTAATTTCTCTGCCCAAATTAAAACTTTTAGTTGCCCCCCGGCATCCCGAACGAAGCCAGGATGTCGCAAAAATAGCCGAACAATCCGGTTTTATGCCGATTCTTATCTCAAATCTGACAGAAGCCTGCCCAACCTGCACCAATAAACCTGTATTTATACTGGATACGATCGGGGAGCTGTTTAATTATTATTCGGCTTCCGATATTGTTTTTATGGGCGGAAGTCTGGTGAAAAAAGGAGGGCATAATATTATTGAGCCGGCCAGCCTTAAAAAGCCGGTGATTTTTGGTCCCCACATGTTTAACTTCCGGCAGATTTGCAAGTTGTTCCTGGAAAATAAAGCTGGTATAATGGTTGCAAACAGCCGGGACCTGGTAATAAAAACAAAACAGATCCTGAATAACAGTCTTTACGAAAAAGAAATAGCCGAGCGGGCTTATGAATTGATTGCTAAAAATAAGGGAGCGACAGTAAAAAATATTAAGGCAATAGAGCAGGTTGTTAAAATTTAAGAGGTGGCCTATGGCAGGTGAAATTTATATGACCCAGGAGGGGTATGAAAAATTAGTCAATGAATTAGAGAATCTAAAAACAGTAAAGCGCCGTCAGCTTTCAAAAGCCGTGGGGGAGGCGCGTTCTCACGGAGACATCAGCGAAAATGCCGAATATGATGCGGCCAAAGATGCCCAAGGCCACAATGAAAAAATAATCATAGAATTGGAAGATAAATTATCCAGGGTGCGTATTTTGGATAAAAATATGCCAAGCGACGAGGTTCTAATCGGGGCTACCGTTAAATTAAAAGATATGGATACCGATGAGGAGCTGGAATATACTTTAGTTTCGGAATTAGAATCGGATTATAATTTGGGTAAGATCTCAGTGACTTCGCCTGTCGGGCAGGGTTTATTGGGGCATAAGGAACAGGAAACCGTCGAAATCAAGATTCCCGCCGGTATCCTAAAATATAAAGTGCTTAAGATATCCCGTTAATGGAAGAAAAGATCGGCCATTTAAAAGTTGATATTTTTAAAATTAAAAATAGGTGCGGATTTGCAGCTGTTTGCTTTGACCATCTTACCGAGGGCAAAAATCCACGAGAGGCTTATGACAGGATGGTTAAAGCAATCAGGAGAACTAACCGTAAACAGGCAGGATAAAAGATGGTATTAAAAGACTGGCTTCTGCTTTCGCGTATACCCTTCTTAAGCGTTATGATCTTCCCTTACCTTTTAGGTTCTTTACTGGCCGCCCGAGCCTTAGGGGTATTAAATCTTTCGGTTTTATTTTTCGGTTTATGGGGAGCGGTGCTGGTTCAGTTAGTTTCGCATTACAGCGGTGAAGTCTACGACATAGAAGAAGACCGTTTAAGCATAACCCTGGAAAAAAATTTCTTTACCGGTGGCAGTCAGGTATTGGTAGAAAACCGCATACCTAAGAGAAATGTTAAAATTATAATCGGAGCTGTGACCTTATTGGCTTTAGCTATCGGTTGCCTGCTTCAATTTTATTTTAAAACCGGAAAATGGACCCTGGTGCTTGGGTTATCCGGGATTATCTGCGGACTTTTTTATTCCAAACCGCCATTAAGGTGGGTGGCAAAAGGCTGGGGTGAGTTGGTGATTGCCTATACTTTTGGATGGCTGGCGGTAAATGCGGCATATTATATCCAAACAGGCCGTTTTGATATCTTACCGGCCCTGGTTTCAATACCAGTCAGTTGTGCTGTGGTAAATATAATATTGATTAATGAGTATCCGGATTACCCGGCGGACAAGCTTACGGCTAAAGATAATCTGCTGGTGCGTATCGGTAAGAAAAACGGGGCTTTTCTTTATGCGGGCTTGGTTATTGTAACTGCTGTCACCTTTTTCCTATCGGTAAATTGCGGTTTATCATATATAAGTGTTGTGATTTATTGCCCTGTTTTAATTATCTCGGTTATCGTAGCCGGAAGGATGCTTAAAGGGGTTTATAATGATAGGCGGAAACTGGAGAAGCTCTGTTTAATGACCATCTTAATCAGTTTGGGGACTTCTTTAAGCTTGATATTAGGTATCTTGATAGAATAATTTGAAAAAATTAATTGCCCGATTAATAATTCTCATTGTATTTTCTAGCCTGGTTCCTTGCGTTTTTGCCCAGAAAGATTTTTCCCATCGTTTTAAAGCAATGCGGGTACCAACCGGTAAAATTATTACTATACCCTTGGAAGCAGACTATTCTACGGGATTTTCCTGGCAATTAACCAAAATATCCGATAAAACAGTCATTGAGTTTGTCAAAAAAGAATATACCGAGAAAAAAGAGAGCCCGGGAGTGATCGAAAGGTGGAGTTTCAAAACACTTAAAAAAGGAAAGGCAGCGCTTATTTTTGAATTCAAGCGGCCGGGTGAGAAAGAGATAACCGGCCAAAGAAGCGAAGAGTTTACCGTCTTCATAGAATAACTAGAGGAGTGAATATGTTAGGCATTAAAATAAGGCAGACAGGAAATATTGTTATTTTGGATTTAAGCGGTAGAATCGATGTTGATTCGGCTAATCTTGTGGAAGTAATTGGCCAATGTGTGCGCGACGGATACGTAGATATCCTTTGTAATTTCGAGGAGGTTGAGCAGATAGATTATATGGGTATTTCGGTAGTCGCCATTGCTTATAAAGAAGTGATTAACCATGAAGGCAGGATGAAATTTGCCTGCATTCCTGCTCAGCTTAAGAATGTGTTGGCGGTTTCCGGTATGGACAGAGCAATTGAGATTTATGGCTCGGAAGATTTGGCCTTAAACAGCTTCAAAGAGGATAAAATTATTGAAAATATCAAAAGGATGCAGCTGCGCAGAAGATTTAAACGCCTGCCGATTGATTTAAAAATAGATCTAAAATGCAACCAAGACTCCGAAATTTGCTACCAAAAAGTAGACTTAATTAACTTAAGCGCCGTGGGTGGTTTTATATTCGGTATTAATAAATTTAAGCTAGGAGACGAGGTTTTGCTTAAAATAAAGCTGGCTCCCAAGAAAGAAGAGCTCAAGCTTGAAGCCCGCGTAGTTTGGCTCCCGGATAAAGCAGTCCAGCCCCATGAATATCCGGGGATTGGCGTTGAGTTTTCCAATATATCTACCGAAAACCAGCAGAAGTTAATCGAATTTATCGAACGTAATCTTTCCTACATGTCCTCAGATTAGAAAAAATGGGGTCAGAGCTAATTTCCCTTTTTCTAGTTAAGGGAAATTAGCTCTGACCCCATTTTCTTGTTCGCCCAAGGCAATAAAACGCCTATCTTATTGCAATTCTTATGCTTTTACCTTGCCCGGAAGGTCCTTTTGTGATATAATATTTTATTAAAATAGCTATCTTTAAGAGAGGAGAACCAGATGGATTGGAAGGTTATTGTTGCTACGTTTGGCGCGGTGTTTTTCGCGGAGTTAGCGGATAAAACGCAGCTGGTAGGTATCGGTATGGCGGCTAAAACCGGTAAGCCTTTGTCGGTTTGGTTAGGTTCAATCGGCGCCTATATACTGGTTACGATTATCTCGGTTTTTTTAGGCGCACTTATGGCCAAATACATCAAACCCGAACTGATCCGCTACATCGGCGCATCCCTGTTTATCCTTATCGGCGCTTTAATGTTAATTAAGGTAATTTAAGCATGATATTAGCAGATGAACTTTATAATATAATTACCAAAAGAATTAACGGCCCGGTAGCTAAATTTATAAGGGGATTTTTGTTGCTGCTTTCTCTTGTTTATGGGATGGTTGTGGTTGTCTTAAGCGGATTTAATAAAGCTAGGGCTTTTCGTTTCAAGGCCAAAGTAATTAGTGTTGGCAATATCACTTTAGGTGGAACGGGTAAGACTACTTTTGTTGAATACCTGGCCGGTAAGTTAAATTCTCAAGGCAAGAAAGTGGCGATATTAAGCCGGGGTTATAAAAGGAATTTAAAACGCCAGGGGCCGGCATGTCTTGGTGATGAACCGGCTATGCTAGAGAAGAAGCTTTCTTTTGCCCGGATCATGGTAGATGGGGATAGGGTCAGGAGTGGACTTAAGGCAATTGAAAATTATGCGTCGGATACATTGATTCTTGACGATGGAATGCAGCAGTGGCGGATTTTTAAAGACCTTGAGATAGTGACTATTGACGTAACGAATCCTTTTGGCAATCATCGCCTGCTTCCCGCAGGTTTCTTAAGGGAGCCGTTATCGGCATTAAAGCGGGCTAATGTTTTTGTTCTGACTCAATGCCGCCCCGGATTAGATATTGGAGACTTAATCTATGATTTAAAACGGATAAATTGCGATGCTTTGATCGTAGAATCCGAGCATGAGCCGCAGGGATTATTCCGTATGGATAATCCGGCGGAACTCTTAAGCTTCGACCTTTATAAGGATAAAAAAGCTCTGGTGTTTTCCGGTATCGGTAATCCCGAAGGATTTGAAGAAACTATTAGGTCATTAGGAATAAAAATTGAACATACGGTCAGGTTGCCTGACCACCATGACTATTCCCACGAGGATGTTTATAATATTATGAATGAAGCCCGGCGCAAGGGTTTAGACCTAGTTATAACTACCGAAAAAGATGCCGTAAAAATAGGTTGTGGTTTCAATATACTGGTTTTAAACATAAAATTAAAAATAGTAAAAAATGAAGCAGAGTTTAATCGTCGATTATTTGAGCTGTAGTCTCTTTAAGGTCTTAAGCTTCTTTACATCTTTTTTGCCGCTAAATTTTAATCTTTTTTGGGGCAGAAGGCTGGGGGACCTGATTTATTTTTTTGATAAGAAACACCGGCGGATCGCTAGCGCTAATATCAGGTATGCTTTTCGCGGCCGGTTGGGTGCAGGCTCTTGTCTTAAAGTTACCCGCCAGGCTTACCGGGCTTTTGGCCAGAACTTAATCGAAATATCTGTTCTGGGCAGGATCAATAATCAATACCTGGAAAAATATATCCACATTGAAAACAGGGAATTTGCAGATCTTGCTTTTAAAAGAGGGAAGGGAGTGATTTTTGTCGGAGTCCATGGAGGCAATTGGGAGCTTTCAAATATTATCTGCGCTAATCTAGGGGTTCCATTTACCCTTTTTGTTCGCGACCAGGGTTTACCCAGGTTAAACGAATTGCTTAATTCTTACCGGCTTAAACTGGGGGCTAAAATTTTTCATAAAAATGCCGGAGTCCGCCAATTAATCGAAGTGCTTAGAAATAATCAGGCAATCGGAATGACCATAGATCAAGGGGGTAAAGCCGGCCAAATTGTAAAATTTTTCGGTAAAGAAGCATCAATGGCTATGGGGGCGGTAAAGCTGGCCTTAAAATATGATTGCGCGATAGTGCCCGTTTTTTATGCCCGTTTAAGGGGGCCGCATACCAAGGTAATCCTTGATCAGGTTTATACTGTTTCAAGAAGCGCTGATCCTGAAAACGATGTAAGAGAAAATTTACAAAAATTAATCAATATTTATGAAAAATATATCCGGAAATATCCGCGTGAGTACCTTTGGTCCTATAAGATCTGGAAATACGGCCGAGAAAAAGATATTCTTATTCTATCAGATTCAAAAACCGGGCACTTGCGCCAATCAGAGGCAGTGGCCAGGTTAATTGATGAAAAATATAAAAGCAACGGTTTTAAAACTAATATATTCATTAAAGAAGTTAAGTTCCGGTCGGAAATCACCAAACTTATTTTTAATCTGGTTAAGGCTTTCGGCTTTTTAGGTTATGCCTTACCTAAGGGGTCCAGGGATGAGTTTTTAAGTTTAAAACCAGATGTAGTTATTTCTACGGGGAGTTCAGTAAGCGCGGTGAATTATCTTTTATCACGGGAAAGCGGGGCAAAATCGATCTGTTTGATGAAGCCAGGCGCAGGCAGTTTAGCTAAATTCGACCTTACGATAATCCCCCAACACGACAGACCAGAGGGGCGTGGTTTTGGTCCGGCCAGGAAAAAAAACGTAGTTGTGACTGAAGGAGCGCTTAATTTAATTGAGGCGGGTTACTTAAAAGAAAAATCCCAAAGGTTGGAACAATCAGGCCTTTTAAGGGGAGAATTACTTAAGCCTTGCATCGGTTTATTGATCGGAGGGACGGCTAAGGGTTTTTCCATTAAGCCGGATATAATCGAAGCCCTTTGCCGGGAAATAAAAAAATCCGCTCGGGATTTAAATGCTAGTATTTTAATTTCAACTTCCCGGCGCACACCTTTTGAGATCGAAGCCCGGATTAAGAAAGAATTTACCGGTTATCCCAGCTGTAATTTACTGGTAATTGCCAATGAAAATAATAATCCTGATGTAGCCGGTGGAATTTTCGGTTTAAGTGATATAATAATTAGTTCTCCGGACAGCATTTCAATGATATCGGAAGCAGTCAGCGCAAAAAAATATGTAGTAGTATTTAAAAATGATTTTGTAAGCGAAAAACACAAACTTTTTTTAAAAGTTTACCAGGAGAAAAAATATATCTATTTAAAACAAATCGACGAATTGTCTAAAAGTTTAAACGATATCTGGCACAATAGGCCCCAGGTTAATTTTACGGATGATAATTCAAAAGTAGCCGAGGCATTAAACAAAATACTATGAAAATATTACAAGTTGTCCCTGAATTAAATGTAGGGGGGGTTGAAACCGGTACATTAGACCTTTCCAAATATTTGGTTCGGCTGGGCCATAAATCAGTGGTTGTTTCTTCCGGCGGGTCATTAACCAAGGAGCTAGAGGCCAAAGGCTCCAAGCATTATACCCTGCCGGTAAATAAAAAATCTGTAATTTCGATTTTTAAATTAATCCCTATTCTAACCGAGATAATAAAAAAAGAAGAGATTGATATCGTGCATGCCCGCTCAAGGGTGCCTGCCTGGATCGCTTATTTTGCTTGCCGCAGGACTAAGGCGGTATTTATCTCCACTTGCCATGGTTATTATAAAAAACATTTTTTTAGCATTGTAATGGGTTGGGCAAAAAGGGTAATTGTATTAAGCAATGTAATTGCCAGGCATATGATCGAGGATTTTTCCGTCCCGCATGAGCGGATCAAGCTTGTGCCGCGTAGCGTGGATTTAGAGAAGTTTAAATATATCGATCCAAAGGAAAAAAGAAAAGAAACCTTTAATGTAGGGATTATCGGGAGGATTACTCCTTTAAAAGGCCATTTACACTTTATTAAAGCGATGGCCCGGATTTCCAGGGTAATCCCGCGCTTGAAAATCTGGATTGTGGGAGATGCTTCGTCTTCCAAAGAGGCCTACAAAGAAGAGGTTCAGGTTTTGGTACGCAGGCTAGGGCTTTGGCATTGCACGGAATTTTTAGGCACCCAGCGGGATATTCCGGGAATTCTAGCGCACTTGGACCTAGTTGTTTTAGCGACGACTACCCATGAAGCATTCGGAAGGGTGATAGTCGAGGCCCAGGCTTCAGGTGTTCCTGTGGTAGCTACCAAAGTCGGAGGTGTAATCGATATTATCGAAGATGGTAAGAACGGGCTGCTTGTACCGCCGGCAGACCCGAAAACTATGAGCGACGCAATAATGCGTATTTTTAAGGATACAGATTTAGCCAAAGAATTAGCCGATAATGCTTACAATAAGGTTAAAGAAAAATATAATCTAGAATTAATGGTCAAAAACACATTGGATGTTTACCGTGAGGCTTTAAGCAATTCTAAAATTCTAATAATTAAGCTTAGTTCGCTGGGGGATATCATACTTTCAACGGCGGCTTTAAGGGCAATCAGGGAAAGATACCCACGTCAAAACTACAAAATTAGCCTTTTGACAGGGGAGGAGTCTAAAGATCTACTTTTAAGGTGCCCTTATATAGATGAGTTATTGGTCTGTGACCTGAAAAATAAAGATAAGGGTTTGCAGGGGTTGTGGAAAATCGGCAATATTTTGCGGAAAAAGTATTTCGATACGGTCATCGACCTGCAAAATAGCCGGGCCAGCCACATATTATCCTATTCCAGTGGTTCATTAAACCGTTATGGTTATAAAAACAAGAAATTTTCGTTTTTGCTTAACCAGACCATTAAAGATGAAAAGCCGCTGATTGATCCAGTAACCCACCAATTTAAGGTTTTAAAGATGCTGGGTATCGATCTTTTGGATAACCGTCTAGAACTTTGGCCTTCTTCCGAAGACTTAAAAGTAGTCGATGAACTTTTAAATGCCCAATGGCTTAGTCAGGTCCAGAAAATAGTGGGAATAAATATCAGCGCTTCCAAAAGATGGAGCACTAAAACCTGGCCATTGGAATACCTGGTTGATTTATGCGAGGAGCTAGGATTAAAAGACATCCGGGTTATAATTACCGGAACAAGCGTTGATATTCCCTTTGCCAACATGCTTATAAATTCCCTGAAAAATACCAAGGTTATTAATGCCTGCGGTAAAACTAGCGTTAATGAGCTGGCAGTTTTGATCAAGAAATGCAACGTTTTTGTTTCGGCAGATTCTTCGCCATTACATATTGCTTCTGCCGTGGGAACGCCTTTTGTCGCCCTATTCGGGCCGACTAATCCGCGCCGGCATTTACCGCCGGGTAAAAACCAGATTGTAATCAATAAGAATTTAAAATGCAGCCCTTGTTATAAAAGTAAATGTCGTCTGAAGCGTTGCATGACCCAAATCGATCCGCAGGAAGTCTTGGAAGCCGTCGAAAAGTTACTTAAATAAGGGGTAAGGATGAATATCCTTTTTATTGCTAATCACGTTAATGTCGGAGGAATTTCAAGCTACCTTTTTACTTTGGCCTCAGGCTTAAGTGAAAAAGGCCATAATGTTTATCTGGCCTCAGGCTCAGGCAAGCTTACCGATAAATTTAAGGCGGCCGGAATAATCCATATTCCGGTTGGCTTAAATACTAAAAAAGAGGTCAGCCCGAAAATCTTATTAAGTTTTTTTAAACTAAAAAAAGTAATTAAAGAAAACAATATTGATTTAGTCCATACTAACAGCCGTACCACTCAGGTACTGGGTAGTTTGTTAAGCCGTTACGGAAAGATCCCCCACATTTTTACCTGCCATGGTTTTTTTAAACCGAAACTATCGCGAAGGCTTTTTCCTTGCTGGGGCGAATATGTGATTGCTATAAGCCAGGAAGTAAAAGAGCACCTAATCCGAGATCTTAAGTTTGATCAGAAAAAAATAGCGGTTATAAATAACGGGGTTGATATTAAAAAATTTGGTGATTTCTCGCAAAGAGAAACTATGCGTAAAAAACTTAGAATAGGTAGTCAGCCTTTAATCGGAATTATCGCCAGGCTTTCTGATGTGAAAGGGCATATCCATTTGATCCGGGCAGTAGATCGGGTAATAAAAACTTTTATTTCAGTAAAATTGTTGATTGTCGGAGAAGGCAAGACCAGAGATAGTTTACTTAGAGAAGTTGAAAATTTAGGTATAAAAGATAATGTTATTTTTATAGCCGAGGCTCAAGAAACTAAAGATACGCTTTCGGCGATGGATATTTTTGTGATGCCTTCGTTACAGGAGGGGTTAGGTTTAGCCCTGATGGAAGCTATGGCTCAGGGGCTGGCTGTTATCGGCTCGAAGGTAGGCGGGATAAAAACTTTGATCAACGACAAAGTCAATGGTTTATTAGTTTCGCCTTCCAATGTCCAGGAGTTAGCTGAAGCGCTTATTCTGTTGCTTGAGAGTGATAACCTGCGCCGTAAATTAGGGATTAGCGCGCGGGTATCTATCACCGAGAATTTTTCAAAGGAAGGCATGGTTAATAAAACCGAAGATTTATATAAAAAATGCCTCAGAAGGTAAAAATCGATGAGCCAAGGCTTATTTACAAACCGCATATTAATATTCAATGTTAACTGGTTAGGCGATGTTTTATTTTCAAGTCCGACGATAAGAAATATCCGCCGTAATTATCCCGACAGCTACATTGCTTGCGTTATCCCTAGCCGTTGTTACCAGATATTAAAAGACAATCCTTATCTTGATGAAGTAATTATATTCGATGAGAAGGATAGGCATAAAGGAATGCTTGCCAAGTTAAATTTTGTTACCTTTTTAAAAGGGAAGGGGTTTGATACCGTATTTTTATTGCACCGTTCTTTTAGCCGGGCGCTTATTTGCAGGTTGGCTGGAATAAAAAATAGGATCGGCCATGTCACTAAAAAAAGGAAATTCCTTTTGACCAAAAAGATTAACCCGCCAAAGAAGGATTCCGTACACCGCATAGATTATTATCTTAATATAATCGAAAAAGCAGGGTTAAGGGTAGAAGACAGGTACCTGGATTTCTTTTTTTCCCAAAACGACGAAGAAGTAGTTGATAAATTTTTTGAAAAATATTGCTTAAGCGCAGATGATTTTACGGTTGCGCTCAATGCGGGTGGTAATTGGCTTCCTAAGCGTTGGCCTAAAAACTATTGGGCGCAATTGGCTGATCAATTGATTGTTAAGTTAGGCGCTAAAGTTATTATTACCGGTAGCGCTTCAGACTTGGTTTTAGCCGGGCAGATTCAAGCCCAAATGGGGGAAAAGCCAATAATAGCCTGCGGGGTTTTTAATCTGAAGCAATTGGGCGCTTTAGCTGCTAGGGTAAACCTGTTTATTTCTGCCGATACCGGTCCTTTGCATATCGCCTGCGCTGTAAAAGCTAAAAAAATCATCGCTATCTTTGGGCCGACATCTAAAGAGATAACCGGCCCGTTTCCCTTGGTTAATACCGTTATTTTACAAAAAGATACAGGTTGTCAAATACCTTGTTATAAAGTAAATTGCCAGGATAACCATTGCATGAACGCAGTCACTCCGGAAGAAGTTTTTACCGTAGCCCAAAAATTAATCAAGCCATGAAAATCCTTTTTATAACTTTAAGTAATATCGGAGATTGTATTTTGACTCTACCGGTATTAGATGCCCTGCGTCAAAAATACCCTAAAGGTAAGATAACTTGTATCGTTCCGGATCGTCCGGCCGAAATCTTCGAAAATAGTCCGGCGATCGACAAAGTAGTTATCTTCGATAAGAAAACCAGTTTATGGAATAAGATTAAACTGTTTAGTTCTTTAGCGAAAGAAAAATTCGACTTGGTTATCGATTTACGCAACAGTTTTTTCGGGGCATTTTTACCGGCTAAAAAAAGAAGTTCTCCTTTTCGTTTTATTCCCAAAGAATTAAAACACAGCCGGGATAGGCATTTATTCTGGGCGGGTTTTTCAAACGGTCCCATAGCTATCAATCCTCAATCTTTAAGAATCCGGCCCCAGGAGATTAAATATATCGAAGATATTTTAGGCGGGCATAAGTTGATTAACAGCGATAAATTAATCGTTATTGCTCCCGGGGCAAGAAGCCAGTTAAAATGTTGGGACAAAGAAAACTTTAGCCAGCTGGCCAGGTTGCTTATAAGCGCAGGCTGGGATCTAATTTTAGCCGGCGATAAAGGCGATCAGGCTACCTGTTTATATGTTGCAGATAAAAACCCCAAGGCAATGGATTTGAGCGGTAAAACCTCGATTATGCAATTGGCTCAACTTTTGAAAAAGGCAAAACTTTTAATTACTAATGACAGCGCGGTGATGCATCTAGCTAGCTATTTGAATGTCCCTGTTGCTTCTATTTTCGGCCCAACCAATGAATTAAAATACGGGCCTTGGCCGGAAAATAAACTGGTGATTAAAAAAGATATCGCCTGCCGGCCGTGCGAAAAAGCTCTTTGTCGGTTTGGCACCCTTGATTGCTTAACGAAAATCAGGCCGCTGGATGCATTTGGCCAAATTAGTTCCTTCCTGGCTAATGGGCTGGTTGCAAAGGATATTGATAAAAAAAATCGCCGGATACTTATTTTACGTAATGATCGTATCGGTGATGTACTACTTTCTACTCCGGTTATCAAAGCTTTGAGACAGAAATTTCCCCAGGCCTATATTTCCATGCTGGTTGCGCCGGTTGCTCGAGATATCGTTGAAGGTAACCCCTACTTGGATGAAGTCATCATTTATGATAAAGATATCAAACATAAAAAATGGATGCGGACATTAAAATTCGCCGCCAAGTTAAAGAAGAAAAAATTCGATTTGGCCGTTAACCTGCATCCGACTAACCGTACTAATATTTTGATTTTTCTGGCAGGTATTCCTGTGCGCTTAGGTTATAATCGTAAACTGGGCTTTCTATTGACCCATCGAAAAGAACATCTGAAGCAAGAAGGTTTAAAACATGAAGCGGAATATAATTTTGATCTGCTAAAAGTTCTAGGAGTAACCGGGGATCCTTCCGATTTATTTATGCCGATAAAAACCGACTCGGATTTATATGCAGATGAGCTTTTTAGGAGAGAAGGAATTAAGTCTAGTGACAATCTTTTGGCGATAAATCCCGGGGCTAGCTGTCCTTCGAAGGTATGGCCTGTCGAACGTTTTGCCCAGGTTGCAGAAAAACTTGCCGCCAGGTATGGCTTTAAGATTTTGATCCTGTCGGGGCCGAAGGATATGGCTTTGGCGAATAAAATATCATTACATTATGGAGCAAAAGGCAAGATAATAAATTTAGCCGGCAAAACATCTTTAAGCCAGATGGCTAGCATTATTAAAAGATGCACCTTATTTATTTCAAACGACTCAGGTCCGGTGCACATGGCTTCAGCCTTAGGCACTCCGGTCATTTCGATATTCGGCAGGAACCAGCCGGGTTTAAGCCCAAAACGTTGGGGTCCTTTGGGTAAGGCAGATAAGTATATTCATAAAGAAGAAGCGGCTTGTATTCAATGCCTGGCCCATAATTGTAAAAAACAATATGCCTGTCTTAAGGCAATAAGTGTGGAAGATGTAATTTGCGTTGCGCAGTCTATTTTAAAATTTATGCCCGATTATAAGCTGGAATAATGGGGTCAGAGCTAATTTTCTGCTCCCTCTATTCTTTAGAAAATTAGCTCTGACCCCATTATTCCATAATAAATCTATTTGATTTAGTAGTGAAATATGCTAAAATTATACCTTCGTTATGATAAATACTAAGAAAATAAAGACCTATCCGGTAAAGAGCCGGCAAAGCAAGGTAAATGCGAAGGATTTTGCGCTTAAGCCTGTTAAGGCCAAGAGTTTTAGCGCCTTTTTGGATTCTTTACCCAATATCTTAAAAGCTAAGGATTTACGCGCGGTTTCTTCTGACATAGTTTCTGCGCATAAAAAAAATAAGCCGGTTATTTTTATGGCCGGAGCGCACGTTATTAAGTGCGGGCTTAATCCGGTATTGATCGAACTGATCAAGAAAAAAGTAATTACCTGTATCTGTTTAAACGGCGCCGGAATTATCCATGATTTTGAAATTGCTTTTCAGGGTAAAACCTCTGAGGATGTCGCCGATAACCTTAAAGACGGAAAGTTCGGCATGGCTAAAGAAACAGCGGATTTTCTGAACAATGCCGCAACCCAAGGGGTAAAAAATGGTTTCGGTTTAGGTTATGCGGTAGCCAGCGCAATAGCCCAAACAGATTTAGCCAACAAAGATCTAAGCCTTCTTTATAATGCCTATATTCATAAGGTGCCGGTTTGTGTTTTTGTGGGAATTGGTACGGATATTATCCATCAGCATTGTTCATTTGACGCTGCTTCTACCGCCGAGGGTTCATTAAGGGATTTCCATATCCTGGTTAAGAATATTCAATCGCTAAATCAGGGAGGGGTAGTTTTAAATTTTGGTTCGGCGGTATTATTACCGGAAGTTTTCTTGAAAGCGCTTAACTTAGCCCGTAATTTAGGCAACCAAGTGCGTAATTTTACCACGGCAAATTTTGATATGATTTACCATTATAGGCCAAGCCAAAATGTAGTCAGCCGGCCCGTGCTTTCAGGAGGCAATGGTTACTATATTATAGGCCACCATGAAATAATGCTTCCGTTTTTAGCCCAAAGCATAATCGAAAAAATATGAACTTAAAAAACATAATCAACAGGTTTAACCGCGCAAAAATCCTGGTCATCGGAGACCTTATCCTAGATGAATATATCCGCGGTACGGTTGAAAGGATCTCGCCTGAGGCCCCGGTTCCTGTATTGTGGGCGAATAAACGCGAATATCTGCCGGGAGGAACGGCCAATGTGGCCAATAATATAAGATCGCTCGGCGGCAAGGTTACTTTGCTGGGGGTGGCCGGGGATGACGCCAATTCAAGGATTTTATTCTCTGAACTTAAGAAACAAAATATAGATACCCGGACTATTTTTATCGAGAAGAACAGGCACACTACGGTTAAAACCAGGATACTGGCCGGGCACCAGCAGGTTGTAAGAGTGGATTGGGAGCATACCCATGATATTCCTGGCCAGATTAACGCCAGAATCCTGAAGTTTATTGAAAAAAATATCGATTCTTTTGATGCGATTATCATCGAAGATTACGGAAAAGGTGTAATTAATGTGGCTTTATTAGGAAAACTTATTGCTTTTGCCAGGGGGCATAAAAAAATAATTACGGTTGACCCGAAAGAAGATAATTTTAGGTATTACCGGGGAGTGACTTCAATTACCCCTAACCGTAAAGAGCTTGAAAATGCGGTGAGGAACCTTAAAATACAGGACACGGCGAACCGTTTTAAAATTAATACGGATAAATTATTCACTGATAAATCTGTGGACCAGGCAGCCCAAGAAATACTGGAATATTTAAATTTAGATTCTATATTAGTTACTTTAGGTGAGCACGGGGTTAAGTTGCTTGAGAAAAACGGCCGGCTGACTTATATCCCGACTCAAGCCCAAGAGGTTTTTGACGTCTCAGGCGCTGGGGATACGGTTATTAGCACCTTTACGCTGGCTCTTTGCGCGGGAGCTTCGAAATGCGAAGCCGCCCATATTGCCAATTTTGCCGCCGGTATCGTAGTTGGAAAATTGGGCACAGCGGTTTGCGACATAAAAGAACTTTTAGGAAGGATAAAATAATGGATGTAATCGGAGTTATCCCCGCAAGGTATCAGTCAACTAGATTTGCGGGCAAGGTGCTGGCGGATATAATGGGAAAGCCGATGCTGCAGCATGTTTGGGAGCGCGCTAAGCAGTCGCGGATGCTCGATGACTTGATTATTGCCTGTGATGATGAAATTATACTGAAAGCTGCCAATAAATTCGGGGCAAAAGCAGTTATGACCTCCAAGGAGCATTCCTGCGGAACCGATAGGATCAGCGAAGTAGTCAATCCCTTGGATGTCAAGGTGGTAATTAATATCCAGGGTGATGAGCCTTTAGTCCATCCAATGATGATCGATAGCATTGCTAGGGCATTATTGGAAGACCCCAGCGTTAACATGGCTACGATTTCTAAAAAAATAGATGATTCGATTCAGGTATTTGATCCTAACGTGGTTAAAGTTGTAGTTGATAAAAATAATTTTGCCTTGTATTTTTCCCGGGCTCCGATTCCTTTCTTATCACCTAATGCCGAAATTGAACAGGTGACATATTATAAGCATATCGGACTTTACGGTTATACCAAAGATTTTCTCTTTACCTATAAAAATCTACCGGCTTCCAACCTTGAGAAGACGGAAAGATTGGAACAGCTACGCGTTCTATCAGAAGGGTTTAAAATAAAAGTTATTGAAACTACCTTTGAGACTGTCGGCGTGGATACTCCCGAAGACTTAGAGAAGGTGAAAGAAAAATTGCAGAAGGGGACAAAATAATGCAGGAAGTAAATTTAAATAATATAAAATTCGGCGATAAACAACCGCTGGTCCTTATTGCCGGACCATGTGTGATTGAGTCGGCAAGTTCATCCCTGGCTGCCGCTAAAAAATTAAAGGAAATTACCTCTAGGTTGGATATTCCGTTTATATTTAAATCTAGTTTTGACAAAGCCAATAGGCTTTCTTTTGATTCTTACCGCGGACCGGGACTTAAGAAAGGCCTGGAGATTTTGCAGAAAATAAAACAGCAGCTTAAAATCCCGATTCTTAGCGATGTTCATTGCGCTAAAGATATGGCTGTTGCAGGTAAGGTGCTGGACATCATCCAGATTCCGGCATTTTTATCGCGCCAGACGGATATTGTCTTGGCCGCGGCAGCTACCGGCAGGGTGGTAAATATCAAAAAAGGCCAGTTTCTGGCGCCCTGGGATATTCTCCCGATAATAAAAAAGATCGAGTCCGCCGGTAATAAAAAGATTTTAATTACCGAAAGAGGAGCAAGTTTTGGGTATAACAACCTGGTAACCGACCTGCGCAGTTTAAAGATCATCCGGGATTTCGGTTATCCTGTAATTTATGACGCTACCCATAGCGTTCAGCTTCCC
>Ga0172375_10003287_pt1 | contig 24663 bp, 23 predicted proteins | sample LakKiv1m_FD_114537 | JGI IMG/M metagenome (GOLD analysis project Ga0172375, IMG submission 114537) | Freshwater microbial communities from Kabuno Bay, South-Kivu, Congo - kab_092012_11.1m | ecosystem: Environmental > Aquatic > Freshwater > Lake | place: Democratic Republic of the Congo...
GCCTCTGGCAGAGCTTATCACGGGACAGCCTGCCGCCTGAGCTTCAAGCGCCGCGATACAGCTTGTCTCCGCGTAAAAGGCCGCATGAGGGACCGCGTGGCTCGGGTACAGAAAAAGCCCCGATTTCAGCAGCTCTTTGGCAAGCTCGCTGTGCTTTTTTGTCCCTTCAAGATAGACCCTCTTTTGTTTTGTCTTTTCATAGATGGACCCTGCGGTCTTTTTGTCCTTTTCCTTCAAAACGCCCAGGTCAAATCCGCAGTAGATATGGAGTGCGGCCTGCGGGACCTGCTCCCTGATCCTCGGGAAAATATCCAGCAGAGTGTCAAGGCCTCTTGCGGGGACGCTGGTATATACTAAGCGGTAAGGATTCCTCTGGACCGCCGGCCCCTCAAAATACGGCAGATAGACCCCGTTCTTTGTCACGTACACCTTTTCTTTTTTCACTCCGAGCATGCCTGTGCAGATGTTCCCGAGCCAGCCGCTCACTACAAAAAGGCTGTCGCAGTACCTGTTGATTAGCATTCCGGCAAACCTGAGAAAAGCCCTGCCGAGCTGCTTTCTGATATCCGAATAATTCCACACGTTGGAAAAATCGTCATGTCCCCACCAGACCCTTTTTTTTGCCCTTACCGGGAAAAGAAAAGCCGGAAGGTCCCTGAAAGAGATGAAGATGTCGAAAGAGCCTGCTTTGGAAAGCCTGACTATATCGGAAAGGGTGGTGAACTGCCTGTAATCGACGCCCTCATAAAGGCCGGCCTCTTTGCCGCAGTTATTGTAGATGATGATCTCGTGGCCGAGACGGGCAAGCTCCCTTGAAAGATAAAAGAGCGCGGATTCGCTCCCGCCGATCGGCCTCTCCGACACGGTCTTTCCCGAAAACGGCGTTGTCATCCTTGCAAGGATAAGTATCTTCACTTTGCCGCCACCTTTCTGTATAGCTTAAGTGTATCAGATGCCATCCTTTTTGCGGAGAACAGCTTTGCCCTTTCAAGACATTTTTGTTTTAACTCATCCCTTGTCCGTCTGCCTGAAAGGACCCTTCGCAGGCCGTCAGCGATGCTTTCAGCGTTTTCCGGATCAACATAAACGCCGGCTTCTCCGGCGGCTTCGCTCAGAGAGCCTGATGACGACAGCACGACAGGAGTTCCGCACGACATTGCCTCGAGCGCGGGAAGCCCGAAACCTTCTTCAAGCGACGGCAGAAGGAGTGCTTCGGCGCCGGAATAAAGGGCCGGCAGGTCCTTTTTCGGGACGTATCCGATGTATTTAACGCTGTTGAACAGCTCGAGCCTCCTGACACAGTCGCTGAGGTTCTCTTTAAGGCGCCTTTTTTCTCCGGCTATCACAAGGTCGGGCGGGTCCTCGTAGCGAAGAAGGCCGTACGCTTCAAGCGCCATTGGCAGGTTCTTTCTGTCCTCGAGCGGGCCCATGAAAAGGATATAAGGCCTCTTGAGGGCATACCTTGTCCTTGCAAGGCCTATTCTGTAGGACGACTGAGGAGCAAACTCTTCAGTTATCCCTTCGGGGATGACGTGCATTTTCCCACCGTCAATGCCGAGATCTTTTATCAGGCGGTCCCTGACGAAAACCGAGGGCGCTATGACCGCAAAGGCGCCTGAAAGCCTTTTGGCAAGTACTTTTTCCTGAATGCCGCCGTGTTCCGGGGAAAAGATGCCTCGCACAGTGATCACTGCTCCGGGACGGGACGGTCCTTCGGAAAATTCCGGACAGGTGTCGTGAAAAACATCCGATCCGGGAGCTAAATTGAAAAATAAGAACGGCCTGTGATCGATCACGTTGTGCTGCCTGAAATCAAGATGATTGCCGCCAATGAAGGGAGCATGCGGATAGATGAGATGGAACCTGTCCTTTTTTTCGATGACCGCGAGGGTCTTAAGCAGGGTATGAACGTATACAGCCCTGCCGTCGGGCCGGCCGAAAAGGCAGGAAGCGGTTATGCCGATATCAAGGCTTCCGTCATTTTTCATCGGGCGGATGGTCCTCTTTAAAGGTCTTTTCAAAGGTTTTGCGCAGTAGTAGTGCTGCGCGGCCGGCATTGAACTGCTTTGCCCTTTGTATCCCGAGGGCCCTTAGTTTGAGCTTCAGGTCCCCGTTGTCTTTGACCTGCCGCATGGCCTTGACGAAGGCAGATTTATCACCGCCGGCAACCGGGATGCATGCGTTTCCCAGGATTTCGGAGAACGACGAATTATCGTAGCAGATAACGGGCACTCCGCAGGCCATAGCCTTTTGCGCATCATACGGAAAAGCTTCGAACGCGGAGGTTGTTACATAAGCGCAGGAGCCGTTATAAAGGAGCGCCAGCTCTTCGCCGCTGACATCGTCTATCAAAAAGACCCTGTTCTTAAGGACGTTATTGTCCCTGAGGCTTTCAAGGCTTTTCATCCCGCCCCCCGCAAGGACAAGAGAGACATTGTTCTTGTGGGTGAGAAAGCCGATAAAGATCTCAATAAGCTCTTTGATGTTGTTCCTTTCTGCATGTCCGCCTGAATAGATGAAGTACGGGGTCTGGATCCCGTATTTTTTCTGAACAGCCTGCATCCGGACAGCGTCGAACACGGGCCGGAACTCTGCGGCGGCAGGGTAGGGCATTACATCGATCCTGCTCTCGGGGACCCCGAGCGCTTTGTGGACGACTTTCCTGTAAAATTCGCTGTAAACCACCAGACGGTTTGCTTTTTTTGCTGCTGCTGCGGCGAAAAAGGACCTTATCCTGTTCTCCAGCCCCCTGACTTTTTCATCGCTGAAAAGCAGATGATCGATGTTCCCCGCAGCCGCCACCGTCCTTGAAGGCTGGCGCAGAGGGGCCGAAAAAGAAGGGCAGTAAAGGATATCGATCCTGTTCTCGGAAACAGTGAACGGCAGACCTGTTTCTTGCCGGAGCCAGGAAAGGAACGGGGCTTCGGGGGCTTTGAAGAACATCGGTGAAAAAGGGAGAGCTTCTATCTTTCCGGAGCGCTTTGCCGAGCTCTTCAGGATGAGATTAAGGTCTTTGGGATAGGTCTCGCAAAGGCATCTGATGATATCTATCTGGGCGGGGTCGGTCCCCTCCAGAAGATTATAGGCTATTCGCATTATTGATGATCTCTGCTATCTTTTTGGAGGCTCCGGGAGCTCCCATCCTGTCTTTTCCGGCTGCCCCCATTTTTTGGGACCTGCTCGTGTCGTTCAAAATGCCCCAGATATCCGAGGCGGCCGCTCCCGGCTCTCTTTTTGTAATGAACAACGCTTCACCAAGAAGCTCTTTCTGGCGCTTTGCGAAAAGGGCGGTATACTGAACGCCCCTTCCCGGGAAAGAAACGACCGGCTTTCCGAGCCCTGCCGCCTGCTCGCTGCCGGTGCCCGAAAGGCCGATCACAAGGTCCGACCTGTTTATTATGTCCCCGAACATATTCTTGTAGATCCTCATGTTGTCGGGACATTTGAAGATCGAGGTGTCCGAAACAGGAGAGGCGGCCACAAGGAACACGATCTCTTTTCCGCCTGCTGCCGCTTTTTTGCTCAGCTCTTCCGACACGGAGAAAATATCTTCCATATTAAGCGGCGTGTCATCCCTGGTGCCGGGAAGCACTCCGACAACAAAGGCCCCTTTGGGAACTCCAAGGTCGGCTCCGGTCATCCTTATGCAGTCCATCATCGGATTGCCCACATAACGCGCTTTGACGCCTTTTTTCTTCAGGCCCTCAGTTGTTTTAATATCTCTGGGGAGCGCAAGCGTGCAGTATTTTTTCAGGAGGAACTTCTCCCACGGGGTATAGCTGTAGGAATAGTAGTCCGATTTTGCGCAGCCGACAAAGATGAACTTTGTCTTTGTAAAAAGGGCTCCGGCGATGGGGACAATATCCCCAACGCTCACAACGAGGTCGAATTTGCCTTTTAAGCCCCTCAGCTCCCTTATCTCCTTGATGACGGTGGAGGCGAGCCCTGAAGAAATATCTTTTATTATGTTCTGAAGACTTTGATAGATGAACCCTCCGCTCGGCATTTTGCGCCTGGGGCCGAGGACCTTCACGTCACGGCCTTCAAAGGCGAGGCCTTCTCCCACGACAGGGAAGGCTGACACGTCATGTCCGCGCAGCTCTTCGATAAGGCGCGCCGCGATCGTGTCCTCCCCGTGGCCGTTCGTGATGAATAAGATCTTCATGCGTCCCTGAACTGAAGGTCGTAAAGCCTTCTATAAAAACCGTCCTTGTCGATCAGCTGCTGGTGGGTCCCTTCCTCGATGATCCTTCCGTCTTTCAGCACGACGATCCTGTCGGCGTCCTGCACTGTCGAAAGCCTGTGGGCTATTATGAACGACGTTCTGCCTTTCATCAGGACCTTGAGCGATTCCTGGATGAGTTTTTCAGATTCACTGTCAAGGGACGAGGTCGCCTCGTCAAGTATCAGGATCGCGGGATCGCGCAGCACCGTCCTTGCGATCGCGATGCGCTGCCTTTCGCCGCCCGAAAGCGTCATCCCTCTTTCGCCCACCACTGTGTCATATCCGTCTGGCAGCTCCATTATGAAGCCGTGGGCGTTGGCCGTTTTGGCAGCTTCCAGGACCTGTCCGTCAGAAGCAAGCAGGTTGCCGTATTTTATGTTCTCTTTGATCGTGCCGCTGAAAAGGAGAGTTTCCTGGGGCACGATGCCGATCTGCTTTCGGAGTGTCTGGAGCTTTACGGTCCTTATATCATGCCCGTCGACAAGGACAGTCCCTTGCGTCGGATCGTAGAACCTCGGTATCAGGTTGATGATGCTTGTCTTTCCGGAGCCGGAAGGCCCGACTATCGCCAGCTTTTCGCCGCTTGTCACTTTCAGGTTTATATCGCTCAGAACTTCCTCGTTCTTTTCGTAAGCGAAAAAAACGCCCCTGAGCTCAACTTCTCCTTTCAGCCGGGGGAGCTCGACCGCGCCGGGGACCTCCTTGATCGAAGGCGTGATGTCTATCACCTCAAAGACCCTTTCTGCCGAGGCCAGGGTCCTCTGGATGGTCGTGTTTATCCTTGAAATATTGATAACGGGGTCTATAAGGAGGACCGCGCCGGTAAAGAAGGCAATTAGGTCTGCCGGAGACAGCCTGCCGCTCACAACCTCAAGGCAGCCGTACCAGATCACCAGCACAACAGCCAGTATCTGGAGAAAACCGATGAGAGGCCTCTGGGTCGCGTCCACCTGCGCTTCTTTCATGAACCAGCCGAAGCTGTGCTCTGTCACGGTCTTGAAGCGCTCCACCTCGTGGCGCTCCATGCCGAACGATTTTACCACCCTGGCGCCGACTATCGTCTCCTGCAGTATGGAGGCGATATCAGCTATCTTTTTCTGGACGTTCCTGCCTATCTCCCTCATCTGCTCGCCGAATTTTGAGATCGTGAAGATGAATACGGGTGTTGTCAGAAGGGCCATCAGGGTAAGTCGCCAGTTGAGATAAAAAAGATATCCTAAGACGCCGAAAAGTGTCAGCACCTGAGGGAATATCTCCGCGGCGATGGTCACGATCGCAAGCTGGATCGTCGCTATGTCGTTGATGATCCGGCTCATCACTTCCCCTGTCTTCCATTTTGAATAGAAGCCCAGCGGCAGGTCCTGGATATGGGTGAATACCTTTACCCTGAGGTCCGTGACCACCCTCTGGCTCACGAACTGCGCCATGTAGATCTGGCCGTACTGGAAGATACCTTTGATGAAAAAGACCAGCACTGTTGCGCCGATCAAAAAGTTCAGTATATAAAAATTCTTTTCACCGACTGCTTTGGAGATATGGCTTACAAGAGGAATAACAGCAATGTTCGAAAGTGAAAAAATGAACATGCATAGGACGGCAAGCGCGAGCTGGCCGGTATATGGCTTGATATATCTTAAAAGGCGGGTGAGGAGTTTCACGGATATAATTATAGCATGAAGGCTAAGAAGGCCTCGACTTCGCTCGGCCCAAGGGCCAGGGAGGGCCGGGGAAGGCAATTGAAGGCTTAGGGCTTAAGGGACAAAATGGTCTTTGTCGCGGAGCTGGGTGAACTGGAGGTTCTGGGTCACAGGCTTGCCGCCGGCAGTTCCTGAGACTTTAAGCTTTACCGTTACTCCAAGGTTTGTCAATTTGAAGTCGTCCATTTCTTTCAGTTTATCGACGATCGAAAAGGACAGTTCAAAAAGGTCCTTTTCAAAATCTCCTGTTAGCTTTACCTTGTCGCCGTTCACGGAGGCGGACAATATTTTCTTGTTGTCCAGCCCTTCGCACATGGACCTTATTTTTCTGATGATCAACTTCTGCTCTGCAAAGGGATCGATCTCTACCTTTCCCCAGCCCGTGACCTGGGCGCCTGAAGATCCCGAGTTTATCAAATTTACCATGATATTCATTGCCCTTTCAATTAATTATCGAAAATACCGTTAAAAAATCCCATTATTTCAATGCTAAAATCCCCGCAGCTTCCTCCGCTATTTTTTTGCCGGCGCCGGAAGGCCCCATCACGGCTTTCAACTCTTTTCCCATATTATCTAGCGCTTCTTTGTTCCGGAGCATTGAAACCGCTTTTTCGGCTATCTCTTCCGCGGTCAGGACGCCTCTTAGCTCGGGAGCGATCATGCGGCCCGCTTTTCTGTTTGGCAGAGCTATCAATTTTACGGTCCTGTTAAGGATGGTCACGGCGGCCTGTTTGATGAACGTTCCCAATAAAGGAATGCTGCCGGCAATGCCGAGAAGGCCTTCGAACAGCAGCTCTTCCGGCTTGTTGAACGGGACCGTCACGAGCATCGGCTTTCCCAGTGCCGCTATCTCCGCGGTGTTCGTGCCGGGGATCGTGATGATCAGGTCGGCGATGTTCATCGCGTCAAAAGGCGCTTTTTCAATAAGCAGGACCTTTGTGCCGTCGTCGGAAACGATGTATCTCATGTCGTTTTCCGATACCAGTTTGCCGAAAAGGCCGTACTGCCTTTCTGTCCGGCCGGCTTTTTCTCTTGTTACTGACGCTTCGATCTTAAGGGCGTTCGTATAAGGGGACAGCCCGAAAACGAACTGGGCTTCAGGCATTTTTGAGGAAAGCTCTTTTGCCGTCTTAAAGAACAGCGGAGCCAGGAACTTTGTATGCGCCGGTCTGCTTCCGGGAAGAAAAGCTACGACAGGTTTTGACGGGTCAAGCCCGAAGTCTGCGGCGCTCTTTTCCGCAAAAACGCTGTCCACCATAAGGTCCCCGACGATCCTGATCTTATATCCGGGGATCCCCTTTTTTGCCGCTTTTTTGGCCATCCCTTCATCGGGCACAAAGAAAGTAAGGTAATTCTTTTTCCATCCCGCATGGTCCATTGTATAGGCCGCGGCCTTGTATCCGAGCCTTTTGGACAGCATCACGCCGTGAAGCAGGTCGCCTCCCAAAAACAGCACCAGCCCCTTTTTTGAAAAAGTTATCCCTCTCGGCGGCTTGTTCCTGAACATCCAGGCGTTGAACTCTTCCGGAAAGATTATCTCATAAAGCTCTTTGAAGGTCCTTGCGACCTCGATCTCGCGGCCGGAGGCGAACTGGCAGGGGGTTATCACAAGTATCAGTCTGCTGTCGGGCAGCTTTTCGGCAAGGGCCTTTACAGCGGGCCTCACAAAAGAGTAGAGCTCTCCCGGGCTGTTGGACGTTAGGATGATATCCGTCTTTTCGCCCGCCATTATGCCAGCCTCAATAAGGCCCGCGCAAGAAAGTTGCTTTTAAGCGTGATCGCCTTATAAGAGCACAGTTCCTGGCAGCAGAAGCACATGATGCATCTATTATAGTCGATTTTGCCGCCTTTTCCAGAGGTAATTTTGATGCAGGCGGCAGGGCAGTTCTTTTCACAGATACGGCACGAGGAGCATTTTCCATTATCTATCACGGGATCTATCCTGATCTTTTTAAGGAGTTTTTTTGCCAGAGTGTACAGAGGCCCCGGCACATATTTCAAAAGAGAGGCAAGGTCAAAAGGCTTTTTGAACTTCACCGAAACGGCAGAAATGTCCGCTCCAAAAATATCGATATGGGACAGCCTTGCCTCTCCGGTCCCGTTCTTAAAGGCGATGCGTGTTACAGGGACGTCAAAAGGGTCAAAACCGATGATCTTTGAAGCTATACTGTCCAAAGCTACGCCGTCGCAGGAGGCCAGGACCAGGCCGACCTTTTTGATTTCCCCGGCCGAGGGCCCCATGCCTTCCATGCAGGTGACAGCGTCCATTATGTTCAGTACGGGTCTTGTTGCGGCAAATACATCGGCTATAAGGCCGGCAAAATCTTCGGGGTCGGGCGCGATGAAATGGAACTGGGACTTGTGGAACCCCGGGACGCAGCCGAACATGTTCTTTACCGCTCCGGTAAACCGGGTAAGCGCATGAGTTTTTAATTTTGGAAGATTAATTATCGCGTCAAACTCCAGGGCTTTTTTTGAAATGGAAAGTGCCGGGATAAGTTTGTTGTGAGGGGAGGGGACTTCAACGGTGCCGGATGACAAAAAGTTCACCGTCTCAATGCCGAGCTCTTTTGCCGTTTCAAGATAGCCGGCCTTTTGATAGACCTTTTCCATATCAAGAGGCAGGCCTCCCGGGGAGTCGCCGATGAACGGGACGGCTTTTGCCCTGAGCACCTGTTTTGCAACGCATTTAACAAATAGAGGATGCGTGGTGACGGCAAGCTCGGGCCCTGCTGACATGAGAAGATTGGGTTTAAGAAGGACCTTTTGTCCGGGTTTTATAAAAGATGATATACCTCCTAGCCCGGACAGGGCTTCTTCAAGAGCAGCGTCAAGCAGTTCTTCGCGGTAGCTGTCGCAGCGGCTTATTGAAACCTTTGCCATTAATATCCGAGGTGTTTTACGATCTCATCCAGGTCTGCCGCAACTTCGGTTGCCTTTGCCCCGGACCTGACGGCCGTGTCGGGGTCTTTCAGGCCGTGTCCGGTAAGAACACAGACCACAGTGGAGCCTTTGGGCATCTCTTTTCCGTATTTCAAAAGTCCTGCGATGGACGCGGCGGACGCCGGCTCGCAGAATACACCTTCTTTTGAGGCCGCATATTTATAAGCTTCAAGTATCTCGTCATCGGATACCGCCCTTATCGAACCGTTGGATTCCTCCGCTGCGGCAACGGCGCTTTTCCAGCTGGCGGGATTACCTATCCTGATCGCGGTGGCGATCGTTTCGGGATTTTCGACAGGATGCCCCTTTACTATCGGAGCCGCGCCTTCTGCCTGGAAGCCGAGCATTTTCGGAAGTTTTGATGTTTTTTTATTGTCATTGTACTCCTTGAACCCTTTCCAGTAGGCAGTGATGTTCCCCGCGTTGCCGACCGGGATACTTAGAAAGTCCGGCGCATCTCCCATGACATCGACAATTTCAAAAGCCGCGGTCTTCTGACCTTCTATCCTAAAGGGATTGATCGAGTTCACCAGCTCCACCGGATATTTTACGCAGAGCCCCTTTATCAGCTCCAGCGCTTTGTCAAAATTCCCGTCGATAGAAAAGACCTTTGCCCCGTGGATAATTGCCTGGGCAAGCTTGCCGAGGGCGATCTTTCCTCCCGGGATCACCACGATGCAGTCCATTCCCGCCCTTGCGGAATAGGCCGCGGCGGAAGCAGATGTGTTCCCCGTTGAAGCGCAGGCTACCGCCTTGAAGCCTTTTTCCTTTGCCTTGCTGATGGCCAGGGTCATCCCGCGGTCCTTGAACGAGCCTGTGGGATTGAGCCCCTCATATTTAAGGAATACTTTCAGTCCCAGCTCTCTGCTCAGGTTTTCAGCCGGCAGGAGGGGCGTGCTGCCTTCAAAGAACGTGATAACGGGGGTCTTTTTTGTTACGGGAAGGTATTCTTTGTAGCGCTCGATAAGGCCTTTATATTTCATGAGAAAATAATATCATTTATGAGCGGGTTTGGCAAGAAATCGGGCAGGGAGCTTTTACAGAGGTTTGATGACGGGGTCCTCGATCTTAATGCTTGTAAGTTTATCGGGAAATGCCGATTCCAGAAGTATCCAGCCGGGCGCAATATGGAAAGACCCGATCCCGTTAAGGCTGCTGAGGTCAGTAAAAAAGAAAGTGTCCGCCATATTCAAAACACAGGGCAGAGGATCATGCGCCATTACGACCCTTTTTACATTCATTCCCGTTAAGGACTTAAGGCCTTCAACGGCGGGGACCAGGCCCGGGATGAACGAGCCGTCGTCCCCGAAATGCCTGCCGTCAAGAAAACCTTTGTTTTGGCCGAGAAGCAGATCAAAGATCGCGGCATCAGGGTCAAAAGTACGCGCTACAAGAGCCTTGGAAATCATTGCCTGCATAATATCGAGCCTGTCCTTATCGGTCCTGCCTTTCTCTGTGCTGTGCGGCAAGGAAAGCAAAAACCGCAGTCCCGCATGCATGTACAGGGTCCCGTACTCGTCGATATAATATAACCGCAGGTTCTCTGCCATCCAGTCAGCGGCGTACCGGAACTCTCTGTCGCTAAGCACCTTCCCCATTATCAGTCTAAATATCAGTTTCCTTGATATCCTGTGTTTTTTTACCCAGGGTCGGACCTCAAGGTCTTCGTCCTTTCCCCTGGCAAAACATGTGAAGAATTTATATGACATTTCCTCGTGAGGGAAGTCTTTCCTCCTGTTCTCCGGAAAGCGCTCGAGGATGAAAATGTCACCTTTGTTGAGTATCCAGTTGAACATCCCTTCCAGGCTTCCTCTCATGGCAAGGACGAAATTCAGCTCGTGATTGCCCCAGAGAGGGACCATTTTCTTTCCCCTCGTCAGCTCCATTTCAGTTTTAACAGATTTAAGACCGTTAGGATGCCTGTCGATCAGATCACCGAGAGGGACAACAAGAGATGCCTGTCTTGAAAGTGTCAAGGCCCTAGAACTCCAGAGTGCGTTCCCGTGCCCGTCGCCCATGGCGGCAATGCCGTTGGGATGCCGGGCCTTCATTTGTTCCCGTCCTTTATCAGCCAGCGCAGCCTGATGCAGGTGCCTTGAGTTACGATTGAAGGCCCCGGAAGAGGGACCATGGAAAAGTTGATCTGCCAGTAGCGCTTCTCCGGGTCATCTGTATTGTATCTTTTTGCCCAGGTCTTGCCGCGGGAAGCCACCAGCACTTTATCCGCAGGCCTTACGATGTTCACGGTACCAAACCCGCCTTGGGCCAGTATTATGCGGTGGCCCGGAGAGGAAGATGAAGACATCAGGTTGTCCTGTGCATTCGCAAAATTGTGCGTATCCCAGCTGCGCGATAGTTCTAATGGAAAATCATCAATTCCCATGCCTGTGTCCAGACTGAAAAGAGAAAAGAAGCCGGTCCTTCCGACCTGTTCCATTCCGGATATTAAAAGCCCCCCGCCGCCGTGGGCCATCAAATTCGAGGAAAGTTCTGAAGCGGCAGCGTAAAAACCTTGTATTCCATTGACAGCGGGCATATTTCCCAACAGAGCGCTTCCGGAGCTTCTTCCCAAATAGACGGATAACGTCTTATCATTTTCCGGCAAGACCTCAACGGAAAGCGGGCTGAAATGAACCATATGACTTTCGATGAAGCTTCTCTGCACCGTTAAGACCTCGCGGGCAAAGGCCCTATGTTCTTCCGGAAGGCGCGGCGAAGCAAGTTTCGCTTCGATTGCAGGAAGGCCGAGCAAGCGGACTGGCATGCGGGATCTCCTCTCTAGTTATCTATCGGGGAAAAGCCGCGCGAATTTCAAGTTATTATTGAAAGACCCCTAAAAGTTGTTCCTCTATCGCGATCGTCAGACCCTCGTGAGACCAGCCGGGGGACCTGAAGAACAGGGGCAGCACCGTGCATGGCGGTTTTAAAAGGCCGCCTAAAAGGGTGGCCAGCTCGTCGACGTCCCTGGCGACCGTCTCTTCGGTCCCGCGGAAGACCGGCGAAACTGCCGACGAGAAATAATCAAAATCAACCGAGACGATCACAGAGGGAGATTCGATGAGCGGAAAGGCCCGGCGGCCCCTTTCCACGACCTCATGGTTCTGCAAAGTGAAAGCATGATACCTTGTCGTAAGTAGGCGTGGAAGGTCGAACCAGCCGCGCTTCATCTGCCAGGCAGGCCTTACCCAGAGGATCTGCTTTGCCTCATGATACCTGATCGTCCACCAGACCCAGTTGCCGTCTTTGGGAGTGCGAGGGCCGTCGTCCGAGTATTTCGGCTCGAAATAATCGCCGTCGGCGTCAAAGTTGACGACAACTTCTGTAGAGCCCGTTAATTTCTTAATCCCGTCGCAGATCTCCCTGTGATGATCGAACACTACCGGAGGCAGTATCGTCAGGCCGAAACGGTTTGACAAAGGTATCCCCCTGCGCGCGGGCGAAGCGACGGGACCGGACAGTTTTTGTATGGTCATAATATTCCTCCTGTTATCTGATCGATAGAAAAAACAGTAAATTTCAGTTATAATCAAAATGTGGGAAAAAAGATGAACATCGTGGTTTTGATCTCCGGCAGGGGCTCCAACCTCCAGGCGATAATAAACGCGGTTGAAGCGGGCAAAATAAGCGCGAAGGTATCCTGCGTTATCTCAAATGTCCCGTCAGCTTTCGGCCTTGAGAGGGCAAAACAGCACAACATTCAGACCTCGATCGTGAACAGCAAAGACTTTAAGGACAAAACAGGCTACGAAGCAGCTCTCTTAAAGGCGATAGATGAACACAGCCCCGATCTTATCTGCCTTGCGGGCTACATGAGGATAGTCGGAGCAGACATTATTAAGAAGTACAAAGGGAAAATAATAAATATCCATCCGGCTCTTCTGCCTTCGTTCCCCGGCCTTCACGGGCAAAAGCAGGCGCTGGATTACGGCGTGAAGGTTTCCGGCTGCACGGTCCATTTTGTGGACGAGGGGTGCGATACGGGTCCGGTGATACTGCAGAGAACAGTTCCGGTTTTGGAGAACGACACAGAGGCAACTCTTTCAGCCAGGATCCTGGAGGAGGAACATAAAGCATACCCGGAGGCGATACGATTGTTTACTCAAGGAAAGCTTAAAATAGAAGGGAGGAAAATTAGAATCCTTTTACCGGATTGAGATCAATTATTGCAGGAACCCGATCCGGTTTTTGGGTTTCTCTTCTTCTTTCATAAGTTGTCTAATAGCATTGAAAATGGCAAGGATATCCTGGTCAATCCTTCCGATCTTATGTTCCAGTTCTGCAAGTTTGGAAGCCAATTCTTTGTGGCTTACAATGATTTTGCGCAATTTTATAAAAGTCTTTATGATTATTATGCTCATCCTGATCGCCAATTCGCTGTTTAAGACACTGGCAAGCATGGCGATGCCGTGCTCAGTGAAGGCATATGGCGGACTTTTGGTATGTTTGAGAGTCCTGAACTGGTGCCAATTTGGCACCAGTTGATTTTTCTCTTCTTTTGTCAGCCGGAACATGAATTCTTCAGGGAATCTGTCAATATTACGCCTGACCTGCCTCTTTAAGTGCCGGGTAGATACCCCGTAAAGAACGGCTAAACTCCGATCGATCATAACCTTCTGTCCCCGCAGGACAATTATTTGATCTTCTATGGATTCAGAGGCAATAACATGCGAACTGTTGGATTTTTCAACACCCCCGGCGTTCATTTTATGCAAATTATTGTCTTTTTTGTTTAAAAAGCGATGATTTTTCATAAGATTGCATCCTTTCATGGTTACAAATGGTATATGAGCAATTTTCATGCCGTTGAAAACGATTGAGCCGCGCAAATAAAACGGGAATCATGGACAAGGCCTTGAATAAACGGAATTTGACACCTAGCCCCTTAAGTAATACAATATCCATAAAAGTAAAACCACGAAAGGAGTGTATATGGTAACAAAATTATCCAGAAAGGGGCAAATAGTGATTCCGGTCGAGCTGAGAAGAAAATACAATATCGATTACGGGGACAAGATCGAACTGATGGATATCGGAGGGGAAATAGTGATAATCCCGCTTATTATCAAGAACCCTATAGATGAAGCCGGGGGGATGTTGAAGGGGGGAAGGTCGACAAGAAAGATAATGAAGCAGATAAGGGAAGAGGAAAAAAGGCTTGAGCGCAGAAAAAAATAAAAGAAGATATGTGCTCGATACTTACGCGGTCCTCACGTATTTAAAAGAGGAGCCGGGATGGCGGCAGGTAAAAGACCTTCTTTGGGATGCTTTTCAGAAAAAATGCAATGTATATATGAGTCAGGTCAATATCGGAGAATTGTATTACATCCTTTATAGGGAATGCGGAGCCGGGTCGTCCGACCGGGTCATAGCGGTGATCAGACATTGGCCGGTGAAATTCATGGACGTTAAAGCCGACACGGCCATTGTCGCGGGAAGAATTAAAGCTGAAAATAGATTGTCTTATGCGGACGCGTATGTGGTCGCGACCGCCCTTGCAAAAAAAGCCGCCATCCTGACGGGAGACAGAGAATTTAAGAGCGTCGAAGATATTGCCGCTATCAATTGGCTGCCTAAGAACAAAGGATCTTAGAAACCCCGCATATTTAATGGTAAAATTAAACCATAGACAAGGAGCCGTTATGAAACAACAGCGTTACGCGGCGATCAGTGTTTTTGATAAAAAGGGCATCAAACAGTTCGCAAAAGGCCTGGTGAAGCACGGTTTTAAAATAATAGCCAGCGGGGGGACGTACAGAGAGCTTAAGAAAGCCGGGATAAAAGTTATCGAGGTCACAAAGATAACCAAGTTCCCTGAAATGCTTGACGGAAGGGTCAAGACGCTTCATCCGAAGATACACGGAGGGCTTCTTTTCAGGCGTGATCTTCCCCAGCACGTAAAAACAGCAAAGAAGTACGGCATCCCGCAGATCGATATAGTTGTCATAAACCTTTATCCGTTCGAAAAAGTGGTGTCAAAGAAAAACTTCACTCATGAGGAGGCAATAGAGAACATAGATATCGGAGGGCCGGCGATGGTAAGGGCTGCCTCAAAAAATTATGAACATGTTGCGGTCGTGACGAGCCCGGACCAGTATTCGGATATTTTGAGGGAGTTGAACGAGAATAGGGGAGAGGTCAGTTCTCAGACAAAGGCAAGACTGCAGAGAGAAGCATTTGCTCTTACTGCAAAGTACGACGCTGCGATAGTATCGTACCTTTCCCCGGCAAAGGACACTGACCTCTTTCCGAAAAAACTTTCCCTTTCCATGGAAAAGATACAGGACCTGCGCTACGGAGAGAACCCGCACCAGGCGGCCGCTTTTTACCGGCAGGAAGGCGGAGGGATAACGGATGCCGTTCAGCTCCACGGCAAGGAGCTCTCGTACAATAATATACTCGATATCGAGGCGGCCTATTCCATCGCTTCATATTTTGTGAACCCGGCGGTCGCGATAGTGAAGCACAATAATCCCTGCGGGGTCGCAACATCCAATTCCGTGTGCGACGCATATCTTAAAGCTTATAAATGCGATAAAGTATCGGCTTACGGCGGAATAATCGCCTGCAACAGGACAATAGATGAAAAGACGGCGAAAGAAATATCAAAATTATTCGTCGAGGTCACGATCGCTCCGGATTATTCCAGCGGCGCCCTTGATATTTTGAAACAGAAGAAAAATCTCCGCATCCTGAAATGTCCGGTCCTTTCGTCCGCGAAAAGAAGGGGTTCTCTTGATTATAAAAAAGTGGCGGGAGGCGTCCTGCTCCAGGAGACCGACCTTGCGGAGCTTACAATGTCGGATATAAGCGTTGCGACAAAAAGACAGCCGTCGCTCCATGAGATGGAAGACCTTTTCTTTGCCTGGGGAGTGTGCAAGTACGTCAAGTCAAACGCGATCGTGGTCGTAAAGAACGGCGCGACGATCGGCATCGGGGCGGGACAGATGAACAGGGTCGGGTCCGCTGAAATAGCCCTTAAGCAGGCGGGGCCGGCCGCAAAAAAAGCGGTCCTTGCTTCTGACGGCTTTTTTCCGTTCTCAGATACCGTTGAAACAGCGCACAAGCACGGTATTTCTGCTATAATCCAGCCTGGCGGCTCGGTCAGGGACGAAGAAGTGATCAAGGCCGCTGACAAGTATAAGATGACGATGCTGTTCACGGGGAGGAGACATTTCAGGCACTGACCTCACCCCGCCTCGCTGACACTCGGCACCCCTCTCCATTTTATGGAGAGGGGTCGGCGAGTCTGCGAGCCGGGGGTGAGGATTTAATAAGGAGGATACTATGAAAAGATTGTTGATTTACCTGTTTGCCATGGTGCTTGTCTCAACCTCTTACGCTGCCGACTTCTCAGTGACAAGCAATCCGTTCGGACAGTCTTTGCTCAGCACAAAATTCGCCAACGGAGCAAGCCTCGGGTTTTTGAACGCAGGAGGAGTGGGGGCGGGCGTTTTTTCCTGGAACCCGGATTTCAACAATGCCGGCCTCGGCCTCGGCCTGTCGGTGAACATCCCCCTTTCTTCCCAGGGCCAGCCGACAGGGGTGGATGCGGTGGTCCTGCGGTACATGGAATACACGGCGCCGAAATGGGGCTTCCGTTACGGCATACTCAGCAACGTGACCCTTGCCAACGGGCTTCTTGTGAGCAATTACACAACCGCGACAAAGGGCGGAATAATACAGACCAGCGGGCAGTCGGGCCTGAGGGCGTATTATAACTGGGACTTTGCCGCCATAGAATGCTTTGGCACATGGACCGGAGTGTACGGCGTGAGGCTGACCGAAAAAGTGCTTCCGTTCCTCACGCTGGGCCAGTACATGGCGGGGGACACCGACGGAGTGAAGCAGGTGAAGCCTGACGGGACGACAATGCAATTCCCCTCGCAGTCCGGCTGGGGCGTGGACGCAAATATTCCTCTTACAAGCTGGTCCAACCTGTACGCGGAATACGCCAGATTGAACAATTACGGCGGCGGTTTTTCGGCGGGGCTGAACGCGGGAGGCAGTTCTTTTCTAGGTCAGATCAACTTCAAAGCCGAAAGAAGGATCATAAGCAAAAATTTCATTCCAGGCTACTTTAACGAGGCTTATGAGGTCAACCCGGTCGATATTGTTTCTTACGAGGCGGTTTCGACAGACAAGGACGGCTACAGCGTTTCCCTCTACGGCAATCTCATGTCAAAAGCCAAGTTCCTGGCGATATTTGAGGCTTACAACAACAGCAACGCCTCTCTCAGGGCCGAAGCCCTGGCCGACCTAACGGAGGCCTATTTTGCCGGAGTGTCGTACGTTCAGCCGGATTTCAGGGACTTCAGGAGCCTTGATGCCAGCCAGGGAGCGATCATTACCGGAAAGCTCGGCTACAAGATCAATCCTTTCACCCAGGTGATAGCCAATTACAAACAGGCGTGGGACTCGACGCAGGGCAGGGTGCTCGAGACGCAGTGGTATGAGGTGAGCTTGAGCTTTTAGCGCAGGACCTTGAATACGGTTGAGGTTGCGTCAATTACTTTGGATGCTTTCCCGATTTTGCATTTACCGGCGTCAATGATCAGGGAAACCCTGTCGTTAAAATATTTTGCCGCCTGCTTTGCGGTTCTTGGAGGTCTCTTTCCCGAAATGTTCGCGGATGAAGCGGCAAGAGGCTTTCCCAGTGCTTTTATAACCGCAAGAATGAACGGATGGTCCGGCATTCTTATCCCGATAGTGTCGAGCCCTCCCGTCACGGCATAAGGCACAGTTCTTTTCTTTTTCAGCACGACCGTCAGAGGGCCGGGCCAGGACCTTTTCATCAAAAGCCCGGCTTTTTTGGGCAATTTTGCACAAAGGGCTTTTACATCCTTTATATCGGAAATGAGCACCTGGAAAGGCTTGTCTTTAGGCCTTGCTTTTGCCGCAAAAAGTTTTTTGACGGCCGTTCTGTTCTTCATATCGCAGCCGATGCCGTAAACCGTCTCGGTCGGAAAGATGATAAGCCCGTCCTTTTTCAGCGCAAGAACAGCGGCTTTTACGGAGCTCTCATAGTTTGCTTTACAAAGGTTGATGTATAACATATAATCTTTTTAAATATAACATTTTTACGGTTCAAAGAAAATGAGGAAGGGGAAGGATAATATTCGTTAAAAGTGAATACTTGTTAAATGAAGATGTCAAACCCTAAACCCCAAACACTAAACTCTAAACAAGCTCAAAGTTCAAAGCTCAAAATTCAATTTTTGAATTTCGGGCTTTGAGCTTATTTAGTATTTAGGGTTTAGTATTTAGAGCTTTGCAAATTTAATGAGGTGCATTAATGTTCCGTAAACAGATCGTTCCTGTATTACTCCTGACTTGCTTATTGCCGTTGCCCGTCTTTTCCTGGACGATGACCAGAGAGTTCGCAAAGGAGATAGCTCAGAAACAGGCGGCCGTTAAAGCGGACCCGAGGTCCGCTGATGCGAATTTTGACCTTGCGATAACCTACGCTTATACCAATAAGGTCCAGGAAGGGCTGGACATGCTTAAAGTGACCCAGAGTCTCTGCGGCGATGTCCCTTCTTACGCCAGGGTGCTGATCGAAAGATATTATTCAAAAGTGAAGCGTGACCCTGAAGACTGGAAAGCGAGGTTCCGGCTGGCGTTCGCTTATTATTTCGGAGGATATAATGATTACTCGGTGACAGAGTTCCTCAATATCGCGGCGATGGACCCCAAAGATCCCTGGCCTTACGGGTATATTGCGGTGATCTACGGATATGAGGACAGGTGGAGGGACGCGGTGGCTTACATGAAAAGGGCGATCGCGGTGGATTCCAACGTGGCCGCTTTCCATCTTGCCCTGGCGCTGGGTTATTCAAAAACGGGGAACCATATGGGCTCCCTTTTTGAGGGGGGCGAGGCTTTAAGGCTCAAGGCCCTGGGATATTGAAAACAAATAACAAATGACAAATAAACCCTATATCCTGATCGTTATGCTAGCTCTGCTTGCCGTCATATTCGCCTGGGCGGTCTTCATTCCCAAAGAGAGCGTGACGGAAAAGATAAATAAGACCCTGCAGGAGCAGAAGAATAAATCAGACATGTTCATGAAGGGCGTAACGTTCTCCGAGATCGTTAACGGGGTAAAGTACTGGGAAATAAGGTCTGTCACCTCCGAAGTGAACAACAGCACAGGAATCGCCGACCTCAATCAGATAAACGGCGCGTTCTTCAAGAACGGAAAACCCTCGGTAAAATTCATTTCCCCGAAAGTGCAATGGGACATGAACAAAAAGTCGATAAGGATCGAAACGCCCCTGGGTTTTGATAAAAAATATAAATTTGAGACCTCTTATCTTGACTGGTCACTGAGCACGAAAAAGATGTTCACCGACCGGGATGTTGTGTTCGAGGGCGACAACCTGATCGTCACGGCGCGGGGGCTTTCCTCTGACGCGGGCTTGGAGACTATGGTCTTAAAGGGCGGCCCTAAAGCAAGGATAAGGCAGGACGGCGAGGTCCTTGAGATCGGAGCAAGGGTCTTTGAGATCAACGGCGGGACGGGCTCGATACTTGCCAGCGGAGAGGCAAAGGCGGTAAGGGGCGACCTTTTTATCAGGTCTGAAAGCCTTTTCTATGATAAAGGAAAGAACAATGCCTCTGCAATAAAGTCGGTCCGGGTGATCTATAAGGACATCAGGGCGTGGTCTGACTTTGCGGTGTACGACATAGTGAAGAACACGGTATTATTATCAGGGTCCGCCAGGGCGGTAAGGGGGGAGGACGAACTGACAGGGGACAGGTTGATAATAGACCTGAAAAATAATAAAATAATGATAAAGGGCCGCACAAAGGTCGTGGTTGACGAAGATAATCTGACAAGGGAAGCAAGATAGGCGAAATGATCACTGAAAATATAGCGTCCATTCCCCAGCTGGAAGAGCTGCTTGCGGAAAAAGGCTCCGCTTTTGACGTCATCATCATTGGCGGAGGGCCGGCCGGGCTCACCGCCGCCATTTATTCCTCGCGGTCAGGCCTTAAAACGATGCTTATAGAAAAAGCCATGCTTGGAGGCCAAGCCTCGCTGTGCTCCGCGATCGAGAATTATCCCGGCTTTCCGTCGGGCATCACGGGGGCAGAACTTTCATCGAGGCTCGAGGACCAGGCCAAAAAGTTCGGGACGGAGATAGTCTGGGGCGATGTGACCGGGGCAATGGTGGAAGGCGGACAGAAAAAAGTGAGCCTGATCGACAGGACCTTCTCGGCAAGGGCGCTTATAATAGCCACGGGCGCCGAGCCCAAAAAACTTAAGATTCCCGGAGAGGACGAGTTCAGAGGGCGGGGGGTCTCTTACTGCGCGACCTGCGACGGCGCTTTCTATAAGGACAAAGAGATCGTCGTTGTCGGAGGCGGGAACTCCGCAGTTCAGGAAGCCATCTTTCTGACCCGTTTTGCTTCAAAGGTCTTTGTGGTGCACAGAAGGGCTGTTCTCCGCGCCGACAGGATTCTGGCCGAAAGGGCGTTGCTCGAGCCTAAAATATCTTTTGTGTGGGACACGGTCCCGGAAAAGATACTGGGCAAAGACAGCGTCGAGGCGATCGAGGTCAGGAACGCCGTTACCGGCGAAAAAAAGAAAATAAGGACCGACGGGGTCTTCATCTACATCGGAGAGCATCCCAACACCTCCGCGGTAAAAGGCCTGGTAAAGCTCTCGGATGACGGGTCCATTATAGTGGACGGGAGCATGTCCGCGGCTCCTGACGGGATATTTGCGGCAGGGGACGTCTGCAAAAAGACCCTGAGGCAGATAGCCACGGCGGTCGGCGACGGCGCGCTTGCCGCGCACTCCGCTCGAATTCACCTCGAATCTATGGTATAATTTTTCTGTCGAGAATCTAATTCCCGAAGGAGGGTATGTTTTGGCAGTTATCACGATGAGGCAGCTTTTGGAAGCCGGGGTCCATTTTGGCCACCAGAGAAAATTCTGGAACCCGAAGATGAAGAACTACATATATTCCTCGAGGAACGATATCCACGTCATCGACCTCCATAAATCCATACCTTTGATCGAAAAAGCTTACCAGTACATCAAAAAGATCGTCGAGGACAAGGGCACGGTCCTTTTTGTGGGGACCAAAAAACAGGCCCAGGAGGCGATCGAGCTCGAGGCCAAAAGGTGCGGCATGTTCTTTGTGAGCCAGAGATGGCTCGGGGGCACGCTCACCAATTTCAAGACGCTACGCAAGAACATCGCCAGGATGAAAGAGATCGAAAAGATGGAGGCCACGGGCATGTTCGAAAAGCTCCCCAGAAAAGAGGTCGCCGGGCTGCTGAAGGAAAAGGCCAAGCTCGACAGGCTGCTGGGAGGCATAAGGGAAATGGCCGCTCTGCCCTCGGTCCTTTTTATCGTTGACACCAAAAAAGAAACGATAGCCGTAAAGGAAGCCAGGAAACTGGGCATTCCTATCGTCGGCATAGTTGATACCGACAGCGATCCCGATGAAGTGGATTATGCCATCCCGGCCAACGATGACGCGATAAGGTCAGTAAAGCTTTTGACCTCGATCATCGCGGACGCGGTGCTCGACGGCAGGCAGATGACCGAGCCGGGCCAGGAGTTTGAGATCTCTCTCGAAGAGACCCCCGAAGAGCTGGCCGCGGCCATCGAAATAGAAAAAGAAGAAAAGCTCCAGGACCTCAGCATGGAAAGCTTCCTCAAAGTGCCCGTCAAGGACGAGACCGAGTAGAAAGGTTTTCACAATGGCAATTACACCGGAAATGGTAAAGGACCTGCGCGAAAAAACGGGCTGCGGGATGATGGACTGCAAAAAAGCCCTGGCCGAAACTGGCGGGGACATGGCCAAAGCAGCGGACCATCTCAGAAAAAAAGGCCTTGCTTCTGCCGCTAAAAAGGCCGAAAGGGTCGCGGCCGAGGGAATAATCGAAGCTTATATTCATCTCAATTCAAAGATCGGCGTCATGCTGGAGCTCAACTGCGAAACGGATTTTGTCGCGAGGAACCCCGAGTTCAGGGAGCTTGCCCGCGATATAGCGATGCAGATCTGCGCCGCGTGCCCGATGTACGTGTCAAGGGAGCAGGTCGCTCCTTCCCATCTTGAGCACGAAATAGAGATACTTAAAAGCCAGTCAAAGACCGAGGGCAAGCCGGAGCACATAATCGAAAAGATGATGGCCGGCAGGCTGGAAAAGTTCTACGGCGAGGTTTGCCTGACTGACCAGGCCTATATAAAGGACCAAGAAAAGAAAATAGGCGATCTGATAAAAGAAAAAATTGCAAAATTCGGCGAAAATATCGTAATAAAACGCTTCACAAGATACCAAGTTGGAGAAAAGAGCTAATACTTCCAGGGCCTACCTCATAGATGGTAACTCCTTAGTCTACCGGGCTTTCTATGCGCTCCCCGAGTCGATGAAGACGGCATCCGGGATAACCACCAACGCGATCTACGGTTTTACCAACATGCTCTTAAGGCTCCTTGACGACAAGCCGGAATACATCGCAATAGCTTTTGACAGGCCGGAGCCCACTTTCAGGCACATCGAATATGACAAATACAAAGCCCAAAGGCAGAAAGCGCCTGACACCTTAAGGGAGCAGATCCCGCATATCAAGGAACTTATAGCTTCTTTCGGGATACCGGTGTTTGAAAAAGCCGGTTTTGAAGCGGATGATATCGTTGCGACAATGGCAAAACAGGCCGAAAAAGAGGGGATCGATTCCGTTATAGTTACCGGGGATAAAGATACGTTCCAGCTCATAAACGGCAAAATAAAGGTGCTTGCAGCCGTCAAAGGCATTTCGGATACCATGCTTTATGACGTCCAAAAGGTCAGGGACAGGTACGGGTTCGATCCGGAGCATGTCCTTGATTACAAGGCCCTTGCCGGCGACCCATCCGACAATATCCCCGGCATCCCCGGTATCGGAGAAAAAACAGCGACCGCTTTGATAACAAAATACGGCGACCTTGAGAACATCCTTGCTCATTCTGATGAGCTTGAAGGGAAACTTAAGGACAAGGTCAAGAACAACGTCGATATAGCCAGACTTTCAAGAAAGCTCGCTTCTTTGATAACGGATGTTCCTCTGGATATGGACCTTTCGACCATAAAGAGAAAAGAGATCGACTGGCAGAAGGTCCTTCCCATGCTGGAAAAATTCGAGTTCAAAAGCCTGCTGAAAAAATACGGGGCAGGGGAGGCCCTGGGGCTTTTTGCGGAGCAAAGCAGGGAAAAGGTGAAAAAGGCGGGTGAAAAAGTCGATTACAGGATTATCAAAGACAATAACGATCTGGAGCTTGTGATAAAAGAGTTCAGAATAAAGGGCGCTTTTGCCTTTGATACGGAAACCACGTCGCTGGATACACGTAAAGCAGAGCTTGTCGGCATTTCCTTCTGCGCCGAAGACGGTAAAGCTTATTATCTTCCGGCCGGCCTGATAAAGGACGGAGAAATAAAGCGGCGGGTTATGGAGCTGTTTGCCGATGAGGAGGTCAAAAAATACGGCCACAATCTGAAATATGATATCGAGGTCCTTAGAGGCGCTGAGATCGCGGTGAACGGAGCGGAGTTCGATTCAATGCTGGCCGCCTATATCCTTGACCCGACAGCGGGCAAGTTCGGCCTCAAGTTCCTCGGCGCGAAGTATTTTGGAAAAGAAATGACGACGTTCGAGGAGCTGATGCTTGCCGAAGAAATAAAGGACATCAGGGAAGCAAAGATCGAGGATGTGGCGCGTTATGCCTGCGCGGATGCCGACGTTACCTTTCAGCTGTGCAATGTGCTGAGAGAAGAGTTGAAAGAAAAAGGCCTCTACGGCATTTTTTCTCAGGTAGAAATGCCTCTGGTCAAGGTGCTGGCAGTCATGGAGGAGGCGGGAGTCTCGATCGACACGGAAAAGCTTTCATCTCTTTCAAAAGACATTTCAAAAAGGCTGGACCGTCTTGAAACAGAGATCTTTGCGATCTGCGGGGAAAAGTTCAACCTGAACTCATCTAAACAGCTGGCAGAGATACTGTTCAAGAAGCTGAGCCTTCCCAGCGGCAAAAAAACAAAGACAGGGCATTCTACCGATGCTTCTGTCCTTGAGAGCCTCGCCCCAAAGTTTGAAATAGCTCAAAAACTCCTTGAATACCGACAGCTCACAAAGCTCCAATCTACCTATATAGATGCTCTGCCAGAGATGGTGAATAAAAAGACCGGCAGGATCCACACGTCCTTTAACCAGATAGTGACCGCGACGGGAAGGCTCTCAAGCAGCAATCCCAATCTCCAGAATATACCGGTAAGATCAGAGCTCGGCCAAAAGATAAGGGAAGCTTTTGTTCCCGCCCGCAAAGGGGACCTTCTGCTTTCCGCCGACTATTCGCAGATAGAGCTGCGTATCCTGGCCCATCTCAGCGAGGACCCCGAGCTTATAAAAGACTTTGTCGAAGATAAGGATATTCATGCCGCCACCGCAGCTGATATTTTTGGCGTCGAGTTCGAAGCGGTAACGAAAGAACAAAGGTCCTTTGCAAAAGTGATCAATTTCGGGATCGTTTACGGGATGAGCCCCTTTGGCCTTGCAAAGACGCTCAATATTAAGCCAAGAGAAGCCGAAGAATATATTGCCAAATATTTCAACAGATATAAAGGCGTAAAGGCTTTTATGGACAGAACCATTTACAACGCTATCGAAAAAGGCTATGTTGAAACTCTGCTTGGCAGAAGGCGGTACCTCAGGAACATGAACAGCCGCAATTTGAGCGAACGGCAGGCGGAGGAGCGCATCGCCGTCAACACCCCTGTCCAGGGGACGGCTGCGGACATCATCAAGGC
>Ga0172375_10003288_pt1 | contig 24662 bp, 18 predicted proteins | sample LakKiv1m_FD_114537 | JGI IMG/M metagenome (GOLD analysis project Ga0172375, IMG submission 114537) | Freshwater microbial communities from Kabuno Bay, South-Kivu, Congo - kab_092012_11.1m | ecosystem: Environmental > Aquatic > Freshwater > Lake | place: Democratic Republic of the Congo...
ATTTCATTTTTTTTGTCTATCATTGTACAAAGGGGCTTTTTTGTTGTAACGACTTTAAATATAACTATTTAAGTTATAAATAAAGAACAAAATCCCCTTTTTTTATGAATAATTCAGGCTAAAACATACCCCCAGTGATCCCAAAATACGTTTGCAGTTTCAGAAGCTTTAGAGCCGGTCCTGCTTTTTGATTTTAATACCAGAAATGTTTTTGCACGCTTTTGCTTTTCTTCCCCGGTTCTTGTATCTTCCAGATTAATAAAGCGGCCTTCTTTATTAATAACAATGATGAACGGGATTTCTTTTCTTTCAAATCCTCTCGGGGCAATATTGTTTTCCGGGTCGGCAGATTTCCGCAGATAGTATTCGTATAACGCCTGAAGTATCATCTTCTCACCTCCTCACTGTCTATTTGTGGAATATCAATAACACCCTGGTTAAGCTTTGCTCTGAAAAACATAGGTTTTGGATCATTTACATCAGAAAAGTCCATGTCGTACAACATAAATCCCAGATCCCGTGTTTCATTAATTGGGTGTTTCAAATCTTTATCGGGATCTTCAATAAGCTTAAAGCTACAGGTAAATTCACGGCATCCGAGATATGGTTGATTGAAACATTGACCTTTTTTTACTCTTCGCAAAAAAATCGCATTGTATTTTGCCGGATTTTCAGTACCCATTAAAAGATTTTCCTCCTCATTATCCTTTGATTCCGCGGGTATTTCATGTGTGCTCCGTTTTCTTACCGGAATAAATTCCATTTCGGCATGTAAACGATAAGAGACATCCCGAAGGAAAAGCCCTGCCCTTTGTTGCCGGTCTTCTTCAATTAATATTCCCGGTACCCTGTGACTCATTAGCTTACCAACTTCATTGCGCCGGACCGAAATCCATCTTACAGGTCGCAGTACCTCAATTTTCTTAACCCGCCATTGAATGGCCGGCTTCCAGAATATAGCCTCAAAGATGGCCCGTGCTGCCGATGGAGTAATTACATCGTAGCTTACCCTTTCAACTTTCATTTCAGGCCGGGTAAAACATGCATAATCACCCCATACTTCAATGCAAAATTGTTTATTATAATATTCCATATCAGCTGTTATATGATATTTAATTCTTCTAACCATTTTCCGTGTAACTGCAAACCTGAATGGCTGTTATATAGTTTTGAATAATCCTGTATCCAGCATCCATGAATTTCAATTACCAGTCCGGCCTTTTTGATTTCAGCAAAATCGCGTTCATTTACCGAAACAGCATAACGTTGCAGTTTACGCATAAGCCATGTTTCAGGACCTTTTCGTTTTAAAAGCTGGATAAGGTCATCACCATCTTTGTAACCTACCAGGATTGTCTGAGAATTTTTGTCGTCAATCAATCTAAACTCTCTTGATGCGGTAGCAAACTGAAATTTCATATCAGTTGCATCATCCCATAGAAGGTTTTTAATGCCGGGTTTGTCAAAATTTTCGATTTTACTGTAGAAAAGTTTGAAATAATCAATGTAGGTCTGTGGCTCCAGCAAGGAATCTTCATGTTTTGTTGTTAAAAGTTCTTTGAAAGTGTCAGCGCCTTTTCGAATCAATCCAATGGGGATCCCGTCCGGAGGAACAAATATCTTCATGAGTCCGAGCCTGTTTTCCTGATTAAGTCTACCTTCACGATTACAGCGTCCCGCGCATTGCGCAATTGAATCCAGCCCGGCCACTGCACGGTAAACCACCGGAAAATCTATGTCAATGCCGGCTTCAATAAGCTGTGTGCTGATAACTCTGACAGGCTTTTTCTCACTGAGACATCGTTTGATTTCAATTATAGTGTCCATAATGTGTGCAGTACACATCAAACGTGAGAGATGTATGGTACCTTCGGGCATAAGGTCATATAATTCCCTGCATTGATTTCTGGTATTCACTATACAAAGCACCTGTTCATGTTGCATCAACTCATCAGCTATTACCTTCCACTCAGCCGGCTCATTGATATTCTCCGGTAATTTTATCTTTACCCTTTTAAGACCTTCTGTTAATTGTTGGGTATCAGGTACAATCTCCCGTACTGAATCACTGATAATTCCTTCAAATGCAAATTGCCCTTTTCCGCCTATTCTACCTGTCAAAGAAGGTTGTGTTGCAGTAGAAAGTAACAATGAAACGTCAAAATTTTCAACAAGTCCTCTTAATATGCTTAATACCGGTCGTAAAAATTCAGGAGGCAGCATCTGAGCTTCATCCAAAATAATTATGCTGTTCACTATATTATGCAACTTACGACATTGACTTGTCCGGTTTGAATAGAGCGACTCAAAAAACTGGACATTGGTAGTTACAATAATTGGTGCATCCCAATTCTCGGCTGCCAGTTTTCGCTCCTGTGTATTAATGTCTTCATCCAGATTACTATGTTGTTCAACAATATTGTTTTCGCCAAAAATCGAACGATATATTTGGGCTGTCTGTGTTATAATGCTTGTATATGGAATAACAAAAATTATCCTTGTCTTATTATGTTTAATTGCATGGTTCAATGCCCAAGCCATTGATGATAAGGTTTTTCCTCCTCCGGTTGGTACGGTCATAGAAAAGAAACCAGGCTTTAGTTGCGCTGATCTGATGCAATCGGTCAAGATTTTATTCCGGATAATATTTACTTTTGTCAGCGAAGAAGTAGAGCGAATATTGTCCAGGTAAATATCTAATCTTTCTTTTAGTTCTTGCAAAGTATCATATTTTTCCCTGAGTTTGAATGATTCAGGCTTCATAAAACTCTCTGTATCCAGAAAATCAGCATCAACTAAGGTAGAAAAGAGCATTCTTATCCAGAGATTTATATGCTCGTGTGAAAGTGATTTTCCACACGGTTTTTCAAAATCCAATTTGTTAAGCAAATATTTCGGTATCTCGTTTCTGATTCTTTCAAGAAGATCAGTCTTTTTAAGTCGGTCACATAAATCGCCACTTACTCCAGGTTCTGGCAACCAGTTATGTAAACCAGCATGGTGGCCGGCAATACAATAGGAAATCGGTGGCCACCATGCTGGAAGAATCTCTCTGGCTAAAATAGCTGCAGCCGAAGAATGGTCATTTTTTCCGAGTTTTTCACCTTCTTCATAGCCTGTGTTTTTCCTGATATACTCCTGAAATTCATAAGAATACTTCCCTATATCATGCCACAAACCTAATAATCTGCCCCATCCGGGATTGTTGAATTTTGATGCAAATTTCTCCGCAAGTGAACTTGTCCCTTTTAAATGGTCCTCTAATGACTGGATTTCGAAAATATTGTCGCCAGTATTCTTTATGTGAGCAATATAATTCATGCAGTTTAATTTCACTGGAACAATCTGAAACTAAATGCAATGACTTTATGACAACAATGTCTGGTTGTACCGCCTCAAACCATCCTGATTTACCTTAATTTGTGATCATTGCAGATGTTTCTAAAATAGCAAAAAAAAATGACAAAAAAAAAGGAAATCGTAAAAATTATGGTTTCAGAAAGATGAAGATGGGGGGGCCAGTAATATTACCGACAATATTATGTGCAATTTCTGTTACCTGAGGTTAAATTTGATTAATGATTTTATAGTTAACATATTTTCAGATATAAACTGCAATCTGACCTTTCCTTGGAATGGCCCTGTAGAGGATTTTCGCGTCGGCCTTTGGGACTCTTATTTTAATATAAGGGTGATATTCAGGAACTTTTAATACTGCTACGCTTTTAATCGACTGCCATGTGGTTTTTAACCTGTCGTTAAGATCGAAAAAGAACAAACTGTTCCTGTCGGAGTTTGCAGAATCCGCAACTTCCTGGTAAACAAATATCCGTAATCCGTTATCCATATCAAGGATATAATTAACTGGTTCATAATCGGATGTATCGGGAGTAACGTCGGGTTTAAATTCAGATGTATCTTTAGGAGCCATTTTTATCATCAGCGGCTCCTTTTTAATTGTTGCGATATAGTTCACAATAGTCATAGGCGATGCAAGCATGGTCTGTATTGCATAATTGTTGCCGGTCCTGAGGATCTTACTGATCTTCATACCACTGATCCTGACAGAATGAACCGATACGCCTGCTATCTCAAGGTGAGCTGTGCTGTCGGGGATATTGAGTGTCATATAGATTGAATCAGTTCCGGCCATGGTTATCTTTGACTGCAGGAACGATTTTTCTTTTAGCATACTTACATATGCCGAATCTGTGAAAAGCCGTTCATCAGTCTTTTCCTCGGAATCATGCTTTACGCCATATCCAGCCTCTATTTCCTTTAGCTTTTTAGCCGGTCCCATCGACATCATGATACTGTAATATGCAAGAAAAACAAGTATAAAGGCCCCTGCAATAATTAGTATCAGATTTTCTGCCGTAAGTTTCTTCTTTTCAGTATTTTCCATGTTATCTGATGTTTCCATTTATCAGAAAATATAAACTTTTGAACCTATGCTGAGCGTATTGTAAATAGCCTCAAGATCCTCGTCATTAAGCCTTACACAACCATGTGTAACAGGCATTCCGAGAAATCTTTTATAAAGAGTCCCGTGGATGAGATATCCGTCTCCTATACTCATTGCATAATCACCAAGAACTCCATATTCATATCTCGACGGATCATTTTCGGGAGGTATCGGCAGGCCTTCTTCAACAAATGCCCAGTCGGGCCTTCTCCATACAGGTGAAGTGATTTTTCCCTGTATCCAGTATTTGCCCTTCGGCGTTTTGAATATCCATTTCCTTTCGCCTTCAGTTTTAAGCATAGTATAGCTGCCGGAACTGCAGAATCCCTCCCGGATAAGCTTTTTGTTCTTATAAAGGAAGAACCTGTTATCGGTAGTGTTTATAACAATATATGACTGCCCTGAGGTGAAGGATGCATATTTTTTGGACATCCTCTGAATATCCCTAGTAAGCTGGGCTGTTTGTTTTTTATAAACCGGATCTTTTTTTAATTCCGGATCGTTCGTGAGCACCGTCTTGCGTACTCCCTTCATTTCCTGCAATCCGGGAACAATATAGATCACGAAGATAAACACAAAAAGGAGAGCCGCTAACGGAACCAGGGTCCTCAGAATTATTCTGAGAACTTTGTTTTCTTTTAAGTTTATCATGATTTTGTTTTCAGTCAATAAGCTGATCAAGGTTTACCATAGAACCGACAATAGTCACCGGAGTTCCTTCTCCGGCAATTCTAAAAACAACATCCATTTCTGAATTTGTAAGCGCAATGCAGCCTTCTGTCCAGTCAATGCCCCTTCCTCCATCCCCATGGATTTCAATAAGGCTGCCTATTTTGGCATTTCTGGGAAGCGTTCCCTTTGCAATTTCATTTCTGAATTTCTGGAGGTCATTCGAGTTCGGATAATCTATCAAAAGAGCTTTGTGGTATTTGGTTTTATTGCTGCCGAATTTCCTTGTTATCCTGTACATTCCTTCAGGAGTCTTTTTGTCTCCCTTTTCCCTTTTGTCGCCTACCCAGTTCTTTCCAAGTTCAACATGGTATTCGTACTTTTTTACGCCGGCAAAGTAAATAAGGCATTTCCGGGAAAATTTATCTATAATTATTGAATAACTGTTGTTCTGACGGGATTCGCTTATTGTTCTGTCAGCCCATTTTTTCCATAAGGGATATGAGTTGAAGTATTCTTTAAGATGGTTTGTTGCATATTCATACGATTCGGTCAGCAATATTTCCGAGTCGGCGATTTTTGTTTTTGAAAGTGAATAATCACCTTTTTTATATGCTACTTCCGATTCTTTAAGAAGCATTTTTCCATTTGAAATATTTTTCCAGACTTCGGATGAAAGTGGATAGGATGAATACCTTTCATCTATTTGGTTAACGATCGTATTTAATTTGTCAATCTTTTGCTTAAGGAAGATGTTTAGGTCGGTGACGTTGTTTTTTGACACTTTTGCTGCCTGTCTCGCTTTTCGTGCACATAGATCAGCAAATGTCTCCACCTTCCCGTAATCCCTGAAGTATAGAAAGCGCTTGTTCTCAATCTGCCAGTGGATCATTGCCGAATCATAAAGTGAACGTGCTTCATGGTAAAGGTTTCTGGAATAGGTGTCGGCTTTATTGGCTGTGGCCTCCGACAGGGCTATCCTGGCAAGTGCAACTTTCTGTTCAGGAGGTCTTGGTGCAAATTTAATAAGAAGAGTGACAGCCACAGCGATGAATGCCGTAATCCCTGTGAACCAGAATGTTCTTCTCCAGACCTTCTTAAGCCTCCTCATCAATAAAAATGTTAAAAAAAACCCCGGGCAAACCCGGGGATTTTTTTAATAAAGTTGTTAAGCAAAATTAGAATTTAATTCTTGCTTTGGTAAGAACTTCCTTAACTTCTGCATTAAGACCGTCAGCTTTTTCTTTTGCAGCTTTGATCTTGTTGAGAGCATCCATGTATGAACCTTTGTCGAAAAGACCCTGTGCTTCAACAACAGCAGCGTCAACTGTAGCAACGTCAGCCTTGATCTGCTCGATAACAGCAGCACCTTCTTTTCCTCTTGGAAGTTTCGGGATGAGTTTGCCATTCTCTTCAATGACAGTTTTGATGTCGGTAAGAAGGGTAGTGGTTTCAGCCTTAACTTCTTCCTTCTTTGTAGCTGCGTTTGTAGCAACAGTGTTGGCAAGAGTTACAATGCTGGCAAGTTTAGCTTTGGCAGGACCAAATTTCTTGAATAATTTTGATTCCTGAGCTGTAATGTCAGCCATAACGGCATTCAGTGAATCCTGAACAGCAGCAAATTCTGCAGCAACATAAACAGGAGCTTCAGCAGTTTTAGCGGCTTCGATAGCTGCGTTTGCAGCATCAATTTCAGCCTGAGGTTTCTTTCCGCAACTCGAAAGGACAGCAACCATTGCAATAGCTACTAATCCCATTAAAACTTTGTTCTTCATTTCTTTTCTTTTTTTAATACTTTGTTTTGAAAATTCCGATTATTTAAATCTAATCGTTTCGTTTTGAAAAAATCGTCGCAAAGATATACTATTTTGAAAATCTGACAATGGAATAAAATTTTTTCTTGAATATTTTTTTCAACAATTTTGTCTTACAGGGAAAAAACTGGCATAGTTATTTACACCTTTCCTGTCATTCAGAGGTAACTACCGGTATTACAGGTCCCTGTCCGTTTTCATTAAGTGCCTCAATTGTAAAATAATATGTCTTTTTGCTGTCCATTGTCTTAAGCCAGTATTCATTTGCATTATATACCATAATGCAGTTATAAAGCTTATCGGGCGCAGTACCAATATATATGTTATAGGCATATGCATTGTCGACAGGAAACCATTTCAGCCAGGCACTCCTTTTATCCTTTTCGGTTCTAAGCACTGTGAATCCTTTAACAATCCCGGGCTTTTCCCCAAAGCCTTTTCCGAAGATCCTGAGTCCGCTTATTGCAAATTTACCCGTAGGCACGTGTATGTTTTCCATTTTAAGGTACCGTGTCGTGACAGGTTCTGAGAGTTCAATATAGTCGTGTGGAACATCTGTTGTATTTTTACTTTTATCCACAAGAAGATTCCATTTTTTGCCGTCTTTCGATTCAAGGATCCTGTATTGATGGAAAGTCCCGGATGTTTTTCCAAGGAATTCTGCATCCTGGTCAGCATAGTTAATCTGTATGGCCATCACACGGCATTCAGAACCAAGGTCCGTCTTTATCCATTCACCTTTACTGCCTGTGACCGCACTCCAGTAAGTCCTTATATTTTCATCCACCGCATTATTGGCAGGATAACCTGAAAGGGAAGATGATACTTCGACCGGCTTGTTGTAATTAAGGAGCATCCATCCTGTAAACCTGCTTTTCAGATGATCGGCAGGTCCCGAAGGTAAATAAGCCGGATAATCCCCGAATGCCTGATCACAGTACATTACGCCGTCGCTGTCGAATCCTGCCGGCCAGATGCCGATCCGTCTTTCAAAATTATTCTTGACTGCAATTGTAATTGTTGAAACATGCCAGTAGTTGTTCCAGTTATCAGTAAATGTAGACCCGTGGCCGGCACCACGTGCAAACCCTCCCGGCTTGAAGCTGAACGGCATCGACTGGGTTGTGAAAGGCCCCAGAGGCGTATCACCTGTTGCAACACCATCGGCATATCCGCTGAACTCAGTTCCCGGAGCAGCATATTGCAGGTAATATTTCCCATTGTGTTTTGTCATCCATGCTCCTTCCATAAAAGGATCGAGGAAAGTATCGTCCATATATTCCCCGAAACGCTGCCAGCCGTAACGCCAGGGCTCAAGAAGGTAAAGCTCTTTTCTGTAGCCAGTCTGCTGCATCGTTTTCCTGTTCAGTTCAACTCCATAAAGCGGGTACCTGTTGCTGCTACCGTTGTACATGTAAAACCTTCCGTCGTCGTCGGTGAAAAATGCCGGATCCCATCCTCCGGGTTCAAATCGCTCCACAAGAGGTTTCCAGTCGTCCTGCTTTGGATTCGTGCTCATCCAGATAGTGAATTCACTTGTATATGTCGATCCGAAGACAAGCATTGTGTCGCCAATGATTCCGACGGCAGGTGCACAAAGTTCATCATATACTTTGTTCCAGGGACGGAGGAACCTTCGCGGGACAAAATTCCAACTAAGCATGTCGCTGCTCCACCAGTATCCCCACTGGTTTGTTGAAAACAGGAAATAGTCTCCCTTGTAATTTACTATTACAGGATCCGCAGTTGCCCTGTGCCTGCCCGCTTCACTGAAATCGGGAATAGGTGTATAGCCGTAATCGATGTTTATGGGATTGCAATAAGTCTTTTGAATCTGGCAGAAAAGATCATAATGAAGACTGATGGCAAGTACAAGAAAAAAAATTGTCTTTTTCATAGAATGTGAGATGGATATGTATATCAGATCTCTCCGTGCGATGTTCTTTCAATTATCTCATTCTGAAGATCATCGGCCAGTTCTGTGAAATATGCCGTATAACCGGCAACCCTGATTGTCAATCCCCTGTATGAATCAGGATCAACTTTTGCCTTTAACAGGTCTTCGGCATTCACAACGTTGAACTGTACATGATGTATTTTCAGATCAACGAAAGCCCTGAGCAAAGAGCAGAAGTTTTCCCTGTCCTCCTCCGTTTTAAACAGTGAAGGAAGGAACTTCATGTTAAGCAGAGCCCCGTTTGCAGCAAGGTCGAAGGGAAGCTTTGATACTGAATTCAGTACGGCAGTAGGACCTTCCTTATCCTTACCGTACATCGGCGATACTCCCCCGTCGGCAAGGGGCGTTCCGGCCAGCCTGCCGTCGGGTGTTGCCGCAACATTTTGCCCCATGGGAACATGTGCGGAAACAGTATATAAGCCGAGATTATACTTTCCACCCCTGTAATTCCTGAATCTGCCAAGCGATGTCGCAAAATACTTCAGCCATTTGGTACCTCTTTCATCAACTTCCGGAACGTCATTGCCATATTTTGGAACCTTGTTGAGGCATACCTGCCTTAGTATCTCATATCCTCTGAAGTTATTGCGAAGAGCTTCCAGCATCCTTTCCCTGTCAGTAAGTTTCTTCTCATAGACAAGTTCATAAAGAGCCTGAAGGCTGTCGGCAACATTTGCTGCCTGTATGGCCTGGATGCCTGAGAAATTATACACCGCGCCGCCCGCGGTTACATCGGTCCCATTCTCGATACATTCATCGATTACCGAGGAAAGAAAAGGGGAGGGGAGGTGTGACTGATGCTTCCTTTCGACAACTTCGCACATCCTGACCATCCTCTCAACAAAAAAATCGATCTGTTCCGAAAAAGCCTTTTCGAGATCTTCGAATTTCTCATGATCGGTCAGAAACCCTGTCTGAAGCCCGGTGGCCTCACCGGTCAGCATGTCGGTCCCGTTGTTGAGGGTTAGCTCTAGGACTTTCACAAGGTTGAACATTGCTGCATCGCTCCATCCCAGGAAGTTACCCTCTGTGCTCAGCTCCACGCATCCTACAAGTGCATAGTTGATAGCATCTTCGTGGCTTACTCCCGATCTTTCAAGCGCAGGAATAATACTTTCATCGTTTACGATCTGGGGCATGCCTGTACCCAGACTTATTATCCTTGTACATTCCCTCAGAAAATAGTCCGGTGATTTTTTGTGAAGCCTAGCAGTCAGGTTTGGCTGTGGCAGACGTATATGGTCCTGTGCTTTTAAAAAAATGTATGAGAGATTATTTGTAGCATCATCACCTGATAAGTTCTGTCCGCCAAGGGCTATGTTGAATCCTGTCGGAAATCCGGCGAAATATCTGGCGCTGTGTGAATTACGGAGATATACTATCTGGTTGAATTTGATGAACAGCGAGTCTATGATCTCAAGCGCCTGTGTATCATCAATTTTACCTTCCGCAATATCCGATTCATAGAATCTTTGCAGATACTGATCCATCCTTCCCGGAGAAAACGATGATGCATTTGATTCCATATGAAGGATCACAAAGAGGAACCATGCCGACTGTACTGCTTCCCTGAAGCTGGCAGGAGCGAATGATGAGATGTTTTTACAAACTGCGGCAATCTCTTTAAGGTTATCAGCCTCGTTTCGGTTTTTGGTTTTAAGTGATAAATCAGTGGCGAGTTCTGAATACCTTCGAATGAAATCGCATGAAGCTTCAAGTGTAATCATTACACTTTTATAGAAATCCTTTTTTTCATCCTCCGCTGAAGCAAGTTTTTCACTGGCTTTTTTGAGCAGTCCTGCTGGTCCCAGCTTTAGCCATTCGGCCACGTTTGGGCATATATGTCCCTGTGCATGATCCTTCTGGTTTATCTTAACGACTTTTTCGATTGCTTTCAGCTCTTCGCCGGCTTCCGACCAGATATCGTCTTCAAGGGTACTTCCTTTCCAAAACGGCTCAATGTATTTCCTGAAATTTCCAATATCTTCCTCATTAACAAAAAACGGATCCTGCGAGCGGGAATCCAGTGTTTCGATCTCCTTTGCCAGCCATGAGATACCTGCTTCGGGAAAAACAACGCCTGAGCGGATGCCCGGGGTCCTGTTGCCGACAATTATTTCCTCCGGATCAATAACTACAGGCATTTCGCGAAGCGAAGCAGCAAGGGCCTTTGCCCTTTTTATTATCACGGGATCATCGGGATTTTCCTGATAAACACGTGTAATTATAAGTGCCTGTTCAACCGACAGAAATCTTTTCCCGGTAACTGTTTTCTCCCTGAGCGATTTTATCCTGCCGGTCATCCGGAGATTTCTTATATAATCTAAGGTTTTCTTCATCAGGATAGTGTGATATGGATCTTTCTACAGAAAAGTTTACCCAAAAAAATCGGATATAAATATAGTGAAATACTGGTTAATAAAGAGGGTGCTGCCCCCTACAGTCTGGCTCCTTCGCTAAAATGATCCACCGGATCATTTTTTAACGCTCGGCCCGGTGCCTGGTGCTGGCAAGAGCAAAAGGCAGGGAGCAGGGGGCGGGTGGCAGGGGGCAGCAAGGAGAAGATCCCCTCCCGGGAGGGGGTAGGGGTGGGTTTTTGCACAGGCAATGTATTTTTAGGCTGGGTGCTTGTTTGCTTGTTTGTTTCTGGTTTCTATCAATCCATCGTTCCTTATTTGCCAACTGCCAACTTTATAGAAATTGGTTGCATGTTGCATGTTGCTGGTCGTGTAAGTCATGCAGGTCGTGCAGGTCGTGCAGGTCTTGCAGGTCGTGCAAGTCGTGCAGGTCTTGCAGGTCGTGCAGGTCGTAAAATCAGTGAAACTCTGAAACCTGAAACTCTGAAACCCTGAAACGTTGAAACTCTGAAAATCCGAGAAATTTTCTCGCAGTCCCGGGGCTTCAGATCATCCTCACACCTCCCTCCTGACCCCTGACACCTCACCCCTGACACCTCACCCCTGACACCTGACCCCTGACACCTCACCCCTGACACCTCGCCCCTGACACCTCACCCCTGACACCTCGCCCCTGACACCTCCTTCTATCCCTTATTGCACCCCAATTGCTAATGTTCATGTCTAATCCGAATAAAATATGGAAATATCATGACTATAATCGCAAAAAAAGCGTTATATTTACGATTATAACCGGAAAATTATGATAAAATGATCAAAAGGGTACTTGAGAATACTATTAAGGCAAAAATAGGATCAGGTAAAGCAATCATTCTGACCGGTGCACGGCAGACTGGTAAAACCACCCTGTTATCCGGCCTGCTAAGGGATAGTGAAGATGCCTTATGGCTTGATGCCGATGAACCTGATGTGCAGGCGCTTTTTGAAAATCCGACCTCCGGCAGGCTAAAAGCGGTTTTCGCAGGGAAGAAGATCCTTATAATTGATGAGGCACAGCGTATAAAAGATACAGGGATCAAACTTAAGCTGATAACCGACAATCTGAAACATATCCAATTGATTGCCACCGGTTCATCGTCCTTCGAGCTGTCGAACCGGATTAATGAGCCGCTTACCGGACGCAAATGGGAATATCAATTGTTCCCGATCTCCTTTGAAGAGATGGTGAACCATACTAGCCTGCTTGATGAAATGCGGTTAATGCCACATCGTCTAATTTTTGGATGTTATCCTGAAATCGTGACCAATCCGGGATCGGAAAAAGAGATACTGAAGCAGCTGACTGACAGTTATCTGTACAAGGATATCCTTATGTGGGAAAGAATTAATAAACCCGATAAACTTGTCAGATTGCTTCAATCACTTGCTTTTCAGATAGGGAATGAGGTGTCGTATAATGAGCTCGCAAATAATCTCGGGATTGATAACCAGACCGTGGAAAAATACATTCAATTGCTTGAGCAGACTTTTGTGATTTTCAGGCTAGGTGCATTCAGCAGAAACCTCAGGAAGGAACTTAAACGTACAAGAAAGATATATTTTTATGATAACGGGATCCGTAATTCCCTTATTGCCAACTTTAATCCCCCGGAACTGCGAAATGATACAGGAGCATTATGGGAAAATTTTATAATCTCTGAAAGGATAAAGTTCATAAGAAACAAGAACATCTGGTCAAATTCATATTTCTGGAGAACCCAGGACCAGCAGGAAATCGATTACATAGAAGAGAAGGATGGAATTTTGCATGCATATGAAATCAAATGGAATCCAAAATCCCGGGCAAAATTGTCAAAGACATTTTCTTCGGCATATAATACTTCTTTTGAAGTGATCACGCCGGATAATTTTCACAGCTTTATTACCAGGTGATTACGTAGGGCAGGAGGGACTGGTCCTCACCCTTCACTCCTGACCCCTGACCCCTGACATCTGACACCTTACTCTTCATATGTCACGTCTCACATCTCATATCTTGCCCTGTGCCCTGCGCCCTGTACCCTGCACCCTTTGCCCTGCACCCTTTGCCCTGTGCCCTGTGCCCCGTGCCCTGCGCCCTTATATATATACCAGTACGCCAGCGGTATAAAGAACAGACTCACAACGGTCCCAAGCGACATTCCCCCTATCAGCGCCAGAGCCATGGGCCGCTGAAGCTCCGATCCCATACCCTGACTGAACAGTATCGGCGCTGTAGAAAACAAAGATGCCATGGCCACCATGATGATTGGCTTCAGTCTCCTGGAGCCCCCAGTATAGATGGCTTCCTTAAGCCCCTTGCCTTCCGCCCTGAGATTATTGATCGTATCGACCTTCAGTATCGAGTCGTTGATAATAACCCCCGACATCACTATCAGTCCGATCATGGTTATAATGTTGATGGTCCCGCCCCAGATCAGCACAAGCAGGAGTGCACCTGCAATATCTATGGGGATCTCGAGCAATACGATGAGAGGCTGTGTAAGCGACTCAAACTGTGCCGCCAGGATAAAATAAAGAAGGAGTAGGGCCACCACGAGAATGACTGCCAGCTCCCTGAACAGCTTCTGTCCGGTTATCAGCGATCCGCTGAAACTGACATTAAGGTCCTTGTCAGGTGATGCTATATTTCTTATCTCCCCTGTGATATCTGCCGGCCTGTTTGTATTGATATTCAGGTAAACAGGGACAAACTCTCCGTTTACCCCGCCTTTTATTGTCTTGTAGTCGTGAACCCGCTGTATCTTTACAAGCTCTTTTACAGGTATCCTCTGGCCTGTCTTGTTTATGACGGATTCTGTTGAAATGATATCGCCTACCTGTTTTTCCTTATCCGAAAGAACAATAGGAAGCAGCTCATACGACGCCCTGAGTTCGCCAATGTTGTACCTGTTGAGGGAGGCTTTAAGGGTGTTATAGAGTGTCGCAGGCTCAATATCATAAAGAAGCAGCCTGTCGGGATCGATCCTCAGGAGTATCTTGTCTTCAAGCGGAGGATTAGATATACCTGCTCCCGGCCATTTCTCCTGCATCCTAGCCACGATATCTGTCATCACATCAACAGGAGGCACTTCCTTTTCCTTCAAAAGGCTTACTTCAGCTACAAGAGGAACCTCCGATGCCTTGAAGATCTTTTCAAATATGTTCTCCTGCGCGTTTATGTTCACAGTCGCTCCCGGCCATTTCCGGGCTGTCATTTCAGCAATCTCCCTGCCAAGATCCCTTTGCGCCCTGTAGTCCCTGGCCTTGATATATACCTTTGCCTGGGTGTACGACTGGTCATAGTCGCGGTTAAAGAGGAATTGCTGTTCCCCTATGAATGAGTTTGTCTGTAAAATCTTTTCCCACGACGAGGCCGTAATCTGCATTATCCTGTTCAGGTTTTCCGGGAGTTCTATATTTTCGTTCCAATCGACTGACAATACCAGTTCATCCTGTTTTATTGCCGGAAATCTTTCCTTTTCGAGTGCAAAGAACAGCCATACCATTAAAAGGATTATAAGCCCAAATGTTATCATGGTCGCCTTCCTGTACCTGAAAAAGAAATTCATGCCGCCTTCATATCTATCCTCCAGACGTTTCAGGCTTACTTTCCTTACAAATTTTGTCAGGATCCCCTCCCTGCCGTTCCTGTAAAGCAGGTAATATATTGTCGGAAGCAGAGTTATCCCAACAAGCAGCGAGACACCCTGGCCGATCACAATGGCAATAGCCTGATCGTAAAACAGGGCTCCCGAGATCCCGCTCAGGAAAATAAGCGGGATAAACACTGCACATGTAACAAGGACCGATGAGATAAGAGGAGTAATGACTTCATTTGTTCCTTTTACACATGCTTCGGGAAGAGATAATCCCCTGTCGATCCATTGAGTTATATTCTCGATTACAACAATCGAATTGTCGATCATCATCCCTATACCAAGTATCAATCCGGCAAGGGAGATAATATTTATCGACAATCCTGTAAGGTAGAAGAACAGCAGGCTTATGACGAGCGTTGCCGGAATGCTGAACCCTATTATAAGCGGAGATTTCCCGTCCTTGAGGAAAAGGAACATAAGCAGGAAAGCAAGCAGTCCGCCTGCAAGCAGACTCTGCCACAGGTTCGATATCGAATAATCGAGGAGCCTTGTCTGATCCTGCGATATCTCGAATTCCATCTGGGGATAATCCTTTCTGAAGACATCCAGAAGCTCTGTCATCTTTGTTTCCAGTGAAGCCATTCTTGCTGTCGATTTCTTAATTATCGCCAGTGCGATGGCTCTTTTTCCGCCGGAATAATATATTCCGCGGGCCTGCTCTTCCCTGATGCCGATCTCGGCAATATCCTTCATCTGTATTATCCGGCTTCCTGTCCTGATATAAATATCCCTTACATCATTCAGGTCCTTCAGATATGAGCTGAATTCGAGGTTATAAAGGTATTTACCGTCTTTAACAAGGATATTGCCGATGTTTATATTATTGAGCTTTACAGCGCCTGTTATATCATCGTCAGTCATACCCAGGCTATTCATCTTTTCCCTGTCGGGACTGATATATATCTCCCTTTTTATCTGTCCTGTTATGTCGGCCATCCCGACTTCAGGAAGCTGTTCTATTCTCTTCCTTATTACTGTCTCGGCAAATTCGCTCAGTTCGATGAATTTTTCATTCCCGGCCATAGAGTCGGCCAGTGTGATGTTAAGCATGAACACCGGGATATCAGTGGCGCTTGCCTTTATTATCCTTGGCCTCTCAAGATCGTTGGGGAGGTAATTCATCACTCCGTCGACTTTTTCGTTTACCTCCATAAATGCAAGGTTAATGTCATTCCCGAATTTGAACGAAAGTCTTATGAGTGCGCTTCCGTTACGCGATTCGGATTCGATGCCGTCGATCCCCTGAACCTGAATAAGGTTTCTGCGCAGAATCGATACAACGCTGTTCTCCAGCTCCCTGGCGCTCACGTCAGGCCGCGACACAGCAACGGTTATCTCAGGGATGTCAATGTCGGGCATCAGCGATACCGGCAGACGGTTGGAGGCGACAATTCCAAGCAGAAGTAATGCAAGGAAGGTCATTATTACGGCGACGGGTCTTTTTATTAGGAAATCTATCATATAGTTTTTATGTCGTGCAGGTCTTGCAGGTCGTGCAGGTCGTGCAGGTCTTGCAGGTCGTGCAGGTCGTGCAGGTCGTGCAGGTCGTGCAGGTCGTGCAGGTCGTGCAGGTCGTGCAGGTCTTGCAGGTCGTGCAGGTCTTGCAGGTCTTGCAGGTCGTGCAGGTCGTGCAGGTCGTGCAAGTCGTTATTTGTTTTTACTTATTGGTTTCAAATAGTTTATAAAACTGCTTATACTGTTCACAAGCTGTTGGATTTTATTTCTTCGCTTAATAGCTTCTTCTGTAGATATATATAACTGATCCTCTGCGATGTAATACATACTTTTAATTTCTCCGGCGGAGCCTTTTGAAATATTCAGGAATTGCTTGAACTCAGCATCACTGCTTCTGCAGAACCCTTCACTTATGTTGTTCATAATTGAAATTCCGGCGCGTGTGACCTGATCCCTGAATCCAAAATCCCTGCATGCTTTGAAATCAGCATAAATCAGATTTACAATTTCTCTGGACATTTTCCAGACTACCAGTTCTTCAAAATTCTTAATAGTTCCCATATAGCACGAGTTTAATTAGTATTTTCCTGACCTGCATGACTTGCACGACCTTCATGACCTGCATGACCTGTGCTTTTCAGCATCATCGGCTGCAACACTACCAGCCCTATAAAACTAAACACCAGCCCCGAGATGGTCCCCGCCGCCAGTGCAAACCAGAACCTTTCGTCCTTTCCTGTAAGAAGGAAGGGGATGAGCCCCACGATAGTGGCGAGCTTTGTAAGGATAATGGGTATTATCTTCCCGTTGAATGCCTTCAGATAAGCGATCCTTTCAGGTACAGCAGGTTTATTCCGACGTATGCTGTTGTAATCGTTCAGGATATATAGAGTGGCGTTTACAACGATGCCGCACAGGAGTATAAGAGCTGCAAAAACACCTTCGTCGGCAGGTATGTCGAAGATATGAAATGTGATGAAAACTCCTGTGAATGAAAAGGGTATCAGGCTGATAACCACAAAAGGCTGACTGAATGACTCGAGCAGTATGGCACAGATAAAATATATTACAAGTATCACGAGGAAGATAAGAAGATAATTTGCTTTCTGCTGTTCCCAAGAAAACCTGTAAGAGTCGCTCTGTGCGGAATAGCCAAGCGGCAGGAGGGAATTTGTCTCATCAATGTTCCTGTCGAGTATCAGTTGCCCCAACTCATAGTTGCCAATGAAATCGTATCCGACAGTAATGACATATTGCTGGTCCTCCCGCCGGATAGTATTATCCGACACTTCCCTCGTTATCTTCGAAAAGTCTTTAAGCTTTATATTCTGACCTGATGCGGTACCAAAAGGTTCGTTATCGAGGCTCCAGTAGTCATATTGTTCCGACTGCAGCGATTTTATAACAACAGGTGCGGTCATTCCTCCGATGTATGCCGATAATGATGAAGTTGTGCTTCTCGAATATTTTCCTGCCTCATCGAATGCGCGGGCAATACCGGAGTTGCTCAGGGCAAGATACTGTTTGTCCATTTCAAGCCTGTTCCTGTAAACCTTGCGGTTATTCATTCCTATAACATATCCTCCGTAATTTTCCCCGAGAAGATATACTTCCTTTATCCTTCCCTTGCCGCTTTCAACAAGCCTGTCCCTAAGCTTTTCGCAGTAGGAGTAGAGCTCGTCATAGTTATATCCTTTCATCAAAACCCTGTATGTTGTCCGGATATAATCGCTGTAAACCTCATTGCTGAAAGCTTTCCCGACACCGTAAACAGAGGCATGGTAGCTTCCTATCCCGTTCATAAAATCCTCTATCCTTATCTTAAGGATATAAGGGAAAATAGTGAAGTCGTGTTCAGGTTTGAAGGTTATCGAAACAACTGCCTCATTTTCGCTGTATATGCTTGTTGTGAACATATCTATCTCTGAATATGCGGCAAGTATATTCTCGAGTCCCATGCAGGTGGTATTCATATCCTCAGTTGTCAGTCCTTCCTCGCTCAGCCCGATATTAACGGTGAGTCTTGTTCGTTGTACCTCATCGGAACTCCCGTACCAGTAGAACCTGCTGTTTTTCACCTTTTCGTTGAAAAGCCTGAAGGTGCCGCCCAGCACTTTATTTACTACAGGCTTTATATCCTGAACATATTTTTTGTTGCCAAGAGTCTTGTTGTACAGCTTCTGGTATTTATCAGGTTCCTTTTTCGATTGCCTGTCGGCGGTTTCTTTCGGGAGTGAATCGGGGAGATAGAAAACGGGAAGGCCGAAAAGCAATACGGCTGCTAGTATCAGGATCGCTTTTCGCCTTATAATGAGATCAATGGCTCTCAGGTATATCTCTGAAAGATACGCGACCCTCCTCTTTCTTTTTATCACAAGGGCATTGAACTTTGGATCAAGCCTGATCTTTTCAAGGAGGGATGGTATAAAAAAGAGGGCGACAGCCAGGGATACGGAGAGGTTTATTATCACCACTCCGGCGAAATCGGAAAGCGACACCCTTGAGGCTTCATCCAGGAAAAATATTACTGCAAGAGCCCCGATTGTGGTAAGGGTTGCTGCGAGGAGCGATATTCCGACCTTCCTGTTCTTCCTGAACCTGATATGATCGGTCATCACAATAGTGTTGTTTATTATTATGCCGAAAGAGACAGTAATGCCTGCCAGCGAATAAAGATGTATCTCGAGACGGAACAGGTAATAAAAAATAAAGGCAATCAGTATGTTGGCTGCAAGGCTTATGGTAATTATAAGGAGGTATCTGAATTCACGGCTTATGGCAAGCACGAAAAGCAGCAGAAGGATAACAGACAGGACAGCCCTGAAAATGTTTTTGGCGATCTCTTCCTTAAGATAAGTAGTGTTATCTATTGAGGTTCTGATGCTATAACCCGGAGGGAGTTCTTTTTTAATGTCTTCAATTATCTCCTTTACTTTTCCCGCCACCCTTATATTGTTAACATTTTTTCCGGCGTTTACATTAATGTTTATGGTATTGAGGCCGTTGATCCTGTAATAGCTCTGCGGGCGCCTGTCGGTCAGCCTTACGGATGCTATATCGGTAAGATGGATAATACGGCCTTTGCTGATGCCGACAGGGATGTCATCCCACCGGAATGAGGCCCTGTCATTTCCGAGAAGTGTAAGGAATGTTCTTTTACCAGGGCCGGCGGTCTGTGATTCCATAGCCCCGCCAAGTTCCTTTTCGAGCAGGAAATTGCTTATTGCCGCGCTTATCGATGAAGGACTCATACCCAGGGATGACAGTTTCTGCTGATCATAAACAAGCTCCCACTCGCGCGGTGTAGCGCCATATACGCTTACATTGTATACACCTTCGGCGGCGGCAATGGCGGGTTTGATGACTTCATCGGCCAGGGTATAGATATAAGACGGACTTGCGTTTCCGTTGAGCTGGAAGGCAAGAATCAGCGATCCTGTGCTGTTTGAGGGCATGTTCATGGCTATTTCAGGATAAGACACCCTGGCGGGAAGTCGTCCCCGCGACTGCCGCAACAGGGATGCAACCTCGAAACGTTTTGCCCGCAGGTCGGTATTCCTGTCGAATTCGACAGTAATGTTCCCTCCGTCGTCGTACGATGAGGAAGATATTTTCTGAACACCGGCAACAGTTGTCAGCATGCCTTCGAGGACTGTAGTGACCTCCTGTTCGACGACACGAACCGGGGCTTCGGGCCAGTGCCATGAGATTGTCAGAGAAGGCAGGTATCTTGTCGGGTTAAGCTGGAGCGAAAGCAAAGGGATCATTGCCGCACCAACAATGATCAGCATCACAAAAAGGATATTGACAGTGAATGTGGAAAGAAAAGAGCTGTGATGAGGTTCGGTGTTCATTCTTCCTTCACTACTGTTTCATGGGCGAGGTTGACATTCCCGCTGACAATGACAAGATCACCCGGTTCGAGGCCTTCTGATATCGAAACGCTTGTGCTGTTTTCTGATTCAATGGTGACATATTTCCAAATTGCAAGCGTATCCTGCCTTACAAAGATCACATCTTTTCCCTGGCGTATAACAAGGGCCTCCTTCGGGACTACCAATTTACCAGTGACAGGTTTCCTGATGACGACTTTAACGTTCATCCCGTCGATAAGAAGTCCGTTGTTCCGGAGTTCAGCCCTGACCTTTATCATCCCTGTTTCATCGACCTGAGGGTTTATCTGCGTTATCCTTCCCGAAATTAATGTACTGTCGTTTATGAAAGGTCTAATACCGGCAGGCATTCCTTTACTTATGAACCCGTATTCCGATTCAATAACGGGAAACTCAACCTCCATGTTCTGATCGTTTATTATTGTACAGAGGTTTTTATAATCCTGGCTTGGATTCCACTGAAGGGCATCGAGGTTGGCCACCACACCGCTTATGGGGGCATACATTCGTGTATTGCTGAAGTTATATTCGGCAAGACGGAGGGCAGTAACAGCATCATCGAGACCGCTCCGGATACGGGTGGTTTTGATTTTTTCGGGCGATAGTCCCGATGTATCATAAGTGACGTATTTGCTGTACAGTTCATCCCTGAAGTTTATCTCAGCCTTTGTCAGGTTTTGTTTTGCGCTCAGCAGCTGTGACTGGTATTCAAAATCGTCCATAACGGCCAGCAGATCTCCGGCGCTCACTTTCTGACCGTTGCGGATAAAGAGTTCCTTAATGATCCCGTTTACTTTAAACGGGACAACAGCTTTTTGGGAGGCATGTACTTTCCCGTTGCTTATCAGTTCGTGGTAAAAAACAGAAGGTTCAAGCTTTACAGTCTTTACGAGCACTGCCTCGTGACGCGAAGATCGTCGTGCCATTTCCTCGAGGTTAGCGTCTGTTTTTGGCTTGCATGATAATATCATTATGATACCCGGAATAAGACAAAGGAGAGGTCGGATTTTCATAGCAAACTACTTATGTTAGTCAGGACATTAACGGATTTTAAATTTATGTAATAAAAATGATAATAAAAAGGTGAGGGGACTATTTTTTTCGGCAAAAATCATTCAGGAGTATCTGATCTGATCAGTACCAATGCTTGGTGATGAGGTTATGATATAAACTGCAAAAGTCGGTGACCCTGACCATCTCTCGCCGGTTATAATTGACCACCATGGGCCGGGGTTAATCAATTGACATATAGTTAAATAACAGCACATCTAATTTACCGGCGGAATGTAGACAAGGCGACCGGCTAAAGCATTTATTGGTACTAAACATTATTTTTTGTCTGTTAAAAAGAATGTAGTTTTTATATTCCTTAAGAATATTCCCAATTTTATTGAAATGGCTAAAGAAATTAACAATAGTCCTGTTGTTGAGTCGTAAAATAATTACTATCTTTAATCCCATACCACCTAAGTATAGGTGGTTCCTTGTTACTAATATAATCGCATTTAAATCAGATGAGTATTTATGAATAAAGAGATTCTCCATTAATCTTTCGAAAAAAGTGCAGAAGTTATGATCTAACTTTTTGGTATCTAGATAGTTTAAAGATTTTTCACTGCTCTTGAATTACTTCGATGACACACTTAGACAAATAATATGAAAAAAATTATTCTTTTTGTGGGTTTACTTTTCCTTCTAAACGAATTTTTGAATGGACAAGTAGGTATTAATGATAATATTAAAAATGACTTTCCTCTCATATATGAAGCAATTAATAGATTAGCAACAGGAAAATATCCAAATGATTATTCAACGCAAATATATATTGTTAAAGAGCAATGTGATGCCTGTTATGATATTCTCTATCCCACTGAATATATTCAAAATCTAAGAAAAAATATTCCCACAGATGAATGGACAAAAATTTGGATCAACGCTTTTCATAAATTCAGTAAAAAAGATCTTAAGAATGCTCCTTGTGATAATATAGAAGGGAATAGACAAAAGATTGATTGTTTGTATTCTTACGCTATGGTGGATTGGGTTCTGGTGAAGTCTAATATTAAGGACCAAATTGAGATCTATAAAAAATTACATTAATTATTAATATTCTGATTTGTTGTAAGCACTAATAACAAAGTTCTTTTCACAGAAGAAGATTAAGTTTTAGTGTAAGATTTCCCAAGACTAAAAATAAGAGATAGTTTTTATAAACAAAAAAATGAAGCTGTCCCAATAGTCATAATTCTTATTGCTGTTACTAAATTCGCCATGGAGGACTTTCAGATTTACAGATATTTATAATTTTCCATTAGGTAGTCAAAGGACTGGATTTAAGCTATTGAGACAGCCTCGGTATATTAGCCCATACAGCAGTTGGAACAAATCCATTGTCCATTTTTATACTCCAAACAAGGGCTTAAACCGGAAAGGCAATGTAGACTGTCGTGACCATAACAAAAATTATCATCATAACCACCTTTCAGGCTTTTCAATTCAGATGTCTTTAAGATCCTTTCAGGATTGATTTGCAATTTATTAAGCTTTTTCATATTCTTCAGTTTTTTTAGTTTAACAAATAGTTCTCAATTCCCCTGATTTATCATTTCACAGGGCCGCAAATGTAGTCGCGGAAAATCTTTATCTTCGCATAGGCAAACCCTTTCTGTTAAGGAAAGGTCCGGGAAGGAAGTGACACAGAGCTCCCTCCTTCGCTAAAGCTTTGGAGGGCGAAGCAGGCCACAGGTGAAGAAGCGGAGGCTGGGGGCAGTTAGCAGGGAGCAGAGGGAGAAGGGCTCAGAGTTTCCTGCGAGATTCCTGCTGATGCCTGATTTCTTTCAATATCTTCTCGCTGATATTCATTCCTGAACATAAGACATTGTATTTTGAATCAATCAGGAAAAGATTATCATTCTGGAGCTTATCATGGTTTTTTTCAAAGAATACCCCTGATGAGTCATAAAGGGAGATGCCTTTAAATCCAATTTGTTCAAGATGAAATTCAACTAATCCCTTGTTCTCAGATGAAGTCAGACTGATTAATGCCATTCCGGGAAATTCATCGGAAATTCTCATCAAAGTTGAGTAACATATTGAACAATCGCCTGAATAATAGTAGAGTATGGCATTGTTTTCCGGAATTTTATCTTTCAGTTGACCTGCAATGTATTCTGACAAAATAAGTTTTTCAGGCAAAGAATTATGCCGGCAGAAGTATAAAAAGGAGCCAGTAATAATTACCAGAAATAATAGTGGCTTCATTTAATGATATCTGGTTTCCACAACTATAATATAGTTGAGAGAGAGTAAGATATGATTTTGTAATCATCTTTTTCCCACTTAATAGCATAAAGTATCTTCCTGTTCCAGTCAACATCAAAAGAAATAACAGGACAATCTGGTTTAATGATTCTCAGAGGATTCCCTTTCCAGTCGAAACAAAATATCTGAATTGTATATTGCTCCTGAAATGTTGGCGGTTTTCCTCTTTCTACTTTAATGCCTTGGTAGGTAACCCAAAACTCATTCTTATTTGCAACAATGTTTCCATATGTAAAATATTGAGGATCAGGGCGCATTATATACCCATAACCCATGCTTTCACGGTTTATTGTTAATTTTATGCCTAACGGGCCCTGAATTCTTTTTTCTAACCCTACGTTTCTGTCATATATTTCCAGGATATCGGAATTAATGCATGCCAGTACAATTTTTTCACTGTTTGGAGATGAGGAAATGGTTGACAGAAAAATCTCATTATCAGGCTTTATTTCATTTTCATTCAGGGTATGCGGAAAATCTCCCGTTTTCTTAATTATTTTCCCTTTTTCATCCAAGAATGTCAGTCTTTTATCTTCTCCAAGGTTACTTAAACATACATGCATTTGGGGTGAGACAGGATGAAATCTGTAGGATCCTTTTTCTTCAATAAAAAACTCATCCCTTAACACAAATTGCCTGTTATTGTCCGGGCTGAAGATCAGGACCTTCCTTAATTCCCCACAGAATGCATACAAACTATCATTCAATATTTGGGGTCCCCAGCTTATTATCATTTCCCCGGGACCTTTGCCCTGGCTGATGATTTTCTGGATCCTGTTTGTTTTCAGATCAATGATCGTAAGGAATTTCGGGGTGCCGATATCTTCGATTATAAGAAATCCACCGGGATGAAACCTCAGACTTTTCGGATCGCCAAGAAATAAACTGTCATTTTTATATTCTGTTCCATCTGATAAAGTGCAATGATTATAATACTACCCTGAATTAAGACCACTGGTTAAGTTTAATTTTAATAACTTTAAACCAGTGAATTATGAAATCAAAAAGACAGAAACATTCAGGAGCTTTTAAAGCCAAAGTTGCAATCGAA
>Ga0172375_10003289_pt1 | contig 24661 bp, 18 predicted proteins | sample LakKiv1m_FD_114537 | JGI IMG/M metagenome (GOLD analysis project Ga0172375, IMG submission 114537) | Freshwater microbial communities from Kabuno Bay, South-Kivu, Congo - kab_092012_11.1m | ecosystem: Environmental > Aquatic > Freshwater > Lake | place: Democratic Republic of the Congo...
AGTTCGGGTGTCAGCGCGTCCGCCGGGATATCCGTCTGGGCCGCGCCCATGCCGCAGCCGATGTCCACGCCCACGGCGTTGGGGATGACGGCTTCCTGGCAGGCGATCACCCCACCGATGGGCATGCCATAGCCGACGTGGCAGTCCGGCATCAGGGCCACGTGGCCGAGGACCACCGGATGGGAGGCCAGGTTCGCGGCCTGCCGCAAGGCGCTACCCTCGATCGTCTCACACCAGGACTTCACGGGCAGTCGGCCCAGGTCGGTCTTGGCCCACTTCATGGCTATACCCTTTCCATAGCTATACGTTCGGTGTCGCCTCAGTGTCCTGCCGCCGCGCCCAGCCGGACGCTGACGGTTCCGCCCGGCTCCGGTACGGTCTCGATGGCCAGCGGCAGGAACTGGCGGACCGTGTGCAGGTTGGTCTCCGTGTGCAGCGTCAGGGGCAGCGTGCGGAACTCGCCGCCGCCGGCTATAGCCAGCGGCAGCAGCAACTGATCGGCCAGGTGCTGCCCCACCGGCACATCGCTGGCCTCGAACGCCGCGATCTCCGTGGCCAGACGTGAGGCCACCGCCTCGGCGCTCACACCGTGCTGACCGAACCCAGTGAACAACTCCGTGTGGCCCTGGTCATCCGTGATGGCCGCGGAGAGCGTGTTCCCGGGACCGGGGGAGTCCGTGACTCGCTCGGTGCGCACCTCGGCGTCGGTCCAGTCCAGGCGCCGGCGCAGGGCGTCGACCTCGCGGGAGGCCACGTGGTCCGGGACCTTCGAGACCGTGGCGACAATCTCCCGGCGGACCACCGCACCCCGACGCCGCAGCGCCAGTCGCTGCCAGGCTTTGACCGGTTCCACGTGCACCTGGATGCAGCCACCGCCCGCCGGGTAGAAGCCGTGGCGGATCAGCCTGGCCGTGACCCTCGCCCCCATCCGCCGCAGGACCCCCAGAAAGACCCGCTCCAGAAACTCGAAGGGCGGCGCCAGCGGGTTGTGCGTGCCGCCTTCCAGCGCCACCGTCGACGGCCCCGGTGCCAGCAGCAGCGCCGGCAGAATCGTCTGCAGCACCAGCGTGCAGCTCCCGGCGGTGCCCACGGCAAAGCGGTAGTCCCCCGCCCGCACCGGTCCCGGGCGGAAGACCAGGCGCTGGGAGCTGATCTCAGCGCCCTCCAGACGCGCGCCGCCGACCTCGGCGGCCGCCAGCACGGCCGTCAGGTGCTGGCGCATCAGCCCCGGCTTCGGCCGCCGGGCGCGGAGGTTCTCCAGGGCCATCTCCTGGCCGGTCACCAGCGCCAGTGCCAGCGACGTGCGCAGGATCTGCCCACCGCCCTCACCATAGCTGCCATCGATCTTCAGCGTCGTCAGTCTCCAGACCGTCGCCCGCGGCGACCAACAGTGGCGAAACCAGCAACCCCCGGAAGGGCTTTGCTCTACCCGCTGAGCTACGGCTTGCGCCGACGGGATTCGAACCCGTGACCAATGTACTCCCGCCGGCATTCGCGCACCCGGCCGGCAACCTGTCGACCCTGCATCACGCGGCGTTGGCCGCGTCGAGTTGCACTCCTTGGATCTGCCGCACCCACCAGTCCGGCTGGGCCCCGCCCTGGGACACGGCCGCGATCAGCCCGAACACCGGGTCGCCGAACCCGGCCACGTGCAGGACGTCGGTCCCCGGCTTGGCCTGTACGTCCGCGTAGGGCTGGATGTCGATACAGACCATCACCGCTCGCGGGTTGCGGCGCCTGAACTCGGCCCACTCCTGCAGGGTGGCGGTCGGTGCGCCGGTCTTGACCACAGTGTCCACCCATGACTGGTTGTCGGACACGTGGACGACCAGGCCAGCCTTGGCCCGCCGGGCGTTCAGCTCCCGCAGGGGCGCCGAGCAGTTCGTGCCCCCGGAAGGCAGTCCGGCCAGCACCTCGGCATTGGTCAGCACCGAGTCCCGCGGGTTGAGCTGGCAGGGCACCACGTCGTCCGAGAAGGGCAGCACCTGCGTCCCCGGGTTCCGCCGCAGCAGGGCCGCCGCGACCAGGGCGGCCACGTCCACGCACTGCACCGACGAGGTGGCGCCGTGACGGTGCCCCGTCACCGGGGAGCGCATGGAGCCCGACACATCCGGGAACACGTAGACCTGCCCGCTCGTCGCCGGCCGCGGGTGGACCATGCGCACGACGTCCGCCAGCGACGGCGAGCCGCCCACTGCCGCCCGGAAGAGCCCCTCATCGTCCTGCGCCGCCAACCGGTTGCGGCAAGTCGCGCCTGGCGCGTCGGCTCTATGACCTCAAGCGGGCGCGCGGACTGCTGGCGGAGACCGCCCCCTTCGTCGAGGTCAACTGTGCCACCCTACGCGGCGACACGGCCATGTCCACCCTTTTTGGGCACTGCCGGGGTGCGTTCACCGGGGCGTCGGAGGACCGGGTTGGCTTGCTGCGCAGTGCGGATGGCGGTCTGCTCTTCCTGGACGAGGTGGGCGAGCTTGGGCCTGACGAGCAGGCCATCCTGCTGCGTGCGGTCGAGGAGAACCGCTTCTTCCCCCTGGGCGCCGATGCGGAGGTCGAGAGCGACTTCCAGCTCGTCTGCGGCACCAACCGCGACCTGCGCGAGGCGGTGGCGGCAGGCCGGTTTCGCGAAGACCTGCTGGCGCGGATCCAGCTCTGGACCTTCCGCCTGCCGGGCCTGCGGGAGCGGCGTGAGGACATCGAGCCCAACCTCGACTACGAGCTGGACCGGTTCGCCCAGACAACCGGCCGGCGGGTCACGTTCAACCGCGAGGCCCGGGCGCGGTTTCTGGCCTTTGCCGGGTCCCCGGAGGCGCTCTGGGAGGCGAACTTCCGCGACCTCAACAGCGCCGTGGTGCGCATGGCAACCTTGGCCCCTGGCGGCCGCATCAGCACCGACCTCGTGGCCGAGGAGACCGACCGCCTGCGGCAGGGGTGGCACCGGCCCGGAACCGGGGCTGGTGGGCAGGAGGCGGCCCTGGCGGCCCTGGCGGCGCTGCTAGGGGCCGAGGCTGTGGCGGGGCTGGACCCGTTCGATCGGCTCCAGCTTGCGGTCGTGGTGCGGGTCTGCCGGGAGTCGGCCTCGCTGTCGGGCGCCGGGCGGGCGCTGTATGCTGTCTCGCGGCTGCGCAAGGCGACGGCCAACGACGCGGACCGCCTGCGCAAGTACCTGGCCCGGTTCGGGCTGGACTGGGCAACGCTGCGGGCCCAGGCAGAGCCCGGAGCAGGATGTTCGACGCCGGGCTGAGGGGTCGGCGCGGCCACGCGTGCCTGGCCCCCGGGTCGCGCGGCGGCCGATCGGTGCGTCCGGCCGGTCTGCCGGCCGCCGGTCACCAACGGGCTTCGACGCAGCCGTGCACCCTCAGGGGCGGGACGTCCACGACCCGGCGGCCGTCATCCGCCGTCTGCCACGGCAAGTGGGTGCCGTCGGGTTGCCAGCGCAGGCTCGGGGGCCTGTGGGATACCCTGATCGGGGTGCTGGCCGACCCCCGTCACCGTGGCGGGGGTATGCATGTCGAAGTGGATCTTGTGGACGACGTCGGCGTGCCCGTTCTGCATGGGCCCTCATTCGTCCTCGATGACGTCCCGCGGCAGGTCGCTCACCAGTTGCGTCAGTTCGTCGAACTTGAAGTCGATATCCATCACCGCCACCACGGCCCCGGCGCCGTCCCGGATGGGTTGGGCGAAGGTCATGATGAGCTTGCCGGTGAAGCGTGAGAAGCAAAGGTCCGACGCGAACGACTGGCCGGTGCTGACGACCTCCTGGAACCAGTCGTGGTCGGAGAAGTTCTCCGTCAGCAGCGGCCGGAAGAGGGCCTTCTCGCCGCGCTGCGTATGGACCTGGGTCAGGCGGCGGCCGTTCATGTCGGTGAGGGCCAGCAACTGGATGGCCGGCTCCGCCTTCACCACCTGGCGCAGGAAGCGCTCCATGCGTCGGGGGTCCATGCTGAGCACGTCGGGCGACGCACTGATGCGTTCGGCCAGGACGCTGCCCTTGTGCTGGGCTGCCTTCCTGAATCGTTGGAACTCGCTCTCGAAGAGGCTGGGCACATGGCGCTTGGCCTGGGCGACCATCTCGTCGGTACTGATGCCGGTGGTGCGGCCCCGGGCGTACTGCTCGCTGACCCAGTCGTTGATCCGGCGCACGCCGGGATGGCGCTTGCTGATGGGCTCGAACTCATGGTCTCGAGCGACCTTCTGGGCGTACTCGTTCAGCCAGTGGGCAATGCCGGCCATGCCGGATTTGTCGGTGATGCCGACGTGCACGGGACGCTTCAGCAGAGCGCTGGTGTCGAAAATGTTGTAGATCTCTTCGTGCTTCAGGACCCCGTCGATGTGGATGCCTGCCCGGGTGGTGTTGAACTCGGCGCCCACGAAGGGGTAGTTCTCCGGGATCTCGGCGTGCACCTCGGTGCGGTAGTACTCGGCGATCTCGGTGATGACGGTCGTGTCGATGCCACAGGCGTCGCCCATGAGCCCGATGTACTCCACGATGGCGCCTTCCAGGGGCGGGTTCCCGGTCCGTTCACCGAAGCCCAGCAGGGAGGCGTTGAGGCTGCTGACGCCGTAGAGCCAGGCTGTGGCGGCGTTCGCGTGCACCTTGTGGAAGTCGTTGTGGCCGTGCCACTCCAGGAGTTGGGGCGGCATGCCCAGCTCACGCCGGAAGGCCCGTGCGAGCTTCGGCACGCTGCGCGGCAGGGCCGCCCCGGGGAAGCTCAGGCCGTAGCCCATGGTGTCGCACAGCCGGATCTTGATGGGGATACCGCTCTCCTGGCTGAGCTTCGTCAACTCCTCGGCAAAGGGCAGGCAGAACCCATAGATGTCCGCCCGCGTCACGTCCTCGAAGTGGCAGCGCGGGACGATGCCCACCGCCAGCGCCTCTTTGACCACGGCCAGGTAGTCGTCCATCACCCGGCGCCGCGTCTTGCGCAGTTTCAGGAAGATGTGGTAGTCCGAGACGCTGGTCAGGATGCCGGTCTCCTTGAGCCCCAGGGACTTCACCAGCTTGAAGTCCTCGGCATTGGCGCGGATCCAGCCCGTGACCTCGGGGTAGGGGTAGTTCAGTGCCAGGCAGCCCTCCAGGGCCTCCCGGTCCCGGTTGCTGTAGACGAAGAACTCGCACTGCCGGATGACGCCCCGCGGGCCGCCCAGGGCGTGCATGAGCCGGTACAGCGCCACGATGTGCTCGGGCTTGTAGGGCGGGCGGGCCTGCTGGCCATCCCGGAAGGTGGTGTCGGTAATCCAGATCTCCTCGGCCGGGTCTGGGGCTTCCAGGATTCCGTCGAAGACGATCCGCGGGACCGTGGTGTAGGGGAACTGGTCCCGCAACAGGTTCGGCTCCCTGACATCGTCCAGCGTGAAGCCGTCCGTGTGCGCGGTCTGTGGCCTGAAGCACCAGTTGCCCACGGTCCCCGCCTTTCTCTGTGGCCAAGCCGGCAGTACCCCATGCATCGCGATCCCGTGCCTTCCACCCCCCTGAGAGTGGACCCCGTTGGCGTTGCCCGACGCAATGGCCAATATGCCTCGCCAGGCCATTTTGTCCTGTCGGTCGGACATAAATCAGACAGTTACAAGCCAGGAAATGTCGAGTGTGCGTCCTCGGCTACCTGCCCCGGCTAACCTCTGGGCTGTCTTGGTGCATCGCGCCTGATATCGGTTCAACGTCTGTCGTGGAGCCTGGGCCGGTACCGCGCCCTGCGGTCGCGCAGTCCCCGGTCTTCCGGCTGGAGCGCCCACGCCTGCCTGCGCGTACACGCAGACAGGGCCTCGTGGGCATGGCCGCGGGGGCGTTCGCCCCTGTGGCCGCGGCCGGTCCAGCAAGGCACTGCGGCTGACGTCCAAATGGCATGGGCTGGCATGGGGCCCTGTCGTCGGCGTGCGGGCCCGGGTCGCACGCCGTCCGTGGAACCTCGGGGCCCGGGGCTTGTCTTTCACTCCTCAGTTGCTGGAACTGCCGAAGCGACACGATGTCGGCGCGGCGGCGGTATCGCGCCTGGGCCAATACGGGGGTAGGGCGCCGCGTCAACTAGCTACAACGTGAGTTCAAGGAGTTGTGCTGGTATGAGCGTTGACGTCAAGCAGATTGGCGAGCGGGTGACCCAGGAGAGCGTCCTCCTGGCGCAGGTGCGTGCGGAGATCGGGCGGGTGATCGTGGGCCAGGGCGAGCTGGTGGACCGGCTGCTGCTGGCGCTGCTGTGCAACCACCACGTGCTCATCGAGGGGGTCCCCGGGCTGGCCAAGACGCTCACGGTCACGACCCTGTCCCGCTGTATCCAGACGAGTTTCCGGCGCATCCAGTTTACGCCGGACCTGTTGCCGGCCGACCTGGTGGGCACCCAGATCTACAACCCCAAGACGGGCGACTTCTCGACCCGGAAGGGGCCTGTCTTCGCCAACCTGATCCTGGCCGATGAGATCAACCGGGCTCCTGCCAAGGTCCAGAGCGCCCTGCTGGAGGCCATGCAGGAACGCCAGGTGACCATCGGCGAACAGAGCTTCCGGCTGGATGAGCCCTTCATGGTGCTCGCGACCCAGAACCCGGTTGAGCAGGAGGGCACGTATCCGCTGCCCGAAGCCCAGGTGGACCGCTTCATGCTCAAGCTCAAGGTGACCTATCCTTCGCGCGAGGAGGAGCTGAAGATCCTGCGGCGCATGGCCAGCAGCACCCCCAAGCTCGAGGTGAAGCCCGTGCTGACACCCAAGGACATCCTGCGGCTGCGGACGCTGACGGACGACGTCTATATGGATGAGAAGATCGAGGAGTACATCGTCTCCCTCGTCGAGGCCTCCCGCGACCCGGCCCGCTTCGGGCTGACGATGCCCGCGCCGGACACCAAGCAGGCTCCTACGCCCCTGGGGCAGTTGATCCGCTACGGGGCCAGTCCCCGCGCCAGCATTTACCTGGCCATGGCAGCGCGGGGTCAGGCCCTGCTGGACGGCCGTGGCTACGTCACGCCCCAGGACGTCAAGTCCATCGCCATGGACGTGCTGCGCCACCGGGTGATGATCACCTACGAAGCCGAAGCCGAAGAGAAGACCAGCGAGGATATCGTGCGTCGCATCCTCGACGGCGTCAAAGTCCCATGATTCCCCGGGAACTCGCTCGCAAGATCCGGTATATCCAGATCTACACGACCAAGGCCGTCAACGACGTCCTGGCCGGCGAGTACCACAGCGTCTTCAAAGGCCGGGGCATGGAGTTCGACGAGGTCCGCGAGTACCAGCCCGGCGACGAGGTGCGCTCGATCGACTGGAACGTGACGGCCCGCATGGGGCATCCCTACATCAAGCGCTACCGCGAGGAGCGCGAGCTGACGGTGGTGTTTCTGGTGGATCTGTCGGCCTCGGGGGCCTTCGGGACCGCGGGCAGGATGAAGAACGAGGTGGCGGCGGAGATCTGTGCCCTGCTGGCATTCTCCGCCATCAAGAACAACGACAAGGTCGGCCTGATCGTGTTCACCGACCAGGTGGAGTTGTCCATCCCTCCGGCCAAGGGCACGCGGCACGTGCTGCGGCTGATCCGGGACCTGCTCGAGTTCCGGCCGCGCCAGGCCCAGACTGACATTGCCGGTGCCCTGGAGTACTTCGGTCGGGTCACCCCGCGGCGCTGCGTGGCCTTCCTGGTCTCCGACTTCATCGGCCAGGGCTTTGACCGGCGGCTGCGGGGGCTGGGCCGGCGGCACGACCTCATCGCCATCTCGGTCACAGACCCGCGCGAGGTCGGTCTGCCCGACGTTGGCCTGATCGAGCTGGAGGATGCCGAAACGGGCGAGGTCACGCTGCTGGACACGTCCAGCCCCGCCGTACGCCGGCGCTACGCGGGGCTGGGCGCAGCCCGGGCGCTGGCCCTGAAGGACGCGTTCCGAGGCATGGGTGTGGACCAGATCGAGGTGATGACCGACCGGGACTACGTGCGTTCGCTGGTGGCCTTTTTCCGCGGTCGTGAGCGACGTCTGCGGGTGTGAGGGTCGAGGGTCGAGGAGTCTGGCGTCGGAAGTCCGGCGTCCGGCGTCCGGCGTCACGGGGTCAGGGCGCGAGGGTCGAGTGGCGAAGGTCGAGGGTCTGTAGGGGCACTGGGTATGCCAGATCAACTGAATCTCTCGGTACCGGGGACGCCCGCGCCGACGCCGGCGCGTGGCGGGCGGGGGCTGGCGGTGTTGGTGGTGCTGGGGGTGGTCCTCCAGGTGGCTCTGCTCGCCCTGGTGTGGCGTGGTCAGTGTGCCGCGTCTGGGCGCGTCGGGACGGCGTCGGGGGCAACGCTGAGCGTCGATGCCCGGCGCGAGCTGGCCCTCAAACTGGAGAAGCAGGGCCTGACCGAGAGCGCCGTAGCCGCCTGGCAGGAGTACCTGGCGCTGAAGGGTGGCGAGAAGGACAAGGCCGCCGAGATCTGGTACCGCATCGGGACCCTCTGGCAGGACGCCGGGCAGTATGACCAGGCCCTGGCCGCCTACTACACCTCCGAGAGCTATGGCCGCTTGCCCAGCCTGGAGAGCGAGATCGGCCGGCGCGTGCAGGAGTCCCTCGATGCCCTCGGCAAGTACGCGGCCCTGCGCTATGAACTCAAGGACCGCACCACCGTCGGTGGCGAGGCCGGTGCCGGCGACGAGGTGGTGGCTGAGATCGGGCCCCGGAAGATCACCAAGGCCGACCTGGACCGCATCATCGAGACCCAGATCAACGACCAGCTCGAACGCTTCGGTCAGGCGCTCCCGCCGGAACCGCGCGACCAGCGCAAGGCCGAGTTGATGAAGCAGTTCGCCGACAACCGGCTGCGGGTCCAGGTGCTGGGGCAGTACCTGACCGAAGAGGTGCTCTGTCGCAAGGCCCGCGAGGAACGGCTTACGGATGACCCAGCGGTGCGCGGGCGCCTGCAGGAGGCCGAGCGCAGCCTCCTCGCCGGCGAGCTCGTGGCCCGCGAGGTCACCGGCAAGGTGACCATCACCCCCGGCGACGTGAAGACCTACTACGAGGCGAACAAGCAGGAGTTCAAGGTCCCCGAGCGGGCCCGGGTGGCCCACATCCAGGTGGCCGATGAGGACAAGGCCAAGGCGTTGATCACGAGCCTCGGCGAGGGGCAGCCCTTCGAGGAGATGGCCAAGACCCTGAGCCAGGACAGCCAGAGCGCCCCCAAGGGCGGCGCCCTGGGCGGGCCCGTGATCGCCGGGCGGGACGAGGCCCCTGGCGTGGGTCGTATCGAGGGCCTCTCGACGGCGGTTTTCGCGACGGCCGCGGGCAGCGTGGTGCAGGAGCCCCTGCGCTCAGCCAGGGGTTGGCATGTGCTGAAGGTCGTGGAGCGCCTGCCGGAGTCCCTCCCGTCCTTCGAAGAGGCGCAGCAGGATGCCTACCAGCGCCTGAACAGCGCCAAACAGCGGGAGGTCCAGGAGGCCCTGATCCGCGATCTCTACAAGGCCTATGATGTGACCCTGCACCAGCGCGCCCTGGGCCTCGCCGAGGACCCCGCCGCCGGTGGTGACAAGCCGGCACCCGCGCCGGCCAAGCCCTGAGGAACCCGGCCTCCGTGTCCGCCCGATCCACACGCGTCGACTTGGTGAAGGCCCCCCTGCGAGGGCTGGCGTGCCTGCTGCTCGGCGCCGCGCTGGCCGTGGGCTGCCGCGGGCGCACCGCGGCGGCAGGGGCCGAGGCCGCGGCTGCCGCCAAGGGGGTCACCAAGGAGGCCAGCAGCGGGCCGCTGACGGTTCGGGTCAGCCTGGACCGCCAGGAGATCACCCTCGCCGATCAGCTCCAGTTCACCGTGACCGCCGAGTGTGACGAGGGCTACGAGGTGGTCCTGCCGAAGTTTGGCGAGGGCCTGGAGCAGTTCCTCATCCGCGAGGCCCGTACCGAGGACCCGCGCCTGGTGGGGGCAGGCCGCACGCAGACCGGCCGTGTCTACACCCTCGAACCGCTCGTGTCCGGCACCTACCCGCTGAAGCCTGTGACCCTCACCTTCGGCAAGCGGGGCGAGGAGAAGCCCGATGCCCATAGCCTGGAGACCCCGGAGCTGAGCGTCACGGTGACATCGCTGCTTCCTGAGGACGTGGCCAAGCTGGACGTCGAGGATATCGTCGGGCCCCAGGACTTGCCGCGTCCGCCCCTGCAGCGGCTCTGGGGGTGGCTGGCGGGCGCCCTGGCGGTGACGGCGGTGGCGGGGGTGCTGTGGGCGCGGCGTCGGCGAGCCGTGGCGGCTGCGGCGGCGCCACGGCCGGCTCATGAGGTGGCCTACGACGAGTTGCGGGCCCTGGTCGCGCGGGACCTGCCCGGACAGGGCCTGCTGAAGGAATTCTACCGTGAGGTGTCCGCCATCCTCCGGCGCTATATCGAGAACCGTTTTGCCCTCCATGCTCCGGAACGGACGACCCAGGAGTTCCTCGCCGAACTCAGCCGCGACGCGAGCCTGGCTCCGCCGCACAAGGAGTTGCTCAAGCGCTTCCTGAACCACTGCGACCTGGTGAAGTTCGCCGAGATGGTCCCCGAACGCCAGCAGGTCCAGGAGACGTTTGACCGCTGCAAGGAGTTCATCGAGCAGACGCGGGCTGACCTGGCAGAACCCCAAGGAGGCAGCTCGCCGTGATGCGGTTCGAGTCACCGTGGGTGCTGGTGCTGGTCCTGCTGGTCCCGCTGGTCCAGTGGCTTGGCGCGCGCCGGCGTCGGCGGGCGGTGGTGCGTTTCTCCTCGATCGCAGCCGCCTTGCAGGCCGGGCAGTCCTGGCGCCAGGTGCTCTCGGCGGCGCCCGCGGGGGCCCGGCTTCTGGCGCTGCTGCTCATGGTCCTGGCGCTGGCGCGGCCGCAACTGGGCCGGGAGCAGATCCGCGACGTCAGCAAGGGCATCGCCATCATGATGGTCGTGGACCGGTCGGGGTCCATGTCCCAGGAACTCTCCTTCCGCGGTCAGATGCAGAACCGGCTGGAGGTGGTCAAGCAGGTCTTCAAGGAATTCGTGGCGGGCAATGGCCGTGCGCTCAAGGGCCGGCCTGGGGACCTCGTCGGCATGGTCGCCTTCGCGCGCTACGCCGACACGGTCTGTCCCCTGACCCTGGGCCATGGCGCCCTGGAGCACTTCCTGACCAACGTTCACCTCGTGAACCGTCGCAGCGAAGACGGCACCGCCATCGGTGACGCCGTGGCTCTGGCCGCGGCCCGCCTCAAGACCGCGGAGGAGACCCTGGCACGGCAGACGGGTGAGAGCGCCGATGCCTATGCCATCAAGAGCAAGGTCATGGTTCTGCTGACCGACGGGGAGAACAACTGTGGCGAGCGCACCCCTGAGGAGGCCGCGGCCCTGGCCGCCGGGTGGGGCATCCGCATCTACACCATTGCGGTCACCGGCGGCGAGGCGCAGCGGCTCATCGGCGGCCTGATCGGGGCGGTGATGCTGCCCGGCTTCGGCCCCCGGATCGATACGAGCACCCTGGAGATGCTGGCCTCGACGACCGGCGGCCAGTTCTTCAAGGCCGAGAATGCCCGCAGCCTGGAGGAGGTCTACCAGCAGATCGACCGGCTCGAACGCAGCGAGGTGGAATCCCTGCGGTTTGTGGACTACCGGGAGGTCTACCCCTGGTTTGTGGTGGCAGCGCTGGGGCTGGTGGTGCTGGAGGTGCTCTTGCGCAGCACCCTCTTCAGGAGGCTGCCGTGAACGAAGCCAGGTTCCAGGCGGTGCAGTGGCTGTTCGCGCTGTGGGGCCTGCCGCTGCTGGCGGCGGTGTTCGCCTACGCGGCGCACCGTCGGCGCCGAGCGCTGGCGCAGTTCGCCGACACCGCCCTGCTGCCGCGGCTGACGGGGTCTGTGAGCGTCGTGCGTCGGCGCTGGAAAGCCGGACTGGTCCTGCTGGGCTGCGGGTTGCTGATCGTGGCCCTGGCCCGGCCCCAGTGGAATCCCAAGCCCAAGACGGTCCAGCGTCAGGGCCGCGACGTGGTGTTCATCCTCGACGTGTCCCGCAGCATGCTCTGCGATGACCTCATGCCCAATCGCCTGGAGCGCGCCAAGCTGGCCATCGCGGACTGCATCGAGGTGCTCGACGGGGATCGCGTCGGCCTGATCACCTTTGCCGGCAGCGCCGTGGTCACGTGCCCGCTGACCATGGACTACGGGTTCTTCCGTATGATGCTCAACCAGGTGGGCACCGACTCCGTCTCGCGCGGCGGCACCAAGATCGGCGATGCCATCCGCCGGGCTATGGACGACGTCTTCGACGCTCGTGAACGCCGCTACAAGGACATCGTGCTGATCACGGACGGCGAAGACCATGACAGCTTCCCCGTCGAGGCGGCCCAGAAGGCTGGCGAAAACGGCATCCGCCTGCTGGCCGTGGGCCTGGGCGACGAGAACGAGGGCCGGCCCATCCCTGTCACGGACGAACGCGGGCAGCGGGGCTACCTCGAGTACCAGGGGCAGCGCGTCTTCAGCCGTCTCGACGGGGACACGCTCCGCAAGATGGTCAACGCGACGCCCGGTGGCAAGTACCTGCCGGTGGCCGTCGGCGACATCAACCTTGACGCGGTCTACGTCAACCTCATCGGCGAAGCCGAGAAGCGCGAGGTGGAATCCCAGACCATCAAGCGCTACGAGGAGAAGTACCAGATCTTCCTGGCCGGTGCGTTCCTGTTCTTTTGCGTGGAGGCGGTGCTGAGCGAGCGCCGACGGTCCTCATGAGGCGGAGTCGAGTCCATATCTTGGTGGCTGGCTTGGTGCTGGTGCTGTGCAGCGCGGCGGTCCTGGCGGAGTCGGCGCGGGGCCTGGTGCGGCGGGGCAACCGGGCCTACGAGGCCGGGCGTTTCGACGAGGCCATGAAGGCCTACGAGCAGGCCGATGTCGAGAGCCCCGAGTCGCCGGTGGTCGCCTTCAACCAGGGCACCGTGAAGTACCGCGCCGAGGACTTCGCGGCGGCCCGCGAAGCGTTCCAGAAGGCGGCCAAGGGGAGCCGTGACCCGCGCTTCGAGGCCAAGTGCCGCTATAACCTGGGCGACTGCTGGTTTCGCGAGGTCCGGCGGCAGATGGACAGCGATCTGGCCAAGGCGGTCGAGGCCTGCGAACGCAGTGTGGACGAGTACCAGGCCGCCCTGGCGCTGGACCCCCAGCTCGAGGCCGCCCGCCGCAACATCGAGGTCGTCCGGCGGCTCTGGAAATCCATCCTGGACGAGCAGAAGCGCCGCCAGGAGGAACAGAAGGCACAGCAGGAGCAGCAGCAGAAGCTCGCCGAGCAGCTCAAGCAGCTCATCGAGCGCCAGGAACAGGCCGCCGGCCAGAGCGCCGAACTGGCCAAACAGCAGGCCTCCGAGGGCCCCAGCCAAGCCGTGCAGCAGCAGGCCGCGGCCCAGGCCGGTAGCCAGACCCAACTGGGGAAGGATACCCAGGCCTTTGCCGACACCCTGCAGCAGACGGCCGCCCAGGCCCAGCCCCCCCAGGCGGCCCCTGGGACCGCCGCGGCCCCGCAACCCCAGCCTGCGGCCCCGCAGCATCCGGCGCTGTCTCACCTGCAGGAGGCCCGGCAGGCCCAGGATCAGGCGGTCCAGAAACTCGGCCAGACCCAGCCAGGCGCTGCCACCGACGACCAGAAACAGGCCGCCGAGGCCCTCCGCAAGGCCCTCGAGAGCATGTCGCAGAAGCAGGATGGCCAGCAGGGCCAGCAACCCCAGCAGGGGCAGCAGCAGCAGCAGGAGCAGAAGCAGCAGGACCAGGGAAAGGACCCGCAGAACGGGGAGGAACAGAAGCCGGGCCAAGAGCAGGAAGAGAAGCAGGGGCAAGAGCAGGAGCAAGGGCAGGGGCAGGGGCAGGGGCAGGGAGAGGAGCAGGCGCAGCAACAGGAGGCCCAGGAGGGCGGGGAAGAGAACCAGGACCCCAAGGACCGGCAGCAGGCCAGGGCCCGTCTTGCCGATGAGGACGCCCGCGACATATTGGACCACGAGAAGCGGAACCGGGACCGACGCACGGCGGGCGAGCAGCGTGGCCTGGCTCCTGTGGACAAGGACTGGTGAGTGGTGGTGAACGGCAGAGCCCAGGACCTCGGCATCCGCGGCGGCCTCCGTTGGGGGGTTGCCGTCTGGGTGCTTGGTGTGCTGGCCGCCTTCGGGGCTCCCGGGCCGGACCTGCTGCAGGTCCAGTTGGCCATCGAAGCGCAGGACATCTATACCGATCAGCCCGTCGTCTTCCAGATCACGGTGACGGGCGAGGACCAGCCGGAGCCCCCGGACCTGGCCGCCGTTGCCACGGACTTCGCCGTGCAGTTCCTGGGGGCGTCGCCCAACAGCAGTACCCAGATCTCGGTCATCAACGGCCGGGTCAGCCGGGTCGCGAAGACCGAGACCGTCCTGTCCTACCGCCTGACGCCCAGGAAGGCCGGGCAGCTCACGATCCCCTCCTTCGTGGTCCGGGCCGGCGCCAAGCAGGCCATGACCCAGCCCGTGCCGGTGCGCGTGCGGGATGCCGCCGCGTCGGCCGGCACGGGGGACGCCCCTGGCCCCATCACCCTGAGGATGGCGCTGTCGAAAGAGACCGTCTGCGTCGGCGAACCGGTGGTGGTCACCTGGACGTGGACGGTCGGCGCCCAGGTGCGCGGTTTCGAGACGCAGTTGCCGGTATTCGCGGAGAAGGCCTTCGACTTCCCCAAGATCGAGCCGACGGTGGACCCGCGCATCCCGCGGGACCGGTACCTGGCCATCGCGCTTCCCGACGGTCGCCAGCTCGTGGCCCTGCAGACGCCGCGGCGCACGGCCACGGGTACGGTCACCGACGTGGTCTTCAGCCAGATCCTCATCCCGCAGGAGGCCGGCACCTTCACTCTGCCGAAGTCGACACTCCTCTGTGAGGTGGTCACTGGGGCGCAGCCCGCCCGGCGCCGGCAGGGGCCCTTCGGCGATCCCTTCTTCGATGGTGCCTTCGGCCAGCGCGAGACGGTCCGGCGCATGGCCGTGGTCTCCAATGAGCCGACGTTGGCCGTGCGGCCACTGCCTGAACAGGGCCGTCCCCCAGGCTTTGCCGGCCACGTGGGCCGCTACCAGATGCGGGTCAGCGCTGAGCCCACCGAGGTCAACGTCGGAGATCCCATTACCGTGACCATCGAGGTGTCTGGGCCGGCCTACCTGGACAAGGTCGAGGGCCCTGACCTGGACGCCCACGAAGAGCTCAACCGCGACTTCCGCGTCTCGCCGCCGGAGCCCGGTATCGTGCAGGACGACATCAAGGTCTTCAAGCGGGTCCTGCGGGCCAAGAACGCCGACGTGAATGTCATCCCCGCCCTGCGGTTGCCGTACTACGACTCCGAGGCGCAAGAGTACCGCGTGGCGGAGTCTGCGCCCATTCCGGTGACGGTGAAGGCTGTCAAGGTCGTGACCGCTCTGGACGCCGAGGGGACCAGTGCCCCGGTCAGCGATGCCGGCCGTAAGCTGCAGGCCTGGAGCCGGGGCATCGCGGCGAACTACGAGGACCTGGACGCGCTGGCGGACCAGCACGTCGGCGCCGACGCCTGGCTGCACTCGCCGCTCTGGGGTGCGGGTCTGGTGTTGCCCCCGGTGCTGTACGTGGCGGTGCTGTCGACGGCCGCCAGCATCCGGCGCCGGAACGCCGACCCGGCCGCGCGCCGGGCCCGGCAGGCGCTGTCGAGAGCGCGGCGCGAGCTCAAGGCCTCGGCCGCGGCCGCTGACGACGCGCCTGCCCGCATCCTGGAGGCGTTGCGGGAGTACTTCGGGGCTACGCTGCGGCTCAGCGCCGGAGCCCTGGTCTTCCGCGACATCGAAGGGCAACTGCGCGAGCGCGGTGTCGCCGACGAGGACCTGGCCGCAGTCCGGGACCTCTTCGCGACCTGTGAGGCGGGTCGCTACGCCGGGGGCCTGGGCGGGGCTGCCCGCGACCCGGCCGGCCTTGCGGACACCGCCCGCCGCCTGGTCGAGGGACTGGACAGGAGGCTGAGGTCCCCGTGAAGCCAGCGGCCCACAACCCAGCCGGACCGAGGTCGGCCGTGGGCGCGCGCCACGTAGGTGCCCCTCCGCATCCCACCCGGAGCGCCCATGAACTCGGCAGAGAGCCACTCGGTATAGGCATAGCCTTGTCGAGTCCACGGGCCGAGCCCGTGGGATGCGCAGGGGCACTCGGCGGCCTGCTCCGCGGTCTGCTGGCGGTCCTCTTCCTGGGACTCGGCAGCCTGCGCGCCGGGACTCTTGGCCAGGGCGAGATCAACGACTTGTACAGCGATGCCAAGCGCTGTTTCCGCGAGGCCACGGCCCTGGCCGACAGCCAGCCGGATGCCGCCCGGGACCTGTTCGCCAAGGCCGCCCTGCGCTTCGAGCGCATCGTCCGCGAGGGTGGCGTCCGCAACGGCCGGCTCTACTACAACATTGGGAACTGCTACTTCCGCATGGAGGACCTCGGCCGGGCCATCTTGAACTACCGGCGGGCCGAGCAGTACATTCCCAATGACACCAACCTGCGGCAGAACCTGGACTTCGCCCGGCGCAAGCGCTTGGACCGCATCGATGTTCCGGAGCGTACACAAGCGCTCAAGACGGTCCTCTTCTTTCACTACGATGTTGGCCAGCGGACGCGGGCTCTGGTCTTCTCCGTGGCGTTCGGCCTGGTGTGGCTGTTGTTGACGCTGCGGGTGCTGGTGCGGTGGGCCGTACTGGCCTGGGGCGCTGGCCTCAGCGCCGTGGTGGCGGCACTGATGCTGGGGTCCCTGACGGCCGAGTGGCGGCAGTTGCGCACGGTCCGGCCGGGGGTGATCACCGTGGCGGAGACCACCGCCCGCAAGGGTGACGGCACCAGCTACGAGCCTGCCTTCACCGAGCCGTTGCACGCCGGCACCGAGTTCCGGATCCTGGAGGATCGTGGTGAGTGGATCGAGGTGGCCCTGGAAGACGCCCGCCGTTGCTGGCTGTCCGCCCAGGACACCGAACGCGTGAGGTGACCAGGCCATGGCACCCCGGCCCAATATCCTCTGGTTGCTCACCGACCAGCAGTCCGCCTTGGCTATGAGCTGCGCCGGCAACTCCGACTTGCGCACCCCGGCCATGGACCGCCTGGCCGCCGGCGGCGTGCGCTTCGAGCGGGCCTACTGTACCCAGCCCCTGTGCACGCCCGCTCGGGCCAGTCTGTTCACGGGACTGATGCCGCGGGACTGCGGCTGTCCGCGCAACGGCCAGGCCATCCGCGAGGAAACCCGGCCCCGCGAACTCGGGCGCCTGCTGGCCGACGCAGGGTATGACTGCTACTACGGCGGCAAGTGGCATGTGCCGCAGGTGGCCATGCCGGAGGACAACGACCACGGGTTCCACGTGATCTGCGGCTTCAACGATGCGCGGTTGGCGGACGCCTCCACCGGCTGTCTGGCGCGGATCGCGGCCCAGCCTCTCGAGCAGCGCCGGCCCTTCTTCCTGGTGGCCAGCTTCGACAACCCTCACACCATCTGCGAGTGGGCCCGCTCGATGGCCCTGCCTTGGGGGAGCATCGGCGAGCCGCCGCCGCCGGTGGAGTGCCCCAACCTGCCGCCGAACTTCATGCCGGCACCGTTCGAGCCGGAGATCATCCGTGTCGAGCAGGCGGCCAACTGGGGGATCTACCCGTACCGCGAGCGCAGCCCCGAAGACTGGCGTCAACTGCGCTGGGCGTACTACCGGTTGGTCGAGAAAGTGGACAGCGAGATCGGGCGTATCCTCGGGGCCCTGGAGACTCGCGGCCTGGCTGAGAACACCGTGGTCGTCTTCACCAGCGATCACGGCGATGGCCATGGTGCGCACCAGTGGAACCAGAAGAGCGCCCTGTTCGAGGAGATCGTGCGGGTGCCGCTGATCATCCGCGCCCCGGCGGCACGCCCCGGCACGGTCAGCCGCTCCGATCTGGTTTCCACCGGGCTGGATCTCCTGCCGACGGTGTGCGACTATGCCGGGGTGACCCCGCCGGGTGGCCTGAGCGGACGCTCGCTGCGGCCGTTGGTGGAGGCCCGTCCAGGCGCCTCTGAATCACCCCGCAAGGCCCTTTTCCTCGAGACCGTGTTCGATGGCGTGCGCGGCTTCGAGACGCAGGGCAGGGCTGTGCGCACGGCCCGCCACAAGTACTCCGTCTACGACCGGGGGCGCTACCGCGAGCAGTTGGTGGACCTGGACGCCGACCCAGGGGAGATGGTGAACCTGGCCGTCGAGCGGCGGCATGTGGACGTGCTGGCCGAACACCGGCGGCTGCTGGCCAACCGCCTGCGTACCGGCGGCGATACGTTCCGTGCCCCGGCCTGACCCGGCCCGCCGTCAGCCAGCCTGGGGCACGTCCACGGGCTCCGGGGATGCGTCGCCCTCCGGGAAGCCCGACTCGGCCTCGCCGGCTTCCTCGATCAGATGGGCGGGGACCTCCAGCGGCGCCGGGTAGCGCAGCGGGGCGCTGAGCAGGGCCACAAGCTCCGGTACCGGGACGGCCCGCATCCCGCCGAACGCGCGGGCTCCCTCGGCCGAGACCATCGTCTCGATGAGGGCCGCATAGGCCGCCCGGGCCTCGTCCGCGTGGGGTGTAGCCGTCGCTACCCCAAGCCCCCCAAGCAGGACTACCGTGGGCCGGTGGAGCGTCCCCTTCCCACGCAGCGGCGTGCCGTCGGCGTACTGGGTACGGTAGGCCTCCCAGGCCTGCCGGATCGCCTCGATGACCTTCGTCGGCGAGTCCGATCCGGCCAGGGGAACAAGGAGCGGCACCGCGCCACCGAGGCTGGCCGTATGGTGGTCGGGGCAGCCGGTGGCCACCATCTTCAGCAGGTCCTCGGAGCCCATGGCCTTGCGCAGGATCCCCTCCCGCGAAGACGGCCAGAACTGCACGTGCAGGTCGGCGCCCAGGCACTCGCGCAGGCATTGCGCCGCCGGTTCGATGAACTCGTCCCCCAGGAGTGTGCCGATGCTCTGGAAGAGCCACGGGAGCTTGCGTAGCCGCGCATGGATCTCCTGGTCGACCCTCTTGGTCACGACCGTGTAGATCCGCCACAGGTCCTGAGGCGATACCGCCTTGACGCTCATGCCGCGGCGGGCCATCAGGATCACATCCGGGTCCAGGCACTGGGCCCGCAACTGCTGCACGGCCTTCGTCACCGTGACCCCGACCGGTGCGTATGGATTGGGCGGCGCCATGAAGACGACGTGCGGGACGTTCTGGCTGCGGGGCCCTTCGAACAGGTCTCCACCGGCACTGGCCTCCACCGACCCCAGCAGTCGCCGCAGAGGCGTGTTCTGCACAAAGAGGCTCCAGATGGGTCGCTCTGTGGTCCCCGCGAGACGCGTGTGGGCTCCGGTCAGCAACGAGGGGACGGCCTCTTCCCCACCGGCATCGCGCAGACGCTGCAGGACCCTCTGGTCGATCTCCTCGATGGCACTGGGGTCTGCCACCCCTCCCGGCGTCCGGCTCAGGACCCAGTAGCGCGTCTCGCACTCGTCCAGCGCCGCCGCCAGACCGTCGAGCCGGTACTGGCTCAAGGGCACATCGTTGTCCGGACTGAGGCCAGGACACGGCCCGGTAACCAGCATGGACCGGCCATCGTTGACGGCGATGCTGAAGTCCTCCAGGAAGACCTCTGCACGCCCGCCGGCACCCAGGATGTGCCGCCGGATGCGTCGCGCCAGGATCGCCAGATCATTGCTGGCAGCGTCCGTGAAGACGGGCTCTCGTTCAGCGGCCATGACGTACTCCTGCAGCCGACCCGCGGCAACCGGGGCCACTCCCTCCGGACCGGCCGCGGCGGGCCCCTCGCCGCGGGCCACGAAGGAAGATAGGCACACCGGCCGTCAAGTCAAGGCAAGGACGCAGGCCAGCGGCGTGTGTCGCAGGCCCCTGTCGGCCGGATCCGTCGGATCGTCGGATCGGTCGGATCGGTCGGATCAGTCCTGCCTCTCGCCCCTCCCCGGCGACGCCAGCATCGCCAGGGCCCGCAGGGCTGCTTCGGCCATGGCTTCGCCCACGCCTGGCAGGAAGCCGCGGGAGAGTGCCGACCGGACCTCGTAGCCCATATGGTCGAAGCCCTTCATGGGTTCTGCGGAGACGTACTTCATGTTCTCCTCGAAGGCCTTGCGGGTCGGCACGTAGCCTACCCAGCCATTCGCCAGTTCGGCCACGAAGGTGGGCCGGATCGGCGAGCGGGCGCGGATGTCGAGCTGCAGCTCCACGAAATACTCCGCCGGGATGCCGACGATAGCCATGCCGCCGACACGCAGGACCTGGATGTCGACCGCAGACCAGGCGGGGTCCGCGCCTTCGCGCTGGGGCAACGTTGCCCGCTCGATGGCAACCGCGGCTCCCGCCCCGGCCAGTGGGGTGGTCTTCGCCAGGGCGGCACAGGCGTCCCCGGCGAGGGTCTCTCCCATCCAGCGCGCGTGCTCGTGGCCCTGACGGCGGATGGGGCTGCGGAAGTCGCAGTGGTTGATGTCGCCGCAGGCGCCATTGGTGAAGAGGACGAAGGGGTGTCCCGGGGCCCGTTCCCGCAGGCGGTGGACGAGGTAGCCGGTGTAGTCGGCGGAGATCTCGGTGCCGCCGACGCAATCCTGGTGGCAGGCGTAGTTCACGAACACGGCCTTGAGAGTGCCTCCCGGGCGGGCGAACGACACCACGCCGACCGCCGGGTCGATGGGTCCCGCGGGCCCGACGATATCCGGGTGGCAGTAGCCGGGGTTGGAGCGCACCGAGCCATCCTTCATGCGGTAGCGCCGGTTCCAGGCGATGCGGTCTTCCTGGACCGCGCCGGCGGCCAGTGTGCAGGCTTCCCGGTTGGCCATGGCGTGGGCGACGGACTGCGCGATGCGGGCCGGCGCCGTGGCCAGCCAGCCCCGCGTGACCTCGTCCTCTGTCTTGATCATGTGCGCGCGTGGCTGCGGGCCGGTATGGGTGTGGGTCCCGCAGACCATGACGCGGGCTGGGTCGATCCCCGTGAGGCGGTTGACCTCGGCTCTGACGGCCTGGGCCAGGTCAAGGGGCAGGCCGATCACATCGCAGCAGACGAGGGCGGCCGCGTCCAGGCCTTCGCCGAAGACCATGGCCCGCGCCCGCAGGTCGTCATGGACGGCCGTGGCCCGGCGTTCCTCGAAGTAGCCGGCCAGCGAGGCGCCCAGGGCGGGCGTGATGGTGGACTCACCGCAACCGAGCAGGACTGCCGACATGGTCGCACCTCCTGGCATGAGGACTCCAGGTTCCGCACCACCCTCGGCCACCCGGCTGGCCCGCTGGCCCCACCGAGGCAAGCTCCCGGCCACGCTGGGAACGCCAGGAGGGTGGCTTCTTCCGCCGTTGCCCTATGGGCCATGGCGGGACCGGCCGCAAGCCGCCGCGCGGCTACGGCGATCCGCGCCGCCAGGCCGCTGGGAGTTCGCGGCGGTTTGGGGCGCAGCTTCACTTACGGGTCCACCACGAAGAGGCTGCGTTCGATGGTGGCCACCGCGCTGCCGTTGCGCCGGTCCACCAGCGACACGGTCATAGCCGCCCGGCGTTCGACCTTGGCCGCCAGCCGCCGGTGCAGCCCGGGTTCAGGGCGCAGGTTCACGGCCTTCCCGCCGGCGTCCGGGCCGAGGGCCACGCGCAGCCGGTAGTCACGGCGGTCCGCGGCGGCCAGGTTCACCGTCACCGGCACATCGAGCACCCCCCTGGCGCTGGCGAACGCCGGGGTATCGGGCAGGGCGATGGGCGCGGGGACGTCTACCACCAGGTCGCTGCTGCCGCTCGGCGCCTGGCCTGCGACACCCCACTCCAGGCGCAGGGTCTGGGGGCCCTGCGTGCGGAGGGCCAGCGCGACCTGGGCTGCGGCGCTGGCGCCAGCCGCCAGCGCGACCGTCTGGAACCGGCCGTCCAGGCCGACCTGAGCCGTGAGGGGCGCCGTGGTCAGGTTCCGGAGGGTGACGGCGACCGCCTGCGCGCCCCACTCGGTCGGGACCGCCACCGCGGTCAGCGCCACCGGACCGGCTTGGAGCAGGGCCATCCCGAAACGCTCAGGCGTGTGGAAGCCGCCGAAGGTGCACGACCAGGCCGTGTGGGCCGCCTCGTCGGCCACGGCAAACCGGTTCCGGCAGAGGTTGATCGTCATCCTCGGCGACCGGGTTACGCCTACGGCCGCCAGGTCTGCCCAGGGCACCGCAATCTCGACGGCCCAGCCCTTGTCGCCCCGCTGCACAACCGCTTTGGCCGCCGGGTCCCAGGAAGGACCCTGGTTGACCTCGTCGTAGAGAGAGCCACGGGTGTTTACGATGAGGTGTGCATAGGGCCTGCGGGCGACCCCTGCGATGAAGAGCTCGACGCCGTCGTCGAGCCAGACCTCCGGGGTGTCATGGCCCTGCTGCTTTGCCACCAGGGAGCCCATGGCCGGTTCCGTGCACTCGAAGGCCACGTAGAGCGCCTCGTCGCTGCACAGGACCCGGGCGGCTGTCGGCACGGTGGCCGGGCGGCCGCTCTGGCTGTCGCGGAAGTCGGTTACGGCGGCTGCGGCTTGCCAGGCCGGTTCGTCGAGGCGGCCATCGATGCTGGGCGGCGTCGGGGCGGGGAGTACCGCCAGCACGCCTGCCGGAGCGGCCGGGACCGCCGGCGCCTGGGTCGTGATCTCCAGCTTCAGAGGCCTCTTCGCCGGGCCCTGGCGATGGCTCTCCCCGGAGGGGGCTGTCTGCAGACCCACGATGAGGTCCGCCGTCACCCGGCGGACCTGCTGCAAGCGTTCCGCCTTGAGGGCCATGGGGTCCATGGGGTTGGCCCAGGGCACGGCCTCGGCCAGGGCGGCCAGGGTCGCCTGCGCTTCGCGGCGCGCGGCGCGGCGGGCCTCATCCGGGCTGGCAGCGGCTTCCCGGGCCAGGACCGTCGCCGTGTAGAGGTAACGGTAGTCGTCGACACCCTCGCGCAGGGACTCCCAGGCGATGGTGGGAATGGCGCCCTGGTAGGTGCTCCAGTCGTCCGGCGCCAGCAGATGCGGGTAGGCAGTGATCTGTTCCTTGGGCTCGGCGCTGTTCTCGCGGCTACCGTCGAAGTCGTTGAAGACGTCTCCGTGCGGGCGGCAGAAGGTCCAGCTCACCTGCGCTTTTGCACCCGTTTTCCAGAAGAGCAACCCGGCGCCGTAGCGGTTGTGGGCCTTGTAGCGTTCCTGGGGAAATGGGTTGGCGTAGCACCCGGTCCCATACCACCAGAACTCGGCGCCGGTGCGGATACAGGCTTCCCGCGCCTGGCGGGCGGTCTTCTCCTGGCTGATCAGGCCCACCACGAAGCACGGTGCGGTGAGGAACTCCGCTGCCTTCTCCAGGAAGCCCAGTTGGTAGAAGGTGGCGTAGGTGGCCGCGCCGCCGCGGCGCCAGCACTGGTAGTCCTGGATGGCGTAGGTGTTATCGCCCGAGGGCTCGTCGACCCCGTAGAACAGCCATCCTGCCGGCTCGTCGGCCGTGGCAGCCACCGCCGCCTTGGAGACGGCGGTCACCCCGGCCTGGAGGGCCTCTGGCCAGGGGCCCTTGGTCAGGTCCAGGCTGAGGCCGAGCTTCCCCTGGACTTGCTCCGGGACGCCGCCCAGGCTGCAGACGTGCGGTCCCGGCATCCCTGCCTCGCGGCACTGCCGCGCCAGGGCCCTGAACCCCGTCGCGTCGAAGCGCGGCTGGCCGGCGGGCAGAGGATCCAGGTCGGCGTTGCCCAGCGACCCTTCCACCAGGCCGGTCATCCCATGTCGTGCGAAGTCCCGCAGTTCTGCCATGACCTGGTCTTCACGCATGCCGCGCCAGCGCGCCGAGTCCCCATAGAGCAGCCAGTAGCGGTCCGGCGGCCGCTGCAGGACGAAGGGGAGCACCTCGATGCGCAGTGGCAGCCGGTGAGCCGGCCGGCCCGCCGTGGCGACGGTCACGGTGGCGTCGTAGGTCCCGGGTGCGGCATCGGGGGGGGCCGTGAGGGTCAGCCAGAACCCGCCTGTGCTCCCGGCGGCCAGGTTGAAGGGTTGCTCCTCGAGCACGCCGCGGCGTCCGGGGACTGAACGCTTGCCGGCGCGGCACGGCAGCAGGAGTTCGGGAGTCATGTACCAGCGCCGCGAGCGCCAGCCCGTCCGCTGTGGCCAGGTATGGATGTGGCGCACCTCGGTGGCCACGGGGGCCTTGCCGAGGTCGACGGCAACCTCCAGGGCCCGCAGGTCTGCCAGGGCGTGCACGGCGAACCAGACGGGCTCGTCCTCGCCTGGCGTGAGGAAGGCCGAGAGGGCCTCTCGGTGCTCCTCAGCCCGGGGGCGTCGTCCCGGGACGATGTCTCCCGGATCCGCGGTCTGGAAGGCCAGCAGTCCAGCGGCCGTCTCAGAGCGGGACGCTGCGGGGCTCTCCCAGTTCTGCGGCGGGTCTGGCTGTTCGGTGAAGGGCTCGCCCGGGTCAACCAGGTCGTAGGCGACCCCGCCAAGGACGGTCTGTCCACGCGCTCCGCCGGGGGGAAGGACCAGCGCCGCCAGAATCAGTCCCACGAACACGGTCTTCATGGTGCACGTCCTCCGCCGGATTTGGCGTGGAGATGACTCTCGCCAGCGTGGTCCCGCGGGCGGATCGCCGGCTGGCTGGCAACGTACTGGCGAAGCGTCCGTCGATCAAGGCAACCGGCGCCCGCCCCGTTGGTCTTGGTTGCGCTTGCTGACGCAACGCCTGCACGCTTGAGGCAAGCTCCCGGCCAAGCCGGGAACGCCTGGAGGGCGGGCTCTCCGTAACCCGCCGCCGGGATGCGGAGATCCCGGCCTC
>Ga0172375_10003291_pt1 | contig 24657 bp, 29 predicted proteins | sample LakKiv1m_FD_114537 | JGI IMG/M metagenome (GOLD analysis project Ga0172375, IMG submission 114537) | Freshwater microbial communities from Kabuno Bay, South-Kivu, Congo - kab_092012_11.1m | ecosystem: Environmental > Aquatic > Freshwater > Lake | place: Democratic Republic of the Congo...
AAGCCAATAAGAACACCGAGAAAGCGGCCGCGCGCGCACCCGCTCCGTCATGCGCCAGTAAAAAACCCATGAGGATCGCGAGAAAAAATCTCGAGGTGGTCAGGAGATTGGGCAGATTCATCTTAAGCGCCTCCCGCGCTCGCCACTAGATCATACTCCAGAGCGCCCGTCACCAGACACTCAATAATGCGGCCCGGAGCCAACGGTGTGGTGGAGCGCACCATCACGCGATTGTCGACGTCGGGCGCATCGTGCTGCGTTCTTCCGAAATAAAACAACGGGGCCTGCGCATTCGGCTCTTCGATCAGCACCGCGATTCGCGAACCGATCTTACAGCGATTGGATTCCAAGGCGATTTCGCGTTGCTGTTCCATCACGGCATTGAGCCGCTCCTCCTTCAACGCTTCGGGAACCTGGTCCGGAAATGTCGCGGCACGCGATCCTTCTTCTTGGGAATATTTAAACGCTCCAAGCCGGTCGAACCGGATCTGCTTCAGAAATTGCATCAAATCCGCGAAGTGCTCCTCGGTCTCTCCCGGAAAACCCACGATCACGCTCGTGCGGATCGACACCCCCGGAATTCTCTGGCGCATCCGCTCGATTTTGTGTTCGATTTCCTCGCGAGCCACTCCGCGATTCATCCGATTCAAGATGTCGGGATGGCAATGTTCGATCGGAAAATCGACGTATTTGCATATGCGCGGTTCGGAGGCCATCACATCCATGAGTTCATCGGAGACATGGGCGGGGTGCGCATAAAGCAATCGGATCCACGGCACTTTGGTCTCCCGGGCAACTCTTCGCAGGAGCTCCGGCAGCTGAAAAACGCGTCCGCGATCATGCCCAAAAGCAGCCGTATCTTGGCCGATGAGGTTCACCTCCGATACGGCGCGGGCGTCCGAAAGTGTTTGGATTTCGGCGAGGATCGACTCGATGGTTCTCGAGCGGTGCGGTCCCTTCATTTTCGGGATCACGCAGTAGGTGCACGCATGCAAGCACCCTTCCGAAATCTTCACATACGCGGTGTACGGCGGCGTCAAAAGATGTCGCGGCGTGTGCTCATCGAGGAGTGTGCATGGCTTATCGACGGCCACGACGGTTTCGTGCCGGAGCTTGAGCGGTTCTAGCGTTTGCGCCAGATCCCCGAAATGATTCGTTCCGATGATCGCGTCCACTTCGGGAATTTCACGACGGAGTTCGTCGGCATAACGCTGGGCGAGGCACCCGAGGATGACGACGGCCTTCAATTGCCCTTTTTTCTTTAATTCGCAAAGTTCGAGAATCGCTTCGATGGATTCGGCTTTCGCCGCTTCGATGAATCCGCAGGTGTTGACGACGGCAATGTCCGCCTGACCGGCATCGTTGACGATGGAGTAGCCCGCATTGGAAAGATTCGCCAAAGCCACTTCGGAATCCACGAGGGCTCTCGCGCATCCCAAGCTCACGAATACCAGCTTCAAACGATGCGCACCCCGTCGCGCGTGATCTTCATGCGCTTGACGGAACCCTTGCCCGGCGATCCCAGGTCGGATTTATTGAGAGTTAAATACATGTTCGACGGATTGCCCGTCCAAACCTCGATCGAATCGTTGGCCGTCCAATTTTCGGCGACGCCCCGCTTGAGAATGCCCTGAAACAGCACTTTTCCGTCGCACGTGATGTGAACCCATACGGCATCAATCGCCTTAATTTGAAGCTCAAGCGGCGTTTTTTTGGCGATTCGGGGAAAGTTGTTCATTTCGGGCGTACGAAGCCACCCGGCAGAGGCTTTTTTGGCTTCAGCGGGTTTGGCGGCCGGCTGAGCTCGAGCCGTCGCCGTTTTGGCGGGTGACGCCGTCTTTGGCGCAGGCCGAGGTCTTGCCTTTGCGGCCGGGGCCGTAGGCCACTTGATCTCCGAGAGACGATTGGCAATTTTCACGATTCCAAAAATAAGCAGGGATGCCGCCACGACGACCGTCAGGCCAACCCCAAGTCCGGCCACCCATTTGGGCGTCGGCCGCTGCGCTTTTTCGCGCATTTCGGCCGGCTTGATGAACAGAACCTGCTCGGGCTCGCGCCGTTCTTGTTTCTCATAGCTTTGGATGACTTCGTCGACGCTCAGCTCCAAATACTCGGCGTACGACTTCAGAAAGCTTTTGACGAAAAGCGGGCTCGGTAGTTTTTCGAAACGATTTTCCTCGAGGAGCTCGAGCACGCGCGGATGGATCTTGATCTTTGCATGGACCTCTTCGAGAGAAATTGCTTTTTTAGTGCGCGTTTCGCGCAGCAACACTCCGATCGACGAGTTCACGGGGTTTCGGACGCCTCCTCGACTGTCTTGGGTCGTTCGACGAGAATTTCACGCGGTTTCGCCCCCCGGTAGGGACCGACCACGCCGTCTTCCTCCATCATATCAATGAGCCGTGCGGCACGCGTGTATCCGAGGCCCAGGCGCCTTTGAACCATCGAGACGGAGGCTTGACCCGTCTCGAGAACGATTCTCTTGGCCTCTTCATAGACCTCGTCGCGCTTGAATTCGCCGAAATTCAGCTTTTTCTCCTGATGCTGAATCATGGATTCTTGGTATAAGGGTTTGCGCTGTTTCTTGATGAAATCGGTAACCTTTTCGATTTCGGCATCCTGAACCCAGGCGCCTTGGGCACGCACGAGTTTTGTTTTTCGCGGGTCCATCAACAGAAGGTCGCCCCGACCCAAAAGCTTGTCCGCTCCGTTTTCGTCGAGAATCGTGCGTGAATCGACCTTCGAAGCCACCTGAAACGCGATACGCGCGGGAAAGTTCGCCTTGATGACGCCCGTAATGACGTCCACCGAGGGCCGCTGCGTGGCCAAAATCATGTGAATCCCGACGGCCCTGGCCAATTGCGCGATGCGCGTGATCGCTGTCTCGACTTCCTGTGCGGCGACGAGCATCAGATCCGCCAATTCGTCGATGACGACGATGATATACGGCATCTTTTTCACGATGATCGGCTCGTCGTCCCCGGGCTCGACCCTCACAGTCTCGGGTGTGATTTGTTTTTGAGACACCTTTTCGTTGAACCCGCTAAAATTTTTTGCGCCGACCTTCGAGAGCAGCCGATACCGCCGCTCCATTTCGGTCACGATCCATCCGAGAGCGCCCGAGGCTTTCGCTTTGTCAGTCACGACGGGGCAGATCAGGTGCGGCAGGTCGTTGTAAAAATGCATTTCGACCATCTTGGGATCGATGACGAGAAACTTCAACTCGTCCGGAGTGAATTTGAAAAGAAGGCTCGTGATGATGCTATTGATGCAAACGCTCTTCCCCGTGTTCGTCGCGCCCGCAATCAGCAAGTGCGGCATATCGGCGAGATTGCAGACCAAGGGAGATCCCGCCGTGTCTTTTCCGATCACAATCGGAAGCCCTAGGCGATCCTTCTGAAAGTCGGACATCGAGAGCACTTCCTTCAAATAAACCGTCGAGGGACAGCTATTGGGGACTTCGATGCCGACGACCGATTTTCCCGGAATCGGCGCAAGAATACGAACGCTCGTCGCCCGCATCGCCAACGAAATATCGTTTTCGAGGGACGTGATACGCTGGACCTTCACGCCCGCGGCGGGTTGAAGCTCATAACGCACGATCGTCGGTCCTTGCTCGACCGTGACGACTTTCGATTCAACCCCGAAATCGCGAAGCGTGTCCTCGAGAATCTTGGAGTTGAGTTCGAGCTCTTCCTTGACCTTGGCCTGCTCGAGCGTGGGCACGGGCAACAAAAGATCGATCGGCGGAATCTGGTACTCCGCGTCCGTCGATTCTTCCTGGCGAATGATCGGCTCGGGCTCTTTTTCCTTCGGCTTGGGTTCTTCGGGCCTGGGAATCGAAAGTTTGATTTGCGGCTTGGCCGGCAGCGGCGGGGGGGGCGGAACGGGCTTGGCTTCTTCGGCGGCTTTTTTCGAAACCGGTTTCGGCTCGATCCCCTTCAAATCCTTCGCGCTTGCCTTCTCGAATCCTTGAGCCTGCGCTTTGGAAGCCTGCATCTTGGTTTTTAGGCGTTCCATCACCGTCATCTTCGCCGGAGCGGCGGATTTCGGTTTTTCCTTCGGTGCGGGCTCGTCGAGATTTTTTAGAGCCGGCGCGATCAAGTCCTTGGACTTCTTGATCAGCCCGGCCGTGATCTCAAGAACGAGCAATTCCGTTGCCAAAATGATCGAAAGGATAAACAGCGAAAGCGCCACAAAGATACTCGCGCGCCCAAACAGATTCGAAATGAGAACCGACGTGAAAAATCCGATGAGTCCTCCCGCTCCGAAACGTTGGAACGGAGTCGCCCCCGCGATGAGCGAAAAAAGTGCGCAGGCGGATGAAAAGAAGATGACCGTCGAGAAGATCTTGAGGCCGAGGTGCTGTCTTTTCTTGCCGGCCCATTTGGCGAGAGCCCAGAACAAGAAAATAGGAACGAGAAAATACGCTGTCTTACCAAAGAGAAAAACGAGGGCCCATGCCGTATAGGCTCCGACGACCCCGACCCAATTCTGTGCGGGTGAATTGGGGACGGAGATCTCGAAAGCGATGTCGTCGGGGGTATATGAAACAAGCGAAAGAAGTGTCAGGACCGATACGACGAACCAGAAAAAAGCGAGTATCTCGTTTTTCTTTCTATCGTCCATCCTCTATCCTCAAGCGCCGGTATGTCCGAAACCACCCGCGGCGCGTTCGGTTCCCGGCAGTTCGCTGACGAATTCGAGGTTTGCGCGGACCGTCTCCTGAATGACCATCTGCGCCAAACGAGTTCCCCTCTTGACCGTGTAGGGCTGCTCGCCGAGGTTCACGAGAATCAGTGAAATCACGCCGCGATAATCGCTGTCGATCGTTCCCGGCGTGTTGACTAGCGTTAAGCCATGCTTAAGAGCCAGCCCGCTGCGGGGCCTGATCTGTGCCTCAAACCCTTGAGGAATCGCGACAGAAATTCCGGTCGGCACGAGCTTGATTTGACGGGGCTCGATCACGAGATCTTCGCGAATGTCCGCCATCAGATCCATCCCGGCGGCTCCCGCCGACATGTATGCGGGTCCTGCCAGATCTTCGGCTCCGGGAGTGCGTTTGACGAGAATCTGAACCGTCTTCATCCAGGGCGTCCCGGATTCCGGACGGTTTAGCGACGCGGCCTTCTGGGGCCGCGATCCCTGTCTCGATCCCTATCCCGTCCCCGTCCGCTATCGCGACGATTGACGACGGGAGGACCGTCCACTAAGGCCTGCTTCTTCGAAAGATTGACACGCCCCTGCGAATCGATTTCGATGACCTTGACTTTGAACTGGTCGCCGATTTTGACCGCACTCTCGACACTTTCGACGAAACCGTCCGAAAGCTCTGAAACGTGGACCAAACCTTCCTTACCCGGCAACACTTCCACGAAAGCCCCGAAATTCATGAGGCGCTTGACCGTACCGTCGTACACTTTTCCGACTTCGGGCTCGGCCGTGATGCCGTTAATCATTTCGACGGCCTTGCGACGAGATTCTTCGTCGCTAGAGGCCACGCGAACCGTACCGTCATCTTCCACTTCGATCGTGGCGCCCGAATCAGCCGTGATCTTGCGGATCATCTTGCCGCCGGGTCCGATGACTTCGCGGATCTTGTCCGGATCGATCTTGAGCGTCGTGATCCGAGGTGCATACGCGGACAATTCCTGCCGCGCCGAACCCAGCACCGCGACCATCTTTTGTAGAATAAAGAGCCGCCCCTGGCGCGCTTGTTCGAGCGCCTTTCGAAGCGTCGAGACGTCGATCGACTCTTTGAGCTTGAGATCCAACTGCAGGGCCGATACCCCCGCTTCGGTTCCGGTGACTTTGAAATCCATATCCCCCAAATGATCCTCGATGCCGGCGATGTCGGACAGAACCGCGACGCGGTCCCCCTCTTTCACCAGACCCATCGCGATACCGCTGACCGGTGCCTTGATCGGCACGCCCGCGTCCATGAGAGCCAACGTTCCCGAGCACACGCTTGCCATGCTCGAAGACCCGTTCGATTCGAGAATTTCGGAGACCAATCGGATCGTGTAGGGAAATTCCTCTTTCGGAGGAAGAACCGGCCGCAGACCGCGTTCGGCTAGCGCTCCGTGACCGATTTCGCGGCGTCCCGGACCCCGCATGGGCTTGGTTTCGCCGACGGAAAACGGAGGGAAATTGTAATGCAGCATGAACGACTTGAATACATCCCCCTCGATCGCGTCGATGATCTGCTCATCGTCGGAGGTACCGAGCGTTGCCACGCCCAACGACTGCGTCTGACCTCTCGTAAAAAGCGCCGATCCATGCGTGCGGGGTAAAACACCGGCTTCGCAAGTGATCGTGCGGATTTCGTCATAACGCCGTCCGTCCGTGCGCATTCCGCGACTGAGAATGAATTCGCGGACCTCTTGCTTTTCGATGTCGTGAAAAGCCTCTTTGACCTGTTTCTCGGTGATCGGGCCGTCCTCGGTGACGAGTTTCTCGATCGCCCTGTCAACGAGAGCGTCCAGCGCATCTTCTCGCGCCTCTTTGGTGCGGGCGGTTTCGTTGATCTTGCCGATCTCGGAACCCACGATCTGGCGCACGCTGTCTTTCAGCCCTTCGGGCAGCGCAACGAGCTGGGCCTTCATCTCGGGCTTGCCGGATTCGGCCTTCATCTTCTTCTGCAGCTCAAGAACCGGCTTCAAGGCCTCGGTCGCAAACTGTAGGGCCTCGACAATACGCTCTTCGGGGACCAACTGCGCGCCGGCCTCGATCATGATGATGCCGCGCTCGGTCGTTGCGACGACCAAATCCAGACGGCTCTGCTCGAGTTGCTTATACGTGGGGTTGATGACAAATTGACCGTTCACATCCCCGATTCGAGCGGCAGCCATGGGGCCCAAATACGGAATGCCCGACAGCATGAGAGCCGCCGAGGCGCCGTTCATCGCGACGACATCGGCATTGTGCTCTTTGTCGCTCGAAACGACATTGGCAATCACCTGGACTTCATTGAAGAAGCCTTCGGGGAAAAGCGGACGGATCGGGCGATCGATCAGCCTGGAGGCCAGGATTTCCTTTTCGGAGGCCTTGCCTTCTCGGCGGAAGTAGCCGCCGGGGATCTTGCCGCCGGCATAGCTTTTTTCTTGGTAATCGACCGTCAGAGGAAAATAATCGATGTCATCTTTGAGTTTGCGAGACGCGCAAACCGAAACGATGACCATGGTGTCGCCGTAGCGCGCGACGACCGCACCGTCAGCCTGCTTGGCCATCCGGCCGGTTTCAAAAGATAGTGAACCTGTTCCCAATTCAACGTTGTAGAGTTTCATGGGAGGCTATTTTCTTAAATCGAGATCGTCGATGAGTTTATAGTACGCGTCCTGGTCTTCGATTTTCAGATGATCCAAGAGCTTCCGGCGACGAGAAACAAGTTTTAACAAGCCACGGCGGGAATGGTGGTCCTTGACGTGAGCCTTGAAATGACCCCCGAGATTATTGATGCGCTCGGTTAAAACGGCGATTTGAACAAACGAGGATCCCGTGTCTTTGTCGTGAATCTTGTGCTTGACGATTACTTCGGTCTTTCTTTCCTTAGTGATGGACATACTCTAAGTTTTTCTCCTTTGATTGATTCGGAAATTATACTTGGTGTATCCGGCTTTGTCCAGGGAAAAGAACCCCTGATGCCCAATTTTGATCTATTAACAAATCCTCCAGGACGTTAAAATCTGTCTGGCCTTACCGATATCGCGCCGGATCGCTAGGGTCAACGCCGAAGGGCTTTCAAACCGCTTCGTCCCCCGTATTTTTTTCAAGAACGCCAGCTCCAACTCTTTCCCATAAATGTTCTTATGAAAATGAAAAAAATGCACTTCCACCGTAGGCTCATTGTCTTTAAAAGTTGGTTTTTTCCCCAAATGGATCACGCCGGAAAGCGGGTGCCTCCCCAAATAGCCCCTTGCCGCATAAACGCCGGGCGGCGGCAGCGCTTCGTGGTGCGGGTTGACATTGGCCGTCGGAAAACCCAGTCGGGTACCGCGCCCATGACCTCTGACGACATCCCCGTAAATGCACACGGGACGCCCCAGCATCACACCCGCCTTTTTCAAAAAACCCCCGGCGATGAGTTTTCGAATTCGCGTACTCGAAATCACGGAGCGCCCGGACTTGGCGGCTTCGACCAGATGCGCTTCGAAACGGATTTTCTCGGCGCGATCTTTTAAAAAAATTGAATCCCCTTCCCCGTGCGCGCCAAAGCGAAAATCGCTTCCGACGACGATCGCTTTCATTCCGAGCGTTTTGAGCTTCGATAAAAAAACGTCGGCGCGCATTCGCGAGAAAGTTCGGTCAAACCGAATGACGATCGTTTCTTGAACTCCGTGTCGCTTCAAGAGGCGCAGGCGATGGGCCAGGGACATCAGAAACCGCGTTCCGGCTCCGCGCAGAACGCAGTCCGGGTGGGGATCGAACGTCACGACGGTGGGACGGGCTTTTTTGAGCCGGGCGATCCGAATCGTCCGATCTAAAATTTTTTGATGCCCTTTGTGAACCCCATCGAAGACGCCGACGGCAATGACCCGGGCGGCCGGCTTAAGATTCGGATCGGAAAAACCCGAGTATATTTTCATACGAGTACTTGGGGTGTCAGAAGCCGCGAGGCAATCTCTTCGCGCGGCATGCGGCGCAAATCGTCTTCCCGAAACGCGGATTCTGCCGCAAACGGACCGATCCGGGTTCGCATCAAAGACGACAGACAAGCCGCAACGCCAAGCTTTCTTCCGAGCTCTTCGACCAACGCGCGGACATACGTTCCCTTCGAGCAGGACAAAAAGAACTCCAGTTCCGGCGGGCGTACCGTCTCGAGTCTGAACGCATGAATCGTGATCGGCCGCGGAGGCGCTTGAACGAGCACGCCCTCGCGGGCCCATTGATAGAGGCGGCGTCCGTTTTTGTGAACGGCGGAATAACGGGGCGGTTCTTGGAGCTGGGGCCCTTCCAGCGAAGAAAAAACGCCCTTGAGCGATTCTTCGGAGAAAACGGGACACTCTTCTTCTCCGATTCGTCCTTCGAGATCGCCCGTGTCGGATGAGCAACCCAAAAGAAGCGTTCCGCGGTAGTCCTTGTCCAGTCCGGAAAACTGGTTGGCCGTTTTCGTCGCGGAGCCGATCATGAGAATCAAAAGTCCCGTGGCCGCCGGGTCCAGGGTTCCCGCATGACCCACGGAGCGCTCGCCCGTGCGACGCCGCACGAAATCCACCGCATCATGGCTCGTCCAATTGATCGGCTTGATAAAAAGAAGGAGACCGTCCAAATTATTTTTTCTCTTCCCGGTCTTTGATTTTCTTCAAAATTTCGTCGATGTGAAAACTGTGCTCGATCGAACGATCCGATTCGAATTTGAGATCCATCGCGAATTTCATATTGATGCGCTCGACGACCAAGTGTTTGATGTACGACGCATGTTCGGCGAGAGCCTCTTCGGTTGCTTGGCGCTGTTCCTCGCTTCCCAGCACGCTGTAGAAAACGCGCGCGAAACGCAAGTCGTCCGTCAACTCGATACGCGTCACCGTCAAAAAACCCAGTCGCGGATCGCTCAACTCCTCGAGTAGGATCCGGCTGATGATTTTTCGAACTTCTTCGGCGACTTGATTAGATCGTTGTGACATGAAAACCTCCCGTTGCCTCTCCGGCGTTTTAGGGCCGGGGATGGAATTTGCCGTGAATCGATTTCAATCGTGACTGCTCGACGTGCGTGTAGATCTGCGTCGTCGAAATGTTCGAATGCCCCAGAAGCTCTTGCACGATGCGCAGATCCGCCCCGTTTTCGAGCAGGTGCGTCGCAAACGAATGGCGCAAGATATGCGGGTAGATCGTCTTGCGAATCCCCGCTTTTTTCGCGTTCTTTTTCAAGATTGCCCAGACCGTCTGGCGCGACATCTTGCGTCCGAGCTTCGACAGAAAAAGCGCTTCGTCTCCGGGCCGACGAGCCGCCCACTTGGGCCGGACCGTCTGGAGATACCGGCGAACCGCTTGAGCGGCCTGCCGGCCCAGCGGCACCAACCGCTCTTTGCTGCCCTTTCCGAAAATCCTAACCGTTCCCTCTTCGAACTGCACGTCGCCCACGCGCAAATCCGAGACTTCCGACGCTCGAAGCCCCGTGGCGTACATCAGCTCGAGCCAGGCGCGGTCGCGAATGCCTTGAGGCTTGCGGCCCGGCGCTTCCAGAAGCGATTCCGCCTCGCTGACCGTGAGAACTTCGGGCAGATGCTTCCACAGTTTCGGAGAATCGAGCGCTTCGGTGACATCCTCTTTCAAGCGCCCTTCTTCGGTGGCAAAGCGATGAAGCATGCGGATCGCCACCATCTGGCGCGAAACCGAAGCCGGCGAAAGGCCCCGATTGCGCTCTTTCATCAGATAATCCGTGATCAGGCGGCGCGTCACCTGATCCGGCGAAACTTTCTGTTTCTTCAAAAAGACCGCGTACCGAGCCAAATCCCGCCGATACGCCAACAGCGTATTTTTGGCCAATCCTTTTTCAACGGCCAAATAATCGAGAAACAGCCCGATGAGCTCGTCCAAGAAAACCTACTGCGCCGGAGCGCCCGCAGAATCCGTCGAAGCCGCGGCGTCCTGGTCGCCGAGATCGACGGCATCCGGAAGCAAATCCCCTTTGACGCTTTCATAAGAGAAGCCGTTCGCAATTTCGCGGCGGATCCGCTCGAGTTCGACCCGAAAGCTGGCTTTTTCGACAGAGCGTGAAGTTGCGCGCTCCATTTCGTCGAGAACTTTCTTGAGCGCGTCCACATGGATCTTGAATTCAGCCTGTTTCTCCGGGTTGAGATAACGATTCATTTCGACCGCATTGCTATAGACCTCCTGGCCCGCGCGGCTCACCTTTTTGCCGTTTCCTCCCAACTGTGTCAACAAATCATCGTGCCAGCTTTTCCAGAGAGAAAAGTGCGTTTTGTAATAATAACTGTTGGAGTACTTCTTCTGGTAAGGGCCCTGTTCGATGTAAATAACCGGCGCGATGCGGTCCGGAACCTTCTTCTTGCGCGTGAATTTCTTCTGAACCGTCGCACACCCCGTCATCGTCGTGACGATCACCAACATCGCCAGAATTCGCCCCCAAGTTCTCATCCGTTTCTCCCTTTTTTGATCACAGACGTCTTTCCGTTCAAAAGTTCGGCCAATGCCGCCTCATCCAAAATCGGAACTCCGAATTTCTGAGCGTCGCTCAGTTTCGAACCGGCTTCGGCGCCCGCGATGACCGCCGTCGTTTTTTTGCTCACGCTGGAGGCGACTTTCGCCCCGAGATCGACCAGGCGCTTGGTCGCTTCATCGCGAGTACAACGCTCGAGCGCGCCCGTCAGAACGAACGTCAGCCCCGACAACACGGAGCCGGCACGCTCGGGCTCGGTGGTATTCAACCCGGCGTCCTTCAGCTTTTCGAGAACTTTGAGGTTGCCTTCCGTCCGAAAAAAATCATAGATGCTTTCGGACATCACGACCCCGACACCCTCGGTTTTTTCGATGTCTTCGCGGCCGGCGACGGCTAATTTTTCGAGGGAACGAAAGCGATCGGCCAGCCATTTGGCCGCTCCCGTACCCACGTGCCGGATCCCCAATGCAAACAAGAGCCTCGACAACTCGCGGCCTTTGGACCGCTCGATCTGAGCGGTCAGATTTTCGGCCGACTTGGCTCCCATCCGTTCCAATTCCGCGAGCGTTTCTTTCTTTAAATTATAAAGATCGGCAAAATTTTTCACGAGTTTTTTCTCGACGAGCTGTTCCGCCAGGGCGTCGCCCAAACCCTCGATATCCATCGCACGTCTCGAGGCGAAATGAAGCAGGCGCGCTTTGAGCTGCGCCACGCAGCCGATATTCACACAACGCGTCGCGGCTTCATCCTCTTCGCGAACGACCTCCGAACCGCAAACGGGGCATGCCTTTGGGAAAGAAAACTCTTTTTCTTTGCCGGTGCGATCTTCTTTGATCACCTCGACGATTTGAGGGATGATCTCGCCGCTTTTTTCGATTAGGACCGCATCGCCCAGCTTGAGTTCGAGGCGCCGGATTTCGTCTTCGTTGTGGAGCGTCGCTCTCGATACGGTCGTACCGGCCAAGAAAACCGGCTCCAGATGCGCGACCGGCGTCAAAACCCCGGTGCGCCCCACCTGGACCCCGATGTCGCTCAGTCGCGTACGCGCCCGCTCGGCGGGAAACTTGTACGCGATCACCCAGCGGGGACTTTTGTTCGTGGATCCCAGACGACGTTGTTGGTCGAGATCGTTTATCTTGAGCACAAGGCCGTCAATATCGTAATCCAATCCCGCTTTTTGGCCCTGCCAATCATCGCACGCTTTAAATACCTCGTCCAGGTTTTTGCACACGCGGCTATGCGGATTTACCGGCAATCCGGACTCTCGAAAGAACGCCAACAGATCGCTGTGTTTGCGGAAACGTTCTTGCGGATAAACGCCGGTTCCGTGAGCAAAAAATTGAAGGTTTCTTTTGGCGGCCAAAGACACATCGAGAAGCTTGAGCGACCCCGCGGCGGCATTGCGCGGGTTGGCAAAACGCTCTTCTCCGGACAGCTCCTTCTCCTCGTTCAAAGCCAAAAAATGATCGCGTGTCAGAAAAACTTCTCCGCGCACCTCCAGCGTTTCGGGCGGCCGAGTCCCTTTGAGTTTGTGAGGCAGAACTTTCACCGTCTTCATGTTCTCGGTGACGTCGTCTCCGGTTCGGCCGTCCCCGCGGGTCGCCGCGCGAACCAGCGAACCGCGCTCATAAATCAGAGTCATCGAGACGCCGTCAATCTTGAGCTCGAGAACGTATTCAAACGTTTCCCCCGGAAGATTTTTTCGCACCCGCTCGTCGAAGTCCGCCAGCTCCTCCTTCGAATACGTGTTGTCGATGCTGAGCATCGAGATCAAATGCTCGACCGACCGAAATCCCTTTTGAGGCGAACCGCCGACGCGCTGCGTCGGAGAATCCGGGGCCGCCAAATCCGGGCATTCGGCTTCCAGCCGTTTGAGTTCCGTGTAGAGACGGTCATATTCCGCGTCGGAAATTTCCGGCCGATTTTGAGTGTAATACAACCGGTTGTGGCGCCGGATCTCGCGACGCAAGCCTTCGAGATGTTTGCGAAGATCCGATTTTGATTTCGGCTTTGGGGAGCGAGCGGTCATCTCAGTAACAGAATTCGATGCAAAATTCTTTGAATTTGCCCGACGGCGTCTCCCAACTGCAATCCGCCTGCCGGATATGAGAACCCATCTGCCCTTCTTTGATCTGCGTAAGTAGGCGTTCGATGTCGAGCTTGGGGCCTTCGCAAATGAGTTCGACGCGGCCGTCGTGGAGATTCTTCACACAGCCGGTGAGCCCCAGCTCCAGCGCCATACGTTCGGCGGTATAACGGAAACCGACCCCCTGTACGCGCCCCGAATAAAAAACATGCACCCGCGCTTCCGGGGTTTTTGATCTTTTGCTTTTTTTCATAAAACTCCTCGTTCAGCTCAACGGCTTTCGGAACCTGCGGAACCCAAAAAATTTTTTCTCATGACTCAGAAGCCATGCCTTCCGCTTCAAGCCATAGGCAAACCCCCCGAGCTTGCCCGTGTTCTCGATCACCCGGTGACACGGAATGAAAATCGCGATTTTGTTGCGCCCGATGGCTTGTGCGGTCGCGCGCACGGCCTTGGGGCGGCCGACGCGCGCGGCGATCTCGCCGTACGAAACCGTCGTTCCCGGGGGGACCGAAAGCAGGACTTTCCACACTTTTTTTTGAAACGGGGTTCCTTCGGGCCTCAAGCCTTTTGGGATTCGAAACGCGCGACCCGCAAAAAAATCCTCGAGCGCCGATACGCATTCGGAGAGCGAGGGCTTGAGCGCTCCCCTGGCTTCCTTTTTTTTGCGGACAAAATCCAGAGACGTGATTCCTTTCTCGTCTCCGGTTACGCGAATCACGCCCGCTCCGGACCGGTAATACGCAATCGTCGTCGAAGCCCCTTTGAAAACTCTTCGTTCGGTCTTCACTCGTTCCGCCACGGGTCACCCTTTCTTAAATATGAAAAAAACAGCGAGCACGATAAAAAGAAACCCCAGGCCGTGATTCCATTTCAGATTTTCTTTCAAATAAAGCAGCGAAAAAATTGAAAAAACGATCAGTGTAATCACTTCCTGAATCGTTTTGAGCTGCACCACCGAAAACTGCTGATAGCCGATCCGGTTGGCGGGGACCTGAAAACAATATTCCACGAACGCAATCCCCCAGCTGATCAAGATCACCTTCCAAAGAGCGGCGTTGCCGTATTTCAGATGTCCATACCAGGCAAAGGTCATAAACACGTTGGCGACCGTCAGCAGCACGATGGCCCGCATCGTCAGAGCTCTCCCGCGATCGACTCGAAGAACGCGCGGTCTTTGGGGTGCGTCAAAAGCTCCAGAGTCTTTTTTTTGTCCGCCCATAACGCCAAGGGATTTTTGGGGTCGGAGGGTTTGAGCGGATCGCTCGACGAGGCGCGAAAAAGAAAAAAAATCAGCGTTTTGAGTTCGCTTGGATCGTCCCCGCCGTCCAGGGCCAATTTCGGACGCTCATACCGCCCCAATTCTTTGACGGAAGTCACCCGCTCCAAGCCCGTCTCTTCAAGAATCTCCCGGCGCGCCGCCTCGAGAGGGGTTTCGCCGGATTCGACATGACCTTTGGGAAGCGACCAGGAGTTCCCGTTTTGATTCACCACCAAAATTTCGCCGCGTTCGTTGACGACGACCCCGCCGGCACTGACCGTACGCTTCATAGATCTCCGAACCGATAATGCTTGCGGACGGCTTTTTTGACGTTCCAGACGCAGTCGAGACCTTCCGGAAACGTCACAAAATCGCCCTTGCCAAACTTGACGGAGCCTTCGGCGGTTTCGACGATCACTTCCCCCTCGAGGAAGTAGCAGCGCTCGCATTCGTCATAGTGCCAATCAAATCGCGAAACTTCTTTGGTCCAAATGGACCATTTGGAGACCCCCAGCTTCGCCAGCGCAGCCGGGTCCAGCTTCTCGACCGTGATCTTCATGCCCCCTCCCGAAGAATAGCTTATTCTATCAGATTTGATCCGGACCTTCATTATAACCCGTGCAGAATGAGATACAAAGCGCGTCATCACGGGCTCCCGCAAGGTCGCGAAGGGTGCCGGATTTTGCCCATAAAAAAACACGTTAGATCCGCAAGAAACGGACCTAACGTGCTTTTAATTTGAACCGAGTCCAGCTCGGGGATTATTTATCCCACCAGCTCGGAACCCGGTCCTCATCCGACCGTCGTTTCTTGGAAACCACGGCCAAATAAGTCCGGTATTCCCGGACCAACGTTTCGTCGACGCCTTGATTGGGGCGACGATTCGGTTCTTCGAATTCGTACATCAAAACAACCTCCAAACTGTCTTTAATTGCGATCGGAAAATATGACAGACTAAAAACCGAAAGGCAGAATTCAACTGCGGTTACTGGGTAAAACGGAGATTTACTACGAGGTTAAATCTACGGAACCCTTCACATCTGCCGGCTCCTCGCCGGCGGTCTCTTCCATCAGGATGCGATTTTTAAAATCGGGATGCTGGGATTTGAACCCAGGACCTCCTGGTCCCGAACCAGGCGCTCTAGCCAAGCTGAGCCACATCCCGATAATCTTTTAAAGCTGCATCCCGACACTTCCCGGGAATCTAGAGAACTTGAAAAGAGGTTTTATTATAATCGGGAGCGGCTGTGTTGTCCATGTTCTCTTTCCGCCTCCTGCCCCTGTGTATTCATGACCTTGTGGACCATGATTTGGGCCTTGATCGCCCGGCGCTCGAGGATCCAAAGGAGGCCAAAAAAGAGCGCCAATGCCAAAAACTGGATAAAACGCCTGGAAAACACGAATGAGGCCGAAAACGAAAGAACCGCTAAAGCCAGCCAGAGGACATTCAAGGCCTGCCGGCGCTGCGCGACCGACTTTAAGGTCGCCGCCCCCTTACCGCAATGAGGACAGGTCGTTGCCGCCGGCGCGCCCATCTCTTTGGTTTTTTGAACCCATTCCTTCGGTGCGTCCGCTCGGCTCGACATCTCGTCGCCCTCCGAAGCACTGCGAACCGTCCTGACCAGCTGCTGGGCCAAAGGGTCGCGCTCCAAATAAGCGATCATGCGCGACAACTCCTCACCTTCCATACCGTCCGAAAGATAACGGTAAAAATCGTCCATGTCCGGCATCCAGTCGTCGTTGGCAAGGTCTTGTGTTTTTTGAATCTGCTCAAGATATGCGCGAATCATCGCATCGATCTTATCCATGAATGGCCCCCATAGTACCAGACGACGGACTCCCGTCTTTACGTTCAAACATTATCTACGCCTTTTTCGTTTAACGCCTTACGAATCTTATCGCGCGTGCGCCGGATCACCGTCGAAACCGTATCCGCCGAAAACCCGAGAATTTCTCCGATCTGCCTGTGCGACTTCCCGTCGAAATAGTGCATTCGGATGCAAGCGCCTTCTTTCGGCGAAAGCGTCGACAGCATTTCATGCAACAACGCCCGGGAGGGTTCATCCAAGACGACGGTTTCGGCCGATGCAAACTCTTTTTGCGATTCGACCAATCCGTCCAAAGACGAAAAACGCCGATCGAGACGTCGCAGCATCTTCAATCGATCCAGGGCCGCGTGCGAAGCCATGACGCTCAAGAATTTCTTCAGATTCCCGACTTCGCGCAGCATTTCCAAGCGAGGCTTCTCGAGGAGCTTTTCAAAAACATCCTGAAATGTTTCTCGAACGAAATCCTCGGAATTGGGACAGGCCGACGCATGGACGATTTCACGAATCGACCAATAGATGAGCTTTGAAAACCGCTCGACAAAAAGATCCCAATATCCCTCTTTCCGTTCGATGCATCCGGAAAGAAGCTCCTGATCGCTCGGAGCCTTCATCATGTGGGCTTTACGTGCCTATTTTGACGTTGCTGAGTATGCGCTCAAGAGTCGCCAAGGCCGAAAGGATCGCCAGGAGGCTGGTTTTAGGGTTTTCGGCCGAGGGCACATTTTCGGTGCGCGCATAGAACGATCCGAATTCGCCCTCAACGGTCACTTCATGAACATTCTTTTTGGCGCCGGGTACGGCAATGATTTTGACGTCGGTTTTTTTGGCTCCCAGGGCGGCCAAACTCAACGTGGCCGATACGTTGATATTTTTCGGGAAGGCCTTGACCGCTTCGGCCGCATTTCCTTCGAACACGATCTTCTCGACCTTGAGCCCGCGGAGCGAGATTCCTTTCTTCACGACGTAAGGCGCGTGTTCCAAGCCCGCAGGCGGTTTTCGCGTCGTCAGCGACACCCGACGAATACGGCCGGCTTTGGCGGCCTTCAACCCGTCGATCCCGACGATCCCGCCGCTGGGCACATAAAGACAGCAGCGGTGCGCCCGCGCCAGATCCAGGATCCGCCGCTCGTGCCCCAAGAGACCCCCGACGCTCATGACCAACACATCTTTTCCCAGCGCCAACGCCTTCATCGCTATCTCGCCCGCCGCGCTTTGAGAAGCGGCTTCGACGATGAGATCGCATTGCCGGATAAGCGCCTCCGGAGAAAGAATTCGGGGTTCGGGATTCAGGCTTTTTTGGAGACGTCGCGCTCGTGTCGAATCGGTGTCCGCAATGGCTCGGAGCGTCACTTGCTTTGAAAAACGCTTTTGGCAGGCTTGGGCGAGAGTCTTGCCGATGGTGCCGCAGCCGATCACACCGACCTGAATCACGGATTTTTCTTTCTGCGGTTTCGCGCATCAACAAAGAGGATGTTCGGTTTGTGGGCGCGGCTTTCTTTATCTTCGAATAGTCCGTAAGAAATGATGATCACGCGATCGCCCACCTCGGCCCAGCGCGCGGCCGCTCCGTTCATGCAGATGGTGCCCGATCCGGGGCGGCCCTCCATCACATACGTTTCGACGCGCGTGCCGTTGTGAAGATTGACGATCTGGACGCGCTCAAAAGGTACGATCCCGGCGGCTTCGAGAAGTTTTTTGTCGATCGTGATGGAGCCGGTGTACTGGAGATTGGCTTCGGTGACCGTAGCACCGTGAATTTTCGCTTTCATTAACGTTCTTAACATTGAACCTCCGTCATAGCGCTTCGGGAATCGTGGAATGCCTCGCGTGCGTGATGCCGATCAAGGTATTGTCGATGAGACGAGTTTTGGAGAAAACAACCGCGAGCGCAATGAGACTCTTTGCCCCTTTTTTTAATTGTACCACATCGCGCAGAGTTGCGGCATCCACAATCTCGATATAATCGATCCGGGCGCGCGACGCTTTTTTAAGGATGGCGCGCATCGCCGCTTTGAGTTTCGAAGCTTTTTTTTCGCCTTGCACCACTAGCGCCTCGGCCCGGTCGAGAGAGCGTCTCAGCAAAACCGCCTGGGCTCGCTCCTGGGCTTCGAGAAAAACATTTCTCGAGCTCATGGCCAAACCGTCGGCCTCGCGGACGATCGGCATGCTTTGGACGCGGACGGGAAAATTGAGGTCGCGCGTCATTCGCTTGACGACGATATATTGCTGATAGTCTTTTTGGCCCAAATACAACACCGTCGGCCGGACCTGATTGAGCAGCTTTAAAACGACCGTCGCCACCCCCCGAAAGTGGATCGGCCTCGAACGCCCGCAAAGGGTACGCGAAACTTCCGAAACGGTGACCGTCGTCTGAAACCCGGAGTCATAAAATCGCTTTTCGTCAGGAGCGTAAAGCAAGTCGACCTTGAGCGGTTTAAGAAGCTCCGCGTCCTTCCGGAGATCCCTCGGATAGCGCCGAAAATCTTCTTGGGGCCCGAATTGAAGAGGATTTACGAAAATACTCACGACCGTAAGGTCATTTTCGCGCCGCGAGCGACGAACCAGGGATAGATGCCCTTCGTGGAGAGCTCCCATCGTCGGCACAAACCCGATCGTTTTTGTCTTGCCGAGCGTGTCGAGTTCGCGGCGAAGGGCGGAAAGGGTCCTTATGATTTTCATTGAAGGGTCTGGCGACAGTCCTCGTAAAGTTCGCGGACCGTCTTGCGGAGACGAGGATGCACCACGTCGGGAGCGATCTGATTCAGCGGCTCCAATACGAAACGCCTCTCGGCCATACGCGGGTGCGGAATGGTGAGACTCTTTCCCTCGCTGATCACGACGTCGTCGTAAAAAAGAATATCGAGGTCCATCGGTCGCGGCGAATCCGGCGGGGATTTGACGCGTCCCAAACGACGCTCGATCATCTTGAGCTTCGATAAAAGCTCAAGCGGCATCAGATCCGTATCGATCTTGAGACATCCGTTCAAATATTTTTCCTGATCGGCGGGTCCACCCACCGGATCGGTTTCGACGAGCTCCGACACCGCATCGATACGAATTTCTGGAATTTCCTTCAATAGACCCAGAGCGCGGTCGACGTTGTCCTGTCGATCCCCCACGTTGGATCCGATACCCAAATAGACGGTTGCCATCAGAACCCCTTCCGCATGCGCCTAAGAGCTTCGCGTATCCGGCGCTCCGGCACGGTGAGCGTGAAACGCACATACCCTTCCCCCGCCTGACCGAATCCCACGCCGGGAGTGGCGATGATGCCCGTCTTTTCCAATAGATTCTTGCAAAAGGCGGTTGAATCCGTCTGTTTGCCGGGAAGTCGCGTGAACACGTAAAAGGTTGCCCCATTCGACCGGACGGGAAACCCGAGCTCTTGTAGACCTTTGACGAGAAGATCGCGCCTTTGGCGATACATCTTGTTCATTTTCCGGGTTAACGCAAAGCTGTGTTTCAGGGCCTGGCCCGCCGTCAATTGAATCGCGGTGAACACTCCCGAATCGATGTTTGATTTTACCTTGAGAAGCGCCGAAATCGCCTCCGCGCGGCCCGCGGCAAAACCCACTCTCCAGCCCGTCATATTCGAGGTTTTGGAAAGCGAATAGAATTCGATCGACTGCTCTTTCCCGCCGGCCACTTCAAAGATCGAAACGGGCTTTTCCTTTCCGAAATAGATTTCCGAATACGCCAGATCCGACGCGATGAGAATACGATGCGCTCGTGCCCACGCGACGGCTTTTTCAAAAAACGCTTTCGGAGCCACCGCCCCGGTCGGATTGTTGGGATAATTGAGATATAGAATTTTCGCGCGCTCGAGAATATCGGCCGGAATCGAGTCCAGGTCGGGCAAAAAACCGTTCGACTCGCGAAGCGGCAGCAAAAACGGCTCGCCGCCCGCAAACCAGGTGCCGCTCTTGTAAGGCGGATAGCACGGATCGGGCACGAGCGTGACGTCGCCCGGATTGATGAACGCCAGCGGAAGGTGCGCGATGCCTTCCTTGGAACCGATCAGCGGTAAAATTTCGGTTTCGGGGTCCAGCGCAACCCCAAAGCGCTGCTTCATCCATTGAGCCGCGATCTTGCGAAAACCCGCATGACCGCGATCGAGCGGATAATGATGGGTCGCTCCGTCGCGAAAAGCCTTGGACATGGCGGAAAGCACGTGTGGGGGCGTCGGCTGGTCGGGATCGCCCACCCCAAAATCGATGACATCGATACCCTGCTCGAGGGCTTTGCGCTTGGCGCGATCGATCTCGAGAAAAAGATAGGGCGGCAACCGTTTGACGCGTTCCGAAGCACCGAGAAAAAAATCGGATCCCATTCCGGCTCCTATTTCAACACGTCGGACATGCTATAAAGTCCGGCCGGTTTCTTGGCTAAAAATTCGGCGGCAACCAGCGCGCCTCGCGCCAATGCGTCGCGCGACAGGGCTTGATGCCGAAGCTCGATCGTTTCGCCCGGACCGATGAAGAGTACCGAGTGATCTCCGATGATATCTCCGCCTCTCACGGCATGAATGCCGATTTCTTCGCGCGGACGCTCCCCCATGAATCCTTCGCGTCCGTAACGAGCCGTCTTCGTCAAATCCCAGCCTCTTTCGTCGGCAATCACTTCGGCGATTTTCTTGGCCGTTCCGCTCGGGGCGTCTTTTTTAAGGCCATGATGCATCTCGACGATCTCGACATCGTAGCCGTTTTTGAGCTTGGATGCCGCAATCCGGGCCAATTCAAACAAAAAGTTCGCGCCGATGCTCATATTGGGTGAAAAAAGTACCGCAATCTTCCGGGAGGCCTCAGTCACTTTTTTGACATCCGCGCTGTCCAGGCCCGTCGTCCCGATCACCAGGCGCGTCTTGGCCTTTAGCGCCGCTTCAAGACAAAGCATCGCGCCCTGCGGCGACGAGAAATCGATGAGGACGTCGATTTCCTTGAGGGCTTCCGGAGACAACGCAGACACCCAGATCTGCGACGCCGCCTGCACCCCCAAAAGACTTCCCACGTCTTTGCCTATTTTGTCGCTTTTGGAATCCTCGAAAGCCGCGCCAATCTCGAGATCTGACGACTGAGCCGCCAAATGCAATATCCGGCTCCCCATGCGCCCCAACGCGCCATTCACCGCGATTCGAACCATGCCAGTCCCTTTCTTTTTAAGAGCACAATCAGGTCAGCTTTTAAGCTTGAATCCGAAATCTTTGAGAGCCTGGACGAGCGTTTTTTCCGCGGCCGCTCCGATCGGAGAAAGCGGCAGACGCACCTCGTCCTCGCAAAGACCGACCAGCTTCATCGCGCGTTTCACCGGGATCGGGTTGGTTTCGACGAACATCGCCCGGCACAACGGAAAAAGACGGTTGTGCAGCATTCGCGCTTTATCCAACTGCCCCTGGAAGAAGGCCTTCACCATGTCCGAGACCGTCTCGGGAACGACATTCGAGACGACCGAAATAACTCCCTTCGCACCGATCGACATGAGCGGCAGCGTCAGCGAATCATCCCCGCTCAATACGGTGATGTCGCACAAGGAGAGAATATGCGAGGTCTGATCCATGTTTCCCGAAGCTTCTTTGACCGCCACGATCGTCGGAATTTTCGACAGACGCGCGATCGTTTCGGGGGCCAAGGAAACACTGGTTCTTCCCGGAACGTTATAAAGCACCAGGGGTAAATCCGTCGATTTGGCGATTTTTTCGTAATGACGGAAGAGTCCTTCCTGGGTCGGCTTGTTGTAATACGGCGTCACCAGCAGCGCCCCGTCCGCACCGGCTTTTTTCGCAAACCGAGTCAGCATGATCGCTTCGTCGGTGCTGTTCGAGCCCGTTCCGGCGATGACGGGAATTCTTTTGTCCGTTTGTTCGATCACGATCTCGATCACTTTTTCGTGTTCTTTGTACGACAGAGTCGGAGATTCCCCGGTGGTTCCGACCGGAACCAGGGCATCGATCCCCGCCTTGATTTGGTGCTGAACCAACCGCTCAAGCGCTTTTTCGTCAACTTTGTCTTTTTTGAACGGCGTCGCCAGAGCCGTCATTGCGCCGTGAAATCTCATGATTTAATCCTCCCTTGAAAAACTTCTTTGACGGGGCCTTCCAAACATACGTCTTTAAATAAGCCCTCGGATGCTCTAGTAAAATAGATCTTCAGTCGTTCCCCGCCGTGGGTTCGTACCGTAATCGGAGACTTCCGGTCGTGAACGCAGGCGGTGATCAACGCAGAGGCCGTCGAACCCGTCCCGCAGGCCAAGGTTTCCCCCTCGACGCCGCGCTCGAACGTTCGCACCCCGATCAACGACCCTTTCGGCTCCACAAAATTCACGTTCGCGCCTTTGGGCCCAAACGCGGCATGGTGCCGGATCGCCTTGCCCCACGTCTCGACGTCGCACCTCTCGAGATCTTTGACGAACACCACGGCGTGAGGAACGCCCGTATTGACGTAATGAACTTCAAACGACCGACCGACAGCCTTCAGGTTCAAAAAAAGTAGAAGCGTCTTGGGCTCGGAAAGCTTGGCCTTAACGCAGGTTGGCCGCACCCAGGCTTGAATCCGGCCCGCCTTCGTTTCGACGGAAAGATTTTTTCGGCCGATTTTTTTGGAAGCGAACGAGGCCAGACATCTCACCCCGTTCCCGCACATATCCGCTTCGCTGCCGTCGGAATTGAAAATACGCATAGCGCAGTCCGCCTGTTTGGAACGCTCCAGAAGCAACAGACCGTCCGCCCCGATCGAACGCCGCCTTGTACACAACTTCTTCGCGAGTTCTGCGGGATTACGGATCCGTCCGAAACGATTGTCCACGACGATAAAATCATTTCCGGCGCCCGACATTTTTACGAAGCTGAGCTCTTTCATGACAAAAGACCCGTCGCGATCCTCTCGGCCGCCAGCAGATCGCTCATTTTTTCCCGACGCCGAACCACTTCAAACCGCCGGCCGCGTACGGCCACTTCGGGAACGCGCGGACGCGAGTTGTAATTGCTCGACATGACAAATCCATAGGCGCCGCAAGACATCACGGCCAGCAAATCTCCGGGGCGGGCGCGTGCCAGGAGCCTTTCCTTGGCGAGAAAATCGCCGCTTTCGCAGATCGGCCCGACCAGATCCACTTTTTCGCGGCGAGTCGTCTTGGACAAACGGTTGACCGGCCAAATTTCATGATGCGCACCGTAGAAGGCAGGTCGGATGAGATCGTTCATGCCCGCATCCACGATCCAGAAAATTTTTTCACGCGTCCGTTTTTCAAACAACATCCGCGTGACGAGGATCCCCGCGTTCCCGACGATGAAGCGTCCGGGCTCGAGAATAAGTTTGAGGCGCCGGTTAGATCGAAACAACGGCATAAGCTTCGAGGCGAAGGCCTCGGCCGTTTGCGGCTTCTCCTTGGAATAGACGATTCCGAGCCCTCCTCCGATATTGAGATATTCGACCGGATTCCCGGCATAACTGACGCTATCGATAAACCGCAGCGCTTTGCTCACGGCCTCGATGAACGGTCTCGAATCCGTGATTTGAGATCCGATGTGAATATGGACTCCCGCGAACGTCAAATACGGATAACGGTAGGATTCCATGAAAAGTTTATACGCCGTTTCGAAATCGAGACCGAATTTGTTTTGCCTGGAGCCCGTCGTGATGTAATGATGCGTCCCCGGCGTCACGTCGGGATTCAAACGAATCGCGATTTTTTGGCGGGTTTTCAGCTGGCATGCCGCGCGGTTGATCGCCTCGAGCTCCGCCATCGATTCGACGTTGAACATGAGAATCTTCGAGCGAATCGCTTCGCGGATCTCGCCCGGCGTCTTTCCGACCGAGGCGTAAACGATCTTCTTGGGGTCGCATCCCACTTTTTGCGCCCGCACCAGCTCCCCGCCCGAAACGATGTCCAATCCCGCTCCCGCGCGGGTCAAGGTCTTCAGCAGCGTCAAATTGGAGTTGGCTTTGGTCGAAAAGCAAATGAGCGGGTCGAGGGACTCAAACGCCTTGACGAGTTTCTTGTAATGATCGAGAACCGTTTCGAGACTATAAATGTAACACGGCGTCCCGACGGCCTCCGCGATTTGCGCAACCGGAACGGATTCGCAGTGTAGACGATTTTTTTTGTAATGAAAAAAATGCATGGCCCCTCCGGACCCTTAGCGAAGCTTTTTCTTCCAGGTGGAAATTTGCTTTTTGATTTCGGCGGGATGCGTACTGCCGGTCGTCCGTTTCATGCGTACCGAGTGGCCAGGGTCAAAAAGATCGTACACTTCTCCCGAGGCTTCCTGCGCAAAAGATTGGATGAGATCCAATCCGATCTTCGAAAGACTCACCCCGCGCTCTTCGGCAAACGACACAAGTTTGCCCACCTGCTCATGGGCGCGGCG
>Ga0172375_10003296_pt1 | contig 24641 bp, 18 predicted proteins | sample LakKiv1m_FD_114537 | JGI IMG/M metagenome (GOLD analysis project Ga0172375, IMG submission 114537) | Freshwater microbial communities from Kabuno Bay, South-Kivu, Congo - kab_092012_11.1m | ecosystem: Environmental > Aquatic > Freshwater > Lake | place: Democratic Republic of the Congo...
AAGAAATCCGAGGGCAGGCCAAGAGTCTCGCTGTGACTTTCTTTCGCATCCGTTCCACAAGCTGCACGCTCTACAACGCTTACCACTGTGGAAGCCGGCAGCGGAGCGAGCCCTTCTTCGTCGAGCCCCGGGAACTTGCCATCGCGGGTCTCATATTCGAATTCGGAGAGCAGCCCCCTGGCGACGAGCGCGGAGTAAACTTTCCTCAGTTGAGAGGGCTTAAGAGAATATTTCTCCATCAAATACAGATCGTCGGGCCTTGTCCGGAAGTCCTCCAAGAACCGTTCAGCCTCGATCCTTCTCTTACCTCCGGATGCGGGCTTCGGGGAATCTCCGAGGTCCTCGGGGCTTATGAGTTTTCGCGCAAGAAGTTCCGTCTTGAGCTTGAGCAGACTCTTGTACGATATCCCGTAGATAGTTTGAAGCTCGTAGTCGCTCTTTCCGGACTTGATGTCCCGAACTATCTCTTTGGCGTTGATCAGCACCTTTTTCATCCGGAACCCTCCGGAACTGCTCTAGCGATTGCCACGTTGCCGGTAGCGTTACAGGCCCGGCTCAGTTCTACCAGGGACTGCCTGAAACCCCGGGAAGCTGCGACGGCGAAGGCGATGAAAGGGCAGCTTCCATGGCCCGGTTGAGATCCTCCACGGCCTCCCGGGTCTTGCCCAGGTTTGCCAAAGCCACCCCTCGGTTGTTGAACGTCGTTGCATCGGTTCCGCCCAGTTCCACGGCCCGGTTATAGTCGTTCACCGCTTCGGCATAATGTCCAGCAGCCGACAGTAAGTCGGCCTTGAGCTTAAACAGCGCCGGGTTGCCGGGAATGTTGCGGATGGCGCTTGTAATGTCGTCCAGCGCTCTCTCGATCTGCCCCTGGCTGAAGAGGGACTTGGCCCGGAAGGCCAGCGCGTGAGCGTTGAGCGGTTCCAGTTTGGAGACAACCGTGAAATCGTCCGTCGCCTCTCCATGTTGCCCTAGTTTGAGCAGGGAGATTCCCCGCCGGAAATAGTAAGGTGCACGGTCCGGCTCCAGGGATATGGCATTGTCGTAATCCTGGATGGCAGCCCTATGATTCCCTTGTCCGCTGTAAGCGAGCCCCCGGAGGTAATACACCTGTCCCTCTGGTTTGGTTGCTATCAGTCGAGCAAATATCTCTACGGCCTCATCGTTTTGGCCTGCTCTAAGGGCTTTCTTGCCTTCCTCCAGCGCCGCTGCGGTGTCGTCCGAAGAATAAACAGCGGACACGGACACACATACCAAAAGTGATAGAAAAATGACGGAGATGAAAAATCTCTCGGGCATAAGGCTGATTCTCCTCGATTCAAAACAGACCGTGAGCGCTGTTATTATAGGCATCGCGGACGGAATAATCAAACCCCGCTCGGCGGGTAAGCGCGAATCCGGGGCCCAGAATGGCAGAGAAATGATGGTGATGTTCCATGATGTCGCGGCTTGCGGTTCTTAGACCCTCTGAGTTGGAGAGTCAGCGAGGTCGCAGGTGTCTGTTGTGCGAAACCGTTCTGCCAAATTCGTCTTTTCGGAACCAAGATATTGCGATAGAGTGTATTCTATGTCGCATCCTCGTATCAAGAGGAGATGCAAAGCGCCGGGGCACCTGGGACAGTGTAGGACGCTGTATAAAGGGAACCGACGAGAGGCGCTAACAGGAATCAAAATGTTTAAGCACCGATGCAGGAGGATTTCAGTTGAACCAGAACAGCACTTCGATCTTTGATCTGTCCCCCTCGGAAAAGCTGCAGATAGTAGAAGATTTGTGGGATGACCTTGCCTCCACACCGGAAGCGGTACCCGTGCACGGATGGCAGAAACAAGAATTGGACCGCAGAAAGGCCAACCTCATGAAAAATCCTGCGGCCGCGCTCACGTGGGAAGAAGTCAAGAAACGGGTTCGAAGTCATTATGGCCGTTAAACTGATACCCGCGCCGGAGGCAGAGCAAGACATTGCAGAAGCTCTTTCTTCGCATGAAGTCGGCCCGTAGTATCGGAGCGGACGGAGGATGCCGTCGTACCAGGAAAGGCCCTCTTGTTTGTTTGGGAGCGTGAATTACTTATCATCAAGTCCTAAAGCTTTCCTTGCGGTGTGGCGAAAAAGTCGGCATCGTTTCCGAGCACTTGAAGCCGATTCCTGGTCCGAGCTGTCGCCGGGGTAACGGAAAGTCACTGCGAAATCCGAGAGATAGGCCAGATCCTCGCGAAACTCTTCCCAGGAGGATTCCACCGGGAGGACCAATTCCAGCAATGCGACCAAGTCATGTATCTTGCTGAATCGTATTCCTGCCTCGCACAGGCGAGCTTTGAGATATTCCTCTGCGCATTGCTGCGCATGGAAGCATATTCCATCGTAGTTGGGGTCTTTTCTTACCCGACTTTCCCGCTCAAGCGTCGCGAAGTCGCCTTCGGCCTTCGCAACCCACTCAGCCGTTATGGGCTTCATAGAGCACCATGCCTTCTTCCACAATTTCTTGCATGAAGGTGTCCTCCATTTCCAGACGCTTCCGAACGTTTTCCGGAGTGCGAACAATCAAATCCACGGGAAATCCGGGCCGCAGCTTCAAGCGCATTTCTACGGACTTGGCAACCGATTTCCCTTCAAAGGGCAGAATTATGAGCAGGTCCACATCGGAATCTTCCGTGGCAGTCCCCCGGGCATGAGACCCGAAAAGGACGACTTTTTGCGGCCGGAACTCTTCAACAAGTTTCCGGGAGAATTCCCGGATCTTCAGCAAACGGATGGGGGCAAGTCCATTTGTTTGGACTGTGACGTGATCTTCTGTGAGTGATTGCATAAGCTCGTCCCCTCATGTCGACTTCTGTCGGCTATCGCAACGGACGTGGCCTCTCCAGGGGTATTGTCGTCTGCAAATCCACTGTAGTTGTCTTCCCAGCCAGCCGCAACAGTGCTCGGGATGATCTAGCCTTTTCGGGTGGACCTTATCCGAAGGAATATCACGAACCACCGTTCCTGCAAAGGCAAATCAGATTTGTTAACAAGGGCACGGCACTTGTTGTTGCCGAACCCCGCAACTTTCGGACCGGCCGACTCATTCACCGTGACAGTGCGCGGAGCGAAGCGACGAAGCAATCCCCGGCCCTGAAACATGATCTGTTTGGGATTGCTTCGCTTCGCTCGCAACGACAGCCTTCGGCCGGGGAGTCCGAGGAATTACATGGGATGACTGACGATAAGCGCCCCAATTCACCAACACCACGATCCTTGCACGGGCACTCGAGCGCGGAAGCTTCTTCTGCTTGAGGCCGAAGACTTCCTCTCGTACGATGAGGAAGCGCCGGTTCTGCGACCGCGAAAAAAGCCGGGCCAAAGAAGAACCGGCACAGTCGAGCATGAGGTCCCCGAAACTCCCGGGTGGCTTTCGCAGCCCGAATCAATTGTTAGTGGCACTTGAGCCAAGAGTAAGTGTCGGATATCAGATCAACGTCAGGTTCAGCGCTATCCAGGGAGCCGCTTATGCACGGCCGCGGGTTATCCTCGCAGTATAGATCGAAGCGATGCCCCCTGTTCTGACTGGAGTACTTCATCGTCACATGGCTTTCGTAATAGACAGGGCCTTTGATAGCCACATCGAGGCGGACGGGTTGGTTATGCTCGAATGGGGGCAGATGTCGGAGGCAAAGAGCAACGGTGAGCTGGGAATGAGCGAAATCCCTCTCGAATCCCATGCGCCGGGCATAGGGGGCAAGATAGTGGGCCGCGTTGTAATCGCCCGTTATGAGACCAAAACAGAAACCGCCTCCACGGGGCATCCTCCAGCTCGTCTCCTCATCTGCCTCCGATAAGTCGGGAAATTGAGCGAGCGGCGACAGCGGACCCGGCTCACCAAAGTTGCCGGGAAAATAATAGGTGTGAATGCTCTCCCAAACTGGTTCGTCGGCGACCTGCAAGGCGCTGTACATGTCCATTTCCAGACCCTTCGCCGCAATCCGCTGACCCACTATCGCGCACGAGATGTCCAACGTCTCATTCAAAGCGATCGGTCGGTGCTGGAGGACATGATTCCGGATCTGCATCATTCGAACGTAAAGTAAGGGAAATTTGCTGTGCCCAACGATGCTCACGTGCAGAGGGAACACGAATACAAGAGGATACACCAAGGGCATAGTGTCGCTTGCGGCCAGACGGCACGCTTTCATGAACCGCTCCAGATGTTGTTTGTCTATCTTGAAGTCCTTCCATTCCGACCGCATCAAAGGCAAGGTCTGTCGTGGGGCCAGACCGCTGCGGCGTACAAGCAAGCCGCGTGCGTAGATGGGGAGCAGTCGCGGACGAGCGGAATACTGTAGATGGATGGTATGCATGGTATCCTCCTCTCTGAGAAGACATTCAACCTGTTGGGGTCGTAGGCCGGCGGGTTCATGATTTTTGTGGTTCAGCGCCCAGGCAGCGCCACGCGGCTGACGCCAGCATTTTCACGGCATTATCCGGCTGAGTGCAGGCCTGGCCGGCTATGAACAGACGTGTGTACTCCATGAGCGGCCCCAAGAGTACGGAAACGTACATGTCGGGCGGAAGTCGGCGGATTGTTCCCGCCTTGACATGCCCGCCAATCCACTTTGCACAACGCCTCATGAATTCGGCATTAAGGCCTGCGAACACGTCTTTGGCCGAAGCCATGAATCCCGCGTGAGCCTTCTGGAACAGGTAACGCGTCCAGTCCGGATATTTACTGATCCAATTCAGGTGGTAACTGATGGCGGCCACAATGCCTTCGCGGGCACTCTCTTGTTCTTCGAGCACTGCAAGAAAGCCCTCCTGGTAGTCACGAATTCCCTCCAGGTAGACCTCGGCGGCCAGTTGCTCTTTGCTCCTGAAATGGTGGTAGATGCTCCCGGTGCTCGCGTTGGAGCGACGTCGAATGTCTGCCATGCTCGTTGCTGCGAACCCGGCCTCACTGAAGCAGGCAAGAGCGGCCTGGATGATTTCCCGCCGGCGTGCCGGGGTATTCGCGTGCTTAGCATCTTTGACTTTCATGTTAGAACCATATTTTAGAATATGATTCTAGTCAAGCAGAAAAACGTCCTCCTTGCGAACCATTCTTCATGGTTCCGGAACCCCCGAGATTCAGCCTTTCCTACATCGGGATTGCGACGCTGGAGTCATAATGACATGTTGGGCCACGACCTTCACCTCGCGTCATCGCATGCAACCGGTCTCCGAAACTCCGGGCTTGACTCACTCCCGCCCTGGTGATAATTATAGCCGATTATGCATCGAATTCCTCAGTCATCCCTTGCGAAATACCAAACATCGAGGCCGGAATTATGCTCACGTTTCAGGAACTGATCCTGGCCCTGGAAAGGTTCTGGGCCGACCGGGGCTGTGTCATCCAGCAGCCGTACGATATGGAAAAGGGCGCCGGTACCATGAACCCGGCCACATTCCTGCGAGTGCTCGGGCCTGAGCCGTGGAACGTGGCCTACGTGGAACCGTCCCGCAGGCCCACAGACGGCCGCTACGGAGAGAATCCCAACCGCCTGCAGCACTATTACCAGTACCAGGTGATTCTGAAGCCGTCTCCTCTGGAAGTTCAGGACCTGTACATACAATCCTTGGCTGCCTTCGGAATAGACCCCTTGGCCCACGACATCCGCTTCGTGGAAGACGACTGGGAATCCCCCACTTTGGGGGCCTGGGGCGTCGGTTGGGAAGTCTGGCTGGACGGAATGGAGATCACCCAGTTTACCTATTTCCAGCAGGCCGGCGGCATAGACCTGAAACCCGTGTCGGTAGAACTCACCTACGGCATTGAACGAATATGTATGTACCTGCAGGGCGTGGAGAGCATCTACGACTTGAAATGGACGGGAGACATAACGTACGGCGACATTCATCACCGTTCAGAAGTGGAAGGGTCCATATACAATTTTGATCGCAGCGATCCTCAGATGCTGTTCAAGCTTTTCGATATGTACGAGGCCGAGGCCCAGGCTCTGATGGATTCCGAGGAACCGCTGGTTTTGCCGGGCTATGATTACACTCTTAAATGTTCCCACGTGTTCAATCTTCTGGACGCGAGGGGAGCGATCAGCGTTGCGGAGCGCACCGCATACATCCACCGGGTTCGCAACCTTGCCAGAAAAGCCGCTCAGGCGTATCTGGCCCAGCGAGAAGCTATGGGCTTCCCGCTCCTGGAGAGATTTTCCCAAGGAAGGTCCGAGTCATGACGGCTGAGTTCCTTCTCGAGATTGGTACTGAAGAGATTCCCGCCGGCTTTGTCGGACCGGCTCTGCAATCGTTGACCGGACTTGTCACAACGGCGCTGGACAATTCCCGCATCGCCCGCGGGTCTATCGAAACGTTTGCGACCCCTCGGCGGTTGGTGCTGCTGGCCCGGGACGTGGCCGAATTGCAGGAGTCTCGGGTTGTGGAGAAAACCGGCCCGCCGGTTCAACAGGCTTACGACGAGCAGGGCAATCCAACCAAAGCTGCCGTGGGATTCGCTCGCAGCCAGGGAGTGGATGTCTCGGAGCTGATTGTTGTCCAAGGGCCCAAGGGAGATCAGATAGCTGTCCGGAAGACCGAGGTAGGTCAACCGGCGTCTGCTGTTCTTGCGGAGGTGCTGCCGGGATTATTCGAAAAGGTCACCTTTCCCAAGACCATGCGATGGATGGACCAAGAAGTGCGTTTTGCCAGGCCGGTGCACTGGATTGTAGCTCTATTGGGCGGGAAGGTGGTGCAGTTCAGCTTCGGGAATATAGAAAGCGGCGCAACCAGTTTCGGGCACAGATTCGCCCATCCCGGGGGCTTCGCTGTGACGTCGTTTGCCGGCCTTCGGGGAGCCCTCGAAGCCCAGGGCGTAGTCCTGGACCCCGAACTCAGGCGCGGCCGCATCGAGAGGCTCATCAAAGAACTGGCGGCCTCGGTGGACCTTCACATATATGAGGATTCAGATCTCCTGGATGAAGTGAACTTTCTGGTGGAGAGTCCCTATCCGGTAATGGGGACTTTTTCGCCCGAGTTTCTGGAGCTCCCTGCCTCGATACTGATCACGTGCATGAAGAAGCATCAGCGTTACTTTTCCGTCCAGGACGACAACGGCCGGATCACCAACCGTTTCATAGCAGTTAACAACACTCCGGTGAGGGATCCCGCGGTGTCGGTGAAGGGACACCAACGAGTGCTCAAGGCCAGGCTGGAAGACGCGAGGTTCTATTTCAGGGAAGACCGCAGGGAGCCTCTCTTCAGCCGACTGGAGGCCCTCAAGGGCGTGGTTTTTCACTCGAAGCTCGGGACAGCCTTCGAGAAGGTGGAGCGTTTCACGAACCTGGCAAGGAAGCTTGCCGAAAAGCTGGCTCCAAACAAGATCGCTCAGGTTGAAAGAGCAGCCAAGCTGTGCAAGTGCGACCTGGAGACCGGGATCGTATACGAGTTCCCGGAGCTTCAGGGTGTGATCGGGCGATATTACGCCAAAATGGACGGGGAATCGGAGGAAGTGGCCACGGCCGTCGAGCAGCATTACTGGCCGACGCACGCGGGAGGTCGCCTGCCGGAGGGCATAGTCGGTGCTATTGTATCCATCGCGGACAGAATTGACACCATAGCAGGCTGCTTCTCCGTTGGGCTAATTCCAACCGGTGCAGCGGACCCATACGCTCTGCGACGTCATGCTCTGGGTATCATTCAGATCGTGATCAATTTGGAGAAGCCTCTGGATCTGGATTGGCTGGTACGCGAGGCGGTGCGGCAGATCGGTAACAAGCGCACCAGGCCGGGGGATCAAGCACACTCCGAAGTGATGGAGTTCATCCGGACACGGTTCGTCAATTTTCACACGTCTCGGGATTTCCCGCTGGACGTGGTGGAAGCGGCCGTCCGTGCAAGGTTCGACGATCTTCTGGATGCAAGACAGAGAGTGGAGGCCCTGAGCCAGTGGAAACAGCGCGACGACTTTGACGCCATCATGATAGGTTTCAAGCGGGTTGTGAACATACTGCGGGACACGACTCCCGCTAAGGTCTCGGAGGCGCTGTTCGCAGAGGACTCGGAACGAAAGTTATTTGATACTTTCGTGGGGGTCAGGGATAGAGTCGAGCCGCTGTTCGAGTCTGGCGATTACGCCCGGGCCCTAGAGGTCATAGCGGAGCTCAAAGCACCCATAGACGATTTCTTTTTTCGAGTCCTCGTCATGGCCGAGGAAGAGCACCTTCGGAACAACAGGTTGGGCCTGCTCCGCGAGATAGCTTCTATTTTTGAACGAGTGGCTGATTTCTCTTTTATAGGATCCACGGCGAAGTAGGGTAGGGCAGCGCCATCCCCGACGTATGAGGCGGCCTGAAGACCGCTCTCCGGGCTCTTCCGCCTCCAAGCACTCCGCTCAGTAAGTCCGGTGTCGTATCCGGGTGCCACTGCTAGCTTGCTAGCAGTGTTTTCCCGAGGCACTGCCGGCAAGCCGGCACTGGCAACCAAGGTGTGTCACGCCGTGTGACGTGTAAGTGTTTCTGGGGCGACGGTATTTGGAAAAACGAGGACTAACCCTCCCTGAGGCAATATAGAGGCGGCTTGGCGTCAATCCGCCATATGTGGGCTCCCAGTTCCCCTATGACGGATGCCAGTTGGTCGCGGGTCAGCCCCAGACCTTTCACGCTCTTGGACTGGTGCATGATTATGTCCAGCGTGAACTTGTAAGGCGGTTTGGCAAGGATAACCTCCACCTCCCTGATAACTTGTTTTCTCTTGTCTTTCGAGAAGGGGTTCTTACCTGAGGCGCCTTTGCTGGAGCCCACCACGCCCAGGAAGTCCTGTTCGATACCGGTGAGAAATTCCGACCGAAACCCATCGAGTACAAATTTTTCAAGCAGGTCGTGGTCAACTTTCCTGACGGTTCCCGCGGAGTCCGCGATAAACGCCAAGTCACCGGCCCCTATCTTGTCCGATGTGAAGACAAGAGCGTAGAGATCCGCCAGGTCGGACAGGCCCATGTATTTCATTTTTCCGCCGGCAATTTCAAAGGCTTCTCGGACCAGCACGGTTTTCTGCATGTCTCCTTTTTTGGGGGGTATTTTGTGGCCCGCGTCCCGAACAAAGAAAACAAAGTCCGCTGTCCTGTCTTCCAAGCGAGATCTCAAGTAATTGAGCGAGCCTTGAATCGGTTTCCAGTGGACAGCGGTTTCGACCATGATCTCGACGGAACGATTGGCCGATCGCTTGTCAGGGGTCTTTATCACCAGTGCCAGGTCTGCGGTCCCATCTGTGTTCAGCTTCGTCACTTTGTAAGGAGAGCGCTCCTGCCGACTCTGGAAATAGATGCGCAGGGCTTCCACTATAACATCTTTCCTGAGGGTGATCCTCTGACGCTCGGCCAGAAACATCTCCCTCTCGGCATCAAAGCATTTCCTGACGATCTGCATGGGATCTTCGGCTGAAGGCGTTTCCCCGATCAGCTTGTTTGCCTCCAGGAGGACAGCTCTCGGCGTGTCGCGACCCTGCAAACACTCCTCCAGCCGATTCTTTCTCAGCGGATAGAATTCATGCGGCCGCGGCTGCGGAACATCCTCGTAGGCCCAATCCAGGCGGGCTCGAACCAACTCCATTGCCTGATCCAGATCGAGCCCCCTCAGGACGAATTCTCTCGATCTAAGGCGATCAGCTGGGGCTCGGTCCATCAGCGGTCCGAGGCGCTCCTGCCAGAAATCCGGACGGACGAACGCCACAGGAAGCACGTTATCAACTTCGTTGACAAGATCGTTTATCAGGACACCGAATGATCGGGCCATCTCCGGAGTGTGGAGGTTCTCCAATTGGTCGAAGCAGAGCATCATAGGACGGTAGTAATGCAAAAGTACTCCAATGGTTTTAAGGACGTCCTTGGCTCGCTGTTCCGTGGACTCGATGCTCAGTTCGGATTCGGTAAACGCGACTCGAAGTGCCTGACAGCCAGTGTCATCTGGGACCATGCCTGCAAGGAAGGTCAGCACCGCATCCCTCTTTGACTTGTCGAGATATTGGAAAAGCACTCTCAGGACTCGGCTCAGTGCGGGACCGGTGAGCAGATCTTGTTCCTTGAGCAGCGCCTCCGTCCTGTCCAACAGGTGTGACCACTTTGGGGATTTCCTGAACGACAAGATCTTCAGGGGGTCGTTCACAATCCGCTTCCGGTAAGGTTTACCGCCTTCATCGGGGTGGCGTCTGAGGTAATGCTCGAACCCGGCCGCAACCACATGGGCCATGATGGACTCGAGTTGTGTATGTTCCGAGGCTCTGGAATGCCCACGAGGTCTCATCTCGAGGTCCCGGACCACCTCACGCATTAGGCTTGCAAACATGGTGCGAGGGTCTTTGAAAGGATGCACGTAAACGAAGATCATGTCCACGTCGGCAGAAGCGACGAACCTCTTGATCAGATGGGTCTTTCCCGTGCCGGCTGCCCCGAGTACCAGAGCGCCGGTATTCGGCGTTTTCCTGATTTGCCGGAGCAAATCGGCCAAACCTTCATAGACGTCCTCATTGATGCGCTTCACGTCCGGTTCGCCGGAATTCCAAGGATTCCCCACCGCTGTATTGACAAAGGGGTTGAGGGTCCATTTTGGCCTGAGCTCCATTGTGGCTACCTCCACCTCATGTGCAACAGAAGGGTCTGGTGGCGGAACAGGGAATCCACTCGTTCATCGTCGTCGTAGTACTGTGGATCCCCGCCGTGCAGCTCTATGACTGGATTTCGTCGCTCGTTAAGGTCACGCAGCGTACGGTCAAACTTATCACGCGGCCAATTCAAAGCTCTGCGAACCTTGAAGATGGGAACGTATCCGCCGGCGTATTCTCCGGCGAGCCTGTCGTACACCTGCTTCAGCTGATCCAGCCCGGACGTTGCCTCATCCGAAGCCGACACCAGGGGTGACAGCGCCTGCGCCACGCCGGGGAAGCGAGTTCTGCCGCTTGCAATGTCCCATATTCGGGGAGCCGTCTGCCTGCCTGATGGGGGTTCTATGAGGAGAAGCCCTCTTGCCCATAGATCGTGGATGATCTGCTTGAAGTCCGTGGCACGAAGCCTGCCAGGCGAGACATTCCTAAGACCTGCGAACGCCCTGAGCCAATTCCGGTCGCAAGCCTTTTGCAGTTGGGAGAGAACCAGGCCTCCATCTTTCGTCTTCTTCTTCAGGATCTCAATAAATCGCGCTTCCATTTCTTCCTTTGTATTGTATTCGGCAGGCATGGTTCCCTCTTCGAGACGGATGAAAGAAAGCAGGTTGAGGCAGTTTGATTGGCCGGGCTCCGGATCGGCTCAACATATGGAAAGGTGGCGCTGCGAATTCTTGCCGGAGGCTGTATCTGGCCCAGCGGGCTTCCAGCGTCTCGATCCCGTCGCTCCGGATTTCTAGACAGCGGTGTATGAGGTCCTTGAGAATTCCTCGTCGTCAGCGTCGGGACGGCAGAACTCCAGTTTGCTCGACGAAAACAAAGATTCGGTCTGATTCCTTAAGCGGTCGGCCGCCAGGGCCCAATACTCTTCATCTATCTCTATTCCGATGCTGTTGCGTTCACACTTCATGGCGGCCAGCATGGTTGTCCCAGTCCCACCTCAGCGGCTCGAGTCTTCCAGAAGAAAGACACCGCCTCTCGAACCCTTTTGTCAAGGCTGCCCAGCACTCCATTTTTCGAACGCTTTGCCATCCTTGCCGCTACCTGATTCGACTTGTTGACCTGAGCCGTTTCTCTGAAACGCTCACGCCCGAGTGGTCATACTGCCCGCGATCAGGAACCAAGTCAACGGCATAGTAGACGTTGCAGTGCCGACAGGTCTAGAGAGTTTCGTTGAGACAACTTGGGGCCCTTGTCTAGCGTAGGGAAAAGGATCATGAACGACCTCTGTCCGGTCTTTGCGAGTGAAAGAGCTTCCATAGTTGTAAGTCCTCGATGAAAGTGATATGTTATTAATAGGTCATAGTAGCTGCCGCTGTTTGCGGAACATGTTGACGGAAATCCCGGATTGGAAGCCCCGACACGCGAGACTTCCCGCCCAGGTCACACAGCGGCCGACCGAACAAGCCCCAGACTCCGGGAAAGAACAGAGTCTCTTCGAACAGGCTCTTAACGAGCAGCACCATTCCTGACGGCTCCCCGGGGGTGGCCTTCGCAAAGGCAAAGACTTTTACACCAAGTAAAATAAACTGACACCGAGGCATTCTATAAAGAAGTGGCCTCGATGGAGGTCGAGGAATCGAGTACGCTGGGAACCCGCTTCTTAACGGACCAATGACTGGCACGCTTCATGCTTAAGCTAAACTTATGAGGAGGTCTGCGCTTCAATCAGGACAACCCCTCGGGTTGTCAGTGGGCCCGAAGCGCGGGACATCCCAGGCGTCTCCCTGACGATGCACCGCATATCAACGAAGGCAATTACGTTTCCCTAACCGCCGCCACACTCTAAGACGACCGAGGGATAAGCGCTCGGTCACACCCCTTTGGCCTCTATCCGGGTGCAACGGATCGCTTGGCTCGACATCCTGTATCGGGACGCTGCCAACGACCCACGAACAAACGGGAGGGCACTTCAATGGACATATTCCAACAGATTGAGGATGCAGTCGTTCGCAGAAGCATCCCCGACGTCAAGAGGCTGACGCAGGATGCAATCGAGAGCAACCAATCCCCCACGGACATTCTTGAACGAGGCCTCATCAAGGGACTCCAAGTCATCGGTAACTTGTACGAGCGCCAGGAGATCTTTGTCCCGGAACTCATCCTTGTAGGCATGGCCATGAAAGAGGCTCTCACTTTGCTCCAGCCAATCTTGGAGAAGGGTGCGGTATCCGGCCTCGGAAGCGTTGTCATCGGCACCGTGGAAGGGGACGTCCACGACGTGGGAAAGAACATTGTGTCCATGATGCTGAGCGGCGCCGGCTTCAAGGTGATTGATCTAGGCATAGATGTGTCCGCAGACAGATTCGTCGCTGCCGTAAAAGGAGACAAACCGGACATTCTTGCGCTGTCATGCCTGTACACACCCACTAGATTGGCCATGAAAGACGTGATTGAATCTCTCAAGGAGGCCAATTTGCGGGACAGAGTTAAAGTACTTGTCGGGGGCGCTCCTATTGATGAGAAATTCGCCCGGATGATCGGTGCGGACGGCTACGCAATGGATGCACCATCAGGAGTCGAGAAAGCTCGGAGCTGGCTGGGCCGGTAATCCTGATGCGGCATGAAAAGACAGGAGGCTGTCATGAAGCAAGAAGCGATATTTCTGCAGCGACGCGCCCGCATCAACGAACTCAGAGCAAAAAATGAGAAAATGTCCTGTCGTGAGCGGGCCTTGAAATCAATCAAGCATAAGGAACCTGACCGGGTGCCCATAGACAACTGGATGGTCCCGGAAATCCAGAAAAAAACTATGGAACACTTCGGGTGCGAAACCTATGAGGAGCTGCTCCAATTTCTTGGGGTGGACTTCCGCAATAACTACGGACCAAGCTACGTGGGCCAGACCTTCAAGAAATACCCTGACGGCACCGTAGAAGACCTTTGGGGTGTGCGACGAAAAACGGTCACCTACGGAAAAGGAACCGATCACGAGGGAACATATTCAGAGGTAGCTCAGTCTCCGCTGCAGTCAATGCAGACGGTGGAAGAGATCGAACAGTACGACCGGTGGGCAAGTCCTGATTGGTGGGACTACACTGGAGTCAAAGAGGCCTGCGCTGCCTATCATCCCGACTATTGCGTGATAAACGTGGGAGACCGACTGGACAGAACTGCCCAACTGAAGCCGATGATGTACCTCAGAGGCATTCAGCAGGCCTTTGTGGATCTTATTCTCAATCCCAAGATCGTCTGCGCTATTCGGGATCATGTCGTCGGTTACTTCGTAGAGTACGACCACAGGGTTTTCAAATCTGCAGAGGGTGAAATAGACGTATTCATGATGGGAGACGACGTCGGCGGTCAAACCAGCCCACTCTTGAGCCTCGACATGTGGAGGACGTACTTCAAAGATGCGTTTAAGAAGTACATTGAGATAGCGCACCAGTACGGCATCCCCGTCATGTATCACACGTGCGGAGACGTGAAGCAGTTCATTCCCGACTTTATCGAGTGTGGTCTGGACATACTTCAATCTCTCCAACCTCGGGCCACCAACATGGACATAAAGCAACTCAAGAAGGAGTTCGGCAAAGACCTCTGCTTCCAGGGAGGAATGGACATTCAGCATGTGCTCCCCCTGGGGACGGTCGCGGAAGTGAAGGACATGGTCAAGTACGCCCTGGACTCGGCCATGGCAGGAGGCGGGTACATCATCTGCACGGCACACAACATACAGATTGACACCCCCATCGAAAACGTCGTCGCGCTGTTTGAGGCTTACCACGAGTACGGCGCATATTAGTTAGAAAGGATGACGCCGTGATCGTCATAGCAGAAAACATTAACAGCTCGATCAAGCGTGTGGAAGAGGCGATTGTCGCAAGAGACGAGCCATTCATACGCGATATGGCGAGACGCCTGATGGATGCCGGAGCCGACTACGTAGAGGTCAACTCAGGTCTCCGTGTATATCCGGAGGAGGAGGTGGAAGACTTGGAATGGCTCGCCAAAATCGTTCAAGCCGAGACGGCCCTTCCTCTCTGCATTGATTCCGCTCATGCCGCGGCTCATGAAGCCATCCTCAAGTTTCACCAGGGCCGGGCAATCCTCAATTCCATCAACGGCGATCAGGCGCCTTGGCCGCAAATTCTGCCCCTGGTGCAGAAACACGGATGCATGGTCATTGGACTGCTTTCAGACCGCAAAGGTATTCCTCGTGACCCCGCAGGACGGTTGAAAATCGCGGAAAGGATTTTAGAGGGCGTGGAGGCATACGGAATACCTCTAGACTCTGTATTCCTTGACCCTGCCGTGATGCCCATATCCGTGGACACCGGGAACGGCAAGGTAGTCCTGGAAACGCTGAGGGAGCTCAAGCGATGTTTCCCATCAGTAAAAGCAGTAGCGGCGCTGAGCAACATTTCCTTCGGTCTGCCTCGACGAGTTGTGCTCAATAGGGCCTTTGTAGTACTCGCACGCGAAGCCGGATTGGACGCTGCTATCGTCAATCCGTGTGACAAACATCTCATGGCGCTCGAACAAGCATCTCGGGCGCTTCTTAACGAAGATCCTTTCTGCCAAGACTACCTTCGTGCTTTTCGGGCCGGAAAGCTCCAATAGAACCGGCACGCGAAGGGCTGTTTCATTAAGAAGGGGGTGTGAGAATCAGTCGGTAGGAGGTCTTTAGAAGAGTCAACTCTGACATGGAAGTGCACCCTCGTGTGCATGAAAGGCTCTATCCGGCAGGTTGCGATCATATGCCGGAAAGTATGCCAGGCACTTTTCCCAGGGGTGCAAAGAACTACCCGCTCCCATGCTCCTTTCCGTGGAGCCTTTCACAAGGAGACGCTACCATGGCAATAGAGAGAGTTGCTATGACGCCGGAAGAGACGGCCCAGTGGGCCCAATGGGACGCAGGATATGCCTACTGGCGCAACAGGATCTTCATCGTTCTGTGGATTACCTATGGGGCTTTCTATCTTTGCCGGGTGAATTTTTCGGTCGCAGTTCCCGGCATAATGAAGGAGTTCGGGTGGAGCAAGGCTCAGCTGGGAGCCATTGGGACGGCTCTGTTTTGGGCCTACGCCGTGGGACAGTTCGTTCACGGCCAACTGTCCGAGCGATTTTCTTCCAGGATTTACATTTTTGCCGTGATCCTGCTTTCGGCCGCCATGAACCTCCTGATGGGACCTGCCGCAGCCATAGGCCTCTTAGCAATGGGGGTAATATGGGCACTGAACGGGTTCTTTCAGGCCGGTGGTTGGGCCAACTGCGTGAAAACGCTGTCCCAATGGTTCCCTCCCAAAGCTCGTGGCAAGAGAATGGGCATCTACGGAGCTTGTTATCAGTTCGGGAACGTCATGTCCTGGCTGCTGGCAGGTTACGTCGTGGCCAATTATGGATGGAGAGCTGCCTTCATTGTAGCGCCCTTACTCTTTGCCGCTATCGGTTTGTTGAACCTTGTGCTTGGAAAGAATCGCCCCGAAGATGCCAACCTCCCCCCCATCGAGGTGTACGAGCAGCATGGTGAATTCGCGGGCAAGAGTGTAGAAGAGATCAGGGCAACAATAAGGCCCAAGACTGAGAAAGAGGAACATGCGGGCTTCGCTTTCACCCTGAGGCAGACCGCTGCCAATCCCAGGGTGTGGGCAATTTCGTGGGCGTTCTTCTGTGTTGACATCATCAGGTACGGCTTCTTGCTCTGGGCGCCCACCTACCTCTTCGAGGTGCAGAAGGCCGGTATAGCGAAGGCCGCTTACACCGCGGTGGCAGTCCCGGCTTTTGGAATAGCCGGCGCGGTCTTTTGCGGATGGGCGAGCGACTATTGGTTCCAATCCCGACGAGCGCCGATAGCCGCGATCATGATGGGACTCTTGGGGTTCTTGGCCATCTTCTTCTACTACGGCATCCCAGCGGAAGCGTGGCTGCTGAGTTTCATCACCCTGGGCCTCATCGGATTTTGTGTCCTTGGGACCCAGGTCATTCTCGTCGGTGCAGTCCCCATGGACTTTGGAACACGGAAAGCTGCTGGAGCTGCCGCCGGTTTTATTGATTTCTTCGGGTACGTCGGAGCGGGCTTCGCAGGTGTCTTCAGCGGTTGGCTGTGTGATCACTATGGGTGGGTGGCGGCCTTCTGGTTCTGGATTGGCGCCGCCTTTGTGTCGGCAATCATCTGTGCGGCTCTCTGGACGTACAAACCACCTGCCGGGAAATACCTATAATTCGCGTTGTGAATCATAGAGGGATGTTGCCCGCTGCCGGGCCATCCCTCAAATTTACATCATCGGACTTAGTGTGCCCGAGTAGGGTGTTCCATGAAACTGACAATTCAACCCTTCGGCCGGGTTGTAGAAATCTCCAGCGGAACTGATGCCCAATCGGCTTTGGTTTCTCGGGGGATAAGTATCCGCGGAGACTACGGCGGCAGAGGCCGTTGCGGAAAGTGTCGGATCATCGTTCATGACCATCCGGACCCGCCCACGACAGCCGAGAAGAAAATCCTCGACTCCCGCCAACTGAGAAAAGGTTTGCGTCTGGCTTGCCAGGTAACTTTGACGAATTCCGCCGAGGTCTTTGTGCCGGTTTCATCCATAGAAAGCCGCTTGAAGATTCTAGTGGAAGGGATTCCGTCTGATGTTGAGATCCTGCCTTCCTTGACACTGGTCACACTGCCGGCCCGCCCGGAAAGATCGGCAAGGAATCTGAGTTGGGAGGAACTTAAAGCCCTGCCGGCTGTAGGAGCCATCAAGACTCCTTCGCCGGGCCCGCACCTGCTAAGGCAACTGGCCGGTTTGTCATACAGCAGAGAGGCAGCAACGGATGTGGTTTTTCGCGGGCATGATTGTCTAGAAATAGGCCCAGCCGAAATCAGGATACTGGGCCTGGCCGTGGATTTGGGCACAACCACCATCGTGGGATATCTCCTCGACCTTTTTTCAGGGACCCTGCTCTCCCATGCCGCCCGAACTAATCCTCAGGCAAGACACGGCGACGACGTGGTATCGAGGATTGTTTACGCCACGTCAGAGCCGACCGGCGTCGAGGAGCTTCAACATGAAGCCGTAAGAGCTCTGCAGGAAATAATAGAGGAATGTTCAGAGAAGAGCGGCGTTTCTCCGGATCACATTTTCGAGATGTGCGTCGTAGGCAACACCACTATGCACCATCTTCTTCTCGGGCTCAGGCCGTTCAGTCTCACACGCTTTCCTTACAATCCCACGATCAGTGAGGCTCTGACGGTAAAGGCAAGGGATCTGGGGATCCGGATCCATCCGGAAGGCCGAGTGTATATGCTTCCCTTGATCGCAGGATTTCTGGGAAGCGACACTGTTGGAGTCGTCCTGTCCACTCGAATGCATCGCGGCCAAGCTCTCAAGCTGGCGATTGACTTCGGCACAAATGGAGAGATTGTCCTGGGGAATCGGAACAGGCTGGTTGCTGCTTCTTGCGCTGCCGGACCCGCGTTCGAAGGCAGTCAAATCCATCAGGGCATGACGGGATCCAGCGGGGCCATAGACCACGTTGTGATAAACGAAGACGGAGAGATGCTGATCCGGACGATTGATGACTACCCGCCGCTAGGTATCTGCGGCTCCGGATTGGTAGACGCCGTTGCTGAGATGAGGAAACAGGGAATCATCCGGGAAGATGGCCGAATGCTCACACGCAAAGAGGCGAGTCCATCGAGACTAGCTGAACGGATCTTCAAAATTCGCGGCCGGCCGGCATTTCTCCTTTGGCAAGGGGTGGACAACCGTGGCTTACCGAAGATCTACTTGACTCAGCGAGATATAAGAGAGCTGCAATTGGCGAAAGGAGCTTTGCAAGCAGGAATCCGAATCTTGATGAGAGAGTTGGATGTAGCCCCTGATGACCTTGACGAAGTGTTGCTGGCCGGGGCCTTCGGAAACTACGTAAGGCCTGAGAGTGCCGTCGGTATTGGATTAGTTCCTCCTTTACCTACGGAGAAAATCACAGCGGTAGGAAATGCGGCGGGCACCGGAGCCAGGCAGGCTTTGCTTTCGGTAAAGGAGCGAGAAGAGGCGGACGCTATTTCGGGGATGGTAGAATACGTAGATTTGGCCAAACATCCTGACTTTCAGGCCGAGTTCGTGCAAAGCATGGCCTTTCCGTGACCGTCAACCCTACTACGAATCTAGGATGTCTCGGACGGCCTGGAGAAACCTCTTCGCGATATAAGGTTTGCCGACAAAGCCCCTGGCGCCTAGTTCGTCCGCCAGCTTCCGGGTTCCGCCGGAGGCATAACCGCTGGACAAAAGCACTCTTGCTTTCGGATCAATCTTCAGAAGCGTCTCAAGACACTTATTGCCATCCATCTCGGGCATGATCAGGTCGAGAATTACCAAGGAAATCCTTCCCTGCTGCTCTCCATACATTCCCAAAGCCTCCTTCCCATTGGTTGCCGTGAGCACCCTATAACCAGCCCGCTGCAAAATCCTCTGTCCCAGTTCCCTGACAAACTTCTCATCGTCTACGAGCAGGACGGTCTCGGAGCCCCCCCTGGGCTCGGGTACGTCTTGGGAAGCCGGCTTTTCCGCACCCGTCATCCGGAGAGCGGGAAGATAAATGCGGAACGTCGTTCCTTGGCCGGGTTCTGAGTAGCATCTTATATGCCCACCATGCTGATGCACTATCCCGTACACAACTGCCAACCCAAGTCCTGTCCCCTTGCCGCTCACCTTCGTGGTGTAAAATGGCTCAAAAATGTGTTCCATGCACTCCTGATCCATGCCATACCCCGTGTCCGAAACCGAAAGCACTACGCTAGGCCCTGGTTTGGCTTCAAGGTGGATTGCGCAGTAGGTCTCATCAAGCCCAATGTTCCTCGTCTCAATGACGATCTTTCCGCCGTCGGGCATGGCGTCTTTGGCGTTGACCGCCAGGTTCATGATAACCTGCTCGATCTGAGTGGGGTCCGCATTTACAATGGCCAAGTCGTCGGAGAGACCCAATTCGATCGTTATCATTTTGGGGAGTGTACGAGCCAACAGCTTGCTCACTTGCTCGATCTCGTCGTTCAAATTCAGTGGAACCGGTCTCGTTTCCGTTTTTCGGCTGAAAGTGAGTAGTCGCTGGACAAGGTCTGCGCCTCGCCCGGCAGCGATACGAATCTTGTCTAGATCTTCGCGATCGTGTGCGCCGCAGCTGCCGTCGGAAAGGAGGAATTCCGCATATCCCAAAATGACCGTGAGCAGGTTGTTGAAGTCATGAGCGATGCCTCCCGCCAAAGTGCCTATAGCTTCCATCTTTTGGGCTTGCACGAGTTGTGCTCGCAGGGACTTCGATTCGGTAATGTCAACCAAGAAGCCTAGCCTGGCCGGACGTTCCTCGTAATCTATCAGAATCCCCCAAGCTGCGATTTCAACTGCCTGCCCGTTCTTCTTTATGCCGGACGCCTCGTAATATCTGCCCGTACCTACGGACGCGCTTCCCACCCCCTGCCTCACCAGCTCGCGATGCTGCGGCGCAAAGAGGGCCTCCACAGGCAATCCCAGTATGTCCTCCGCTCTTGCGTACCCGAAGATCTTCACAAACGCCGGATTTACGTAGACATAACGGCCCTCCAGAACAATACGAATGCCTATTGGAGAAGAATCAATTATCATCCGGAGTCGCTCTTCCGATTTCTTCAACTCAAGCTCCGCTCGCTTGGGTTCAGTGATGTCGGCAATCATGCCGAGCATCGCCCTATAATTTCCCTTTGCGTCTCGAATGGCTGAGACGGAAAGATCTCCCCACATGATGCTGCCGCTCTTTGTCACATAGCGTTTTTCGATCCTATATGAGTCAATTTGTTCGCTTGCCAGTGCTTCGAGTAATTGTCTGGAGTCTCCTCGGTCGTCAGGATGGGTCAGGTCCTGGGCTGACAGTTCTTGAAGCTCTTCCTCAGTATAGCCGAACATCTCCCTCAAAATAGGATTCGCTTCTTCAAAACGCCAGTCCTTTCCCACAATACCGATACCAAACCCTGCATTATTGAAGACGGCTCTGTATAGTTCCTGACTCTCCTTGGATGCCTGCTCTGCATTCTTGCGGTCTGTGATATCCATAAATGTCCCAGTCATGCGCAGGGGCAGTCCGTCTTCGTTTCGCTCCACTACTTTGCCCCGGCTAAGAACCCATTTCCATTCCCCCGACTTGGCTCTCAATCGGTACTCATCTTCATAGAAATCAGAGCGACCCCAGAGGTGAGCCTCCACCTTCTCAAGGGCCCTAGCCCTGTCATCAGGGTGAAGGAGGCTCTCCCAGAAGCTGAAGCTCTGGTCAATTTCATCCAGTGAATACCCCACAATCTCAGCGGCACGTCTATTGGCAACAGCCGCCCCGCTCTGAACGTACCAATCAAAGGAACCCAGGTCTGCCCCTTTCAACGCGAGCTCAAATCTCTCACGGGTCTCTTCAAGCTCCCGCCTTGCCTTCCTAGGTTCGGTGACGTCCAAGAAGCTCACCACCGCACCGATGACTTCTCCCTTATCTACAATGGGAGCGCTGGTGCAATCAGCCAGGAAACTGCTGCCGTCCTTTCTCCAGAAAATGTCATCCCTAATGTGATGGGCCTTCCCATCCTTGAGGGTAGCGTAGATCAGACAGTCTTCGTCCGGATATGAACTCCCGTCCGGCTTTGAGTGATGCCAAGTGGAGTGGCTGTGCCGACCCAAGAGTTCTCCAACCTCATAACCAAGCATCCTCGCTGCAGACGGATTCACAAACGTGTGATTGCCGTTGAGATCGAGGCCGAATATTCCTTCCCATGCCGAGTCAAGGATCAACTGCTGTTGACGCTTTAGGAGTTCAACTGCCTTCAATGCCTTGTCGTGTAGGGCTGACCGTTGTTGGAGCGCCTCACCCATGCGGTCAAAGGCCATACCCAGGTCGCCCATTTCCCCGTCCTTCGGGGTCAGCCCTGTACGTGCGGAAAGGTCGCCTTCGGCAAGCTTTGTCGAAGTGTCGGTAAGGATTCTCGTCGGCCGCATTATGAAAACGTGGCTCAAGCCCCATGCACCGACCATAGCCACAATGGTTGCAAGTCCAAAACTCACCATGTTGCGGCGCAGCATCTGTTCTGCTTCTCCAAAGACTTGCTTAGCCGGCAAACCCACGTACACGAATCCACCCGAGCCGGCGCCTCCAATTCGTTTGACTGCATACACGCGCTCTATCCCGTCCATGCCGATTTCTTGAGCCACCCCCTCTTCCTGGGCCGAGGCAGTTTCGAGCACTAGCGTGTTTGTCAGTTTTCGGCCAACCCAATTTTCATGGTCGGGATAGCGCACAAGGATGGTTCCCTGTTGATCAACTACCGTCAGAGTGCTTCGCTCAGGAAGGACGAGACCGGCGGCCAGCGTCTGGAGCCAGGATAGGTACAGCGCTGCAAAGGTAACCGATTGGATCTTCCCTTCCTGGTCCAGTGCCGGATACCCGAAGTGGACCGTGGGCTTGCCGATTACCCGGCCGACACGAAAATCACTACCGCTGAATTCGCCCGTCGCAATCACGCGCTGGAAATAGGGAAGGTCTGCAGCGCTTACAGGAGCGCTGGGCGGTACCCCACTGCAATATGTATTACCGTTGCGATCGTGCGCCCCCACATTAAGATATACAGACTGGTTCTCCAACAGTTCCGCGCAAATTGACGAGCAGCGCAACGCATCCCGGTTCAACACTGTTGGGCAGTGTGCCAGCGCCATCAGGAGCTGTCGAGTCAAAGCGATTACCCGATCGTGCTCCAATGCAATTTGACGGACTATCCTCAGGGCATTCTCCCGCGCCTCAAAGCGGTCGTGTTCGTGGCGCTCGATCGCACTGTAGAGCACGAGGCCGAAAGCGGGCAGCGAAGCGAACAGTACCAGCAGGATCAGTCGGAAACGCAGGCTCCGAGTGAATTGTAACATGGCTCTACTCCAAGACCTTGGCAAGACGTCGGCGAAGGTGTTTCAGCAGGTTACCTTGCGCCGTAACACGCAGTCCGCCAAGAGGGGAGGGAAGCGCATGGCCTCTCAACCAAGAGCGTGGAAGCGGTGGGGCTCCCAGACTAATCCGATAGGACGACGCCCTCACGGATGATCAGCCAATTCTTCAAGGCGTCGAAGAGACCTTGGGCGACACTTCGTGTGGAAGCACAGCTGTCCATCCCTGCATCCAGGCATATCTCCATGACCTTGAATCCGCTGTTTCTCGCTCTTCCCTCCTAGGGCGCTTTGGACTGAAACAATACGTACCAAGCCAAGCTCGTGTCTGAGCAATAGCCATGCCAGGAAGTTCTCAGCGGCAAAAGGCGTAAGCGGTTGATATCACGATTTCTTTGTCCGGACATTTGGGCAGGTTGGGAAGGGATAAGTCAGGATTCTTTACATGTTGAAAAAATAGGAGCCGCTGCCGGGAGGGTTCTGACGCTATAATCTTGGCCGCACCTCAAGAGACTGAGAAACAGGGTAGAAGGGCTGGTTCAGATGGCAATGCCTGTCACCGCTCGCTGGGAGGACTGAGTCGTCCCCCTCTGCTTGGTCTCGCGTTAGCGCATCGAGGATCTGTGAAGCCTCGCCTCCGGGAGTCCCCCCAAGTCAATAAGCGGCAAAACCGATCAAGTCCGTGCTGATGACCATGTGGCTGTTGATGGACGGATTCCCCGCGACCGGCCGGCTGCCCACAACTTGCGAATGTTGTTCTTCCCTTGAATACTTGCGCCTACAGTCTTCCACACAGTCAGCGTATCCCGCCTCGTCCTTCACCGGATCGAAGGTGACCCTGCAATTGTTGATGCAGCTATCCAGCTCATAGTCGGATTCCGCGGCGCCGGCAGCAAGAAGCACGAGAGCAATTCCCAACAGCAAACACAGTTTTGTCTTGCCCATGTCAGCCCCCTTGGAGAGTTCGCCTCCTTTGGAGGCGATCCGGATTATACCGCGGCTCAGCCATTGAGGGAAACCGCCAGATCAACATTAAGGTTCTGTAGGTGGGGGCCGCGGTATTTTTGCAGGAGGTCTCCGGCTGATGTGATCCGGGTAGTGCCCTGCAAGCTCATACGACTGACTTATTTATCGTGATCCATAACCATGATTCGAGCCACTATCAAGGATCGGTAGTCACTGTGGAGTCCGGCACCGAGCGAATCGGTCCGGAGATCCAGTCCTGCCAAAACTCTTCCGGACATCATTACCGATCTCATAGGAACAATGACAAGCCCCCGGCTTTTCCGAAGGCTGTCTAGACTTGCGGAGAGCCAGGCTACGTATCCTGAGGCCCAGAGGCAGGCAACTCGAACCAGAAAGTGCTCCCCCGACCGATGGCGCTCTCAACGCCGATGCGCCCTCCGTGGGCTTCCACCGACAGCTTGCAGAAAGTCAGGCCCAGACCGGTCGAAAACTTCCGTCCTTGCTGTCGCGCTTCCACCTGGCCGAATTTCTCGAAGATCCTCTCGTGATACTCCGGGGGAATTCCGGGGCCGTTGTCGCTCACAGAGACTCGAACAAAGTCATCGCCCGATTCGATGACCACCTTGGCCTCTACGGATTGCGAAGCAAATTTGATGGCATTCCCCAGCAAGTTTTGAATCACCCTGGCAATAAGGTCCGGATCGGCCGTCGCTCTGACAGGGTAGGGCGGGGCTTTCAGGTCTACTTGCGTCCCTTTCCTGAAAGGAGCCAGCTTTGCCACCGCCTTCTCGGCAATCTCAGTCAGATCGCATTCGGTCAGGTTGAGCTTCATCTTCATGGACTCCATGCGGCTGACATCCAGGACGGCGCTGATCATCTCAACAAGCGTTTCCGCTGAACGGTACGCAATCTCAACAAGCTCCTTGCCCTCTTCGGTCCAGTTATCCGTCTCAAACTCTTTCAGGAGCTCCAGATAGCCAATGACGGATGTGAGCGGGGTCCGAAGGTCGTGCACCATCATGTGAACGAGGCTGTCTCGTAGCTGCTCGAGTTTTCTGAGCTGCACATAGTTTTCCTGTAATTGACGCTTTTGGCATTGCAGATCGAGATGCGTCTTGACGCGTGCCAATACAATCGGCGCGCTGACAGGTTTGGCAATGTAGTCAACCGCCCCAAGGTCGAATCCTATCCTTTC
>Ga0172375_10003299_pt1 | contig 24617 bp, 20 predicted proteins | sample LakKiv1m_FD_114537 | JGI IMG/M metagenome (GOLD analysis project Ga0172375, IMG submission 114537) | Freshwater microbial communities from Kabuno Bay, South-Kivu, Congo - kab_092012_11.1m | ecosystem: Environmental > Aquatic > Freshwater > Lake | place: Democratic Republic of the Congo...
CATCGAAAACCGGAAACGCTTTAACTTGAACTTAAACCACCCCAACCGGAACGGGGAAACAACAAACCAAACCATCCCTTAGATTTACAGCCCAGTTTCTACCACATTGGCTGAAGACGTACACCCTCGGTCGTTCCGTGTTCATTATTTTCTTCGCAGACCGGTTCAACGAGAAAACGACCGACCGCGTCTTTGACATCCGACCATGAAAACGCTTGAATCAATGAAGTAAGGATAACCAGACTCTTCAAAAACATAGTTTCAGACTCCTTGACGCTACTGCCGGTAATTCCAGTCCCGTAGAATGGGCATTTTGTCATGCCCATCATTTATGCTTCTCTACGTATAATTAAAGATGATGGGAAAAGCAAAAGTCCATCCTGCTTAAATGGATTGTTTTTCCGGGGTCGAAAGTGAGGATATTTTCTCCCCCCCGGTAACACGTCCGTCCTTCTGCGGTGTTTCATTTGACAGACAGGCATGAATTGGCGTAGAGGATTGAATGTTATCACTCTGGTGCCAGTTGGATTTTTAATGGGGATAGTATGTCTCAACATTTCAGCGCCATAGGCTTTGATCTGGAAAACGACGCGCAACTGCTCGATTTTGCGCGTGACTGCGTCGGAAAATCCGAGGCGTACAAATCGGAACGGCGCGATTTTCCGGGCGCGGGTTTCCGCTGGGAGGCCGGGCGCGGCATCGAAGTGTGGACGGCGGTCAAAGCAGTTTCCGGCACAGGCGGCGATGAGGATTACGAAATAGTCTCCTGTCTGCCCGCCTGGCGCTGCGAAGAAATACTGAGCCTGCGCGCCTACAGAATCGAGCGTCACCGTCTCGATAAATCCGAGCTGGTAATGCTGGCCCGGCTGGCCGACGGGCGCGAGCTGTCGTTTGCCCTGGCTAACCTGTGGCAGAATCCAGCCATGCCCGCGCGCGGTCTGGAATGCGAAGTTCATCTGGCCGGGCTGGGGCTGGAAGCGGAATGCTCGCGCATGGAAGACGCGCCGCGCCTGATAGACGAACGGCAGGCCGACGCGCCGCTGAAAACACTGGATTCGGCACTGATTCCGCTGGATCGAGACAATCATTACCGTGTGGCGGGAAAGATTATCGAAGCCGACGGGACAGCCAACATTCATTCGGGCAGGAAGCTGTGGAAAATAAAGCTGGAACTGGCCGGCTTGCAACTGCCGCTGATTTTCGCGCGCGATCTGTCGCAGAACAGGCCCGAAGCCGGTCTGCGTTTCGACGGACTGATCTGGCTCTGCGGGCTTCTGCCATGATGGAGCTTATACAATGCTGACGTATATTTTCCGATATATTTTCGTGGCGCTGGCCACGGCCTGGTATGGCTCTCTTATTGTAACCGGCTCGTGGCGCGGATACTCCAGCGCCGAACTGTACCGCTATGGTCTGGCCTGGGCCCGAAGTCTGCTGAAATACTGCGGCGTCGGAACCGAAATCCATGGCCGTGAAAAAATGGAGCCGGGCAGGCCCTACCTTATTCTTTCCAATCACCGTTCGCACTTCGACCCGCCGACGCTGATTGCGATAATCGAAGAGCAGGTGCATTTTGTCGCCAAAAAGGAACTGAGCCGCGTTCCCATTTTCGGGCCGACCATGAGCGCCCTGGATATGGTTTACATAGACAGGAAAGATGCCGCCGGAGCGCGACATTCCATCCAAGTCGCCGCACAACTCATCAGAGACGGGCGGCGCGTACTGATGTTCCCCGAAGGTACGCGCTCCAGAAAAGGCAGACAACTGCAGCCCTTTAAAAAGGGCGCGTTCCATCTGGCGCTGGAGGCGAAAGTTCCGCTGCTGCCCGTGGTGCTGCTGGATTCCGAAAAGATACTGCCCAAATATTCGCTGGCCATCAACTCAGGAAACATCCGTGTTTTCTTCTGCGATCCCATCCCGGTGGAAGAGGGCGACACCGTAAACAGCCTTATCGAAAAAGTGCGGAACGCCATGAATGCCGTAATCGACGACGAAACCAGAAATTAATTCATAAAAATTCTCTGCATATCGGGCCGGAATGGAATAGTCTGTTACTACTCTGAATGACGATTATCAGATATGGGAGGAAGTATAAAAATGGACCCGAGAATAAAGAAACTGGCCTCTAATCTCATCAATTATTCCACCGAGCTTAAAGCCGGTGAAAAAGTTCTCATCGAAGCCTTCGGCGCGCGCGTTTTTCCGCTGGTCGAAGCCCTTATAGCCGAAGCCTATGCCGTGGGTGCCATGCCGTATTACCTGCTGCATGACGATCTTATCCGCCGCAGTCAGCTTATGGGCGCCAGCCTGGAACAACTGGAGTTTGAAGCCCAGTTCCAGCTTGCCCGCATGAAGGAAATGGACTGCTACATCGGCGTGCGCGGCAGCGACAACGTGCTGGAGCTTTCGGATGTTCCGCCCGCCGGCATGCAGGCCATGTCGAAGACGGTCGGCATGAAGGTTCATATGCTTGAGCGTCTGCCCAACACGCGCTGGGTGGTGCTGCGCTATCCCAATCCGACGTTTGCTCAGGCTGCAAAGATGTCCACGCACCAGTTCGAGGACTTTTATTACGATGCCTGCCTGCTGGATTATTCGAAGATGTCGCGCGCCATGGACCCGCTGGCGGCTCTGATGAACCGCACCGACCGTGTGCAGCTTAAAGGCCCCGGCCTGGATCTGAGTTTCTCCATTAAGGATATCCCGGCTATTAAATGCGATGGCAAGATGAATATTCCCGACGGCGAGGTTTTCACTGCGCCCGTAAAAGATTCGGTCAACGGCATTTTCCATTCGAATACGCCGACGCTGTATGAAGGCAACTACTTCAATGGACTGCGCTTTGTCTTCAAAGACGGTAAAATTGTAGAGGAATCCTGCGAGCAGGGCGATGCGGCCCGCCTGCACGAGATCCTCAACCGCGACGAAGGCGCGCGTTTCATAGGCGAATTCGCCATCGGACTCAATCCTTTCGTCAGACGTGAGATGCTGGACATACTCTTCGACGAAAAGATCGCCGGTTCCTTCCACTTTACTCCCGGCAACGCCTATGACGAGGCCGACAACGGCAACAAGTCGCAGATTCACTGGGATATAGTAGTACGCCAGTTCGCCGAATCCGGCGGTGGTGAAATCTGGTTCGACGGCAAACTGATCCGCAGGGACGGCTTGTTCATTCCCGAAGAACTCAAGCCGCTCAACCCATAAAGGCGACCAATGAGCAGAAGGCTTCTGTTGCAACTGGCTCATGCGGGCAGAATTACCCGCTGGCAGATAGAGACTGTACTTGAAGCCCAGGTACTTTACGATGGAGCCCTGTCCGATCTTCTTTTAAAAATGAACTATATGAATGAAGAAGATCTCATAGCCTTCATTTCACATGCCGACCGTCTGCCCATACTTAAAGATGAACTGCTCGAAAAAATCTCGCCAAAGATGATTCGTCTTATGCCGCGCGATATCGTTTTTTATCAGCGCTGCCTGCCGGTCGGTCTGCAGAACGGTCGACTGGTAGTGGCGTTTTCACGGGCGCCTGCAGCGGAAACGATGAAGGAGCTCAAAATATTTGTCGGCATGGAAATTCTGCCAGCTTTAACCAGCGAGAAAAATCTGCTGAGCGCCATTCTGCGGCATTACGCCGTGCGTCCGTCTTCTCTGCTGCTCGACAGTCAGTCGCCCATACTGGCCATCAGGCACGAATTCGAAGAGGACGACCTGCGCGAAGAGGCCGAAAGCAAGCCGGGATTCCAGCCTTTCAACAAAGAGACATATCTGGAAGATTCCGGCTTAAGCGAGCAGGCCCGGACAGTTCCTTTCGAGAGCTTCGAAGAAAAGAAGACCGAGACGGCACCGCCGCTGCCGGAATTCGCCGCAGCAAAGCTCAGGGTTGAAGAGCCGCGGCAGATTGAAAGCGCAGAGCAGCCGTCGATTGCGGAAGAAGAAACCGTTGAAGAAGCAGCTCCCATCGAAAGCCTGTCGGAAGACATTCAGGAGGTCGATATTCAGTCGGTGGACTCCTCTGAACTTCAGATGCTGCTGGAGCATGCCGACAGTCGCGACACCATCGTGAGCACCGCACTTGGGTGGCTGCAGCAGCGTTTCGATCTGGCAATATTCTTCACTGTCAAAAAATCCAGCGCCATCGGGTTTTCGGGTGCAGGTGCAGTATCGAATCCGGAAACTCTTAAGGATATTTCCATCGGTTTGAACCTGGAATCGGCCTTTGCAGACAGCTTCAACCGCAGACAGCCGGTATTGCTGCCATGCATCGGGGACAGCGCCGCCGAAATGGTGCTGAATGTCCTGGGCTGTGAAGCCTATGAGGCGCTGCTGCTGCTGCCGGTGGAAGTCGGTGGAAAAATAATAGGTCTGGTAGCGGCTTTCGGCACCATGCCGGAAGCTCCCGAAAATCGCAGCGAGGCCTGGCAGCAGGTTTCACAGGTAATCTCGGCTGGATTTGAAACGCTGATACTGTCGCGCAAGGTGGGCGTATGAAAATAATCGCGCTGCTTACTCTGACTGCAATTGCTCTTCTGGCCCTCTCCTGCGGGCCGACCTATCCGCTATATGGTGTAAAAAATCTGGATCTCAATAAAATACAGGTGGAACTCCTGAAAACCAGCGAAGAAGAGCCGCTGCCCATGTGCGGAGAAGACGAAATAATTCTGCTGCTGGATCGTCTGGTATGTCCGGGCGGCAAGCGTCTTTTCCAGGACATGAAAGAAGCCTGGGCCCGTGAAGATGCTCAATATCGCTCGACATATTTTCCGGAACACCGGGTGCGCCGCTTCATCGGTTTCTGCTACGAAAAGCAGTACACCATATTCATCGACATGGACGCCTGCGAAGATCCGCGCCGCTTTGAACCCATCTGGATGAGCGAAGAGTAAAAGAACATTACAATGTAACCTATCTGAATTATTGGCATATTTATGTGTCCAACATTTTTGTTGCCATATGTAGGATAATGTAGTATATTGTGTTCAATTGTAGTTCAGGGTAAGATAATGATTAAACGCAAACGCAATTTTATTGAGACCAGTTACAGAGACACCGACAAGGTGGCTACCAACGTCATGCTGCCGGTCGAATACAAGGAAATGCTGAGTCTCCTGTCCGAGAAAACCAGAATCCGTCAGAGTGAGTTTCTGCGTGAAGCGGTCAAGGATCTGCTGGTCAAGTACCGCGAAGTTTTCGAGGATACACCGCACGCCTTCTAGGATAGAAAGGCTGTCCCCCTTTCTATGTTTTGTCCGCCTTTCCTGTTTTTTTTACCCCGGGCGGCTCCATTGATTTAAAGGAGCCGCCACTCCTTTTTTATGGGGGTGGAAATTCTCAACTTGATCCGGGACTGTCCTGCCGGGGAATGCTCATCTTACACACAGTGCAAAAAAGAAATTGCTTTTCAGGTAGTTGTCAACTACTCCGTCGCTGAATTTAACATTCCATGCGTGTGTAGATGCTACGGCGGGGTCCAGGGATGAGGACCAGTACCAGTGTGTGCAGGTTCCCTCTATGGGCGTCGGCCAGTAACAGCCGCCGTCCGGACCGGCATTACTGGTGCAGCTCATACAGGCTATCGACCAGCATGCATTGGTCAGGCAGCTATCAGTCACATTGCAACTGCCGCCAGTCTGTGTCGCAGCACAGCCACGGATCAGCGAGCGCAGTTCTGAGATCGTTGGCAGACGCCAGTCGGACAGCCCTGCGAGGGTGAGATCGTTGCAGTGGGTTACCGCATCTGTCCAGATCAATGTGCCTCCTGTGGCGGTCTTCTGCCAGAGGTTAGACCCGATACGCACTACGTCATCGGGATAATCTTCTGCTGCTTTTAGAGTGTCGATCTGGTGTAGCGCTGCAGCCAGATCGCTTTGCATAGCGAATGCCGAAGCGTGCACTCCATCCACCATGTCGGCATTAAGGTTAGACACCATTGTAGTGCTGCTTACGCTGAACGGCGCAGTGCCGGTACTTTTGGCAAAGTATGGAGAGTTGTTGAAGGTTGCAGCCGCCGTGGAAGCGACATTTAACGAAGAGGCTGCACCGCTGACATTCACGGTGCTGGAGAATGTTGCAGTATTCGAAAAAGAATTGCTGCCGCTGAAGGTATTGGTTCCACTCAGGAATGGTACGCTGGTTTGCAACTGCTCCTTTGTCGCCAGATCCGTGCTTTCGTTGAAATCCAGTCGTCCATCGGCGGAGAGGTCCGCGTAGGCGGCCGAGTAACAGTCGTCTGCAGAACATTCATCGTCGCTGTTATTATCTTCTGTTGGAATATCGCACATACCGTTTTCGTCAAGATCCCAGCAGTTAATACCGTCTACACCAGCCAGACCGGGAGCTCCTGTATCACCCTTCAGACCCTGATCTCCGGTATCGCCTTTGTCGCCTTTTGCGCCATTGCAGACAAACTGGTCATCCCCAGTGCCGATGCGGAAGCCATAGCCGCCTGCCGGACAGTCGGCCGCGTCAGCCGACCAGGCAACAACTGAATCGCCGGGTTCACCCGTATCGCCCTTATCTCCTTTGTCTCCCTTATCGCCTTTCTGTCCCTGCAATCCGGCGACATCGCCAACCCAATGCCCGTATTCGTCGATTGTCAGCGTTCCATCAATGCTCAGAGAACTTGGATTGATGTCGCCGGAGACATCTTCCGCCACAGCCGCTTTAATCGCATAGGGAACGGAGCTTATGGGCGTGCGCGGCAGCAGTTCGGCGTCGCTGTCGACCGATACGCCCAGCCAGAGTGGAGCGCCGTCGAAGATGTTGGCATCCAGCGGATTGCTTTCTCCCAGAAGGACGGAAAAGCTGCCGTTTTCCAGAGCAACAGACTGCGTGTCCGTCCAGACCGGATTGCCGTCGGTCTCTGCGTCGTACAGAGTAAACGCGATGCTGTGAACTCCGGAAAGCGGTTCGTCATCCGTATCCGTCAGGTAGCCCTGAAACTGCATGGTGGCGGGAACATCGGCAAAAGCTGCTGAACATATAAACAGCAGGGATATGATTAGTGAATAAACAAGGTTTTTTCTCATGGGCCAGACCTTTCTTATCTCTTCGATTCCAGAGTAATCGTTGCGTTCATTTTCAGACGGTTATTGCCGGATACCATCATTATGGCCGCCGGCGCCAGGCGGAAACGCAGGCGGTAATCCTCCGAACTCATCAGTCCGGATGATGCGGAAAAGCCTGTAAACACCGGGGATGCAGAACTGGAAACATCTTCATCTCCGTCCGGCATATCGCCATCTGTGATGTCGCCATCGGTCTCGTCACCGTCAGAAACATCACCGTCTGTATCGTCCCCGTCAGTAATGTCTCCATCCGGGACATCTCCGTCTGTGGCGTCTCCATCCGGCATATCGCCGTCAGGGACATCGCCGTCTGTGGTGTCCCCGTCAGGCTTATCGCCATCAGGAATATCACCGTCTGTATCGTCCCCGTCTGCGGTATCTCCATCAGAAGTGTCACCGTCTTCAACAGCGGAATCCCCGTCGCTGATGTCGCCGTCCGGCAGAGCATCCCCATCTGAGGATGTTCCGCTGTTGCAGCCGGAAAACCATCCCGGCGCCATAAGCAGCCCCAGGAGCATAACCACCAATACCAGTCGTTTTGTGTTCATTGCTTGTTCCTCACACAGCGGGCATTGCCGCCGATGGTAGTGATGTCATCGTTTAATACGCAGGCATATTCGAAGTTGACGAACCACGCGTCGCTATCATCGTCCTCGCGGAGCGACGACGATCCGTACCAGCCACAGGTGCCATTCATTCCATCCGGCCAGTAGCAACCGTCTGCGGGACCGTCTCCACCAATGCAACCATAACATGTCGTATCCCGGCACGAATCCGCCAGGCAGCTATCCGTCACACCACAGGAACCGCCGGTCTCCGTATAAGGACAACCACGAATCAGAGAGCGCAGTTCGCTGATCGTAGGCAGACGCCAGCCTGTGCCCTCCAGATTGAGGTTCTGGCAGTGGGTGATGGCGCTGTCCCAGCTCATAGCCCCGCCCGTCGGCGTCTCCTGCCACTCAAGATCCGTGACCGGATCGGTACAAACGTTGTTTGAGCAGGAGAATATCCGACATTCTCCACCCTCGCATCCGTTCACCCCGCACTCCTCCTTTTGTTCCATCCAGTTGCCGTTGCAGTCTTTCCAGTAAACGTCATCGTCGTTACAGTCTAAGGAAGCCTGGTTGTTTACCGTGCAGGACAGGGCGCCGTCCGTACAGCCGCAGCCCAGGCAGTCCTCTTTAATCTCCTGTTTGACTCCGTGGCAATCGTACCAGTATATGTCGTTGTCGTCGCACTGATAGGCGTACTGTGGGTTGGCCTGGCAGGCGTCAGTCAGACAGGCGCAGTTATCGCAGACCTCCATTGGTGTCGTCCAGTTACCCTGGCAGTCTTTCCAGTACACATCTCCGCTGTGGCAGGCATAGCTCGTCTGCGGATCGCACTCTGGCTCCTCATCAGGATCAGTATCCGTAACATCCTCGTCACCGTCAGTCACGTCTCCATCTGGAATATCACCGTCCGTAACGTCTCCATCCGGCATATCGCCATCAGAGACATCACCGTCTGTGGTATCTCCATCAGAAGCGTCGCCGTCAGGAACGTTGCCGTCTGCGATGTCGCTGTCGGCAGCCTCCTCATCCCCGTCCGGGGACTGATCGCCGTCAGTTGAGTCTCCACTCCAGCAGCCTGAAAACGCTGACAGAACTGTAGCAGCAGACAGAACCAGCCAGAATAAAAAATTGATTTTTATCCTCATTATGAAATCCCCCATAAAAACGAGCGCGTTCTTTAAGCCGTTAATGCCCCCAAAGATTTAGAGGGTATAGAAAACACAGGTCTTAATGCATTCAATTTTCATTTTCTGAATTTGCCCGATTCTAATATGGAAGCGTCGGAATGATCAAGATTTTTCGGGAGTTTGAATAACAGGAGGCAGAGCTTAAGACCGGTCTGAAGTGAGCTGAGCAGTTCCCGGTTTTACATAGTGACTGTTTCCCGAAAGTGCTGAGGAGAAAATCAAAATTGCACTGTCATTCCCGCACAAGCGGGAATCCAGGTTGAGATTAATCAGAAACCGTCTCAAAACCTGTGGTTGGCGCGCCTGTCATTCTGAGCGAAGCGAAGAATCTGAAGCTGAATCAAGATTCCAGAGAGATCCTTCGCTGCGCTCAGGATGACAGAAAAAGGTGGGTAGAGGGCTTCTGATTCTGGACACCCGCCTTCGCGGGTGTGACGAATCCGCCACCTGTTTGCCCTCGTTAGAATGCGTCGGAACCGCCTGTGATTGTTCCTAACAGGGCACTGCTCCGGATGTGTACCTTGACAGCCGTGTCAGTTCGGATATCATTAATTCCGAACAGAAACGATCAATCCCGGCTGCCATTTCTGGCGGGGATGAAAAGAACCTATCTATATGAAAACCGAAAATATTTGTAAGTTTTCCATCAATCCGTAAAAAAGCGCTAACAACGGTTTTTATTACCGGAGTTTTCATGTATAATATATAGATTAAAGTAGGGGTAAAAGAACAATTACCAGATGGTGAAGATATGACGTATTCAGGTAAAAAAAATCTGATTCTGCTGCTGGCGACGGCAGTTCTTGTTTTCACTTCCGCCTGCGGCGGTTCCGGCGGTAATGGTGATCCCGACGGAGACTCCAGCGTCTGCGAACCCGGCCTCGACTTTGACGAAAACATGCAGGCCTGTGTCTGTGTGGCCGATGGCTGCTGTTACGAAGACGCCGACTGCGCCGCCGGTCAGGTCTGCAACTCGGCTCACCGCTGTGTGGGTGATATTCCAGGCGATTCGGAAATCGAATATACACCCGACGGCGACGAAGAAGCCGAGGACGAGAATTCAGGCGAGGGTGAAGGCGAGGGCGAGGGTGAGGGCGAAGGCGACACGGATATCGATTCAGACGGCGACGACGAGGGCGACAACGGCGCTGACGGCGATGTGGAACTGGGAACCCAGCCGCAGCCCTATTATGGCGTCGAAGCGATGACCGTTCTCGAAAGAATGCCCGAATTCCTGCCGCTGGCTTCCGGCGCGCAATATTCCAGCACCGACCCCACCGGTGGCAACAATGACTACCTCGGCATCAACCTCTATATGGAGGGAACCGATCACGTTATTTTTGATTCCAAGCGGCCCGGTTGCATATACCGCATGCAGTTCAATTACAGCGATAATATTCCGGCCCGTTCCCTGCAGTTCTACTTCGATGATGAAGAATCCGAGCGCATAAACGCAACCATCGAATTCATATTCGAAGGCGCCAACGCCCCCTTCCTCGAACCGCTGGTAGGCATCAATTACTTCAGCGGCAGCATAAAACACAGCTACTATTCGTATGTGCCGATCTGCTGGCAGCAGCATCTTAAAATTACGGCTGACGGTCCGCTGTCCGGCTACAATATTCAGTTCCACAATTTTGCCAGCGATCTGGGCATCGAAAGCTATAACGGCTCGCTTGATCTGAACGACGCCATCGATTATTACTCCAGCAATATCGGCGAAGATCCCAAGCCCGACCACGGCGAGGCCACACACATCATTCAGGATAATTATCCGGTCAGTTCCGGCGGCGAGCGCACCCTGACTACTATTTCACAGGCCGGAGCCATCGATTCGCTGCGCATAAAGCCCACGCCCAACGAAGACCAGGACATAATGACCAATGCCTGGCTGCAGATAACCTGGGACAATAAAACTCAAGCCGACATTTATGCGCCTCTGGGCATGTTCTTCGGGCGCGGTTTTTACGATGCGGCAGGCGTTTTCACCTGGCACAGTCTGCCGATAGGCATGGACGACGACGGCTGGATGTACTGTTACTTCCCCATGCCGTTCTTCAAGCATGCCGAAATAAAGATCATTAATAATTCATCCACTGACATCAGCGATCTGGAATACGAAATCATCTGGACCGAAGATGAATACCCGCGTGGTGTTGGAATTTTCTCGGCGCTTTACAACGAATCCAAACCGATTGAAGCCGGTACGGATTATGTCGCGCTGGAAACTTTCGGGCGCGGTAAATATGTTGGAACTGTAATGGCTATGGAACCGACGGAAGATGACTACACCCGCAACTTCCTGTATGGCGACGAACGCATATACGTTGACGAAATGTCTTCGCCTTCCATTATGGGCACCGGCACCGGCGAATTCTTCAACGGCGGCGAACGCCTGGGCGGACAGATTTACGAAACGCCGCTCTTTGGAATCTGGAAGAACGACGACACCTATCAGTACACGGCGCGACGCTTCCAGCTTTCGGACACCATACCCTTCAACTACAGCATTAAGGTCGGTTTCGAGCACGGCGGCGCGAACGACGTGGCGGCAGACTACAAGTCGGTCTCCTATGTGTATCTCAGTTGTCTGGGCGGCATGGTGCAGAGCGACAGCATGAAGATAGGCGATACCCTCAGCGAGACGGCACACGATTTTTCCACAGCGGGAACCGCTACCGTACCCAACCGCACATTCGCTTATATGGGAGATAACGACACCACAGTGTTCAAAGTAGGTCGGGCTATTCAGAGCGGCAGCAATCCGGGCTACTTCCTGTTTACGCTGGGCGCTTCGGATACCAGCCGCCTTAATCCGGGTAATATCGGCGTGCGCCTGAAGAGAACCCTCGACTGGTCGGTTTCGAATCAGGACGCCAAAGTTTATGTAATCGATGGCGAAGAGCAGTTTTATGTCGGCAACTGGTACACGCCCGGACGAAACACCAATGATTACTGGCTGGACAGCATTTTCGACATCCCCGGCGAGTTTACCAGCGGTAAGGAAAGCCTTACGGTTAAGATCGAATATGTCGGTGGCAACAACTGGAACATGTACGGTGTACTCTACGCTTACTCCTTCCTGCCGCTTACGACCGATTCGACCGGCCCTGGCCCGGTTCCGCTGGCCGGCATGAGCTACGAAATGTACGGCATGCAGCCGCAGTTGTCCTGGGCTCCGCCCACCGACGGTACGCCCGCCGCCGTATATCATGTTTATCGCGTTGAAAATCCGCTTACCGAACCCTCTGAAGATTACCTGATAGGTTCGACCACCGAGCTTACTTTCCTCGATCCGGACGAGCTTGAACCCAACTCCACCTATTATTATCGGCTGGTGGCAGAAGACTGCACCGGCGTGCGCGGTCAGGCTTCCGAAGCTCTTGAAGTCCAGACCGGACAGCCGTCGCTGTGCATAGACCTGAAGCTTGAGAATGTTATTGCTGAAGGCACTACTCCGGTTGCTTACGCCGTACAGTCTTATGTCGGTTACGACTTCGAGAACGAAGATGCGCTGTATTTCCCGGCCACGGCCATAAATCAGAAGATTATTCTGCAGGCCACGGAAGAACAGATGGTTGAAGTAACGTCCACATACAACATCACCGTAACCTTCCTCAAGTCGCCGGATCTGGGCAAATGGCAGTTGAGCGTAAACAGCAATCCTACAGGTGACGAACAGGACGGTTATATGGCGATTGCTGAAGGTGTCGAAGTTGACCTGGGTTCGCAACAGGTCACAGCCGGACAGCCTGTCTTCAAGTTCACGGTAAAAGGCAAAAACGAGGCCAGCAGCGGGTATGCGCTGGTAATTGATAAAATCTGCCTGAAATAAGGCGGGAGAAAGACTCTACAGGCCGCATGGGTGATATAATCCATGCGGCCTTTCTGTAAATATCGCCGCATTCAACTATAAGCGGCGCATTCCGGCAGCAGTTTTTACAATTTGATTCATAAGGACTGGACATGAATACTTTCCGGCGTATTTCCATATTGATTCTGCTCGTTTCAATTGCGGTGCTGTCTGCGGCCTGCGGATCTTCGTCCAACTCTGACGAAAACGGCGATGCGGACAGCGTGGATTCAGAGCCTGACGGCGATGATGACGGCGAAGCCGAATTTGAAAGCGAGCCGGAATTTCCGCGCACGCTGACGCTGAACGACGGCTGGCGCATCAGCAGTTCCGTTCAGACCGGCGAGGACGGACAGAGCCTTTCGCGGGTCGGATACAGCAGTGACGGCTGGCTTGAAGCCGATCTTCCGGCGACCGTGCTGGCCGCGCAGGTTTCGAACGGCGAAATAGAAGATCCTTTTTTCGGCGAGCGCATGCGCGATCTGCCGGGCTACACCAGCGGGCTGTTTCCCATTACCGACGACAGCCCCTACAAAGCCGGCTGGTGGTATCGTATTGAATTTCCCACGCCGGAAGGAGTGGAAGACAGGCGCGTGATTTTAAGCTTCGAGGGCATAAACTACCGCGCCGATGTCTGGCTCAACGGCGATAAGATCGGTGCAAAAGAGCGTATAGTCGGCACATTCAGGCGCTTTGAGTTTGATGTCAGCGCCAGTCTGGCTGATGAAGGTGAAAACGCGCTGGCGCTGCTGATTTTTGCGCCTGATACTTACGATCTGGCGATTTCGTGGGTGGACTGGAATCCAACTCCGCCGGATCGCAACATGGGCCTGTGGCAGGATGTGCTGCTGCACATCTCCGGCCCGATCAAGCTGAGCTACCCGGCAATTATAACTGATTCCATTGAATCCGACGGTCAAAGCGCCAGCCTGCGCGCTTCAGCCGAGCTGCACAATTACAGCGACAGCGAGCAGAAGGCCGTGTTGAAGGTGGCCATCGAAGGCGTAGAAATCGAAAAGGAGTTCACCCTCAGCCCGGAGAATTCGCAGCGTGTCGAGTTGACGGCGGAAGAATTCGCCGCCCTTGTAATTGATAATCCGCGTCTGTGGTGGCCGCGTCAAATGGGATCGCCGGAACTCTACAGCGCTGAATTCAGTGTGGAAGTAAATGGCGAAGTTTCCGACCGCAGCATTTTTGATTTCGGCATACGCACCATTATTGACGAATTCACCTCGGAAGGTGCGCGCCTTTTCAAAATCAACGGCGTCCCGCTGCTTATCCGCGGAGCGGGCTGGGCCTCGGATATTTTCCTGCGCGAAGATCAGGCCCGCTGGGATGCCGAGCTTGAATATGTGCTGGATCTGGGGCTGAATACCATCAGGCTTGAGGGCAAGCTGGAGAATCAGCGCTTTATCGAAAAGTGCGACCGCCTGGGAATTCTGGTTCTGGCGGGCTGGTGCTGCTGCGACGGCTGGGAGCGCTGGGAGTCCTGGGAACAGGAACAGTACGATGTCGCGCCGGTCTCGCTGGACCATCAGATAATGCGCCTGCGCCGTCACCCCAGCCTGCTGGCCTGGATGAACGGCAGCGATTTTCACCCGATTGCCGAAGTCGAACGTGAATACATAAAGGTAATAGAGGATGCTTCCTGGCCGAACCCGGTTATATCCAACGCCACTGAAGACCCTTCGGAGGTCAGCGGACCATCAGGCGTGAAAATGGAAGGTCCTTACGACTGGATAGCGCCCAACTACTGGCTGGAGGACGAACAATTCGGCGGTGCCTTTAATTTCAACACCGAAACCGGCCCCGGTCCGGCTGTGCCCCAGAAACAGAGCCTCGAAAAAATGCTCCCGTCCGACGATATCTGGCCGATAGACGATGTGTTTAATTTCCATGTGGGCGGCGGAGCTTTTACCAATATGAACATCATGCTCAAGGCCATCGAAATGCGTCATGGCGAACCCGCTGATATCGATGACCTGATAATGAAAAGCGACCTGATTGCCTATGAAGCGCAACGGGCTATGTTCGAGGCTTTCAGTCGCAATAAATACATCGCCACCGGCGTCATTCAGTGGATGCTCAACGACGCCTGGCCTTCGGTGCTGTGGCACCTTTACGACTACTATCTGCTGCCGCTGGCCGGATATTATGGCAGCAAAACCGCCCTGCGACCGTTGCACCTGATGTATTCATACGACGACTATTCCGTCTGGCTGATGAACACTTCATATGAATATCATGACGGACTGAAGGCTGAGGTGAAGATTTATGACACCGCTTCTACTCAGAAATACAGCACTATGCAGGAGGATCTGTCCATATCTCCCGACAATAACAAGCTTGTATTCAGCCTTGGCACTGCCATTGAAGAAATGGCGCTTTCCAACGGAGTTTATCTGCTCTATCTGAAATTGCTGGACTCTGAGGGAACTCTGATAGAAGACAGCGTTTACTGGATGAATACGACGCAGGATGTCCCGGACTGGGAAAACAACGAATGGAATTACTGCCCGACCAAATCCTATGCCGACCTGAAACCGCTGTCGGAACTTGAAATTCTGGACCTCGATATTAACAGCAGTATCGAAACCGCAGGCGATGACTATGTTGTAAGCATCGAACTGCGCAACCAGACACAGGTGTTTTCGCTCTTTAACCGTCTCGAACTGCGCTGTTCAGACGGCCTACAGCCAGCGCCGGTAATCTGGAGCGATAATTATATCAGTCTGCCGCCCGGATCGCTGCGCAATCTGACTGCGCGTATAAGTCGCGATTTATGCGCAGATGAAGAACCCTACATAACGCTTACAGGCTGGAATTCGCGTCTGCGTTCAGCGCAGTGAGATTTCAGAATCCGATTCTCTCCGCTTTGGATCTGGCACTGTCATCCGGCGACTGGGCCAGAGCTTTTTCGACAATGGAAAGCAGCCGGGCATCATCCGGCTCCACTTTGGGATGAAATACAGCCAGGAGATTGCCCTTGCGATCTACCAAATATTTCTGGAAGTTCCATTTAACCGGGCCTTTTACTTCACTTTCAGCGGTAAGATATTTATAAAGAGGATGCTGGTCGCCGCCTTTTACGGAAATTTTGGAAAACAGCGGGAAACTTACATGATATTTGCCGGAGCAGAAACTCTGTATTTCCTTGTCTGTGCTCGGCTCCTGCCATAAAAAATTGTTGGCCGGAAAAGCCAGAATCTCGAAACCCTGAGCATTGTATTTTTCGTAGATACTCTGCAATCCGGCATACTGCGGCGTCAGTCCGCATTTAGAGGCGGTATTTACTATCAGAAGTACACGTCCGGCGTAATCCGAAATTTTCTGCATAGTGCCGTCGATGCGCTTCACTTCAAAGTCGTAAACCGAAGAAGCTGTTTTGGTCACAGCATTATCTCCCTCGTATGATTTCTGCTGCGCTCCCGATATTAAAGGATACGCCAATAGAGCCGGTACTCCCGCCAGAAGCAGAATTTTCATGAATGACTTTATTTTCACGGCAGTATCTTTCTGTTTGAAGCCTGATAAAGATTTCAGGCTGTTTTTCCAGGCCTTTAATATAAAGGTAAAAGTCAGTCCGTGTTTGTCAAGCGCCACAGTGAAATAAACAGAAAGGGCGCTCCAGGTTTTTCAAAATGAATGTGCGCATATGTGCGATATGGCTCAGCCGGGAAGGCTTATATCCACAGCTCTCCTTTGCAAGCCAGTATGGAGATTTTCAGGGGATAAGGGCTGTTATGCCAAATCTTGAGTGTAATAAAGCAACAGTGTCTCGGTTGGCTGGATTCCAGCAGTTTTGCTTACATTATTAACCCGGTAATAATAAACCAGCGTTTCCGTATTCCTGAGGAGGTGGGTCACCATTCGAGATACACGCCTGCGGCGTGCTCCTCAGGGTAACGGCCCACCGTCTCGAAGGACAGGAAACGCTATTAAATAGTCGCCGGGTTAATAAGATCTCATTCAAGCGGCAGGTCCATATAAAAGCGCGTCATACAACCGGCCTCGCTTTCAAAACTGAGGTGGCCTTTGTGTTCCTTTATTATATCCAGGCTTACCGAAAGACCCAGACCGGTTCCAATATCCTGCGGTTTAGTCGAGAAGAACGGCTCAAAAATACGCCCGGCAATTTCCGGGTTGATGCCGCAACCGTGATCCTCGACGCATATGCGCAGCCATTTTCTATCGCCGTTTGCGGGAAGAGAGCATGTAATGCTGATGAGCTTGTCTTCGCTATACCCTTTGTAGCGTTCATTAAGTGCATCCCGGGAGTTTATAATAAGATTCATCAGTACCTGCATGATCTGTCTGCCACGACACATTACGTGCGGCAGATCGCTTTCGATTTCTACCGACAGAGCGACGTCATCTCTGGCAAGTATCCGCCGTGTAAGCATGGCTGTAGCTTCAATAATCTGTCTGACATCAGTGCTGACGAACTGCTCGTTTTCCTGTCTGGAGAAGGACAGCAGATTCCGTACTATATTCGAAATGCGTTCACTTTCAGATATGATGCTGGATGCGTATTCGAGTATTCCTTCCGCACCTTCAAGATGTGCGGCGTCTTCATTTATCAACTCGGCGAAATTCATTATGATGTTGATAGGATTGTTGATTTCATGCGCAACACCTCCGGCCATGGCTCCAATAGCTTCCAGCCTCTGCTGCTGGCGCAGTTGATCCTCCAGCCGCCGTTTTTCTTCTTCGGCTTTTATGCGGTCTTCGATGTTTATGAACGATACCAGCAGATGTCTGCGCGAATCCAGGCTAATAACCTGTCCAGACAGCAGCCAGGTATGAAAAAATCCAGTAGCATCCTGCAGACGAGCTTCGAAATTTCTGACCGTTCCCTTTTTTACGGCAAGCTCAAGAAAACGACTTCGTTCTGAAACGTCCTCCCATATGCCGAATTCAAGTGAAGTGTGCCCTATGATTTCCTCGCGACTCACTCCTGCCAGAGATTCGAAGAAGTCACTGCAGTCGACAACCGTATTATCCGACATTCTCGTCAGCACCACCGGCTGAGGCATTCCTTTGAAAATATTGTAGAATCTGGACTTTTCCGTCAGATGGATTTCCATGTTGACGCAACAGCCCGTCTCAGTGTTCTCAAAGCCGTCCGCGCTCAGTTCGGCATTAACAGCATCCTGTTTAAAGCCGTTGACTTCTACAAAATCCGACTGTTCAGGAATTTTTCGATTTTTCAGGCAAAATGAAGGATTGCTTTTGTCAGAAACGGAACTGCTCATAATGGCTCACCTCTTCCCATATCGGTTTCCACCAGCCCATTACTCCAGGCAAAGCAAAATCATGCTCCCCCCGGAATCATGGTCCAGAATAGAATCCCCTGACACCGGTAAATACACCGCCAGTGTGAGCCGTTACTTCTTTATATTCTATTTAATAGACCACAACCAAAATCGCGCGAAAAGTACAGCAATTGACACGAGATGTCAATACTAAAACTTAAAAATTCTGCCTTGTTTTTAATCAAACCGGGTGCTGGCGGTTCTTTGCAGTACCCGTTAAAACATGTGTTTGCGGGAATATATATTCAGCAGTATTGCGACGCATGACATTGAAATGACTAGCGATGTTCCACCGTAACTCATAAACGGCAGTGTCACTCCTACCACTGGCAGCAGGCCGACCACCATGCCGATATTAATGAACACCTGCCAGAATATTATAGCGGTCGCCCCCAGCGCCAGCAGCGCCCCGAATTTCTCCCGGGCTTTTGACGCAATATGCAAACCCGAAAGGATCAGACTGCCGTAAAGTCCTATCAGCACGAAAGAGCCCAAAAAACCCTGTTCTTCGGCCCAGACCGAGAAAATGAAGTCGGTATGCTGTTCGGGCAGAAAGCGCAACTGTGTCTGAGTGCCGTCAGTAAAACCCTTGCCGATGAACCCACCCGAGCCGATGGCGATGACCGACTGTCGGCGGTGATAGCCTGAGCCACGCGGGTCGGCCTCCGGATCAAGCATAGTTAGTACGCGCTTTTTCTGATAATCCTTCATCACAAAATTCCAACCGACAGGCATGGCGATCATGGCTATCAGAATCAGAGCCAGTATGGTGCGGAAGCGGATTTTTACGAAGATGCAGATGGTACCGGCGATGAATGCCACCATCATGGCTGTTCCCAGATCGGGTTCCAGGAGAATCAGCAGCACCGCCAGACCGCTCAGTGCAAAGGGTTTAAACAGACCCTTCAGGTCATAACCTTCACGCGGCGCCAGATCGTTATGAAAGAAATGAGCCAGCGTGATTACTATTATGATCTTCATAAGTTCTGATGGTTGCAGATTGAAAGCACCCAGCGGCAGCCAGCGCTGGGAACCGGCAATGGGGCGAGTCAGGAATACCGCCAGAAGCAGAATGATTCCTGCTGCATACAGAAAATAAGCCACACGTTCGAATATGCGGTAATCGATGACGAAAATAAGGACGCAACCCAGTGTCGCCACTCCGACCCAGGCCAGTTGCGATAGAAAATAACTGTTGTGCGTACCGCCGCCGGCCTGCGAAGCCGAATACAGATTAAGCAGCCCGATTATTATAATGGCTGCAGTAAAGGCCAGCAGCGGCCAGTGAAATATCTGCACTTTGTGCATATTCATACTGTTGTTTTCTCAGATGGAAAGGTGACTGTACATCTTCTGGTTGAAATCGCGCACTATCATTTCGGCCAGATGACTCAAGGTCTTGTCGCGGGCATCATTCCACGTCATGCCGCCATCGCGGTAGGTATGTTCGACCGAGCCGAAAACCTTGCCGTTAGTACCGTCTTTAAGCGTTATTTTCGCCGTGAACTTGGCAAAAACGAAGCCGGTTCTGTTGCCTTCGTTGGTCTCTATGCCTTTTAAATTGCCCTCTATTATGATGTCGGCTGCGGCTTCTCCGCCTACCGAAAGCCGGCCGTTGTTCAGGCTGGCGATGACGGCATCTTTGACCGTCTGAGCCGAATCGCCCTTGATTGCCACGCTGATGTTGATGCGCTCCAGAGCCGCGTTAAGCTTTTCGTTCAAGACTGCCGAACTGATGTTGCCGTCCAGTCCCTGCCCGGTGGGGTTGATTACCGACAGTTGATTGTTCTTGATTTCGCGCTCCTTCATCAGAGCAAGAGCCGTTACCAGCGGACGCAGGCGCGCCAGATTGGAGTCGGCGGATTCAGAACGCTCGACCAGCTTCGAGATTTCGCTGTCGAGATCGATCACGCGCTGTTCGATGCGATTGCGCGCCGGACCGCGCTCCAGCACCGCCAGGGCATAAATGCGTCCCTTCTGCGTGTCGTTCCAGGTCTGCACGACTTCGATGCCCTGCACTGCCTCGTCAACATAGGTGCGCGTCAGTTCCGAAACGGAATTGTTCAGTATCCAGCTTGAACCGGCGGTACCTTCCATTCCGGTGTACTGTGCCAGTGTTGTCAGCAGTGTTTCGATTTTGACATTGAACTGCTTGGCTATTTCGGCGCGGGCGGTCTGTGCAGCCTCTTCGTGTGTGGCCGCTACCCCCACGGCGTGAATGTATTTGACGCGCGGATATTCTTCCGGGTTACCGTTAACCCAGGCCGGAGGGCCGGGAATTTTCTTGGCACAGGAGCACAGCAGAAGAGCCAGCGCCAGTATCAGAATCAGTTTGCAGCTTATATTTTTCATCCTTCACTCCTTTCAGAGTTATACGACGTTTCAGGAATCAGCAGAGACACCGGTACGGCAGGCCGGGCGCTGTTTGGCTGCGGGGTCTGCGGAACCAGATTCCACAGCGGCTTGGCAGCCGGATCGGCCTGCCTGCCGTCGGGATGCGGTTCGCGCGAGCGCACAACCATAAAGAGAGTCTGGCCGGCCTTGATGTCAAAGGTAACTACCTGCCGGTCGAAAATTTCTCCTGCCGAGCCTGCGAAATAAACCACAGCCGTCTGACGGCCCGGTTTAACATAGGCGCTGGAAATTCCAAGCTTATCCGGCAGCGTCATCCACGAGCGGGTATCGGCCTGCAGCGCCAGATCGACCACGTTGAGCGCAACGTTGGCCAGAATGCTGACAGCCTGGGCGGTATCGTTCTTTGAATATTTGGCGACGTTCTTGGTTACTTTTTTAGCGGCATACATGGCGATGGCTTTGGCGACAGCCTTGCCTTTAAGCTGTGCGCTTTTCTCGTCCAGTGTTTTACGCGCCAGAGCGGTCAGGTCATGCGCCACTTCAACCTTCTGGTTTTTACCGTCGACTTTAATTTCAATGCCCCTGGTACGAGAAACGCCTTTGCCGTATTTGGGGTAGTAGACTACAAAGGTATCCAGTTCCGGATCGGGGATTATCCACTTGGCGCTGTATTTGCGGGCGATGCCGCCTGAAGCGGTAATGACTACCAGCCTGCCGTGCGAGTTCAGGAATTTCTGCGAAGGCGGTTTAACTTCGGGGAACATTTTGCGGTATCGGTCGGCCTCTTCGTCGTTTTCCGAAAGCTCCGCAGCCCTTATCAGAGCAGCGCGCAAAGACGAGGGAGCCGAAATTTTAAAGTCGCGTCCGGTCTGTTCGTAACCTTCCCAGGCGTCTTTATATGATATGAAGGCGTCGGCGTAATCTCCCACGGCCTCCTGTATCATTCCTGCCAGATACTGCGCGAAGGGATCCTGAACGTATGATGTTTTGACCTTGTACTTTTTCAGCTTGTCGACATAGACCTGCAGGCGCTGGTTTATCTGACGCGCTTCGACTGCGGCGTTTTCAGGATCGCCCATCTGCAAGTAATTGAAAGCCGCCAGCATGTTCACCATGATGCGCTCGAACTCTTCACCCTGCCAGGCGCGTTCGGTATCGTTCCAGGCTATCGCCGCAAGCTCATCGGAGATGTCCTTGGTGAAATAGCTCTCGATCAGCTCTTTGCCGCGTTCGAGCAGTTGATTGCTGTCGGCGTAGCGGCCTTCAAGATGGGCTATCATGGCGCGATCCAGAACATCCATGAGAATGTCTTTTTCACTGTAGCCTTCTATCTCGGCCAGACGCTTTTCAGCCAGCGCATATGCGCCGCAACGCACGTCAGTTACCAGCTTTCCGCGTATTTCAGCGTGCGTGGCGCAGGCCTGAAGCATAAAAAAGGCAAGCAGGGCAAACAGCAGCCCGGCCTGCCGCAGTGAAAAATTCATTTCTGTTCTCACCACTTGGATGAACCCTTGGTGATGATTTTCTTTATCTTGTGCTGGCCGATCCAGCTTATTTCGTTGGTTGTCAGGTCGTGCAGTTCCATGTTGACCTGATACCAGACGGCGCGCTTGCCTTCGAGCTCATCCACTATGGTATTGAGCGAGCCCTTGAGCATGAAGTTTGCTCCGGTTTCCTGACCCACTCCGGCGCGCGTCTGTTCAGATGTGTAGCCCTGATGCTGGTCCCGCCGCTCGTCGCGCACTTCGCCGCGCTCTTCTTTGGAAGAGACGAATTTTACCTTGCGCGAATTGATGAGCGCCGACTGGATGTCTTTTACAAAGGTCTGCACATTGATGTGCTCGTGGCTTTTATTGACTATGCTGCCGACAATGACCACCGGCTTTTTGCCGGGGTTGCCTTCGACCCACTCCGGCAGCCAGCCCTGAGCCAGGCAGTCGTCTATGACGGCTTTAGCCACCTGCTGTGAGTCGGTATCGTTCCAGCGTCCTGAAAGGTCGGTGGTTTTACCCGGATCGACGCGCGTCACCTCGCGTGTGGCGGCGCAACCGGATGCCAGGGCGGTAAAAAGAATGAGTACAAATATGCATGCAGCTATACGGCGCATGAAAACAACCTCCGTGTGATTCGAATTATTTTCCGGCTTTTTCAGTCTCGTCCACGGCCTGACCGGCCCGGTTGCGCACCGGCTGAGGGTCGAACTTCTGCGGCTCGGCCTTTTTGGTGCAGCAACCGGCTGCAAGCGTAAGGACAAGGATTGAAATAAGCAGCAGTGCTTTTATCCGCATGGCTCAAACCTCTTATTCGTGGCGCTCGGCCTGTTTGTCGAGTTCTTCGAAGGCCGAGGCGGCGTTGTCGCGCACGAACTGCTTGAGCTTGTCCGAAAGCTCGTTGTTGGAGTTGATCAGGTCGTTGAACTGATCGAAGGAAATGACGGCCTTCGAATAGAAGGTGTCGGATTTCTGATCGAAATAACGATCTTCGATAACCGCGCCGACGACGTTCATTTTAGAGAAAATGCGTGTGGCCTGCATGAAATCCTGTTCCTCGCTGACCTGACCTTCGGCGGAAGTCGAACGCTGATACTGCTTGAGCAGGTTTTCGGTATAGGAGCTGAAAATCTTGGCGATTTCGGCGCGGGCCTGTCCGTCGGCGTTGGCTCTGGCCATGGCGGGCGACTTGATGCCTGAGACAGCGCCGATGCCGGTTACCATGCGACCGCGTTCCTTGTCGATGACAATGCCTGTACTCTTCATGCACCAGTCCGGCATCTGAGGTTCGGCGGGTTTAATATCCTTGCCGCCGCAGGCGACCATAAGCATAAATCCGGCAACAACCAATAATGCCAATAATGTTCTGACTCTCATTATTTCCTCCCTGTGCAAAAAACTTTGCAATCCGTAATTTTCAAATCATCGGGGAAGATTCTAACGCTTCCCATTAAAATAAACACCTTTTAAAGACAAATATGTTACTGGAAACCATCTCAAAACCCATTTTTCTGTCATCCTGAGCGTAGCGAAGGATCTTTCTCTCTCGAACTTTGATTTTGCTTCAGATTCTTCGCTGCGCTCAGAATGACAGGCCTGCCAACCAAAGGTTTTGAGATGGCTTCTAGTAAATTCTTTTATTTCTTACGCGCTCGAATTCCTTCTCGAATTCGTCCGCCATATCGTTGAGTTCACCCTTCATTTTAGCCAGATCGCTTTCGCTGTATTCCCTGCCCGGAGGCAGTGCAGACTTGAATTTCTTTGGCTTTTCGGCCTTTTTTTCTTCTGCGACGACAGGCTGCGGTGTTTTTTCAGGCTCACCGGACAAAAGTCCCTTTTCTTTCAGCCAGGCGGCTGCCGAATTGGATTTGAGCGCAAACTGTATTCCGGTGATGGCGACTCCGCCTTCTCCGACTCGCGCCATGGCCTCATTGACTCCTATCAGGCGGGCGGCATGATCGAGCAGCGGGCCGCCGGAATTGCCGCGATTAATTGAAGTTTCCATCTGGAAGACATCGCGCCCCTTTACGCCTTCATGATCCACCATAGCACCTGAAACCGCCCCGGTGGTCAGTGTCCAGCGCACGCCCTGTTCCGGGTGTCCGATGGCCACAGTAGGCGCGCCGATTTCGACTTCGTCCGAATTCGCTATTTCGAGCACCGGCAGATCAGCCGGTGGATTGCTTATCTGCAAGACGGCCAGATCCAGCGCCTCAGATTCGGCCACAAGCGTGGCGTCATACTGCAGTTTCAGGTCGTCCTCACTGCGACCCGTCACTTTTTCGGGTTTTATAAACACCAGCAGGCGCATGGCCGGAGATTTGCGGACTTCTTCCCAGATCACATGGCGGCAGGTCAGCACGCGCCCGTCGCGACTGATTATGGAACCTGTTCCGGCCTGAGCGCCGCCTTCGTGCAGGAAAGCGTGAATGTAAACCACCGATGGTGCGGCTTTTTTGTAAATAGCGGCGTGATTTATGAACGTATCGGCCTGCAGGTCATTTGACAGCAGGAAAAGCAGAGATACGAACAACACCATTACCGGCGACATTTTGCGCATTTTATGCACCCTTGGATATTCATTTCAATGTCATTGTATAATGTATCAGGTTAAGGTCAAGCCGGGAAGCAAGATAGAGCCTTTAGCAATAATAAATCGGATTATTAACCCGGCAATAATAAACCAGCGTTTCCGTATTCCTGAGGAGGTGGGCCGCCCTTCGAGACACACGCCTGCGGCGTGCTCCTCAGGGAAACGGCCCACCGTCTCGAAGGACAGGAAACGCTATGAAA
>Ga0172375_10003301_pt1 | contig 24613 bp, 17 predicted proteins | sample LakKiv1m_FD_114537 | JGI IMG/M metagenome (GOLD analysis project Ga0172375, IMG submission 114537) | Freshwater microbial communities from Kabuno Bay, South-Kivu, Congo - kab_092012_11.1m | ecosystem: Environmental > Aquatic > Freshwater > Lake | place: Democratic Republic of the Congo...
ACGACCACCACCTCGATGGTAGCCTCCATTCTGACGCGCGGTCAGCTCGATCCCACCGTGGTGATCGGGGGGAGACTCGATATCTGGGGCGGTTCCAATGCCAAACTGGGACAGGGGGACATCCTCGTGGCCGAGGCCGATGAAAGCGACGGATCCTTTCTCGCCCTCTCACCCACCATTGCGGTGGTTACCAACATCGATCAGGAACATATGGACCATTACAGGGACATGGAGGCCATTCGGCAGACCTTCGTCGATTTTATCAACAAAGTCCCTTTTTACGGGACGGCCATCCTTTGTCTGGACAACGAGGAAATCCAGTCAGTCATCCCCCGCCTGAGAAAACGATACCTGACCTACGGCATGAGCCCCCAGGCGGATCTTCAGGGGAAAGACCTGCGGAAGGAAACGTGGGGCACCTCCCTTGAGGCGGTTTACCGGGGTCGCTCCCTGGGCCGACTGACCGTGGGTATACCTGGAACCCATAATGCCCTGAACGCCCTGGCCGCCACGGCCGTGGGTCTCGAACTGGAATTGACGATCGAGGTCATCAAGGAAGGCCTCAGTGCCCTGGGGGGACTCGCCAGGCGCTTTCAGGTCAAGGGAGAAAAAGGGGGCGTTCTCCTCCTGGACGACTACGGCCATCATCCGACGGAGATCATCGCGACCCTCAAGACCGTCAAGGAATGCTGGCCCGAACGGCGGCTGGTGGTGGCATTTCAGCCTCACCGGTACACGCGAACGCAAGCCCTGTTGGAGCGGTTCGCCATCTCCTTCAATGATGCCGACATCCTGGTGGTATCACCGATTTATCCGGCAGGTGAACGACCCATCGAGGGGGTCACCGCCGAAAGGCTGGCCCAGGGCATTCGAGAACATGGCCACAAGGACGTCATTCACTGCCCCCAACAGGAGGACATCGTGCCGGTCCTTAGGGGTCTCGTGCGGCCGGGAGACCTGGTCATGACACTCGGGGCCGGCAACATCCACCAGGAAGGGGAGCGGCTCTTTGAAAAAATGGAAACCTGATCAGGGGATCGGACGGTGCACCTGATGGATCCAAGACAGCGGGCGGAAATCCTCGAAATCGCCTCTCGCAGGGTCGAATGGGATGCACCCATGGCACGGCGCACCACTTTTCGGGCAGGGGGGCATGCCGAGGCCCTGTGCGAGATACATGAACTGGGGGATCTGTCCCGCATGGTGTCCTTTCTGGGACAGGAAGGCATTCCTTATCTGGTGGTCGGGAGGGGAAGCAATCTCCTGGTGCAAGACGGGGGCATTCGTGGCGTGGTCATTTGCCTTTCCGGCAGCCTCGGCCGAATGGACCAGGGAACACCGAATGGTTCGAAAATCGTGGCGGGAGCAGGCCTCTCCATCGTCGATCTGCTGATAGGGTGCAGAAGACGGGGCCTGTCGGGCCTGGAGTTCCTGGCGGGTATCCCGGGCACTGTGGGTGGGGCTGTGGCCATGAATGCAGGCGCCTTTGGGGAGGAGATCGGTGCGCACGTCCAGGAACTGCACGTGGTGGATTCGAAGGGCAAAATCCACGTCGTCGATCGATCCCGGCTAACGTTTTCCTACCGCACCCTCGAGTTGGAGACGGGGAGCGTGATCGCCCAGGCTGCCTTTGGGCTCAACCCGGATAGCGAGAAACGTATCGCAGAGAAGATCAGCGGCTACCTCAAGAAACGAAAGGCCTCCCAGCCGCTCGAATATCCGAGCGCGGGATCGGTATTCAGAAACCCTCCCAACGAATTTGCGGGAAGGCTTATCGAGCAGGCCGGGCTGAAGGGAAGGTCCATCGGGGGGGCCGTCGTCTCGGAACGGCATGCTAATTTTATCATCAATAAGGGGGGGGCATCAGCGTCTGATATCCTGGCCCTTATCGAAGAGGTCAGGGAAAAGGTCAGACAAACCACAGGCGTTGCCATGAAACTGGAAATAAGGGTGGTTGGAGAGCCGCCCGGCCAGGATGTCTTATGAAAAATGGGGGAAAGAAAAAGGGAAAGGCATGGGGCCGAATTCGGGCGCTCTTTGGGGTGTTGGGTTCCGGCATCCTGAAGGTCTCTGTTTTTCTGCTCGTGATCACAGCGGTCAGCCTTTGTTTTCTCTCTCTCTACCATTACCTCCTCGGCTCTCCCTACATGAGACTGGAGCAGGTGGATATCGAGGGCGTGGATCCGAAGATGAGAGAAGAATTGATTCAGGAGTACGGACTGGACCGCGGTCCCGGTCTTCTGAGCCTCCGCCTGGATGAATTGAAAAGGGAAATGGAGAGCCATCCCTGGATCCGAAGCGTCAGGCTGGAAAGACGGTTGCCGCACACGCTGCTGGTGGAGGTGGAAAGAGAGGTCCCCGTAGCCCTGGTACGCACCGATGACCTCTACTATGTCAATCATTCGGGGGAGATGTTCAAGAAGGTTTCCGCGGCAGACGACATGGACCTCCCCGTCATCACGGGGCCCTCTATGGAAGGATCACAGCTCAGGGAGGACCTGAGCAAAGCGATACATGTGGTCACTGTCCTCTCGTCTCAAGAGCAACCCTGGTCTGTGGCTGAGCTCTCCGAAATCCATTTCAGAAAGGACGGGGCCATATCCCTCTATTTCAATCACATGCATGCGGAGGTCACCTTCATGGGAAATGAATTGGCCGCCAAGATGAAGGCCCTCAAGAAAGTGGCCGATCAGCTGAATCAGTCCGGTAAAATGCATCTTGTAACTCGGATTAATCTCAACTATGTGGACGGGGCCGCGGTGTCTTTCAGCAATAGCTGAAACGGCCCTTTCGTGGAATGGATCCTTCGGGACGCCTGAACCTAAACCCCCATCGGCGCCAGACACTCCGGTCGATGCCCGGTGCGGCCCATAGGGACATGAGGTAACGAGAGGATGGCAGGGGAAATCATTGTAGGCCTTGATATCGGCACGACGAAGATTTGTGCAGTGGTGGGCGAGACCCGGGATGACGGCGTAGAGATCATCGGAATGGGGAGCCACCCTTCTGATGGGCTCAGGAAAGGGGTCGTCGTCAACATCGAGCATACGGTCGATTCCATCAAGGAGGCGATCGAAGAGGCCGAGACCATGGCAGGCTGCGAGATCAGTTCCGTCTATGCGGGCATCGCAGGGGGGCACATCAAGGGATTCAATACGCCCGGTGTCATCGCGCTCAAGGAGAAGGAGGTCACCAAGAAGGACATCGAGCGTGTCATTGAGGCTGCCAGCGCGGTGGCCATTCCCATGGACCGGGAGGTTATCCACACCCTGGTGCAGGAGTTCATCGTGGATGACCAGGACGGGATTGTGGATCCGCTCGGCATGGCGGGAGTGCGTCTGGAGGCAAAGGTCCACATCGTGACCGGGGCGGTCACCTCCGCACAGAACATCATCAAGTGCGCCAACAAGGCGGGGCTTGACGTCTATGACATCGTACTTGAACCGCTGGCATCCAGCGAGGCCGTCCTGACCAAGGAAGAAAGGAACCTCGGGGCCGCGCTCATCGATTTCGGAGGAGGCACCACGGATATGGCCCTCTTCGCGAGGGGCGCCATTCAACACACGTCGGTCCTGGCCCTGGGCGGGGACAACCTGACCTATGATATTGCCGTGGGCCTGAGAACCCCCAAGGTGGAAGCGGAGAAGATCAAGGTCAAATACGGCTGCGCCCTTTCATCGCTGATCGGGAGGGATGAGACCATCGAGGTTCCCGGTGTGGGGGGGAGAAAGCCGAGGACCCTGTCCAGACGGATCCTGGGAGAAATCCTCGAGCCACGGGTGGAAGAGATTTTTACCCTCATCTATAACGAGCTGGCGAGCGCGGGCCTTGAGAAAATGCTGGGGTCAGGAATCGTCGTCACCGGTGGAACGGCGGAGCTTCCAGGAATCAGCGAGCTGGCGGAACAGGTATTCAATGCCCCTGCACGACCGGGATATCCCCAAGGGATATCGGGGCTGACAGACCTGGTCAACAAACCGATGTATGCCACGGCGGTGGGGCTGGTCCTCTACGGGGCCAGGAATTCCAAGCGAAAACGGAAATTCCGAATTCGAGATTCCAATATTTTTCATCTGGTCATGGAGCGGATGAAAAGGTGGTTCAGGGACATTGTCTGATGGGAAATTGGGGAATCAGGAATTGAGGCATTCAGCAATTGAGGGATTGAGGGATTGGGAGATCCGGGGACTAAAAAAAGACAGGGACATCTGAGAGAAAAAGGAGGGACATCATGAGATTCGAGTTCGTGGATGAGGTGGAAAAGAGGGGATACTCGGCCAAGATCAAGGTCATGGGTGTTGGAGGGGCTGGGGGCAATGCCATCAACAACATGATCAACTCCGATTTGAGGGGGGTCGATTTCATTGTGGCCAATACCGACGCGCAGGACCTGGATAAGTCCCTCTGCTCGCACAAGCTGCAGTTGGGGCCTTCCATCACCATGGGTCTCGGGGCCGGCGCTGATCCTGAGATCGGAAGGACATCCGCCGAGGAAAGCGTCAACGAGATCAGCGATGCCCTGGATAGGGCCGACATGGTCTTCATCGCAGCCGGAATGGGCGGTGGGACAGGGACCGGGGCCTCCCCGGTGGCGGCACGCGTGAGCAAGGAGAAAGGGGCCTTGACCGTGGCCGTGGTGACCAAGCCGTTCAAGTTTGAGGGAAATCCGCGAATGAAGCGGGCGCTGGAAGGGATCGACGCCCTCAAAGATGAGGTGGACAGCTTGATCATCATTCCCAACGAAAGACTCAAGAGTCTGGGAGACAAGGCCACCCCCGTGAAAGATCTCTTCGTCAAGGCGGATGAGGTGCTCCTTCAGGCAGTCAAGGGGATAGCGGATCTCATCATGAGCCGGGGCTTTATCAACCTGGACTTCGCCGATGTCAAGAAGGTCATGGCGGAGATGGGGACTGCCCTCATGGGCATGGGGAGGGCCAGCGGTGAAAACAGGGCCTGCGAGGCGGCCCAAAAGGCCATCAACAGTCCCCTGCTGGAGGACATCTCCATCGATGGGGCCAAGGGGCTTCTCATGAACATCACCGGACCTCAGGATATGACCATGGACGAGGTGGAGGCCGCATCCAATTACATTAAGAATGAGGTCAATGAAAACGCAGAGGTCTTCTGGGGGATGGTCTTCGACGACAATCTGAAGGATGAGGTCCAGATTACCGTTATCGCCACAGGGATCGACGCCCAGGAGGTCCCCGCGGAACGAAACTACCTCAGGGCCGTGGTCAGGGATGCAGCAAAAAACGCGCCTCCGGAGCATGACAATGTGGTGAGGCTCAGAGATGTGACCACCGAGGATATCGAAGAGAGCTGGACGGTGAGAAAAAACGGCGTCAACCTGGACATGCCGACATTTATGAGAGAAAAGAAGTTTACCGCTGAATCTCCCAAGGAAGATTCCTACCGGCAGGAGAAGAAGAGTTTTTTTGATAAATTTCGTTTCAGGGAAAACCTTGACTATCCAACGTTCATGAGAGCAAAGGCCGATTGACCAGAGCAGGCGACATTGTTTCGCTCTATCGAGCCCGGCTCAGAGATGAAAATGGCGCAGTAACAAAGGATTGGGGAGGCCGGGTCTCGGTTGCCCTGGCATACCCCAACTATTACCGCCTCGGCATGTCCAATCTGGGGCTCCAGATTGTGTATGCCTTGATCAACCAACGGTCAGATGTGGTTGCGGAGAGGGTTTTCCTGCCCGAAGGGGAAGAAATGTCCCTCTACCTTCGATCAGGAAGGCCTCTCCTGTCGCTGGAGTCGCAAAAGCCCCTGTATGAGTTTGATCTTGTCGCCTTTTCCCTGTCTTTTGAAAATGACTACCCCAATGTCCTTCAGATCCTGGAACTGGGAGGGATCCCCCTCGCCGCCGAGGAAAGGGCAAGGCCGATGCCCTTGGTCGTGGCCGGGGGGGTCACCACCTTTCTAAATCCGGAACCCCTTTCTTCCGTTGTGGACCTGTTCCTCCTGGGCGAGGCCGAGGCCAACTTAGACCCTTTTCTGGATGCCTTCTTCGAGGTTGCCCCGACCCGGGTCGAGAGGGAAGAAATCCTCAGAAGCCTGGCCAGGAGTGTCCCTGGCGTCTATGTCCCCCGTTTCTACCGGCCTGAATACCACGCCGACGGCACCCTCAAGGCCTTTGTGCCGACCGAGGGCCAACTCCCTGAAAAGGTCCGAGTCCCCCGCCTTTCCACGGGGGGCTTCGCCAAAAGAGGAATGCCCGTATCCGCCATCACGACCCCTCAAACGGAATTCAGCAGCAAAGTCCTGGTGGAGGTGGGCAGGGGATGCGGCCATTCCTGCCGATTCTGTGCGGCTGGGTACGTATACCGGCCTCCGAGGGTATATGACGAATCCCTGCTCGGTGGGATCATTCAAAAGGCCCTGGATCGAACCGGCCAGGTGGGTCTGGTGAGCCCTGCCGTATCGGATGTGCCGGGAATAGAGGCGTTGACAACGATGATTCTCGACAGGGGCGGCGCCTTCTCCGTGTCATCCCTGAGGGCTGAAACACTGACAGCAGGGCTCCTGAACAACCTTAAGTCCGCCGGCCAGAAAACCATCACCATCGCCCCGGAAGCAGGCTCGGAAAGGCTTCGCAGGGCTATCAACAAGCACCTCCCAACGGATCGAATCATGGAAACGGTCAGCTTGATCGCCTCGGCCGGGGACTTCTCCATCCGACTCTACTTCCTGATCGGCCTCCCTACGGAAACCGATGAGGATGTTCACGAGATCGTTGAACTGGTCAAGAAAATCAGGCATCATATGATCAAGGGGTCCGCGGCGAGAGGGAGCATCGGCCGCATTCGGCTCAGCGTCAACTGCTTTGTGCCGAAACCCTTTACCCCCTTCCAGTGGTTCCCCCTCGAGGATGTGGAATCCCTGAAAAGAAAGCAGAAATGGCTGAAACAGGCGCTGGCCAAGGCAGGCGGCGTCCAGGTGGGCCTGGACGTTCCGAAATGGGCCTATATCCAGGCCCTTCTCTCCATGGGGGACCGAAGGGTCGGCGCCATGCTGCGGCTGGCCCACGAGTTCGGAGGGGACTGGAACCGGGCCTTCAGGCACTCGAGTGTCAACCCCGATTTTTATGTGTATCGGCCCAAGGAAATCAATGAGCGCATGCCATGGGACTTTATCGATAACGGCATCCTGAAAAAACACCTCATCAAAGAACGTGACCTTGCATTGAAGGGGGAGGAGTCCGACATTTGTCATGTGGGAGAGTGCCGGCGCTGCGGGGTCTGTGCCGGAGATGGGCCTTTCCGATGACCCCGCGAAACCGTTCATGGTTTCAGCGTTAGCAGCCTGCGCCCGTATTCGATCAGCGATCAAATCCGCGTGTGAGCACCCAGCATCCAGCATCCAGTATCCAGTATCCAGTCCCATGAGGGGGAATGTCATGCTTCGAAAACTGGTGGTAGGACCGTATCAGGCCAATTGCTATATCCTGGCTGACAAAGAGGCCCGCGAGGGAGTGGTGATCGACCCCGGCGACGAGGTCTTTCGGGTGGTCAAGGAGATCACCCACCTCGGGATTTCCATTCGATATATCCTCATCACCCATGGGCACATCGATCATGTGGGCGGGGCCCAGGAACTGCAAAGGATCACCCAGGCATCTGTGTGGATCCATCCCCTCGACGCGGGGGGCCTCGGTTTCAGGCCGGATGGGAGCCTTGCCGAGGGCCAGGAAATCCAGGTGGGCCGGTATCGCATCGTCGTCATTCACACGCCGGGCCACTCGCCGGGAGGGGTGTGCTTTCACACGGCCGGCGCCGTGTTCACCGGCGACACCCTCTTCGCAGGATCCGTCGGAAGGACCGATTTCCCCGGCGGCAACCCCCATCAACTGATCCAGGGCGTGATCCAGAAGATCTTTCCCCTGGGAGACGATGTGCGGGTCTATCCGGGCCACGGCCCCCAGAGCAGTATAGGCAGGGAAAGGATGACCAACCCCTTTTTCAGGCGCTGAAACGCGCTTGATTGACATCCCATTTGAGCAGAAGTATGTTTGAATTGGTTCCCGCGCGGTTTGTTATTGCTCAAGTTTCGCATCCCTGACGGGATGATTCGGTCCCTGAGCCCAATGGGATCGGCCCGTCGCGAATGGAAAGCCGGTGCGTGGGGGCGCGAAACTTGAGTCTGTCAACCAAGTTCGGTAGAGATAATGAACAAGTCACTGATAATTGATGTCGGGATGCACACAGGTAGAGATACTGAGTTCTATTTGAAAAAAGGGTTTGACGTCATTGCTATAGAAGCCAACCCGGAACTTGTCAAGCAAGCTCGGCGTCATTTTATTGATGCTCTATCGAACAAGAAACTCATCCTGTACGATATTGCAATCGCTGATTATGATGGAGAAATAGGCTTTTATATTAACCATCAGCATGACGACTGGGGTACAACAGACAAGGAGTTTGCGTCGCGAAATGAGCGGTTTGGCACAAATAACACGTTGATCCACGTTAAGTGCACCAAATTTCAAAATATCCTAAGACAACACGAGGTCCCTTACTATCTTAAAATTGATATTGAGGGAGCAGATCTACTGTGCCTGAAGGCGCTTATGGAATTCAATGAAAGGCCTAACTACATCTCCATTGAAGCGGGCCTGAATTCATTCGAAGAGACTTTTACTGAACTCTCGCTATTGTGGAATTTGGGTTACAGGGAGTTTAAGATTGTTAATCAGGCGATGAATTCGAGAGTCCGATGCCAGAATCCTCCTCTTGAAGGAGTATTTGTAGATTATCATTTTGATGGCACTTGTAGCGGCCCCTTTGGAGAAGAAACACCGGGTAAATGGATAACAGTCGAGGAAACCTTCAGTAGATATCGACGGTTATTAACCGAGCAGAAATACTTCGGTGCTGACGGAAAACTTTACAGGACGCCCTTTCATAGGATTTACGAGATTCTGAAAAGGGAACGGGCCGGGTGGTATGATTTTCACGCAAAGCTTCCAAACACTTGACCAGCAAGATCGGGCAGCCGGGGGTTTTTCTCCCCCAGCCCCCACACCACCCCTCATGCGGGGGCGATCCTGCTTCCCCTCTTCTTGGTATTCATCATGAGCGGCGCCGTAATGGGATATGCAGGAGGACTTGGCATAAAAAGGGCGTATATTCCAACCGTGCTGCTCACCCTGCTGATTACCCTCGTCGTCTTTTTGATCATCGATCTGGATAGGTCGAGACGGGGTCTGATTACCGTAAAACAAGACTATATCCTCCGATTGAAACACTGAAGGCCCATCAAGAAGTCCATGGAGGGAGTTCCATGGCTGTTGTGGCCCCGGTATCCTCGTCTCACATTTCCTTTAGCTCACTTTCGCTCTATTTTACCGCAAAGAAGCGATTTCTTATCACAGTCACCTAACCGTCTTATCATCTCCCATCAAGAGGCACAGGTCTTGGAACATGCTCCGTGGATCCGCCAACTCCCTTCATTCGATCATGCTTTCCTCCTCATTGCTTGAGAATCCGGACCTCATAACGGGGCTTACTTAACAAGCTCAATCGTCACTCTTACAGAGCCGGGTACACTGAAAGCTTCTACGCCACTGTCTATCCTTCCGAGGATCACGCGTTCGCGGTTTCAGTGGTGATGTGAGGATGCTTGGATCGCGAGAACTTGTCGCGGTACTCCCTGGGAGAGATCCCAGTATATCTCTTGAAGAATCTTCGAAAGGTACTGCTGTCCTCGTATCCGATCTGGAACGTGATTTCGTTTATATTATCGAGCGTCGTCTCGAGCCTCCTTTTCGCAGCCTCCATACGCAGATTCTGAAGATAGCCGAGGGGGGATTGCCCAGTGGCCTTTCTGAACCGCCGTTTAAAATGACGGGGGCTGATCCCCGCTTCCTTCGCAATGGCGTCGATGGTGGTGTTGTCGGAGTAGTGTTCCTGCATCCATTCCTGGGCCTCCAATATGCTCGCATCGCCGTGATCTTTCCGGGCGCTGAAGATAGAATAAGGTGATTGACTGTCCCGGTTAGGGTCAACCAGCAAGGCCTTGGAGCACACGGATGCCAGATCCTCAGACCCAAAGGCCCTGATAAGGTGCAGTCCCAGGTTGTATATCGAGGTGGCCGCCCCCGTACAGATGAGGCCAGCTTCCTCGGTGAGGATCCGGTCCATCATGAGATGCACCTTCGGATATCGGCGCCGAAAGCGGCCTACAAACTGCCAGTTGGTCGTCGCGATCTTCCCGTCGAGAAGCCCGGTTTCTGCCAGCATAAATGTGCCGGTGCACATGGCGGCGATGTTTGTCTTCTTCCGGTATCCATCGATCAGCCACTCTGAAATTTCCCCTGCCTTCCGGGTCAGGGGTTCATCCACGGGGAGAAATGGCGGGATGAGGATCAAGTCAGTCTGATTGACGTCCTTTATGGCCCCATCGGGGTGAACCTGGATTCCGGCGTTGGCCCTTATCGTCTCGCCTTCCACTGTCACGATTTCCGTCTCGAATAGCGAATCCGATCTTTCCTTGTTCAATGCGCGATACCATAAGTTCGCGATGGAAAAGGCGTCGATCAAACCGCTTATGCCCGAAAAGAGACAGCCTTCTGCCGCTAAAAAGGTCATCCTCACCATCATTCTCTCCTCGCGGCCTCATGGCCGATTCTGCACGATTTTTGTCATTTATGCCACTTTCTCACTTTCTTTTCAAGTGGTAACTTGCCGATCATGGAAAAAGGAAGAAGAACGGAAAAAGACAGAAAGAAGTTGGGGAAAGAATATGCTGCAACTTGATGAAGCGCAAGGGACGAGGATCTACGCCGCTAAGGCGATCAAAGAGATGTGTCTGGAGGCAGGAGCCGACGATGTGGGCCTGGTGGATATAGACCGGGAGTCGCTCCAAAAGGAGCGGGAGGGAATCCTATACGTCTATCCACTCACGCGCAGTATCATTTCCATCATCGTGGCCAACAACCGCGAGAACATTCAGAGCCCGGCCCGTTACGTGGCCAATGAAGAATTTCATCACACGGGGGATAAGATTTCAAGCGTGGCTCGGGAGATCCTTCGTCGCCTAAATCAATTGGGTATTCGAGGGGTCGTGGTCAACAAGGGATGGCCCATGGCGCTTGATCGGTATCCGGGAAAGATCTGGGATGTAAGCCACAAGATCATGGCTGTAGAGGCCGGTCTCGGACACATGGGGATGAACCGGCTGGTTCTTCATCCCAAGTTCGGTAGTGCCATCCAGTTGGATAGTATCCTGATCAATGGGGTCGTGGATCAATACGACCGGCTCTTAACAGAGAATCCCTGTATCAGGTGTAATCTCTGTGCTGTGGTTTGCCCTACCGGCGCCATCACCAAAGACCAACCCTTTGACTTTATGGCCTGCATCACCCACACTTACCGGGACAATTATGTCGGGTTTCAGAATTGGGTGGAAGCCATGGTCACCTCCCAGGACATGGCTCAATACCGCAGCCACTTCGATGACCGGGAAACGGCCCTCATGTGGCAGTCTCTGATGTTTCGAATGAGTTACCGGTGCAGCTACTGCATGGCCGTGTGTCCGGCCGGCGAAGAGGTCAAACCCGATTACCTCAAGAACAAAAAGGATCATGTTGAAAGGATACTAAAGCCCCTCAGAGACCGGACGGAACGGGTATACGTTACGGCAGGATCCAAAGCGGAATCCAGGGCCAAGAGCAATCCCAATAAAGAAGTGAGAATTGTGCCCGGGATCGGGCGGACGCCACCAAAGTAAAGCCACCTGTCGCATTCTAGGAAAGGAGCGTATCATGGAAGAATGGAAGAAGACCACGTGCGTCATGTGCGCTGTCGGCTGCGGCCTTGAAGTCAAGGTTGAAAACAACCGTATTGTCAAAGTCCGCCCTGACAAGAACAGCCCTGTCAGCGAAGGATACGTCTGTCGAAAGGGCATGAACATCGCTTATCATGAGCACAATGCGGACCGCTTGCTTTACCCGATGAAGAAGGTGGGCGCCAAGTTTGAACGCATCAGTTGGGATCAGGCAATCGGCGAGATCGCACAAAAACTCAAGAAGATACTTCAAGAGCATGGGCCGCGCTCCCTGGCGTCGGTGGCTGGCGGGGGCGAATTCAACTTCTACCCGCTCCGGTTCCTTGTCGGCTTCGTTCAGGCCCTTGGGTCGCGATACCAGTACTCAGCCGCCAACCAGGAATTTGCCGGTCGGTATTGGGCCCACGGGCTAACCTTCGGAAGCCAGATGCTCGAGATCGTACCTGATTATGAGAATACCGAGATGCTGATGGCCGTCGGGTGGAATGGGATGATGAGCCACCATATCCCCCAGGCCAGGAGAGTACTGACCAGAATTTCCAAAGACCCGGACAAGCTGCTTGTGGTGATCGACCCGCGGCGTTCGGAAACTGCGAAAATCGCGAATATTCACCTGGCCCTTCGACCGGGTACGGATGCCCTGCTGTTAAGATCGATGATTGCCATCATCCTCAAAGAAGGCATGCATCACCAGGTATACATCGACAAGCACGTTAACGGGTTCAAGGAGATACTCTCCTGGTTCGCCGGATTTGACGTGAAGGCGGCGCTGAAGGTCTGCGAACTGGATTACGACCAGGTGTTCCGGGTCTGCCGGGAATTCGCCAAACGCCAGTCCTGCCTGCGTGACGATCTTGGCATCCTGATGAACCGGCACAGCGCCCTCGTATCCTATCTCCTCGTGGTGCTGCTGGCGATCTGCGGACGCATCGGTGTGCGGGGAGGAAACTACCTTGTGGGCGGAAAGATGTACTCAGATCCGAATGACCCCAAGACGTGGAGGACAGCCGTTACCAACATCCCGGCCATCGGGGGGATGTTCCCTCCCAATGTGATGCCGGAAGAGATCGCAAACGACCGTCCCGACCGGCTGAGGGCTGCATTCGTCCTGGAAGCCAATCCATTGCGCTCTTATGCCGATACGACCGCGTATGAGAATGCCTTTCAAGAGCTTGATCTGCTGGTGGTAACCGAGATTGCTATGAGTGAGACCGCCGCACTCGCACACTACGTCCTGCCTTGCAGGTCAACCTACGAATCATGGTCACCGGCCGAGGCCATTATCCCCTCCAAAACCAACGAAGATTCCCTGAACGTATACACCCGGATGCGCCGGCCTGTTGTTGAGATAGAAGGAGAGCAGAAAGAAGCGGGTGAGGTATTCACTCTCCTGGCCGACGCCATGGGGCTGATTCCCGAACTGCCCGACTCGCTCAACCGGGCTGCCGGAAGCGGCAGCCTGAGGACATACCGCGATGCGCTGGTAGGTCATGTAACGGAGCATCCTGAGAACATAATGAGGGTCCCCTTCATCGCAGCCAAGACGCTGGGCAATGCGATTGGTTCCGCCCACCTGGCCAGCTATTTCACCGGGTTTTTGCAGAGGTCCCAGGCCAAGCAGGAGGAGGCGGCAAGGGTGGGATTCGACGCCGGATCGGACCAGGGGCTAGCCCTCTATCAGGCCATCATCGACCATCCGGGAGGCGTGCTGGTTGGAGTTCAGGATATAGGGAAAAATCTTGGTAGATTGGCCACAAAGGACGGCAGGATACGGCTTCATACCCCGGAGGCGGAAGCGTGGATAAAGGAAATCAGCCCCGCTGAGGAAGAGAAACGGCTTAAAACGGATGCTAAATTCCCATTGATCCTGATGGCAGGACGTCACATGGACATGAATTCCAATACAGCGATGAGGGACCCTGCGTGGAACGAAGGCAGGCGGCCCTGCAGCCTGGCGATGAATCCAGCGGACTCAGAGAAATTCGGGTTCTCCGACGGACAAATGGTCAAGATTATCACCGAGGCGGGCGAAGAATCCATCGAGGTAGAGGTGACCGAGGACACCAGAAAGGGCCAGGTCATCATACCGCAAGGATTTGGTCTGGTCTACGATGGCGTTAAGTACGGCGCTAACGTCAACAGATTAACAAAAAACACAAACCGAGACTTCGTCGGAACCCCTATGCATCGCTATGTTCCCTGCCGGGTTGAAGCGGCCTAATTTGGAGGAAGGTACATCATGACCAACGACATTTATCAAAGACTGGCCGGACACCTCGACACACTGCCGCAGCGGTTCCCCAACTCTTCATCACTATGTATTTCTCGCAGCAGAAACTCGCGGGCAGGCGCCTGTGGTGAACCAGACCTTGCTCATGATTACTCTTTTTAAATGGAGAATAGTGGCGACCATCTTGATAAGGAAAAAAACGTCTTTTTCTTGCAGTGGATAAGTTTTTCCTCTTGACGGCGGCCTTTTAATGGGTGACCCCACATACCCTCGTCGTCTTTTTGATCATTGATCTGGATAGGCCGAGACGGGGTCTGATTACCGTAAGACAAGACTATATCCTCCGATTGAAACACTGAAGGCCCATCAAGAAGTCCATGGAGGGAGTTCCATGGCTTTTGTGGCCCCGATATCCTCGTTTCACATTTCCTTTAGCTCATTTTTGCTATATTTTACCGCAAAAAAACGACTTCTTATCATAATCAGCTAACCGTCTTACCATCTCCCATCAAGAGGCACAGGTCTTGGAACATGCTCCGTGGATCCGCCGATGTGAAGAATATCCCTCTTTTTAAAGTGAAAACCTATTGTCCTTATTCTTGACGAACAAAGGCAAATTCCATATACTCGGGATGCGGGATGAAGATCCAGGAGAACCTATTCCGACAGGCTTCAAGGCCACCATCACATCACCTATGGAAAAGATGCATAGGACCGGGAGATCCTCATTGAAAATATTTTTCCTCATCTTGCTTTGCTGCATTCTGTCGGTCAACGACCCCCATGCCAACCTTGCCCACGCAGAGGGTCGGCCTCCAAACCCTCTGGAAAATGCGAATATTCTCATCCTGAATGCCTATGAATCCAATGTTCCCGCTTTCGAAAAGGCCGATCGCGGACTGTCGGCCGCGTTGCAGGCCGGTGGGATTGGGACCAGGAATCAATTCTATGAGCACCTGGACATCGTCCGGAATCCCGGCCCTGAAAACAGAAGGCTCCTTGTAGAACTGCTGCACCGGCGTTACGACCGGCGCAAAATCGACTTCATTGTCACCATCTACCCTGAGGCCCTGCAGTTCCTCCTCAGCGAAGGCCAAGAGATTTTTTCAGATGCTCCCGTTCTGGCCCTCCTATTGCCGAAGGGCTTTGTACCGCAGGAGACAAATCGTCGGATCATTCCCCATCTCGTCATTCCGGATCTCAAGGAGACACTCGGTATCGCGATGAAACTCGTCCCCCGGGCAAAGGGCGTCTATGTGGTGGGCGGGACCCATCCGATCGATACATGGCTGGAAAATATGGCGCGGCAGGATTTCAAGCCATGGGAGGAGCGACTGGAAATCCGCTACCTGAGCCACCTGCCTCTGGAGGAAATCCTTGCCGCCGTTTCCGGCGCGCCGCAGGAAAGCATCGTCCTGATCACCAGTTTCGGCAAAGACAGCGCCGGAAGCTATTACACCACTGTGGAAGTATGCGATCGGGTCGCCCGTCTTTCCAGAGCGCCTGTTTTCGGGTATATGGACATCCTCCTCGGCCGGGGCATCGTTGGAGGTTCATTGCTCAGTTTTGAGTACATTGGGACCAAGGCCGGCGAACTGGTGGTGGATATCCTTAGAGGGGCCCGAAGCGCTGAAAATATCCCCGATATGCTGACCGTGCCCCAAATAAACACGTTCGACTGGCAACGGCTAAGGCATTGGAACTTGAGCGAATCCGCCCTGCCTCGAGGAAGCATCATTGTGAACAGGGAGTTCAGCATCTGGGACCTCAAATATTACATGGTCGGCATCCTGGCCTTTATCCTGGCTCAGTCGATCCTCATTGCAGCCCTGCTTGTGCACAGACGCCGGAGGATAGCGGCCGAGAACTCACTGCGACAGAAAACGGAGGAGCTGGATCGGTTTTTCAACCTGTCGCCAGATTTGCTGCGGATTGCAGGAACGGATGGTTATTCCATGCTCCTGAACCCATCCTGGGAAAGGATTCTGGGGCACACCAGGGAGGAACTCATGTCGAAGCAGTTCTTTGACCTCGTCCACCCTGAAGATCTCAACAAAACCCGGGAGATTGTTTCCACTGTGGCATCACAACAAAAAGTGGCCCATTTTGAGAACCGCTACCGATGCAAAGACGGCACTTACCGATGGCTGGAATGGACCACAGCCCCTGCCGGCAGAACGATCTATTCGGCTGGGCGCGACATCACCGAACGCAAGCTCGCCGACGAGGCCCTGCAGGAACGCATGCGGCAGATCGAAGAGCTCAAGCAGCGGTTGGAAAGCGAGAACGTCTATCTCCAGGAGGAAGTGAAGTTCCTGGTCGAACATTCGGAGATCGTCGGCCAGAGCGGGGCCATCAAACGCATCCTTGCTCAGGTGCAGCAGGTAGCCGGCACAGACGCCACGGTCCTTGTCCTGGGCGAGACGGGAACAGGGAAGGAGCTGGTCGCCCGCGCCATCCATCGCCTGAGCGATCGCAGGGACAGGCCCCTCGTCACGGTCAACTGCGCGTCCCTGCCCCCCACCCTGATCGAGAGCGAGCTTTTCGGAAGAGAGAAAGGGGCCTACACCGGGGCCCTCACCCGGATGGTCGGACGCTTTGAACTGGCCCACGGTTCCACTCTCTTTCTCGACGAGATCGGGGAAATCCCGTACGAATTGCAATCCAAGCTGCTTCGCGTTCTGGAGGAGGGCCGGTTCGAGCGGCTGGGTTCCACAAAGAGCATCGAGGTGAACGTGCGCATCCTTGCTGCCACAAACCGCGACATTGCCCGGGAGGTAAAGGACGGGAAGTTCAGAAAGGACCTGTTCTATCGGCTGAATGTCTTCCCCATAGTGATTCCGCCCCTGCGCGAACGAACGGAAGATATCCCGCTGCTGGTGTGGGCGTTCGTCAAGGAGTTTGAAAACAGGCTGGGAAAGCGAATAGAAAGGATCCAGAAAAATAGCATGGACGCCCTGCAAGGGTATCCCTGGCCTGGCAATGTCCGGGAACTAAGGAACGTGATCGAGCACGCCATGATCCTGAGCCCCGGCGGAACGCTGTCTGTGGCTGTACCCAAACTTGACTCTTTGGAAACAATTGTAAATTCAAGCCTTGAGAACATGGAGCGGGATCACATCCTCCAGGTACTGAGGAAGGTCAACTGGCGCGTCTCCGGCGTGGGCGGGGCCGCGGAAATCCTTGGCCTCAAGAGAACCACGCTCCAGTCCCTCATGAAGAAACTGGGCATCAGACGCCCTTCCGATTAATGCCGGGCCTACGGCTTTTGCCGATATATCGGCACGCAAGTCGGTTTACAGTCTTCCCCCCAGGACAACCTGCCTGCCAACAAAACTGAACATTCACAAATAGTTATTCGGAAATCCGTCTTGCGGTCCGCTCTGGCCCGCAATTCGCATACTTGCTTGAATGGGCACGCTGATAAATCGACGGAATCCACGAATTCACCTCGGTCCACGGTAGGGCCGCGATGGAACGAGGCATCCGTAAGGATACATGCTCGAAACAGAACCGCAGGTGAAGGAGTCGGTCCAATGATTCAGGCGACGATCAGGATGAAGGTGCCCGGACAGAAAGTCCGCGAAGCCCTGGAGACCCTTCGCTCCATAGCAGAGAGGACGCGGGTGGAGCCCGGGTGCGCCAGTTGCCGGATCTATTACGGCGCCTTCGAAGAAGACATAATCATGCTGGAGGAGTTCTGGAAGACCCGGGAAGACCTGAATCGTCACCTCCGTTCAGCCAGTTACCGCAACGTGCTGCTTGTGGTGGAGATGGCCAGCGAGGAGCCAGAGATCAAGTTCCACGAGATCTCGGCCTCAACCGGCGTCGAGACCATTATGGAAGCGAGGGCCGGGCTGACTCGAAACGGCCCAACCGATCCAAGTCAGCATTTTCGATAGGTTTGGGGCTTGCGATGGAACTTAAACCATTATCTAACCTATTTATCATGCATTCAACATAGGCGTCGGTGGACAGATAACTCAGGGCAACAAGAAAATTTTAACAGAAGGGACGATGGATGAGTTCGGCTCGGGGCATTACCACATTCATATCAGTCAAAGATGAAAGGAGGCCAGCCATGGCAAAGACATGCACACTCATGATGATCATCGCGATGCTCGTTTCAGTCGGATGTGCCACAAATCAGCAGTTCTTGAACAGTAATCAGGACAAGGCGTTACAGACAGTCATGACCAAAGCGAGGTTCGAAATGAACTGTCCTGAGGCGACGCCGACCCTGCTCTCGAGAGAGGTTGTGCAACCGGCCCTGCAAGGGCCCTGGGTTGGCGGCATTCAACGTGCTGAATATACGGTTGGAGTGGCCGGCTGCGGGAAACGCATGACGTATGTCGTCATTTGTCCCGAGGGCGGGGATGGATGTTTCGCGACAGGACCCGGCAGGTTCCACGATTGGCAGCAGTAGGGATTTCCCGTTCTTGAATATTTAGGATTAAGGAGAGCCAGACATGAAAACAAAGAAAGTTGTACCCGCATTTTTGGCGCTCAACAGCGCTGTAATGCTGACGGCGGCGCCCGCCTTAGCCATCGAGACCACTGGCATTCCGGGTTCTCCCAGCGCCACCACCACAATTGATGGAAAACAGCTTCCGTCGCCAGCTCCGCCATTTGGCGGTGTGATCAAAGGGGATGCCCTTCAGTCGAAACCCTGGTGGCCGCCGCGTGTGGTGCCGCCAAAGAAGGCGCCCAACATTTTGCTGATCATGACCGACGACTCGGGATTCGGCGTACCGAGCACCTTCGGTGGGGTCATCCCGACCGAGACGATGGATCGTCTTGCGAAGAATGGGTTGCGTTACAACAACATCCACTCCACAGCGCTGAGTTCTCCAACACGCGCTTGCCTCATCACCGGGCGAAATCATCACTCGGCAGGCTTCGGCGTGATCTCTGAGCAATCCACCGGCTTCCCCGGCTATAATAGCATCATTGCCAGGAACAAGGCCACCATTGGCCGCATCCTGCTGGAAAACGGCTACGCCACCTCGTGGTTTGGCAAGGACCACAACGTCCCGGCATTCTGTGCCAGTCAGGTCGGTCCTTTTGATAATTGGCCCATCGGGCAGGGTTTTGAGTATTTTTACGGATTCGTCGGTGGTGACGCCAATCAGTGGCAGCCCAACCTGTTTCGCAATACGACCCAGATCTATCCCTTCGATGGCAAACCGGGCTGGAACCTGATCACCGGCATGGCGGACGACGCAATTGCATATTTAAATCGGACTAACCAGATACGGCCGGACAAGCCATTCTTCTGTTACTACGTCCCCGGCGCCACCCATGCGCCCCATCACCCGACTAAAGAGTGGGTCGACAAGATCCACGCCATGCACCTCTTCGACGATGGCTACGAGAAGTTACGCGAGCGCATCTTTGAGAACCAGAAACGCCTCGGTGTGATTCCCGCCGACACTAAACTGGAACCATGGCCGAAGGAGGTCCTTAAGCCATGGGACCAACTTACGGCTGACGAGAAGAAGCTCTTCATCAAACAGGCCGAAATCTTTGCCGCATATGCGGCATACACCGATTATGAGATAGGCCGCGTTATCCAGGCGGTCGAAGACATGGGCAAGCTCGACGACACGCTGATCATCTATATCAACGGCGATAACGGCACCAGCGCCGAGGGCGGTCCGCTTGGCACCCCAAACGAAGTCGCTTTCTTCAACGGCATCAACATGATGCCGGTTGACGTACAGATGAAATGGTATGATGTCTGGGGCACGGAGCAGACCTACAACCACATGTCTGCAGGATGGTCCTGGGCCTTCGATACGCCCTTCACCTGGTTCAAGCAGAACGCTTCGAAGCTCGGCGGCATCCGTCAGGGAATGGTCGTCTCCTGGCCCGGCCACATCAAGGATACAGGCGGCCTGCGCGAACAGTTTATGCACGTCATCGACGTTGTACCCACCATCCTCGAAGTGACCGGCATCTCTGCCCCGGAATACGTGGACGGCATCAAACAGGCGCCTATCGAAGGGACCAGTTTTGCATACACATTTGATTCGAGACACGCCAAAGAAGCGTCCCGCCACAAGACACAGTACTTCGAGATGATGGGCCAGTGGGCGCTGTATCATGATGGCTGGCTCTTGAGCACCAAGGTGAACCGCGCGCCTTGGGAAGCATTCGGCGCGGCCAACCCCGACCCGCTCAACAACCAGGTGCTCCAGCTCTACAATCTGGAGAAGGACTTCAGTCAATCCCAGGACCTTGCCGACAAGTATCCAAAAAAGGTCAAAGAGATGAAAAAGCTTTTCATCGAGGAAGCGAAAAAACATCAAGTCTTCCCTCTGGATGCCTCGGTGGCGGCCCGCATTGTGGCCCCGCGTCCGAATATAACTGCCGGTCGGACTGAGTTCGTATACACTCGGCCTATGGTCGGCCTGCCGCAAGGCGATTCGCCGACGCTGCTCAACTCCTCCTACACCATCACCGCGGACATCGAAGTGCCGGAAGGTGGAGCCGAGGGCATGATTCTCACCTCTGGCGGCCGGTTTGCCGGCTACGGGTTCTACCTGCTTAAGGGTAAGCCGGTATTCCTCTGGAACCTGGTCGACTTGAAACGCGTCAAATGGGAAAGTCCGGAGACGCTTGCTCCGGGCAAACATACGGTTGAGTTCGACTTCAAGTATGATGGCCTTGGGATCGGCACGCTTGCGTTTAACAACATGAGCGGCCTCGGCCGGCCCGGAACCGGAACGCTCAAAGTGGACGGCAAAGACGTCCAAACCATTAAAATGGAACGGACGCTACCGATGATTCTGCAATGGGATGAGAGCTTTGACATTGGCTCTGATACGCTGACGGGCGTTAACGACGCCGATTACAAACCGCCGTTCCCGTTGACCGCAAAGCTCAATAAGCTGACGATCAAAGTGGACCCACCGAAGCTGTCACCCTCGGACATAAAGAAGCTCGAGAATACTGAAGCAATCGCCGTGGACGGCCAGCCGATTCATCATATACAAAGCGGGCCGCAGTAGACAGCCGCATATATCGCAAAGCTTTCTCGATTGTGAACCGCGCGTGCCGTTCCGGCCAACGGGACGGCCCGCGACTTCACCATCGAGGCAAAGCAAAAAAAGAGGTACCAGTACACACGTTGAAAGAGAGCCCTGTTTGGGCCCGCCTGTCAAAACAGAAAGGAGATAGCCATGAAGGTGGTATCGTATTTCATTGCATCAGCAGCGCTTTTGATGTTCGTCAGTATTGCAGGGGCGGAGGAGTTCCCGATCATGGACATGATCGCCAACAATGTCATCCAGAAGTATCAACAGATGTCCTGTGAGGAATTGTGGAAGCACAAGGGCGAGGCAAAGACACCCCGGGAACAGGAGTTCATCCAAATACTGCGCGGCAACCCGCAGATGCGCACGGAGTTCATCAATAAGGTGTCCCCAGCGATCGTCAACAAAATGTTCGAATGCGGCATGATTCCGTAGACATAAGGCGGCAGGTATAATTTTATGAGTGTCCGTCATGATGGCCTATCCGGCATTTGCCATGTTTTTCGGCAGACTTGCAGACATGCAGGAATGACAACGATGGAGCATTCCAAAAGTCGGGAAGTGTATATGACGAGGATGAGGAGAAGGTTATGGTGAGAAATCGTTATGTTTGGTGGTCGTCACTGGTCACGCTTGCATTGGTGGTCATTCTATCAGCAGAAGTGAACGCCGGGAAGACGCGGCAAGGGTCTATATCTGCGAAACCCACAAAGGCACAGGCATTGCCCATAGTCCAGATGACGCTTGAGCCGAAGGCCATTGATATCCTGAAGGCCGCAAGTAGCCGCCTGGCTTCTGCCCGGACCATGAGTTTTAGGGCGGTCGTATCTTACGAGAGCCCGAGTCGCCTCGGCACCCCCCTCATCTACACGACGAGGTATGAGGCAACCGTGCAGCGGCCCGACAAGCTTCGTGTGATCTCGCCCGGCGACGGTCCTGCCTCCGAGTTTTTCTATGATGGCAAGACCATGACGGCTTATGCACCTGCTGAGAACCTGGTTGCGGTTGCCAAGGCACCGCCCACGCTCGACGCGATGCTGGATGCAGCCTTTGAGTCTGCTGCAACTTATTTTCCGTTCAGTGACCTGATTGTGTCTGACCCTTTCAAGGATATTGCGGATGGGATGATCATCGCATTCTACATCGGCCAGTCCCGTGAGGTCGGCGGAACAACGACCGACATGATAGCCTACGCCAATAACGATGTATTCATTCAGGCATGGATCGGAGTCGAAGATAAGCTTTTCAGAAGGGCGCGTGCGGTGTACAGTGCCGACCCAGCGAGACTGCGTCATCAAATGGACCTCTCTGACTGGAAGCTTGATCCTGTTGTCCCGGCGGAGGCCTTCTCTTGGGAGAGCGTCGCAAATGCCAAACCCATCTCTTTTTCAGCTCCGAATTCGGCCCATCTACCCTACGCGGAGCCACCGGCAAAGACCACATCATCTAAACCCAAGGGGAAACCCAAGTGAGGAGGAGCAGCATGAAGACGATCTCTATTTTTCTTATAAATCTGTTGATTATCGCCCTTCTGTGCGGGCCAGCTTCTGCCTGGTCACGTGCGGGTCGAGGAGGGGGTAGCTGGTCTCACACCGAGGGGTCGACAAGCCACAGTAGCAGGTGGGGCACCAGCACCTCGCACATCGCCGGGGAAGGAACCTCACATACGAATATATACGGCGGGAGCACATCGCATGGATACGGGGAGGGCACGATACATACAAACATGTACGGCGGCAGTGCAACACACTACGCGGGCGGAGGCTGGTCAAAGACAGGCGCCTATGGGGGGACAGCCTATGGTGATGCTCACTATGGAGGTGCATATTACCCCCCGCGTGCCGCATATTATCCATATCATCCACCCACGACGGTTAATGTTTACGGAAGCGGTTGCTACAATTGTGGAGGCTGGTCCACCGCGGGCGCAGCCGCCGCAGGAGCCGCAGTCGGTATGGTTGCCGGTGCGACAATAACCTCTGCAAATACAGCCGCTTCAGCAGCCAACGCATACAATGCTGGGGTAGCCGCAGGAAGCGCCAGTACCACGGCAGCATACGCTGCGGGGGCCGCTTCAGGCGCCCCGACAACCAGCACTACGACCACTGCCACTACGGTCGACACGACATATGTGATGGGCGCAATTTATGCGAAGGTTCCAGCAGGCTCAATGGTGATCAACAAAAACGGTACCACATACTACCTGAGCGGAAATACCTGGTTTCAGCCATCCTATGGAGCCAACGGCGTTTATTACCGTGTGGTTACAGCACCATAAGGCTGGTTGAACAGCAGATGAAAAAGGTTTGATGGCAAATAGCCTGACAATCGGAGAAGAAGCTGGGCCATTTAAAATGTAAACGAATGGCTTCTGAAAAAGAGAATGTGAATATGGACAATAAAGGCGCGGGTCAGGGCATCCACGTCGTAGCCAAGCCCATTGGACCCCTGTGCAATCTCAACTGTGAGTATTGCTTCTACCTGGAAAAGAAGGCTCTGTTTGGCCCTGACGAAAAGTACCGAATGTCAGAAGACGTTCTTGCGGCATTTATAGTTGACTATATCACCTCCCAGCCTGGCCCGGTCGTCGAGTTCGTCTGGCAGGGAGGAGAACCGACCCTTTTGGGGATAGATTTCTATAGGAAAGTGATTGAATTGCAGAAGCCCTTTGCACGGGCAAAGACCATAACCAACTCGCTTCAGACAAACGGGACACTTCTCACCGACGAGTGGTGTGCCTTCCTGAAGAAACATCATTTCATGGTTGGCATCAGCATCGACGGTCCAAGGGAAATTCATGACCGTTACCGACGCGACCCTAAGGGTAACGGGACATTCGATCGTGTTATTCAGGGGCTAAGGCTTCTGCAGAAACACAAAGTTGAATATAATGTGCTTGCCTCTGTTGCTCGTGAAACTGCAAAACACCCCCTTGAGGTGTACCGCTTTTTCAAAAATGAAGGGGTTGAATTTATCCAGTTTACCCCGATAGTAGAGCGCTTAACCGATTCATCAAACAGACAGTCAGGTTTGCGTCTCGCCGGCCCGTCGTCCTTACTTAAGAGGGAAGAGCAGACTGATGTCACCCAATGGTCGGTTATCCCGGGGGAATACGGAGACTTTCTTATCGCCATATACGAAGAATGGGTGAGAAATGATGTGGGTAAAGTGTTTGTCATGAACTTTGAATGGGCACTCAACGCATGGATCGGCAACCCTTCACCTATCTGCATTCACGCAAAGCAATGCGGCCGGTCGGTTGTCATCGAGCACGATGGTGATGTGTATGCGTGTGACCACTGCGTATATCCCGAATATAAGCTGGGCAATATACAAACTGACAGGCTTTCATACATGGTTGATCAATCATTGCGCTCCGGCTTTGGTGTCTCAAAAGAGACAGAACTGCCAAAATGGTGCACAGAATGTAAAGTGCTGGCAGCCTGTCAGGGGGGATGCCCCAAGCATCGTTTTGCAATGACGTATCACAAGCAACCTGGGCTTCAGTATCTCTGCTCTGGATATAAGAAATTTTTTCACCATATCGGGA
>Ga0172375_10003302_pt1 | contig 24603 bp, 27 predicted proteins | sample LakKiv1m_FD_114537 | JGI IMG/M metagenome (GOLD analysis project Ga0172375, IMG submission 114537) | Freshwater microbial communities from Kabuno Bay, South-Kivu, Congo - kab_092012_11.1m | ecosystem: Environmental > Aquatic > Freshwater > Lake | place: Democratic Republic of the Congo...
CGCTTAGTCTACCGTTAGTGCATGAACCGATAAAAACAACATCCACTTTAGTTCCAGCAATTTCTTTTCCTTCTTCAAGCCCCATATAATTTAATGCATCAATTACTTCTTCCTTTTCTTTTCCGTTAAAAGAATTGAGCGCAGGAATTTTTTCTGAAATCATAATCCCCTGTTCCGGATTAACTCCCCACGTAACAACAGGCTCAAGAACCGACGCGTCAATTTTTACAACATCATCATACTCTGCGTCAGTGCCCGAAGCAATACTCTTCCAATATTTAATAGCCTTTTGAAAATCGTTTTTTGGAGATTTTTCTCTTCCCTTCAAATAATCAAACGTAGTCTGGTCAGGATTAACGTAACCCGAACGCGCACCGCCTTCAACTGCGAGGTTACAAAGAGTCATTCTTTCTTCCATTGAAAAATTGTCAACAACTTTTCCTCCAAACTCGTAAGCAAAACCAACTCCGCCCTTTACTCCAAGTTTTCTTATAATATGCAAAGCGATGTCTTTCGCAGTAACTCCTCTTTGCAAAGTTCCTTCAACATTAATTCTTCTAACCTTGAGTTTGTCCATCGCCATTGTCTGAGTGGCAAGAACATGACTGACTTGAGTAGTTCCTATTCCAAAAGCAAGCGCTCCAAAAGCACCATAAGTGCACGTGTGCGAATCTCCGCAGACAACTAACTGTCCGGGCCAAATAATTCCCTGTTCAGGGAAAGTAACATGACAAACACCCTGATTGTTTCCAACTCCACAGTATTCTATTCCAAACTCTTTTGCATTCTTTTCAAGCTCAGCAGTCATTACCTCTGCCTGAGAATCCTTAAACGGGCGGGTTATGCAATCAGTAGGGATAACATGATCAACAACCGAAGTAGCCAATTTTGGGTGAACTACTCCAAGCTTTCTGTCCCTAAGCATTTCAAACGCCTGAGGAGAAGTAACTTCGTGAATCAAGTGCCTTCCGACAAAAATCTGGGTTTGTCCAGTAGGCAGTACTCCGACTATGTGATTGTTCCACACTCTATCATAAAGCGTATTATTAGACATTCCAATCGTAATAACAAAAACCAAGTAATCCTTTTTAAGTAATAGCATAAAAAAACAAAATTAAGGCTTTTGGTGAAAGTACCACAAATATTTATATTCTCTTCAACTAAGAAATAAATGGTGTACTGGTGACCAAATTGAAGAAACAAATACTTGGCGAAATCGGATTGAGTGAGAATTATTCTAATGCTGGAGAAGATTCTTTTACACTAGTTAAAAACAAGGCTCTTGAGAAACTCCCGATTGTTATTGGGAAACTAAGCGACCAAGATAAATGTGCTCCGCTAAACCCTTCTTCTTTAAAATTACTCGAAATAATTTCAGGCGTTGAAAACGAAAAATCAATTGATTTATTCCAAGATTCAGTATCCCAAATAATTGATGCACACATAAATTTGGTTTCTGCAGACGAGAATACTAAAAGAAAACACTTTGCTGAATTACACTCAAATTTAGTTGAAAAAAATATTGGATATAGAGAAAAGAAAAAGTGAAATAAGTCACGCTTTTTCTTTCACAAACTTAATCGCTTCTTCAACCAAATCATCAAGTTTCATTTCTTTGTAATTTGTGTTTCTGATGTTGTTTAAAGCAGCTTCTCTTAACACATGTGCTGCTTTTTCTTCGCCCATGAGTTCAAGCATCATTGAGTAAGAAAGCATCGCAGCTTCGGGTTTAACTGTTTGGACTTTTTCTTTTACAAAAGTTCCTTTAACATACTCTCCGTGCGAATCAACTTCATACCATTTATCAGGGGCTGTTCCGTGAATCGGTTCAAACATGCTTGGAAAAGTTTTCAAGGGGTTAATGTTCCCACTCACAGCGCTACCAATTCCTCCTTGAATAACTGCACCCGCATCAGTAGCAATATCCCCAAACATATTCTCTGTAAGCACAACATCGAACTGCTCAGGCTTAATCATCATTTGCATCAAAAAATTATCAATGTGCATATACTTTGCTTCAATGTCATCCCGTTTCTTGTATTCATCAAATACTCTCTGCCAAGGAGAACCAGAGTACATCAAAACATTTGTTTTGAAAACAAAATGAATAATTGGTTTAGAGTTTTTCTTTCTTAATTTTCCTCTCTGGACCGCATACTCAGCCAAACGTTTAATTCCCTTGTAAGTACACTTCATTATCTGATACCCTGCTTCATCCTCACTTCCTTTCTTTTCAATCCAACCCGCATCAACATAAAGTCCTTCGGAATTTTCTCTGCAAATCTCAAAATTAATATCCTTACTCGTTTTTCCTACAAGAATAGAAGAAATCCCTTCAGGCAAAACAACGGGACGCAAATTAACGTACTGGTCAAAAGCCTGTCTTAGTTTTAATAAAATTCCAACTTCTAATATTCCGGGTTTTATTTTAGTCGGGTCACCAATCGCTCCGAGAAATATTTGATCAAATTTTTTTAACTCACTTAATTCTTTTTCTCCAAGTTCCTTAATATTATTAGCCAAAAAATAATCCGCGTTATAATCAAATCTTGTGTGCTTAATTTGTCTAGACAGAAGGTGAGGCATTTCTTCAACTACTTTAAGAGTAGCGTCTGTGACCGTAATTCCATTCAAATCCCCCGGAATAACTGCGATGTTGTGAAAACCTGTCATTAAAACCAACTCCTTTTTTCAATACTCAATAAATAAAACAAATTAATAATCCTTTAAAACCCGAATGTTTTTTAGGATTTAGTTGCTTTGCTCAATTTATTGGCTTATAAAAAATCATCTTTGAAAGTGAACTTAATTTAATCTTTAATTCTAAAAAGATTAGCGATAAATTTGTCATAAAGTGAGTCCAAGACTTATTGTTCCCACAGCCATTATTGCAATGAATAACGCTTTTTGGAGAATTGATTTTTTTGAAATAGTTTCTTTACCGAGCCAGGGAGCAAAAATTGTGATTATAGCTCCTACAAATAGGATGTAAAAAGGTTGAAGACCATTAACAAGACTAACAAGACCGATTGGTGCAAGAAGAGTTATATACGCAAATAAAAAACTTGCAAGAATATTTATTATTTCGTTGAAAATATTGAGGCTCAATATTTTTTTTGAGTTCTTTTTGAAAACCGACAAGAACTGTGCGCGGTAATCTTTTTTTAAAAAAAGGATTATGCCTAAAATTAGAAAACCTATTTGCTGCCAAAACAGTGCTGTAAAAAAATCAGTGTTTATTGCAGCAAATTTTAATAGTACATAGCTTAAAGCAATCATGAAAGATGCAAGGAACATAAATAAAACAATTTTTTTCTTAAAAGAAACTCCGCTTTTGCTTAAGTTGGATGAGAGACCAAAGGCCCCTGCAACAATAAGTCCTCCCGCAGCTAACTGGGCAAAGGAAATTGCGTCTCCTAAAAACAAGAAGCCTAAGATTATTACAAAAACAGGAATTGATTGAAATAGGGGTGCGACTCTTGAAGCTTCATCAAGTTTTAATGCCCAAAAATAAGGGAACAAATAAAGAATATAAATAAACCCTGTAAAAATCAAGATTAGCGCATAAAAAACTGGGACAAAAATAACACTCGGCTGAATAAAATAAATCACAGGGAGTATAAGTATGCTGATAAATCCTGAGAACAGAATAAGTGCTCCGCTTTTTCCCTCAAAATAATCTTCCAAAAGGTACTTGTCAATTCGGTTGCTCAAAGCAAAAAGAAAAGGTGGAATAAGAGCAAGCAAAAACCAGTCCATACAAAGAAGCAGGTTGGACGGTTATTTAATTGTTATTAATAACTGAATCCAAACCAAGTACAGTTTTTTTTCTCTTCAACTTTTTTATTAATAAATGAAAAAGAAAAATTCATTTTAAAAACAAAACCCTTTTTGAGGGCTTTGTTCATAAACTATTAAATTTAGGCTTGTGTACATAAAATCAATTAGTAGACAAAAGGTATAAATAGTCAATTTAATATAATTTTATTATGAAAAATACCGCATTTATAATAATCGGGCTTTTTATTTTGTTTATATTAATTTTTGGTTGCGTTGGTGATGATTATATTCGAACACCAAAAGTAATAGACAAAGAAGATTTGGGCATTTTTCGTGATAATGTTGTTGGATATGAATTAGCGTATCCAAAAGATTTAGTTATAGTAACTTATCCACAAGAAAATGCTTTAGTTTCAACACTTTATTCAATTGATAAATTAGTAGAAAACCCAATTAATTATAGTCAACCTTATTCAATAAAAGTTTTTATTGCAAAGTCCAATTCAAACGAGATAGATAAAAAAATTGAAAACTTAATTAATTTTACAAAACAAGGTTTGAGAGTAGAAAATGAAGAAAAAAATAAGAAAATTGGAAATTTAATAGGCGATTTTTTTAATGCCGAACTAATAATTGATGCAACCTTAGAAAATGGAAACAAATTTGAATATACAATTTACATATTTAAATACGCTGAAAAAAATCTTTATGGGCAAATACAATTAGTAAAAAACAGTGAAGATTATAAAAATAATCCTGAATATTTTGAAAATTTAGAAAATAAATTTGTACAAATAATACAAAGTATAAAATAATATGTTTAATTATTGATTAAAAATGTGTTAAGATTATGAAAATATTGATTTTTTTGATGTTAATTGTAATTTCTTTAATATTAATTAGCGGATGTATTTCGCCACCCGTTTGTGGCAATGGAATTTGTGAAATTGGAGAAACTCTTGAAAACTGTCCGATTGATGGTGGGGGCGATTGTCCAGCAACTCAATTATGCGGCGACGGGGTTTGTAATTTAGAAAATGGGGAAAATGAATCAAATTGTTTTGAAGATTGCAGGCCAAAAGATTTTTGCGGAGATGGAATTTGTAATGGAAAAGAAAATAGTGAAAATTGCCTAGGAGATTGCCCGGTTATTATTGAGTCTCATTCTATTTGTATGAACAATTCTTGTGTTCAAGTTTCAGGACCAGGAAAAAATGAGTGCAGTTCTAATCAAGATTGTTCAACTGGCCCAATTTGTGGAGATGGGATTTGTAATGGAAAAGAAACATCAACAAGCTGTTCATCGGATTGTGTAATAGACTTAACCAAATGTAAAGAATTAGTTCAGGGAGTAAATAACACTTCAGAACTTCGTTTGAATCTTGTTTTTATAGGGCGTGATTATGACCCTTTGTATTTAACTTCAACTCTTGATTCTATTGTTGATTGGAATGGAACAAGAGAAGGTTTATTTTCAATAGAACCTTTTAAATCAAATAAAAATAAGTTTAATTTATGGGTAGTTACAGATAACAATATTTCTGAAGAAGAAAATTTATACTTATTGCCAGAAAAGTATTGTTCTGTTAGTAATTGGTTTGGATACGTTTTTATTAATGAATCTGGGCGATCAAGTGCGGGCTTTGGCCCAAATAGTATTACAACCTTGTATGACCAATTAAATCCGGGAAATTCAGCAACTCTTATTCATGAAACAGGACATTTAATTGGACATTTGCACGATGAGTATATTAGTGGAAGACAAGAAGAGCCGATGCGTTATTACCATAATACAGTAGCTCTGGGAACAAATCTATTTTATGACCCCTCTCTTGATGGAGACAATTTAATTACACTCTCAGAATGCCGACAAAATGCTTCGTGGAAAGATTGGATTGGAAAAGGGTGTGGTGAAGAAAATGTAGTTGATTGTATAGATAAGTATGTTTTTCATGTCGCTTATGCTTTATGGGATAAACATCCTTTGGATCCTTTAAGTACTCAATTAACTTGGGTTCCACTTGAAGACCAATTTTGTAACTATGGAAATGAATTAAATTGTTTTATACAATTAAATGGAACACTAATAAATCCATTTAATCCAGGAGACGAATTTATTAGTGTTGTACTTGATACTAATGGTTTGTACAGGCAAGAAATGTTTTCCAGAGATATTTTATGTAAAACTGGGCATGGGGGAGAATATGGAACTCCAGGATCTGGGGAATGCTTAGACGAGATTGATTGCTTTGCAGGAGGGCAATATGTTCACTACAATGTATATCGACCAACATTCCAAAGCAGAATGAGGAACGGTCCAAATTTTGGATTATTTAATGAATATTTAATACAACAAAAGTTGAACTATTATTTAGAAATAGAATAAAAATAATGAGTTAATAAGATTATTTAATTACCGGTCTTTTTTCTTTTTTGGTTGCCAGAATATTCTATTACTGCTTTTGTATGCTGTGAGTGTTCCTTGTTGTTTCATTTGGTTTAAGTATTTCTTTGCTGTTGGCCATGTCATGTGTGTTTTTGTTGCTATTCTTTTGGTTGATAGTGGTCTTCTTTGTGCATTTAGTAGACTGCGTATTGCTTTTTTGTAGTCTTCGTTACTCATTTTCTCACATACTCAATTGTTAGTGTTGAATCTTCTGTTGGCATTGGTTTTTTAGCTATTTTTAAATGGAATTTTAGTTTGTCACCCTTTTTCATTTTTTTTATGTCTGCTATTTCTTTTGGTATTCTTACTAGAAATTGTTTTCCGTCAAATGACATGGTTGCTGTTTCTTCGTGTGTATCTATTTCTTCTTCTGCAACTTTATTAAGTATTTCTCTTTGGTTCATACGATTAACTCCTTTATTAGTTATTTTATAGTACGAAGTGATATTTATAGTTAACTGCAAAGCGTACGAATAAAGCAAAGCTTTATAAAGAGAACCGCACTAAAATATACTATGTCGTACGAATAATTATAAGTGATTAATGTGGAAAAAGAATACAAATGTTTCAGATGCAATTCAGAAAAAGTAGTTAAAAGGGGCAAAGTGTTTAACACAAAGAAAACTCTTTGGCGACAACAATATGCTTGCAAAAATTGTAGGCATAAATTCTTATCAAAAAAGCAACACTTAGCAGACACTTACGAACCGCCAAAGTTTGTTTATCAAGAACAACCGTTGCCAGTAATTGATTGGTCTGCTTATACTTCCGCACAATTAAATGAGAAACAATTATTTTTACAATTATTAAATAATGTGTTGGAACAGTTTGAGTTTGAGCCATTGCAAAGAACTGGAAGACCAACAACTAACATTAGAGATATGCTTTATTGTATGGTTATGAAGAATTATATTAAAAATTCTTCAAGAAGAACCATTTCTGATTTAAAATTTTTAAAGGAATTGAATTGTATTGAAACAATTCCTTGTTACACAACATTAATGAAATATTTTAATGATTCTCGCTTAACCGATATTTTGAAAAAGCTTGTTGAAACAAGTGGCTTGCCGTTAAGAGAAGTTGAAGAACATTTTAGTGTTGATGCTTCTGGTTTTTCTACAAGTGTTTTTGGTCGTTGGTTTGATTACAAATGGGGCGAAGAAAAAGAAAAAAAGATTTACAGAAAATGCCACTTAACAGTTGGAACAAAAACTAACATAGTAACAAGCGTTCTAATAACAGACCAGCAAGGCGTTGGAAGTTCTGACACAATTAATTACTTGCCTCTCATTCAAAAGACTGCGATTAATTTTAAGATGAAAGAAGTTAGTGCAGATATGGCTTATTTATCAAGACAGAATTTGGAAGAAACTGTTAAGCTTGGTGCAATACCTTATATTCCGTTTAAATCAAATGTAACTGGTGGAAATAATGGTTTAGTGTGGCGAAAAATGTGGCTCTATTTCAAAGAACATCCACAAGAATATTATGAACGATACCACAAACGTTCAAATGTAGAAACGACCTTCTCAATGGTTAAAAGAAAGTTCGGTTCAAACCTAATGACAAAAAACTACGCAGCAAACGTAAACGAAATATTATGCAAAATAATCTGCCACAATTTATGCTGTTTGATTTCTGCTTATTATGAATTAAATTTAGAACAGGCTTTATGTACAAAAGCCTATGAAAACCAAAAAATTCTAATAAAAGCCTAAGTTAATAAACAAAGCCCTTTTTGAGGAAAGAATTATATTCCTCCCAGCTAGTAATATTTTATGCGATTATCACACAGAGCAAAAGTTGCTCAGAAGAAATTAAGGCGCGCCGTTTTATCTCAATTTGGTGCTTCCAGACCGATTATGCGAAAAGGTGCTTATAATATTGATTCTCAAATAGCGGCCCAATCAAACCCAAGAATTCAAGAAAAATTTTATTCTGCAAGAACAAAACCATATCCACTAAACCAAGCAGGGCACGAACTCGCAAAAATGCCTTTAGAAACAATTCACAATTTTATTCCAATGCACGAACTAACAGGAATTCTTGGAGCTGTTCCTGAAATTAGAACTTTGTTAGCTTCAAATCCTGCAATGCGAGGAAGACTAGAAAAACTTGCAAGGCAAGGGATAAGGGAAAGAGGAATAAAAGCCGCAAAGTTTTGGGAAACTGCGGACAAAGGCTATATTGATAGAATTGCTGCCGCTGGAAAAGGAAACCCAAACAGAATGAATCAAATTGCGGGAGAAAGAATATCTCGCATGTTTGGTGGAGAAATAAAACCGAGAACAATAATGGATATAGGCACATTTGCCGGAGGAACCGTGAGCGAAGTTGTTAGTGCAATGAGTCCAGCACAAAGAAAACAATTAACAGTTGTTTTAGTTGATGTTGCTGGAGACGTTGTAAAAAAACACGCTGTTCCAAGAATTGCTGAACTTGGAGTACCAAGACAAAACATTAAAGTAATTCCAGCTGGTTTTTACAATGCAGCAGTTTCGCTTGGAGAAATGCGAAAACCAATGCACCAAAGAGGCGAACGAACCTTCTCAAAAGAATTTATTGGGTTAATTGGAAAAGTTGATGCAATAACGGCAGGCGCCGCAACAATAAACTTTGCCGTTGACTTAAACCCTTACTTGAAAACAATTAAACGCTTACTTAAAAAAGGAGGAATGTTTGTTAACTGGGACTGGGGAAGTGCAGAAGTAAGAAAACCCTCAGTTAATGTACCTGCCCTAAAAAAAGCTCTTGTAGGAAGAACAGCTGAAGGAAAAGCAATTACACACTACGATGCGTACGTTTCATTCTTGAATTTTTGGATGCACTCATACGGTTATCCACCCAACGTTGTTGAAAGAATGGTTACTGACATTAATGCTTCAAAAAAATTCAATTTTTTAGAATGGCTTGAAAAAAATCAAATGTGGGCAGAACATGAAAGACAAAATAGGGTATGGACAGACAAAGCCACGGGTGAAAAAAAAGTTGGACGCCCCGGTTTAAGTGTTCCATTTGGTTTTAGAAATAGAGCATACAGAACAGGAGAAGCAATGCAAAGAGAAGCGACAAGACTTGGTTTAAGTGCGTCAAAACCAGAGTACCCTATAGCAAAACCAAAAGAAATGGATACTGGCAATTTAAACTGGTTAATGACGATACGAAAGTAAATCTCACCCTTTTAATTTTATCGGAACAGAGTTATTTCATGGCTAATGCAAAAGGAAAAGGTTATGCTAAAATAATTCTCTTTGGAGAACACTTTGTTGTATATGGTTTGCCTGGAATAGCGGCGGGACTTGACAAATGCGTAGAAATAGATGCAGAGAAAACAAAAGGTTCCGAAGATGTGATTTTTGATGATAAAGTGTATAAACAAAAAATTTCAATGAAAGAAGAACCAGAGCACATAAAATGCAAATTATTCAACACAATGTTTTCTGACGAAGAGTTCTTAGAAAAAAAAGGAATAAAATTCAGCATAAACGCAAACTTTGCTCCGGGCGGAGGAATGGGTTATTCTGCCGCGCTCTGCGTGGCAATGGCAAGAGCAATGAATTCACTTTTCTCCCAAAACTGGAAAGACGAAAAAATAAATGAACTTGCCTATAAAGGAGAATGCATAAATCACGGCAATCCAAGCGGAATAGATAATACCTGCGCAACATACGGGACAACTATATTATTTGAAAAAGACTTAACTGGCGGGAAAAATAAAATCCGCCCGATAAAATGCGACTCTGCAATGTACGTTGTTCTTGCAGACACTGGGATAAAACACGATACAAAACAAAGTGTTAGTGATGTTAAAAAAAGAAAAGAAGAAAACCCTTCAGAATATGAAAAAATATTTGCAGATTATAAAAAAATAATTACTAATGCAAAAACCGCTTTAAAATTTGGGGAAATAGAAGAAATAGGAAAACTGATGAACCAAAATCAGGACCTTTTAAGAAAAATAGGAGTTTCATGCCCGCAGGCAGAAGAAATAATAAAACTTTCAAACTACGAGAACGCAGTAGGGGCAAAAGTCACTGGTGCGGGAAACGGAGGAAACGTTCTTGTCTTGTGCAGAGACGAAAAAAGTCAGGACAAGTTAATTGAAAAACTAAAGACAAAAAATTATTCAGCAATCAAAGCAAAAATAAGTTAATTAAAATAAATTAATTTTGTGAAGATTATGAAAATAATTGTCGCAGTCACTGGGGCTTCAGGAATAAACTATGCTACAGCACTCTTACGTGAACTAAAAAAACAAAAAATTGAAGTTCACCTAATTATAAGCGAATGGGCGCAAGAAGTAATCAAAGCAGAAACCGGAAAAAAAGTTTCACAGTTAAAAAAACTTGCGACAAAAACTTATTCAAATTCAGCATTGGATGCATCAATATCCTCAAGCTCTTTTTTGGTTGACGGAATGATAATAATTCCTACGTCAATTAAAACAGTATCTGAAATACTCCATGCTCACACAAGCACATTAATTTCAAGATGTGCTGACAATATGCTAAAAACAAAAAAACCGCTTGTAATCGGATTACGCGAAACTCCGTTAAGCGGACCAACACTTGAAAACCTCTGGAAACTATCTGTGTACGGTGCGATAATATTCCCCCTCTCTCCCGCATTTTACCACAAACCAAAGAAAATAGCCGATTTGGAAGCTTTTATTGTAGGCAAAGCGTTAGACTTAATAGGAGTTAGGAATAATCAATTTAGTAGGTGGAAAGAAGAATAATTTTTAATAGGTGATTATAAATGAGTTTTCGCGACTTTGTAAAAAAAACAGATTATAAAATAACTAAACCCGTTTCAAAAAACTTGGAAGCAAGTGGAATAATTTACTCTGCAGGCGACAAGAGTATTACATTTGAAAAAATAAAAGAAAGTAAATACAAAGTTGCTGCGAATGTATTCGCATCAAAAGATAAGGTTGCAAAATACCTTGGTTGTAAAGTAACAGACCTTGTGCCAATAATGACAAAAGCACTCAACAACCCGACAGAACCAAAACTTGTAGAAAAAACAGACCACGCTGAAATTGAAATCGATTTAGAAAAACTACCAATACTAACTCACACTGAAAAAGACGGCGGAGCATACGTTTCAAGCGGGATAATAATTGTGAATGATCCTGCTGTGGGACAAAATGTTTGCTACCATCGAGGAATGGTAATCGGAAAAAACAAATTTGCTCTAAGAATTTTAGAAAGAAACACAATGGAATTATTGAAAAAAAACAACGGGACACTAAAAGCAGCATATTGTGTTGGAATCGGCGGAGAAACTGCGCTTGCTGCTGCAATGGCTCCACCAATTGGAGTTAATGAATTAAAAATAGCAAACTCAATAAAACCAATTGAAGTAATGAAAGCAAAAACATTTGATGCAACACTCCCTACAGATTCAGAATTTGTTTTTGAAGGAACACTAACATTAAACGAAAGACACAAAGAAGGGCCTTTTGTTGACTTAACAGGAACAAGCGACATAATTCGAGAAGAACCGGTATTCACTGTAGAAAAAATTTATGCAAGACCAAACGCAATATGGCACGCTCTACTTCCGGGAGGATTTGAACACAAAATACTAATGGGGATGCCAAGAGAACCGACAGTATTTGACGAAGTAAAAAAAGCAGGCGTTGATGTAATTGATGTTTCAGTGAATCCGGGCGGAAGCTCATGGTTCCATGTAATAGTAAAAATCAATAAAAAAACAGAAGAAGACGGAAAAAAAGCTATTGACGCCGCAATGAAAGGACATACAAGCGGAAAACACTTTTTTGTTGTGGATAAAGACATTGATATCTATAATCCGCTCGAAGTAGAGTGGGCAATGGCTACACGCTTCCAAGCAGACAAAAACTTTTACGTGTTTACAAAACAAAAAGGTTCTTCGCTTGATGCAAGCGCGGACCAAATAACAAGAGAAACTGCAAAAGCAGGGTTTGATTTGACAATGCGACTTGAGAAAGTTGGAAAAATGACACGAACAGAATTCCCAAAATATGATGTAAAGAAATATTTGTGAGAGTGAAAAAATGGCGCGACTATTGAAGAGCGAAAAAAGAGTTGCTAGCAATGCAAAAAAAGGAGTGGTTGCTGTTGACTTTGACGGAGTGCTCGGCGATAGTGTTTATGAGTGCTATGTTCAATCACTCAAAGCATGCAAAGACATTGGTTTGCCTTTAACACACAGTTCTGTGCTTGAAAAACAATTTAGGGAAGCAAGACCTCTAATAACAAAAGGCGAACACTTTTTTTCAGTAATGAAAATGATTCACGAAAACCCAAAAATAAATTTCAACAATGTTACTCAAAACCAAATGAATGAAGCATTCAAGCGAGATGCTGAAGCATCAAAAGGATTTTTAGAAAGATTCTACGCACATAGAAAAGAAATGCAGGCGACAAACCCAAAAGGATGGGTTGCGTTAAATAGAAGCTTTCCGCGAGTCGCAAAAATGATGAAAGGGCTTTCTAGAAGAAATGAAGTTTATATTGCAACAACAAAAGATAAAAAATCTGTTATGGAATTACTCGCAAGGTATGGGATACATGTTCCCGAAGCAAGAATAATTTCAGTTGAATTCTCAAAAGACAAACGAGTACAACTTGCAGAGATTTCAAAAAGAAGTGGAAAACCAATGAAGAGTATTGTGCTTGTAGAAGATGCATTAGAACAAGTGAAAGCCGCACGAAGCGTAGGTGCAAAAGCAGTGCTTGCTCCTTGGGGATACTCTACCCTAAAACAAAGAGCAGAAGCAAGAAAATTACAAAAAGTTCCACTAATTCGCGCAACAAAAAGAGATGTTAGAAGGATAAGCAGAATTAGCAGAAGAGGATTGAGGTGAAGGCAATGCAACTGACACAAAACGAAAGAGAAATGCTTGAAGGCAAGCACGGAAATGCTGTAAAAAAATCGATGAATATACTTGTAGCTCTTGGAGAAATATATGGTTCAGAAAAACTAATTGACGTTACAAGCGTGCAGATTGCAGGAGTAAGTTACGACAATTTAGGGGACGCCGGGTTGGAATTCTTATCAGAAATGGCTAAAGACGGAAAAACAAAAGTCCTAACTACCCTTAACCCTGCAGGAATGGATTTAGAAAACTACAAAACACTCGGAATAAGCGAAGACTTTGCAGTAAAACAAAAACTAGTAATAGAAGCGTTCGCAAAAATGGGGGTTTTGCCTACCTGCACATGTACTCCATATTTAATAGGTAATAATCCTCATTTTGGACAACACATTGCTTGGAGCGAATCAAGCGCAGTAGCTTACGCTAACTCTGTTCTTGGAGCAAGAACAAACAGAGAGGGCGGACCAAGCGCACTCGCAAGCGCACTCACAGGAAAAACTCCCGGATATGGAATGCACTTAGACAAAAACAGAGAAGCACAAATAAAAGTAAAAGTAGAAACAGAAATAAAAGGAACTGATAAGTTCGGCGCGTTAGGAAAAGTAATCGGAGAAAAAGTAAAAGCGAAACCCGCTTATATTATTGGAATAAAAGAAGCAACTATTGAGGAACTAAAATCCTTTTCCGCAAGCATAGCAACCTACGGCGGAGCAGCAATATTTCACATGGAAGGAATTACTCCAAATAAAACACCAGTTCCAAAAAAAGAAATTACAATCACGCAAGCGGATTTAGACAAAGCGACAAAAGAAATGAATATGGACGACTGCGAAGTTGATTTTGTTTCAATCGGTTGCCCGCACGCAAGCATAAATGAACTTGCAAAAGTTGCTGAACTTTTAAAAGGAAAAAAAGTTAAAAAAGAATTTTGGATAACAACAGCAAGACCAACAAAAAGAATTGCGGATGCTGCTGGATATTCAAAAATAATTGAAAGTGCAGGAGCAAAATTTGCTGCAGACACTTGCTGTGTAGTTGCGCCAATAAAAGGAAGATTTAAGTGCCTCGCAACAGACTCGGCAAAAGGATGCTTTTATGCATATTCAAAAAACCAATCAAAAACAAAAATAATGCCAATAGAAAAATTAGTTGAAGAAGCATGCAAAACTCCTGTGGAAAATAAAGAAGCAAAGGAAGTGAAACAATGACTGAACTAAAGGGGCGAAAAATTTCTCCAGGAATTGCAGAAGGAGAAGCGCTTGTTACAACACAAGGAATAAGTTTCTTTGGGGGAGTAGATCCTGCAAACGGAACAGTTACTGAAAAAGGCCACGAACTTGAAGGAAAAAGTATTTCTGGAAAAATATTAGTCTTTCCGCAAGGAAAAGGTTCAACAGTAGGAAGCTATGCTCTTTACCGAATGAAAAAACAAGGAACTGCTCCTTTGGCACTAATTAATGCGGAATGCGAAACAATCGTTGCGGTAGGAGCAATTATTTCAGAAATGCCCTGCGTAGACAAAATAGATATAACAAAAATCAAAAACGGGCAAAAAGTAAAAGTAGACGCAGAGAAAGGAATTGTCAAGTTGGACTAATTTAGAAAAAAACTTGTTAGGTGAAAAAGTGGAAGATTTGATTGTAATAAAATTCGGCGGTTCGTCAATAACAAAAAAAGCTGATAACAAATTCGAAATGAATTATGAAATACTTGAAGAGAGTGCAAAAGAACTTGCTTTTGCGCTAAAAAAGAATCCTTCTCTTAAAATTGCTCTGGTTTGCGGAGTGGGACCGTTTGGACACACTAATGTAAAAAACTTCGGATTAAACGGAAGAATAGAAACAAGCGAACAGGAAAAAGGCGTAGAAAAAACAATTAAAGATTGTAATTTTGTTGCCGAAGAAACGATTGCGGCGCTTGAAAAACACGGGCTCAAAACAAAACTAGTTGCGGGCTACGAAGTATGCAAACAAGACGAGAGAAAAGTAATTTCCTTTGACACAGAGCCGTATGTAAAAGCAATTCACGGTGGATTTATTCCAATAACAACCGGAGTAATGGTAAAAGACAAATCTTGGAAGTGGAGCGTAATGAGCGGAGACACTGCGATTGCAGAAGTTTGCCGCCAGTTAAGGCCAGAAAAAGTTTTGATTGGAACAGATGTTGACGGAATATTTACCGCAGACCCAAAAATTGATTCGAAAGCAAAACTAATAGAAGAAATAACAAAACAAAACGTTCCCCAAATTTTGAAAATGGTTGGTGAATCAAAATCAGTTGACGTTACTGGGGGAATGAAAGGAAAACTCGAAAAATTAGCCGAAACACTAAACGGAGTACCTGCAGAAATATTCAACTTATTCACAAAAGGAAATTTGGAAAAAGCCCTCAAAGGGGAAAAAATAAAAAGCACAAAACTCAAGTTATAATTACTGCGTCCTGTGATTGAATGCCTTTACTTCGAAACGCCCTTACAAATTCTGTTCAAAAAAGAAACCATTTAATTCCAATAAGTGTTTCAATCAAAAAAAGACGTGCACTAAAAATCCCTTTGTTTGAAACTTATGAAAGAACAATAAGCGGTTTTGAAAAACCCTTGATTCAAAGAGTATCAGCCAATTCGATGACCGGAAAAATTGTTATTGGAATACACAATCAGGGGGCAAAAAAATCCGAGCCGAATTTAGGTGTGCTTGAAGCCAGAATACATGGAAAAAGAAAGAACAAAACTGCCCAAATAACCGAAGCAAAAATTGTTCCGGCTTACCAAAATACTGGGCTTTTTATTCAAATGCTTGCAGAAGCACTTGAAGTTCTGAAAAAAAATGGAGTAAAAGAAGTTAAGGCAACAGTTCTTAAGGGACAAAAAACATACGCTGCACTTGGATTTGAAGCTGAAGAAATGCATGAAACCTGCACAATAATGAAAAAAGTGCTTTGAGTTTTTTTTCGCAACAAATAAATATTTAATTTGCTTAATTAATCTATGCCCCGAATAATTTTAAACCTGCGAAGGCATTCAGAAAGAAAAGATTCTACCAAAAGCGGTTTAACTGCAAAAGGAATTAAACTTGCGCGCGGACTGGGGTCTCGCTTAAAACCAAATACAAAAGTTTACTATGGTTTGGCTACTCGAAACCAAAACACAGCAAGATTCGCTCTCCAAAAAGCAAAAAGACTAAAGTATGTTCCAAGACAAAGAAATGAATTAACTACTTCGGCGCTAAAGCGTGAAGAATGGCACGCAATTGTAAAAAAAATGGGTGGAAAAGAAAAAGCTACTAGGGCGTGGCTTGACGGAAAAGTGCCTGCGGACGTTGTGCTACCCCCAAGAATTGCGGCAGACAGAATAATTCGCAAAAAATTAAAAATTGCTTGGAAAGCTGTGCGCACAGGAAAACAAAAAGTTACTATTGAAGGAATAAGTCACCAAGAAAACCAACGCGCAGTAATGGAAAGACTATTAGGGCACAACGCGGACGAGTTATTTGGGGGAAAACCAATAAAGCCTCTTGAAAGAATAAAATTTGCTTTTACAAAAGGAAAATCAATGCAAGTTACAATGGTATTTAGGGGAAAGAAATATGATGTTACTGAAAGGTTTGAGAAAATAATCGCTTTGGATAAAACCCAAGAAGGAAAAGAATTCTAAAATATGGTGCTCAACGCTGAAAGGAGTTTTCCCCTAATCTAGTCCTAAACTTATTTTCAATGCGGTGTCAACTTCTCTCATTTTTTCTTTATTAAGATTTCCTAGTTTTTTGATAAACCTTTCGCTGATTGACATAGTTCGGAGTTGGTTTAATTGAACAAAACTGTCTTTTGGGAGACCACCTTCGCCGGAAGGAACTTTGACCAAAAAAGGATAAAGTGTGTCCGCTTTGGAAGTTATTGCTGCTACAATAGTTGTGGGCGAATTTGCATTCCCTACATCATTTTGAATTACCAGACACGGTCTGATTTTTCCCTGTTCATGTCCGCGCACAGGATTAAAATTCGCAAGCAAAATTTCTCCACGTTTAATAATCATCCAGCATCGCGTCCGTTTCCTTATCAATTACTTCCCAGTCTTTGCAAACCTGTAAGTCTCTTTTTGCCATTTTTTTATACCCTTCAATAAGTTCTTTTTCCAGTTGTTTTTTTGCTAAAAACTTTTCAATAACAATATCGTTGTTTTTTAACTTAACAATAACTTTGTCCTTTCCAGTTATCCCCTTAATTTGTCGAATTACTCTTGGCAAAGTAATCTGTCCCCTTTCCCCAACCGCGCAAATACTCTCAAACAACCAAATCACCGTCCATACTTATTACATACATTTACATACAAATGCATATTAACCTTGTTTTTGGAGTAATTTGGCTATCGAATTGAATTGCAGTTAAAGAAAATAAAAACATTTGTTAAGTGATTTGCCGGCGAAAAGCAATTTTTGGAAGTTGTTTATTTGCTACAGATATTTAGTCTTTTGAAATTACGTCGATTGTACAGAGTGAGTACGTTTTTAAACCTTAGAATTAACAAATGAGTATTATGAAGCAAGTGTTATTTCTTGGAAGAGGCGGACAGGGGGCTGTTACAAGCTCGCAGGTTCTAGCCATCGCTGTTTTTAAGGACGGAAAGTTTAGCCAGGCTTTCCCGAATTTCGGAGTAGAAAGAATGGGGGCACCTGTTAAAAGTTATTGCAGAATTGACAATAAAGCAATTACACTAAGAGAACAAGTTTATGAAGCGGATTATGCAATTATACTCGACCCGACTCTCACTAAAAACTTTCACGAAAAAATAAATAAAACAATAATTGTTAATTCAAACAAAAAACCAAACGAACTCGGAATAGAATCCGCTGCAGAAATAAAATGCGTTGATATTACAAGCGTTGCATTAAAAGTAATCGGAAAACCATTTGTAAATATTGCGGCACTCGGAGCGTTTAGCGCACTAACGGGAGAAGTAACGCTTAAAGCACTCGAAGAAGCAGTGCAACAACAAATGGGTTCAAAAGGACCAATAGTAGAAAAAAATCTTAACGCAGTAAAAGAAGTTTATGAGAATGCATTAAAAGAAAAATAAGTATTTAAAATTTGTTTAAATGAATGAATTGATTTTTATGAGCAAAGAAAAACCAGTGAAAGAAAAAATCGAGATTACTCTCGGTGCGGTAATAACAAAACCCGGTTCTACCAGAGTTTACAAAACAGGGGAATGGAGAACATTCAAGCCGGACATTGACCAAGCAAAGTGCATTAAGTGTGGAAAATGTTGGATGACTTGCCCTGATGCAGCAGTATACAAAGACGCGGAAGGAAGATTTAAAGTAAACCACGATTACTGCAAAGGATGTTTATTATGTGAAAAAGAATGTCCAGTAAAAGCGATTAGTCATGTGGTGGAGGAAAAGTAAGCGGGATTGCGAAGCAATCGCGCACCGCTTCGAGCAGCCGGAACTGCTCAAAGGGTGTCCAGTAAAAGCGATTAGTCATGTAGTGGAGGAAAAATAGTTTTTTTATTTTTTGAATGAAATTTATTTTAATGGATTTGGTTTTTATGAGTGAAACAAAAGTTATTTCTGGAGCTGACGGAGTTGCTAATGCTGCAAAACTATGCAGACCAAAAGTTTTGCCGATGTATCCAATTACTCCAAGCACATTAATTCCTGAAAGATTAAGTGAATTTGTTTTCAACGGAGAACTAAAATCAGAAATGATTCACGTTGAAAGCGAACACAGTGCAGCAAGCGCATTATATGGAGCATACGCTGTGGGAGTACGTTCATTTACTGCAACCGCATCACAAGGGTTAGCGTTAATGCACGAAATACTTCCAATTATTTCTGCATCAAGATTTCCGGCAGTACTGGCGGTAGCAAACAGAGCACTCTCAGGACCCTTAAACATTTGGAATGATCATTCAGATGCTGTGAGTGAAAGAGATCAAGGGTGGATACAATTATACTGCGAAAGCAACCAAGAAGCTTTTGACACTACAATAATGGCTTACAAGATAGCGGAAAGCGAAAAAGTTTTGTTGCCAGTAATGGTTTGTATGGATGGATTTTATTTAACACACGCATACGAACCAATTACAATGGAAGACCAAACAAAAGTTGACGAATTCTTGCCAGAATACAAACCACTGCATTTCTTGGACACTTTTAATCCTAAAACTTTTGGTGCATTTGCCCAACCCAACACTTACATGGAATTTAAAGAGGAATTAGAAAAAGCAATGCAGAACGCGCTTAGAGAAATAATTAAAGTTAATTCTGAGTTTAACAAAAAATTTGGGCGCAGTTATGGTAATGGTTTAGTTGAAGGGTTCATGCTTGAAGATGCTGATTATGCTTTAGTTGCAATGGGGAGCGTTTGCGGAACAATAAGAGAAGTTGTTTCTGATTTGAGAGCAAAAGGAAAAAAAGTTGGTTTAATTAAATTAAAAGCACTAAGACCACTGCCTGCAGAGGATTTGAAAATACTTTGCAAGGATTTGAAATCACTTGGAGTAATTGACAGACACGCTTCAATTGGGTTTGGGGGCGCGCTAACAAACGACATTAAATCCGCTTTAGCAGAAGAAAAAGTTCATGTTGAATCTTTTGTTGCGGGCCTTGGCGGAAGAGATGTTGACAAGAAAAAAATAGTTGCTGCATTTTTTGCATTAGAGAATGAAAAAGAAGGGTATTGGTTAAAATAAATTTTTTGGGTTGATGAAGAATGGCTGTACTTGGAATTGATGAAAAAGAATATTTTGCAAGCGGGCACAGAGCTTGTGCGGGGTGCGGAGAAGCACTTGCATTAAGACACATACTCAAAGCCGCTGGAGAGAAAACAATAGTTGCGCAAGCAACCGGATGCATGGAAGTAGTTTCAACACCCTACCCCGAAACGTCTTGGGAAATTCCTTGGGTTCATTGCGCGTTTGAAAACGCAGCAGCAGTAGCAAGCGGAGTACGTGCAGCGCTTAACGCAAAAGGGGACAAAGAAACTAATGTAATTGCAATGGGCGGAGATGGTGCAAGTTTTGATATTGGATTTGGTTCACTAAGCGGAAGCATTGAAAGAGGAACAAAATTTCTTTACATTTGCACAGATAATGAAGCTTACATGAATTGTTTAGCTTTGGATTCTTTGATAATGACAAAAGAGGGTTTAAAGAAAATTACTGAAATAAAAGTTGGAGATGAAGTATATGCGTTTAGTCAATCAACCCACAAATTAGTTTTGAAAAAATGTACTGGTGTTTTTGATAATGGGATAAAAAGAGTGTTTGAAATAAACACTGACTCAAATACAATAAAAGCCACTGGAAATCACCCATTTTTGATTTTGCAAAGAAATGGCAAATCTGGAAAAAATCAATTTGTTTGGAAAATGGTTGAAGAATTAAAAGTCGGTGAAGAAGTTGTTTCTCTTAAAAAAGGGCTTGACGGGGAGTCGTTTAAATTCAATGAGATTGAGGAATCAAAAAAAGGTGATTATAAAGTAAATAAGATAAATGAAGTTCATTTGCCTGAAAAGTCTTCTGAAATGTTAATGAAATTTTTAGGATTATATGTTGGAGACGGCTGGTCTAGAGTAGAAAAAGCTGAAGTTGGATTTGCGTTACCTGAAGGAAAAAAAGGAAGAAACGAAGCAAAGCAATTAGTAGAAAATTTGTTGTGGAGTCATTGTTTAAGTGAATCTGAAAATGAATTGCATATTAATTCAATTAATATTGCTAAATTTATAGACTCTCTTGGATTTGGAAAAGGGGCAAAAAATAAAATAGTCCCTGGATGGGTATTCACTTTGCCTTTAAAAGAAAAACAAGCTTTTGTTGAAGGCTTAATGCTTTCAGACGGATACAAATTAGGTAAAAGCAATAGGTATGTTTCAGCAAGCTATGAACTCTTGCGAACACTTCGTCTATTGCTTCAAACAATGGATATGCGAGTTGGAAAGATTCACCAGCAAACAAAAGAAAGAGGCACTTTAGTTGTAAAGCGTGAATTGTTAGCGGATTCAACTTATGGGTATGTTTGCTTCAGTGGCAGAAAAGGAGCTCTCTTGAAATACGCTGCTCAAAATAGACAAAGAAATTATTTGTTTGGTAATGAAAATTTTGAAACTAAAAAAATTGTTTCCATAAACAAACTTGGGGTTGAGCCGACTCTTGACTTAAGGGTTGAAGGAGAGCATAACTTTGTTGCAAACGGAATTGTTGTTCATAATACGGGAATTCAACGAAGCGGAGCAACTTTCCCTTTCGCAAACACAACCACTTCTCCTGCAGGAAAAGTAATTCCGGGAAAACAACAGCCAAAAAAACCCCTGCCGTTTATTATCGCAGCACACGGAGCAAAATATGTTGCAACCGCATCGGTTATGAATTTATTTGATTTGCACAAAAAAGTAAAAAAAGCCCTTGCAACAGACGGACCGAGTTTTATTACAGTATTTGTTCCATGCGTTCCGGGTTGGAAAATTGATTCATCAGCAGGAATGGATGTAGCAAGAAAAGCATTCGAGACAAATGTTTATCCTCTTTATGAAATAGAAGACGGAGTTCTTACACTAAACCAAAAACAAGACACAAGAAAAGGCGTTGAAGAATACTTAATGATGCAGGGAAGATTCAAACACGTAATTCCAGAACACGTAAAAAAAATTCAGGAATACGTTGACATGCGGTTTAAGTTTCTTGAAGAAAACAATGGGAAAAAAATATTTGACACGCTGTTCTAATTTTTTTATTTTTCTTTTAGCTCTCTTATTTAGTTGGGTTAGCTTCAAAGCAAGCTTTTTATCATCTTTCCATCAGTTTTAATTATGCTAACTACTCCATTCAATGCTTTTCAAGCAAAATATTCTGCAATGCGAGCAAAACGCACAGGGTCAAGAGAACCTCTGACTGCAAACAAAAATGCTCAAGCAGCACTGGATGCAGTTCTTAACACGCCCCTTTCTCAACTTGCAAAAAGAACAGGTGTTGAGAGAAGATTACTTGGCTGGTCAGTTAAACGCGTATTCGGCAAAAGTTATCTTGCGCTTCAAAGAGAAGCAAGACTCGCTTTTATCGAACAGCACCAAGGCATGGCTGATGCCGAACTTGCAAAAGCCACTGGACTGAGCAAAAACGCAGTATCCAAATACATTGCTTTTTTGAAGAGAGAAGGAAGAATTTCTGGTACACACAGACAAGCGGGAAGAAGTTACTTAGCAAGAGATGCGCTCCCATTCCAAAGACAGCCCCTCGCACACGAAATCCTCTTAACCCTTGCTTGGATAAAAAACGGCGCTTCGTTTAATACACAAGAACTCGTTCTTGCAACAGGAAAATACAAAGAATCCATCTTACGCACACTAAAAGGACTAAGAGAAAGGGGGCTTGTTTACACTGCAAAACAAGGCAATTCGCTTTTTTTCAGAATAACTCCAGAAGGCCACCAATGGCTGAGAAAAATGGCTCAATTAACCGCTGTTCGCGAAAAACGCGCGCTAAGGGGAGAAAAAGATTTATCCCGAATGATAAGAAAAAAAAGGACTGACAAGGAAAGACTAATAAGCCTCCAAATATTTTTAGCACAGCACGGCGAAAGTGCAAAAGCAGAAGAAGTCAAAACAATAATAGAGCGATTAAACGCCGAAGAGGCAAAGTATAAAAGAGAATTATTCTTAATGCAGCAAAGAAAAGCATGAATGCAATTTTTTTGTAACACAATAGAAATCATTAAAATTACTTCCAAATCCAAAGAAACTTATGCAAAGCAAAGAAATAATAAAAAACATCACAGCGATTTATGAGAAGTACTTTGTTCCGCTAAATGTTGTACGCCACATGAAGGACGTTGCAGGAGTTGCGGCGCAGATTTGTGCCAACAGCAAAGAAAAAATTGACCCCACTGATTTGATTGCAGTTTGCCTAGTGCACGACCTGGGGAACATATGCAAAATAAACCTCCACTCCTCCGAAAAAGTGGTTCTTTTGGACGAAGAGGACAAAAAAAGAATCGAATTTTTCAAAGAAAAACAAAAAGAGTTTTGGGAAAAATACGGCAAAGACGATAATTATGCAAACGAAATGATTGCAAAAGAACTTGGCTTAAACAAAAAAGTTATTTTCCTCTTAGAAAACAAGGCAATAGAACACAAACCAAAAGAGTTTTGGATAAATAACTTAGAACTCATGATACTCGCATACGCCGACTGCAGAGTAGCACCGGAAGGCGTTGTAAGCATGCAGGAAAGAATAGAAGAATACGCGAAAAGAAACTCGTTTCACTTGGACAAAGAAAAATGGGAACGCTCAAAAAGATTTGAAGAATTTGCACGCGAAATGGAGAGCGAACTCTTCAACAGACTCACAATACAACCGCAAGATATAACAAAAGAAAGTGTGAAGAAATATGTAAACCAATTCAGCCAATAGGTTATTTTATGACACTATATTTTATCACTGGAAATAAGAACAAGTTTGCGGAAGCAAGCAAAGAACTTGAACCAATAAAAATTGAACAAAAAGAAATTGACCTCGCCGAAATACAAAGCCTCGACTCAAAAGAAGTAATAGAACACAAACTCAAAGAAGCTTCAAAACACTTTTCGGGCGAATTTATTGTTGAAGACGTTTCGTTTTCGCTTGAATGCCTAAACGGGTTTCCCGGGCCGCTGATTAAATGGCTTCTGAAATCAAACGGAAGAAAAGGAATTTATGAGCTCTGCAAGGCAAAAGGAAACTATGCTGCTGAAGCAAAAGCCACGATAGGTTATTCTGATGGGGAAAAAATTATTTTCTTTGAAGGAATTGTTAAAGGAAAAATTGTTGAACCCAGAGTTGATTCCGACTTTGGGTGGGACCCCATATTTTTGCCAAAAGGGTTTAACAAAACCTTCGCAGAAATGACTGCAGAAGAAAAGAATAAAATAAGTCACCGAGGACTTGCGGTAAGAAAATTCAAAGAATGGTACTTGTCAAACCGCTAACCCAGCTAACATTATATATGTGTAATTCCATACATTGAATGATTTTTGTGGAAGATTTTAATCGAAAAAAGGTACTTGATTGCGTTAGTAAAGGGATGAATAAGCTTGAACTTGTTAATGAACTAAAAGGAGTCTCTGGCTCCGAGCTAAAAGAATGCATTGATTATTACTCAACCAAAAAAGAAGCGCTTGAAATTCAAAAAGAAGCGGACATGCGCCGAAAAACGGCGCGAAACTATTCTAATTTAGTGGGCGTCGGCATAGGCCTTTTTTTTATTATAGCTTTTCTAGCAATATTTTTTTTTACTATAAACCCAACAAATTTTAATATTCCAACAATTGATTTTCCTTCAATTCTTCCTTCTAAAGAAACAACTACAATAGAAGGTATAATATTTGGGGATTCAACAAACTTTTCAAACACTATTATTACAGCAACAGGCGCAACAATAAAATCAACAAAAATGACTGACAACACTTACTCTCTCGGAATTCAATGCACTAAAGAATACGCCCTCAATTTTTCAAAAAAAGGATTCGTTCCTTTGCA
>Ga0172375_10003303_pt1 | contig 24603 bp, 19 predicted proteins | sample LakKiv1m_FD_114537 | JGI IMG/M metagenome (GOLD analysis project Ga0172375, IMG submission 114537) | Freshwater microbial communities from Kabuno Bay, South-Kivu, Congo - kab_092012_11.1m | ecosystem: Environmental > Aquatic > Freshwater > Lake | place: Democratic Republic of the Congo...
CAGTCCCGGGCCGAGGTGCGGGTGACGATCGCAAGGCTGCTGGATGAGGGCCTGCCGAGGGCCTACACCCCGGAGCTGTTTGAAGAAAAGACCTCGGCCGTCTTTCAGCACGTCTATGACGCCTACTACGGCGCCGGGGGCAGCGTGTATGCCGCCGCGTGAAGAGGAGGGGCATCGGCTCCTCTCCATCCCCTACCCTGCAGAGCTGCCCATCAGCGGCCAGAGGGAGGAGATCATTCGTCAGATCAAGGCCTGTCAAGTCCTGATTGTGGCGGCGGAGACCGGGTCGGGCAAGACCACGCAGTTGCCCAAGATGTGCCTGGAGGCGGGCTTGGGGCGGGAGCGGATGATTGCCTGTACCCAGCCCCGGCGGATTGCCGCTACCTCGGTTGCGGGGCGGGTGGCAGCGGAACTGGGTGATAGCGAGATGGCGCTGGTTGGCTATCGCATCCGCTTTGCTGATCGTACCAAGAAGACGACTCGCATCAAATTTCTCACCGACGGTATGCTCTTGGCTGAGGCGGCTTCCGATCGGCGGCTCAGCCGCTACGACGCCATCATCATCGACGAGGCCCACGAGCGCAGCTTAAATATCGACTTCCTGCTCGGTATCCTCAAACAACTGGCCTGTCAGCGGCCAGAGCTCAAGATCATCCTCTCCTCCGCTACCCTCGATACCGAAAAGTTCTCCCGTCATTTCGGTGATGCCCCGGTTATCACCATCCCCGGTAAGACCTTCCCCATCGAAGTTCGCTATTGCCCACCGGCTGAGACTGAGGTCGAGCCTTCGATTGTTGAGCAGACGGTGACGGTGGTGAGTGACCTCATCCGCCATGAACGGGGTGGCGATATGTTGATCTTCATGCCCACCGAGCGGGATATCTTGGAGGTGACCGAGGCCCTGCGCGCCGACAAGGATGGCAACCAGATCGTCCTACCCCTCTTTGGGCGGCTGTCCAGTCGTGAGCAGTCCCAGATCTTTGCCTCATTCCCCAAGCGGAAGATTGTGGTGGCAACCAACGTCGCCGAGACCTCGATCACCGTGCCGGGCATCCGCTATGTCATCGACAGCGGTCTGGCCCGGGTTTCGACCTATAACCCCCGGGCCCGCACCACCAAACTGCCCGTGCAACGCATCTCGCGGGCCAGTGCCGATCAGCGGCGGGGGCGTTGTGGACGAGTGGGGCCGGGGGTCTGTATCCGCCTCTACAGCGAGGAGGAATACCTTGGCATGGAGGCCTTCACCCCGCCGGAGATCGTGCGCGCCAACTTGGCCGAGGTCATTTTGCGGATGCTTGATCTGCGCTTGGGCCACCCCGCCGACTTCCCCTTTATCGATCCCCCGCATCCCCGCTCGATTAAGGACGGCTTTGCCCTGTTGCGTGAACTGGCGGCGGTTGAGGAGCGCAAAGAGCGGCCCGGCATCCACCTCACCAAGCGGGGGCGGCTGATGGCCCGCCTGCCGCTCGACCCCTGTATCGCCCGCATGGTGTTGGAGGCCCGGGAGCGGCGGGTGTTGCACCCGGTGATCATCATCGCCGCCGCCTTGAGCATCCAGGATCCCCGTCTTCGCCCCCTGGGAAGGGAGGCGGAGGCCGATGCCGTGCACCGCCAGTTTGTCGAACCGTCCTCCGATTTCATTACCTATCTCAACCTCTGGCGTCACTACCACCAGGTGGCTCGTCAGTTGACCCGGGCCCGGCTGCGGAAATTTTGTCAGCAAAATTTCCTGGCCGCCCAGCGGATGCGGGAGTGGTGTGACATCTATGAACAGATCTGCCGCACCCTGGAGGAGGAGGGGAATTTCGTCATTGAGGCCAAGCCGGGCGATTACGACGCCATCCATCAGTCCATCCTCTCTGGTATCTTGCGCAATATCGGCCTGCGTAAGGAAAAAAATCTCTATCTGGGGGCCTTTGGCAAGGAGGTCATGGTCTTCCCAGGTTCGGGGCAGTTCAATAAGGCCGGTGAGTGGCTGATGGCGGCGGAGATGGTCGAGACCTCCCGTCTCTACGCCCGCACGGTGGCGACCATCAACCCGCAATGGTTGGAACACCTGGCCGGCCCCCTCTGCCACAGCTCCTACAGCGATCCCCATTGGGAAAAAAAGCGCGGGCAGGTGGTGGCCCTGCAGCGGGTCACCCTCTTCGGGCTGACAGTGGTCGCTGGCCGTCGGGTCAACTACGGGCCGCTTGATCCACGGCAGGCGCGTGAGATCTTTATCCAGTCTGCCCTAGTGGAGGGTGAGGTCAGTCGTGACTTTGATTTCCTGCGCCACAATCAACGCCTGATCAACGAGGTGCAGGAGATTGAAGATCGCCTGCGGCGGCGGCACCTGGTCGACGACTACACTATCGCTCAATTCTACGATCAACGGCTGCCCGCTGAGGTCTGGGATGTGGCCAGCCTGGTGCGGGTGCTGCCCCGCCTGGGCAAGACCCTGCTGATGACGGGTGATGACCTCCTGGCTCAGACCCCAGCGGCGGATCATCGCCAAGATTTCCCGCCAGAACTGGTGCTCGATTCCTTTCATCTGCCGCTCTCGTATCGCTTCACCCCTGGTTCGCTGGAAGATGGGGTCTCGGTGCGTATCCCGGCCGCTACCCTGCCGCACGTAAAGCCGCAGTCCTTCGATTGGCTGGTGCCTGGCCTCCTGGAAGAGAAGATCACCGTCCTCCTGCGAGCGCTGCCCAAGGGGATTCGTAAACACCTGGTGCCAGTCAACGAGACAGCAGCCTTCCTGATGGAACACCTTGAGCTAGGGGTCGGCTCCCTGACCGCCGCCCTGGGGCGATTGATCGAAGGGCGTTTTGGCCTGACGATCGGCAAGGAGGATTGGCGGACAGACGATCTGCCCGATCACCTGCGCATGCGCTACTGTCTGGTGGGAGAAGGGGGCAAGGTGGTGATCGCCAGTCGGCTCTTTGCCGACCTCTTTGCCTCCGAGGCCAAGGTGACGGGGGGGGATCCCCTCAAGGCCTGTAAAAAGGCCTGGGAGCGAGAGGATGTGAGCGAAATCGATGAGCGCCTGCCCCCCCGCATCCCTATGCGGGGGGCAGATGGCTTGGCGGGCTATGCCTTCCCGGCCCTGGTTGACCTTGGTGGCAGGCGGTTGGGAATCCGCCTCTTCTTGTCGAAGGAGGAGGGTTGCCTGAAGGGCCGCAGTGGGCTTCGTATCCTCTACGAAAACCGGCTGGCGGGACAGTATAAGGCGGTGGCCAAGGACTTTGTCCTCTATCAGGCCGAGTGGGCCATCTTTCAGTGGTTGGGCGGGCTAAAACCGGTGAATGGCCAGATCGCTGATTTTTTGATGAGCGAAATCTGCGCCTTGGGGTGTGGTCTGCCGACTAAGGCGGAGTTTGAAGCCCGCCTGGCAGCTCTGGCGGGAGGGGCCTTCTATCAAAGGGCGGGGGAGATTTTTGCCCTGGTGCGCTCGGTCTTGGTTGGGCGGGCCGAGACCGTGGCCCAGCTCCGCAAGTATCAGCAATTGGCGGCCAAGTCCGCTCCCAACAACCAACGTTTTGCCGAGTACGAACAGTCGCTGGCCCTCCTGTTGCCGGTTGATTTTTTGGCCGTGGCCGCCGACAGCGGCGATGGGGCGGGCTATCTCAAGGCTCGTCTGCGCTATCTGAAGGCCCTGCGCATCCGCATCGAGCGGGCTCATGGCAATCCGGGGCGTGATCTGGAGAAGGCCCGGCAGCTTGCCCCCTTTCTCGCTCAAGGCCGCGAGCTGATGGAGCGTTTGAGCCGGGTGTCGATCCCGGCCCAACGGGCGGAGGCGCGGTTGGTGGTGGCCCAATTCTGCCAGATGATCGAGGAGTTCACTGTCTCGGTCTTCGCCCCAGAGCTCAAGACCTCCTGGCCGATCTCCGCCAAACGCCTCGAACAGAAGTGGCAGGAGGCAAGGCAACTCGTGTAGGGGCACTCGGCCAGCTGCAAGCAACCTGTGAAGTGTGCTGTTTTTGGGTATCTTGCGCCAATGGTTTTTCTTGACAGGCAAAGACGATTACGCTAATTAGTCGCCCTTAGCCTACTCGTCTGGATTCGTTTCTTGCCTCGCGACTTCCCCCCCCGTTGGGAGGTTGATCGTCTTGAGTCTCCGTCTTGTCTCAAAAAACAGGAATCGCTCCTTACTGTCCTCTCGCTCGAAGCGATTAGGCAGTGCTGAGTTTTCACTGCCTCAGGCAGTGGAGACGGCGAGCTTCGTATCGTCAAGGTAGTCTGGTTACTTCCTCTCTCGTCGCCTATCCTGCCTTTCACTGTGTTATCCATCAATGTTAAGGAGAATCCCATGTGTCGTCTCGCCATGAAGACCGCATCCCAGCCGTTCTCCCCCTTCTCTGTGATTTCGGCCATGGAGGCCATGCAGGAGGGCTATGACGGCAGTGGTCTCGGTTTGTTGCTGCGCGGGGTGCGGTTTGCTGACTACAAGTACCAGTCGGGCGACCCCATCCTCTCCGGTATCGCCCACACCGATGCCGCCCTGCACCGCCTCAACGCCTTTATGGAGGCCAAGGGCTACACCTTAAAGTACGATCATGAGTTCGATGTTGATGCCACCCTGATCGAGGCCCAGGATCGCTACAAATACTTCCTTCGGGTCTATCGCCTGCCTGATGCCTGCAAAGACTTCACCCAGGAGCAGATCGAGCAGAAGCTCATGCTGACCCGTCTGGCTATTCGTGCCGATGGCGAAAAGCATGGCGGCGACCTGACGGCGTACTCCTTTTGGCCGGATGTGGCGATGATCAAAGAGGTCGGCTGGCCACTTGAGATTGGCCGGGCACTCGGCTTAGACGACAACCGCATCACCTCCCGCATCTGCATGGCTCAAGGTCGGCAGAACACCAACTACGGCATCAATCTCTACGCCTGCCACCCCTTCTTCATCCAGGGCATCGCCACCATGACCAATGGCGAGAATACCGCCTTCGTGCCCATCCGCGAGTACCTCTCGGGCCTCCATTACCCCGGCTATATCGGCTATCAAAGCGATTCTGAGGTCTTCGCCCATATCCTGCACTATGTCCTGAATCGTCTCAAGATGCCGCTGCAGGTCTACAAGCATGTCATGACCCCGTTGAAGACTGACGAGCTCTTGGCCCATCCGCAAGGGGTATTCCTCAAGGGCTTGCGTGACGCCTGCCGCCGTTTGATCATCGATGGCCCTAACTGCGTCATGGGATCGCTCCCGGATGAGACGACGATCATGGTCATGGACACCAAGAAGATGCGCCCTGCCACCATCGGCGGCAAGCCCGGCGAATGGGCCTTGGCCTCGGAGATCTGCGGGGTCGATGCCATGATCCCGGATCGCGATAAATCACTCGACTTCCAACCGATGCGGGAGAACACCGTCATCGTGCCACCCGACCGACAGGAGTATACGATATGGTCTCAATTCGATCAATTTCCTCTACACCAAGCAGCCTAACCTATCACGATCTGCCCTGGATCGTCGAGCACCGCGAGGATCGTTGCACCCTCTGCGGACGCTGCACCTCCGTCTGCCCGACCGAGGCCATCTACTTGGCCTACCGCCGTCAGCGCATGCCGAAGCTCGACATTTTGCAGAAGAAGCGGGGCAGCGACTACCGCACCTTCGTCGGCATCCGCCAGCGTACCGACCTCGACCACCGTTGCATCGGTTGTGGCATGTGCTCCATGGTCTGCCCCAACGAGGCCATTGGCCCCAAGGTCAACCCCAACGACAACCGGGCCCGCTTCCACAGCTACCAGAAGGGCGATGCCTGGAAACGTGGGGGACGCCGCAATAACGGCGAGAGCATCCTCGACCAGATCACCTTCAACCGTATCTCAATGCTCACCGATCCGGCCTTGGATGCTGGTCGCCACGAGTTTCACATGAACACCTTGCTCGGCCGGGTCTTGCCGCCGGAGGAGTACATCCGCCGCCAGCTCGCTGGGGAGTGGATCCCGCCGGTTAGGGAGATCTTCCCCTTCGTCATTGGCTCGATGTCCTTTGGGGCACTGTCGCCCAATATGTGGTTGGGCCTCTTGCAAGGTGTCGCCTACTGCAACGAAGTGCTTGGCATCCCCGTGGTGATGTGCACCGGTGAGGGCGGCTGCCCGCCTTGGGTGTTGCGCAGCCCGTTCTTGAAGTACATCGTGTTACAGATCGCCTCCGGCTACTTTGGTTGGGACGAGATCATCCGAGCCATCCCCGAGATGCAGTGTGACCCGGCGGCCATCGAGATCAAGTACGGCCAGGGGGCCAAGCCCGGTGACGGCGGACTGCTCATGTGGTTCAAGGTCTCCAACATCATCGCCCGCCTCCGTGGGGTGCCCGAGGGGGTCGACCTGCCTTCGCCGCCGGTGCATCAGACCCTCTACTCGATCGAGGAGAGCGTCATGAAGATGATCCAGACCATGTCCATGGCCTGGAACTTCCGGGTGCCGGTCTACCCCAAGATCTCTGGCTCCACCTCCGCCAAGTCGGTGTTGAACAACTTGGTGCGTAACCCCTACGCCTCTGCAATGTTGATCGACGGCATCGACGGCGGCACCGGGGCGGCCTACAACATCAGCATGGACGCCACTGGCCACCCCATCGCCTCCAACGTCCGCCAGTGCTACCTCGACCTGGTGGCCCAAGGCAAGCAGAATGAGATCCCGATCTTCGCCGCTGGTGGTATCGGCAAGAACGGTAACCCGGTGCAGAACGGCATGGCCTTGATCATGCTCGGGGCCTCCGGTGTTCACATGGGCAAGTACATCATGCAGTCCGCCGCCGGTTGCCTGGGGAGTGAGAGAAATCGTTGCAACGTCTGCAACTTAGGCATCTGCCCCAAGGGTATCACCAGCCAGAATCCCAAGCTCTACCGCCGTCTTGACCCAGACCAGGTCGCCCAGCGGGTGGTGGATGTCTTCCAGGGTATCCGTACCGAAATTAAGAAGGTCATGGCCCCCCTGGGTCGTTCGCAGAGCCTGCCCATCGGCATGTCCGACGCCCTTGGCATCTCCGACAAGGCGGCGGCGGATCTCTTACAGATTAAGTATATTTGCTAGTCACTATCCACCTTACTGCCTAGATTAGGTGGCGAAACCCAGAACCGTAAGTGTTCAGCAGTGCCGTAGATGCTAGAAATCGGCTTGCGATGTGTGCTTTTCGCACATGAGCGGGCCGATGACAAAGCAGATGCGATGTTGCTGGACACTTAACATTTGCTAAGGAGTAGCACAGTGAAAGGCGCGAACTCAAAAGCCATCACCATAAAAGGCATCGACAGCAACGGCCAGCGGATCAGCTCCAAGCAGTTTGAAGAGCTGATTCAGGAGGCCTTCAAGGAGTCCAACCACCTGATCCTCGAGAGCTATGGCCAGCACAACATCGGCGGCCGCCTGCTCGGGGCCAAGGAGCCGATCACCATTTCGATCAGCGGCCCGGTTGGCCAACGGTTGGGCTGCATGGGCCGTCCTGGCACCAGCATCGTCTGTCATGGGCCGGCCTCCGACGATGTCGGCTATCTCAATATTGGCGCCGATATTGTCGTCCTTGGTCATGCCACCAACGGTGTCTGCAACGCCATGGCCGAGGGCCGGGTGATGATCGGCGGCTCAATTGGCTCGCGGGCCCTGACCATGACTAAGTGGAATCCGAGCTACAACCGCCCGCAACTCTGGGTCTTGGGCTCGGTCGGCGACACCTTCGCCGAGTTCAACTGCGGTGGCATTGGCGTCATCTGTGGGGTGGATCCCAAGGCGAAAAACATCCTGGGCTACCGTCCCTGCGTCGGCATGGTTGGTGGCTGGATTTACTACCGTGGCGAGACCGATGGCTCCTACTCCAAGAACAACGTCAAGGAGGTCAAGCCCGACGACGGCCAATGGCAGTGGTTGATGGAGCGGATGCCGGACTATCTGCAGGCGATTGGTCGCGAAGATCTGCTGCCCTCCCTCTCGGTGCGCGATGAGTGGAAGCTCTTGATGGCCATTACTCCTCAGGAGCGGGCCCTGATGTTTGCCGGCCCGATGCCGATGCACGAGTTCCGGGCCAAGGTCTGGAACAAGGCCTTTGGTGGTGGGGATCCCCTGCGTGATCTCGCCCCCGGCCTTGACCGGTCGCCGATCGGGGTCATTGAGACCGGCGACCTGCGCCGCAAAAAGCCCTATTGGGCCAACCGCGAGTCCGCCGCCCCTTGCGCCTTCTACTGCCCGGTGCATATCCCGACCATCGATCGCCTGCGCCTGTTGCGCGAGGGCAAGGGCCAGGAGGCCTACGACCTCATCCTCTCCTACACCCCCTTCCCGGCCTCTGTCTGCGGGGCTATCTGCCCCAACCTGTGTATGGAGAACTGCTCACGCCAGGTGGTCGACTCGGCGATCGATGTCGCCCTGCTCGGCCGCTCGGTGCTTGGTGCCCAGAAGTTGACCTGCAAACCGGCCAACGGCAAGAAGGTGGCGATCATTGGCGGCGGTCCGGCAGGGATCAACGCCGCCTATCAGTTGGCTCGGGCCGGGGTTGAGGCCCATATCTTTGAGAAGGACTCCCAGTTGGGCGGCAAGCTGGCCCAGGTCATCCCCTGGGAACGTTTGCCGATGGCCACCTGGCAGGCCGAGATTGACCGCTTTCTGAGCATGGAGCACGTCACTGTTCACTATGGGGTGGAGATGAGCACCGCCAAGTTTGCCGAGTTGCAGGAGGCCTATGACTATGTGGTGGTGGCGGTCGGCACCCATGAGCCGCGCAAGATCCCCTTCCCTGGCCACGAGCGGGTGATACCGGCCCTCGATTTTCTCAAGTCAGGCAAGAGTGACGCCCCGATGCCGGTTGGCAAGCAGGTGGTGATCATCGGTGCCGGTAACGTTGGTTGTGACGTGGCCTGCGAGGCCTATCGTCTTGGGGCCGAGCACGTCACTTTGGTTGATATCCAAAAGCCCCTGGCCTTTGGTAAGGAGCGGAAAGCCGCTGAGTCACTTGGCGCAACCTTCAAATGGCCGGTGATGACCAAGGAGGTGACCGACCAAGGGTTAATCGATCAAAATGGAGACCTGATTCCGGCTCAGACGGTGATCATCTCCATCGGCGATGTGCCGAAATTGGGCTTCCTGCCGGATTCCGTGGAGTGCCTCAAGGTGGGAGGGGCCTCTTGGGTGAAGTGTGATAAGTCGGGGCGTACCTCCAACGCCAAGGTCTTCGCGGTGGGTGATGTTGAGCGGCCTGGCTTGGCCACCAACGCCCTGGGGGCGGGCAAGAATACCGCCGACGCCATTATCGCTGAGATCGAGGGGCGTGACTATCAGCCCTTCGCCAAAAATGTCATCCCGCTGGCTAAGCTGACTGTGACCCATTATATCCCAGAGCCGGTGGCGGTAAAGACCCCGGAGGCCCAGGCCGACAAGTGCCTGAGCTGCGGCTCATGCCGTGATTGCCACCTCTGTGAGACCATGTGTCCGACCGGGGCCATCTCGCGTCGCGAGATCCCGGAGATCGACTCCTACGAATACCTGTCCGATAACGACAAGTGCATTGCCTGCGGCTTCTGCGCCGACACCTGCCCTTGCGGTATCTGGCAGATGCGGGGGTTTTAAGTGTTTGGCAAGAAATAAGCGTTCCACTTCGGTGCACACAACAAAAAGAGGGAGTCCTTAACTGGCTCCCTCTTTTTGTTGTTAGGCCAAAGAATAATACTTCCGCCGGAGGCGCCTTGTGATATCGGGTACTGCTGTCTCCCCCCATCAGTCTCGTCAGGGACATCTGGACGCTCTGCGTGGGCTGGCCGCTTCCATTGTGGTTATCGTTCATTTCTTCTGTGTCTTTTTCCCCTTCGCGGTCTTTGGCGTCCAAGGCAGTTATCAGCAACACCGGGCCTGGGAGACGCTCTTTTACTCGCCTCCCTTGGCCACACTCATTGCCGGCTATAGTGCTGTCTGTGTCTTCTTTATCCTGAGCGGCTACGTCCTTTCCTTCCAATTTCTTGGTGTCCCTGGTACCTCGGCCCGTCTCTCGCGGCAATGGTCAAGCGGCCTATCCGGCTGGGGGGCTTGGTACTCGTCACCGTGCTGATCGGGGCCTTGATCTGGTCAACTGGGCTTGGCGGTACGGCTGAGCTGGCTGAGATCACTTCGTCAAAGCCCTATTTCTCCGAAGTCTGGAGCGGTCGCTTCAACGCATCGTTTGCCGCCAGGCAGATTAGCACCAACCTCTTTGATATCGCCAGACTCTACAACAATCCGCTGTGGACGATTGCCACTGAGTTGGAGGGATCGCTCTTGGTCTACGCCTTTTTGCTGCTCTTTGGTGCCTGCCGCTATCGGATAGTGTTGATGGTGCTATTGATTGCCTGCTTCCGCAATCATGAGTACCAAAACTTCCTCTTTGGGATGATGATGGCCGACTTGGTGAAACATGGCACCTGCGTCTCCTGGCACCGATTCCGCCCCTTGGCCACTGTCCTCTTGCTCCCCTTGGCGCTCTATTTTTTTTCCTACCCAAACTTCACTGATCCTCAGACCCTGGCTCGAACGTGGTATGGTTGGCTGCCGAGGTTCACTTTCCTCGGGGGGAGCGGCTATTGCGGCTATCCGACACTGGGGGCTATGCTGCTCTTTGTCTTGGTCTGTATCACCCCGGCCATCCAAGGTCTCTTGCGCCACCCACTTCCCCGCTATATTGGCAGCATCTCCTACAGTATCTATGCCACCCACTTCTTGGTGCTTGGTACCTTTTCGGCATGGCTATTCCCACATCTCCTGACACGTATGGGCTATTCTGGCGCGGTTTTCCTCGATTTTTTGGTCAGTGTCGCGCTGATCATCCCCCTCGCCCACGGGGCAACCATCCTGATCGACAACCAGGCAACCAGGCTATCCTCCTGGGTCGGCTCGCAGGTCGTGTTTGCAATCGCTAAGATCGAGGATCTTGTTTGAGCTGGGAGGTTGGAGGGCAAACAAAAACCCCGCCCTGAGGGAACAAGGCGGGGTTTTTGTTTTGGAAGGGAGAATGGGAGTTTGTTCTCGTGCCGTTGAAATAGCAATCGGTATGCCATTGGCTACAATACTAATCGTTTTTTATTTTTTCTTTATTTCTGGTTGGTTATCGGTGAGCTTGCTTGCGAGTTATGGTCTAAGGGTGTCAAAAAATCGTGACAGTTGGCCGATTGGTGTTAGTCGATTTTTTTATTCGAAGGAATACCAATAAGTTGTCCGTACAAAAAATGATACGTCTACTCCTGCCATAACTCCCGCATTGACTGGGCAAAGCGCAAGTCAGCTTCTGGGCTACGCCCCCGCTCGGTGAGGTAGCCGCCGATCATCATCCCATCGGCTCCGGCCAGAAAGGCCGAGCTCAAGAAGTCCCCGAGTGCAGTCTCCCGACCGGCGGCGAGACGCAGGGGCAGGGTGGGCAGGATCAGCCGATAGAGGGCGATTGAGCGTAGGATGTCGATGATGGGCAAGGCTGGCTGCCGGGCGAGTGGGGTGCCAGGTAGGGGGATCAAGAGGTTGATGGGGACGGAATCGACGGCCAGCTGGCGCAGGGTGAGGGCCAGCGAGAGGCGGTCGTCTTCGCTCTCGCCCAAGCCGAAGATGCCGCCGGCGCAGACCTCAAGCCCGGCCTCCTTGGCAGCGATGATGGTGTCGACGCGTTCGGCAAAGGTGTGGGTGGTGGCAATCTGCGGGAAGAAGGCCTCGGAGGACTCGAGGTTGTGGTGGTAGCGGCTCATCCCCGCCTCGGCTAGCAGGGTGAAATCGGCGGCCTTGAGAATCCCGAGGGAGGCGCAGACGTTGATGCCGACTTCTTGGCGAATGGCGGCGATGGTCTCAGCTACCCTTTCCAAATCACGCCCCTTGAGCCCCCGTCCGCTGGTGACAAGTGAAAAATGGTGGGCCCCATGGCGCTTGGCCGTCCAGGCAGCGGCGACAATCTGCTCGCGATCGAGCAGGGGATAGATCGGTGCCCCAGTGCTAAAGTAAGACGATTGGACGCAGAACGAGCAGTTTTCGCTACACTGACCCGATTTGGCGTTGATAATGCTGCACAGGGAGAACTGTCGTCCCCGGTTGGCCAACTTGGTTGTTAGGGCGAGGGCCATCAGTTGGGAGGAGGGCAGTGCCCGCCAGGCGGTCAGTTGGTCTTCAATGCGCATGGGGGGGTGCCCTTGTTTGCGATTAGGGGCCGTTCAGAAATAGTCTGTACCTTTTAGCCTCTACTGTACGGCCCCTTATGCCGTGTTGGCCCTCTCAAAAGGCTTCATTATTCTTGTACAACGGCTTAATACTTGCGGAATCCGAAAACTCCTCCCTTCGTGTTGGGCGCGAAGGCTGGGCCTCGGCTACCACCACCGCCAAAACTGGACTTAGCCCTCTCTTCGCCTGCCGCTGTCACCGGGAAGGCAACTTCAGCCACGGTCTTCATGCCCTGGGCCTCACTGTAGAGCTCAAAAATCTGATGTCCACTGGCAAAATAACTCTTGCGAGTTAGCCACTTAGGCCAGGATCCATCCTGCTGTTGAGTGTTAATCATCAGAGGCAGGGTGGCAAGGGAGCGGGCGATTTGATCTTGGGTAGCGCGTTTGATGTTGAGCCGCAAAAAATAGCCCTCCAGCCGGTCGCGGAGGACAAGGGTATGGGCCGAGGAGGCTTGTTGGGTCTGTATGGTAAGAAATTCGGGCTCGGCGACAACCAGGGGTAGGAGTAAGAGAGAAAACAGCATATCTTCGGGGACATTCTGCCCTTCAGCGGTCAGACGGTCGAGCACCCCCAGCAGATTTAGGAGCAGGTTCTGGGTGGTTGTGGCGTTGTCCGGATCGGCAAGCACCGTCTCGTAAAAGGGAAAGAGTACGGTGAAGATTCCCGAATTCAAGGCCAGCTTTGCCCAGGCACAGCAGGCCCCGCCGCGTAGGTCTTTGAATAGCTCGTCACGCACCCTGGAGACCGGGCAGAGGTTGAGCATCTCGCGATTGGTGATCACGGCCTCCCAGGTCAGCGGGTCGATGGTAAAAGAGGCTCGGGCGGCGTGGCGAATAACACGCATCATACGCACCGGGTCGCGGGTAATCCGGCGAGCGGGATCGCCAATCAGGCGGACAACCTTGTCATGCAGATCCTGAACGCCGCCGGTATAGTCAATGACGGTGTAGCTCTCGATCTCGTAGAAGATGGCGTTGATGGTCAAATCCCGGCGGAAGGCGTCCTCGGCCGGATCGCCGAACTCGTTGTTGGCGGGGAGCACCGAGGCCTCGTCTCCCGGTTCATCATCGTCGGTGCGACAGCGGAAAGTGGAAACCTCGACGATCTTGCCCCCACCGAAAAAGACCTGTACTAGGCGAAATCGACGTCCAATGATGCGGCTGTTGCGGAAGATCTTGCGAATCTCATTCGGGTTGGCGCTGGTGCTTATGTCGAAATCTTTGGGCACCTTGCCCAAATAGATATCGCGGACACCACCGCCCACCAGATAGGCCAAGAATCCGGCGTCACGCAGGCGGTACATGACCTTAAGTGCCTCGCGATCGATGAGTTGCCGGGAGACCGGATGCTCAGGCCGAGGGATAACCAACGGCGTGGGCAACAGGGAGCCGGGTAAGGTGGCAGGGGGATGGGCAGGAGGGGAGGGTGGACGAACAGGGAAGACGGAGGACAAGGCGTTACTCCGCGTGATTCGCTTCTTTGTAGACGGACTCCGCTTCGCTAACGAATTGGTCAAAGACCTGTTGTACGGATATGATCTCGTTAAACTTGTAAACCTTTTCCCCCGAAAAAATGAGCCCGTCGTTGACGTCCCCACCGCAGGCGGCACGGGTCAAACGATCGTTGATGCAGTAGACATAGTCGCATTTTCTCAGGCACTTAAATTGACAGCTCTCTGGCCGGAGGGACTTCTCGCCAGCTTGCAACTCGTCGATAAAGCGATTGCGGATGGCCCGTCCCGGCATGCCAACCGGAGAGCGCATGATTGTTATGTCCTCAGCCTTGGCGTCAACAAAGGCCTGTTTGAAGGCGTCCGCGACATCACACTCTTTGGTCATCACAAAACGGGTGGCGATTTGTACCCCGTCCGCCCCGTACTTGTCCATCATCTCCGCCATCTCGAAGCCATCGGAGATACCACCGGCCGCGATTAACGGCACCTTGGTAACGACCTTGCGGATCTCGGGGAAGATAGTGCGTAGGGGTTGATCGGTTCCCAGGTGCCCACCGGCCTCCTTGGCCTCAACGATGATGGCGGCAGCGCCCAGTTTTTGCGCCAAGAGGGCAAAGGCTGGGGAAGAGACGATGGGGACGATGGGGACATTATGTTCCCGGCCGATCTTGAAGATATCGCGGGAGAACCCGGCGCCGGTGATGATTAGGTCAATTCCGGCCTCGATGGCGCCCATGACCAACTCATGGAAGTCGCGCATGGCGAACATGATATTGGCGGCGACGATGCCCTTGGTCATCTGCTTCGCCTTGAGGATATCGGCCTTCAGTTCGTCAACCGGGATGCCTGAGCCGCCGATCACCCCGATGCCGCCACAGTTGGCAACGGGGGCGGCCAAGGCGGCGGTGGAGACACGAATCGACATGCCGCCTTGAATCAGTGGGATGGGGGCGGTGAACCGGCCAATAGTCAAAGGAGGTAATTTCATGCAAGAAAGCTCCGGGAGAGAGAGGCGCGCCACCCTTCTGAGACGACGCCGAGGGCAAAAAAATAACCGGGCAAAGAAAGTGGCGCATAATGCAACTCTTGACTCCTTTTGTCAAGAGCGTTACCTGTAGGCGAATAAAACTTCACGAACCGTTTTCCTCAGACCTTTCCCTGTACTCCCATGAAAAAAATAGACCCAAAACTGATGGCCTTTGATATCGATGGGGTGGTGGCTGACACCGTTGAGGCCTTTTTACGACTGGCCAAGGAGCGACATGGCATTGACGAGTTCACCGCCGCTCAGATCACGGAGTTTGATGTGGCCAAATGTCTGCCCATCGAGCCCTCAATTGTCGAGGCGATCTTCGATTTTTTGCTGGAGAATCCTCTTGATGCCGATCTCCGGCCGATGCCCGATGCGGTTGCCGTGCTCACTGCCCTCTCTTGGCAGGCACCCCTGACCTTTATTACCGCCCGCCCCCTGCATCAGCCGATCGCTGCTTGGCTCGAAAAAATCCTTGGCCCGGCGGCCTTTGCCCGCACCCGGTTGATTGCCACCGGGGATCACGATAACAAGGCCGTCCACCTCAGGGAACTGGGACTGCGCTATCTCGTCGACGATCGGGCCGAGACCTGTGTTCGCCTGCATGAGCAGGGTTTTTCTCCCCTGATCTTCAGCCAACCCTGGAATCGTGGTCAGCACCAGTTGCCCACGGTCGCCTCCTGGCGTGAGATTGAGGGCTTATGCGCATGAGCTGCTCCCACTGTGGTCATCCTATGCCGACGTATAAAAATCCCGTGCCGACGGTCGATATCATCATCGAAATCGCGGGCGGCATCGTCCTCATCGCGCGCCGCAACCCGCCCTTGGGCTGGGCCCTGCCCGGGGGCTTTGTCGACTATGGCGAATCCCTGGAGCGGGCCGCTATCCGTGAGGCCAAGGAGGAGACGGGACTCGACGTCTCGTTGGCGTGTCAATTTCACACCTACTCCGATCCATCGCGAGACGTTAGGCAACACACCATTTCCACCGTCTTCATCGCCACCGCCAGCGGTCAACCGGTTGCTGGCGATGATGCCTCCCGTGTCAGCATCTTTAGCCAAGACGACCTGCCACCCTTGGTCTTCGATCACGCCCAGATCCTTGAGGAGTACTTCGCGGAAGGTCAGCGGGCCAAGGATGGCAGGAGGAGTAGGGTGTGATGCCGCCATACCAATGGCCTGGTGTCACCGGGGGACAGTCCTTGGCCTTCATTCCTCCGCCCCCTGTTCTCTGATATGCACTCCAACATCACCGACGTCCTCACCTACGAAATCAAAAGGGATATTGCTGATCGCTATTTTGGCTTCCGTAAGCTGATTGAAGAAGACACCCTGGCCCTCTCGGAGAAGATCCGTCAGTACCGGGTCATCTTAGAAAAACGCATCAGTTTTGACCTGATTCGGATCTATATCCTGTTGCAGGATGAGGGCTTGATCCAGGAGTTTCTGGCCTTGGCCAATCTCCCTGAGGAAATTTTTTACGACCCCTATCTGGTGCAATCGCCGACCATCAGGAAGCGGGTCTTTGAGGGAGTGCGTTTTCGTGGGTTGACCAAGAGGGGTTGCTTTGTCAACGCGGTGACTGACTGCTATGAGCGGCTGGTTCATCATGTCGATCAATACCGGGAACAGTTCGCCGAACTGGTTGTTCAGCAGGAGACCATCCGGGCCGAGATTGATCTCTTCTACAAGAAGAACGATTTGGGCTCAATCCTCAGTTTCCTGCGTGGCTTAGGCGATTCGGCCAACAGCAGTCTGCAAGGGGGGCTGGAGCCTCATTTGGCCTCGGATCTGGAGAACAACTTGCGCATCGTCCCGCCAGCCCCGATCGATCAATCCTTGCCGGTCATCGCCCCACTGCCCCCACTCAGCGCCATCCGCCGGAAACTGAACGTGATTGTTGCTCAGGCCTTTGGTCGGCAGGGGCAGGATATCCACGACTATCTCTCCTCCAAGACCTTCTTTGGGCGATACCGTTAGGCCCTTGGCCAGAAATACTCATCTCATCTTGCTTGTTTCCCGGTCTGTCTTCCGCGTTGTCGCAAGGGGGGAGCTGCGGCCTTAGGGTGAATGATCAGTCAAAACGGACATACTGGCTGATGATAGCGCCCTTTTTCTTTCCGATCCCCTCCACCTGTTCCAGGGCACGCCGGTCGGGTATCCCCCCCATGCGCCTACGGTAGTCGATGATCGCGCTGGCGAGTCCTTTCCCAATGCCGGGGATCACCATCAGTACCTCTGTTGTCGCTTGATTGATTGGGATTGGTTGGAAAAAGAGTGGGGCGGCCAGGGCGGGGGGGGCAATCGCCTGGGGTGGGCTGTTGGGCAGCAGACGATAGCTTGGCAGGAAGGTGTCAGCGGCCATCGGCAGAGTTTGGTGGGATGAGGGGAGGGTAAGGGCAAGGGCGATTGCCGACTGCCCTTCGGGTTGGTTCGCTAACCAATAGAGGCCATCTCCCTGGGCCAAGTTGGTTTCCAGCCAGACCAGGGGGGGCGGTTTTGTTGGCCCGGCGCTAGGGCTTGGCGAGGTAAGGTTTCTTGCGAGGTTGGGCAGCACCAGGCAAAGGCCAACGATGACCAGCACCAGGGCACGATAATCGGCTTGGGGGGAGGTGTCGTTGGTGCTTGGCCTCTGAGAGGAAGTCACTTCAGGGGAAGGTACCGTTAACAGCCTTGGTTCTTGGCATCTTGTTGACTCAGTTTGTCCTTCAGCAACTTGTAGGAGATGCTGTCCACCAGGGCCTGCCAACTGGCTTCAATGATGTCGTGCGAGACCCCGACCGTGCCCCACTGGGCCTGATGATCCGTCGATTCAATCAGCACCCGCACCTGGGCGCCGGTGCCGTGCTCCGAGGCCAGCACTCGCACCTTATAGTCGCTGAGCGACACCGAGGCCAACTGGGGATAAAAACAGGTGAGGGCCTTGCGCAGGGCGTTATCTAAGGCGTTGACTGGGCCGTCACCCATGGCGGCAGTATGCACGGTATCGCCAGCGACTTCGAGTTGGATGGTGGCCTCGGCGGTGATCGTTTCCCCCGCCTCGCCCTTGTGGTTGAAGACAGTGAAGCCCTTGAGCTCGAAGAAGCTGGGCATGGTGCCCATGGCCCGGCGCATGAGCAATTCGAAGGAGGCCTCGGCACCTTCGTACTGAAATCCCTGATTCTCCAACTCCTTCAGACGCTTGAGGATGGTAGTCACCAGGGGATCGGCGCTCTCCAGATCCAAGCCGAATTTTTTGGCCTTGTGGAGGACATTGCTCTTGCCGGACTGATCGGAGATCAGGATACGGCGGATATTGCCCACCTGCTCGGGGGTGATGTGCTCGTAGGTCAGCGGGTTACGCTTGACCGCCGCCACATGGATACCGCCCTTGTGGGCGAAGGCGGCGGTGCCGACGTAGGGCTGATACTTGTTATGGGGCAGATTGGCCAGCTCATTGACGAAACGGGCAACCTCGGTCAGCTTGCCCAAGTGGCTGGCAGCGGCGAAGTCTTGACCCATCTTCAGGGCGAGTCCGGGGATGATTGAGGTCAGGTTGGCGTTACCGCAGCGTTCGCCAAAGCCGTTGATGGTGCCCTGCACCTGGCAGGCACCATGGTCGACGGCCAGCAGGGAGTTGGCCACCGCCGTCTCGGAATCGTTGTGAGCGTGGATGCCAAGGCTCACCCTAAGCCCTTGCTCCGCAAAAAAACGCCGTACCTGATCCATGATCTGGCCGATCTCGGTCGGTAGGGTGCCGCCATTGGTATCGCAGAGCACCAGACAATCGGCCCCGGCCAGCGCCGCCTTGGCGATGGTGGCCAAGGCGTAGTCCCGATTGGCCTTGAAGCCATCGAAAAAATGCTCGGCGTCGTAGAAGAGGTGCCGAACGTGGGGACGCAGGAAGCGCAACGAGTCATCGATGATGGTCAGGTTGTCGTCTTGGGAGATGCGGAGTGCGACCTCGACATGGATATCCCAGGTCTTGCCGAAGATGGTGACAGCGGGGGTCTTGGCCGCCAACAGGGCCAAGAGGTTGGCGTCTTGGCTGGCAGGGTTGGCGAAGAGCCGGGTGCTGCCGAAGGCCGCTACCTGAGCGTGCTTTAGGGTATAATTTTGAATCTCTTGGAAAAATTGCACAGAGGCTGGGTTGGATCCCGGCCAGCCACCCTCGATAAAGTCGATGCCCAGCTCGTCAAGCTTGAGGGTGATCCGCAACTTATCGTCAACGGAGAGGTTGAAGTTCTCAGCCTGGGTGCCGTCCCTGAGGGTGGTGTCGTAGATCGTTAGTTGGCTCGACATGGGGGGCCTCACTCGGGCAGCGGTTTGCTGTCCTTGTCCAGGCCAAAGCCGTCGTGCAAGGCGCGGACGGCAAGTTCGGTGTACTTCTCGTCGATGATGCAAGAGACCTTGATCTCGGAGGTGCTGATCATCTGAATATTGATCCCCTCCTGGGCCAGGATGCGGAACATGGTGGTGGCGATGCCGGAGTGATTGCGCATGCCGACCCCGACGATAGAGACCTTAGCGATTTGCTCCGAGCCGGAGACATCGCCAGCGCCGATCTCGTTGATGATCGTCTGGACGATGCCCATGGCCCGCTTGTAATCGGGGCGGGGCACGGTGAAGGTCATGTCGGTCATCTCGCCTGCTCGGGTATTTTGGATGATCATATCGACCACGATGCCGGCCTCGGAGATAGGGGTAAAGATCTTTGATGCCACTCCGGGGACATCGTGTACCTTGGACAACGTAATCCGGGCCTCATTTTTGGTGTAGGTAACCCCGGAAACCAGCATTGACTCCATGTTTCTATCCTCCTCGACAACCAGAGTGCCTTCGGCCTCGGTAAATGTTGAACGTACGTGGACTGGTACGTTATAGCGCTTGGCAAAGCCTACGGAACGGATATCGAGCACCTTGGCTCCCAGGCTTGCCAGCTCCAGCATCTCATCATAGCTAATGCGATCGATCTTGCGGGCTGAGGTACAGATGTTGGGGTCGGTGGTGTAGACCCCCTCGACATCGGTGTAGATCTCGCATTGGTCGGCCTGCAAGGCGGCGGCCAAGGCGACGGCTGTGGTGTCTGACCCCCCACGCCCCAGGGTGGTGATGTCGGCGGCATCGGTGACGCCCTGGAAGCCGGCAACGACGACGATCTTGCCTTCCTGCAACCGTTTGCTGATCGAGGTGGTGTCGATCGATTTGATGCGGGCCTTGGTGTGCATGGTGTCGGTGAGGATCTTCACCTGATCGCCGAGCAACGAGACGGCATCGTAGCCCGCCGCCTTGACCGCCATGGCAAAGAGGGCGACGGTCACCTGCTCGCCGCTGGAGAGTAAGACGTCCATCTCTCGACTGTCGGGAGGGTCTTGCACCTGCTGGGCGAGGCCGATCAGACGGTTGGTTTCGCCCGCCATGGCCGACAGCACCACCACCACTTGGTGCCCCCGTCTGCTATAGCCGAGAACCCTGGCGGCCACGGCCTTGATCTTTTCTGGGGTGGCGACCGAGGTGCCACCAAATTTCTGGACAATGAGTGACATAGGCGATCCCAACTCCTTTCGTATTTGGCAAAGGTTGATTTTGGAGGCTATGATACGGTGATACTTGAGCCGCGAAAGACTAGGGGGGCGATAATACTAGCAGCAGAGACCCTTTGTCTATTTTTTTTTGTGGCGATGGGCCATTTTCATTGACCTCCTCGAAAGGGGGATTCTTGTCACTGAGGTTTGCTGTTGGTAAGGGGGAGAAAAAAACCTTTCCATTGGTACTCTTTTTTGCTACCATGCCGGGGAATTTTTGTCCAGGCCTCCTTCACGTATCAATAATCTTAGCGAAGAGCACAAGCATAAGAGATAATGATCTCCTTCCTCAAATACCTCAAACCTTTCTTCTCCCTTCCCAAGAGACCCAAGCCAAATCGCCGCTTGGTCATTCCACCTCAACCACGACGGTTTTTTGCCAATGTGCCGATGGATTTTTTGAAGACCGTCCGCTTCAGCCTGCTGCTGGTGACCGCTATCCTGTTGGCCGGTGCCCTGCTTGGTTATCTCAATCTCGTTGGGCAGGGACACAGGCCTTTGTTGCAGACGGTGCTGGAGAGGAGTGATGTCCTTCTCCACGGCCATTCGCTCCCTCCCCCAGTGAGCAACGACTTTATTGCTGTTGAATCGTATAAGGCCTTTGAACCACCAGCAAAACAAGAACCGGCGCAAGAATTGGCGATGGTGAATGTCTCCGGTTCGATCAAACGAGGGGAGTCTCTGGACAGCTCCCTGCGGCGGCAGAATATCTCCTCAGACGTTCGTCTGTCGCTGATTGACGCCCTTCGCAGTAAGCTTGATTTCAAGCGTATCAAGCCTGATGACAGTTATCAGCTTGAGCTTGATGCGCAAGGAGACTTGGCCTCGTTTCGCTACGAATCCAGCCCGCTCGAGGTGCTGACGGTCAAGAACTCCGATAAGGGCTATCAGGTGAGTAAGGCCCCGGTGGAGTTGGAGAGGAAGAAGGTCAAGGTCAGCGGCGAGATCGCGAGTTCCCTCTTTGGGGCCTTTGAGGCGGCTCATGAGGATACGCGGTTGCTTTATGCCTTTGTCGATATCTTTGCCTCCAAGATTGATTTCAATACCGAGATCCAACCCGGTGATCGATTTTCCCTGGTCGTTGACAAGTACTACAAGGATGGTGAGTTGGTTGGCTACGGCAAGATCGAGGCTGCCCAATACCTACGTAGCAAGGGCCCGGCCTTGGAGGCCTATCTCCATGCCCAGCCATCCGGTAAAGACCTCTATTTCGATCAGAGTGGTTTGACAGTCGGCGCTGCTTTTCTTCGTTCGCCCGTGCCGGTCGGTAAGCTCTCGTCAACCTTCACCTACCAGCGGCGGCACCCGATCACCGGTCAGGTCAAGCCCCATCTTGGTATCGATCTCTCCGCCCCGATTGGCACCCCGATCATGGCCGTGGCCGACGGCAAAATCCTTGAGCTGGGGGCCAACGGGGGCTTTGGTAATCAGATTGTCCTTGGCCACGCCGGAGACTTTAAGACCTATTACGGCCATCTTTCTGGTTTTAGAAAGGGGTTGCATCGTGGGAGTTTGGTCAGCAAAAAGGATATTATCGGCTATGTCGGCTCGACGGGGATGTCGACTGGCCCGCATCTCGATTACCGGGTGCAGCACCATACGGTGTTCCAAGATCCCTTCGGCATGACCTTCAAGCCGGAGATCGCCTTGGCCGGAAAGGAACTCCGTCAGTTCAAGCAGGAGGCGCAGGCCATTGGCCAGTTGGCGGATTTTGCCTCCTTCACTCCACTGCCGCAGACCCTCAAGGTCAGTACGCTGACTATCACCCAGGGGCATGACATCACGCTCCTCTAACGGGCGCCTGTTGGCTTCACCCCCCCCAATGCCAGACGACACCTCGTTTCATATCGTCCTGGTGGAGCCGGAGATTCCTCCCAACACCGGGACTATCGCCCGTCTTTGCGGGGCTACGAACACCACCTTGCATCTGGTTCATCCCTTGGGGTTCAGCACCGATGACCGTTACCTCAAGCGAGCGGGGCTCGACTATTGGCAGCATGTGAGGATTGTTTCGTGGCCCAGTTTCCGTGCCTTCCTCGACAGCTATCCCATCGAACGGATGTTCTTGCTCAGCAAAAAATCGACTCGCTCTTACACCGAGGCCCGCTTCCGGCAGGGGGATTTTTTGGTCTTTGGCAAGGAGACCAAGGGCCTCCCTGAAGATTTTTTGCATGCCCATCCCGAGAGGTGCTATACTGTGCCCATGGCAAATACGAATATCCGCAGTCTCAATCTGGCCATGACCGCAGGCATTGTCCTTTACGAGGCCTTGCGGCAGCAGGCCCAAACCTCCTTGGGGGGCTTCTCTGATGAATAATCATTATGACTGTGTGCAGCCCGACAACGAGGCAGTCAGGATCTTGATTGTCGATGATGACCCCGTCGTCTTGGAGGTTATGAAGAGTGTGATTTCGGTTCACGGCTTCTTCATTGCTACCGCCAATAATGGCAAGCAGGCGCTTGATGCCTTGCAGTCCGAGCCTTTCTCGATCATCTTAACCGACATCAATATGCCGGTCATGGATGGCATGGAATTGTTGCGAGAGGTCAAGGAGCGTTATCCAAAGATTGGAGTCATCGTCGTCACCAGTTTGAGTGAAGACTACTCCTACGTCGATGTCATCAACGCTGGGGCCATCGACTACATGACCAAACCCTTCGAGAGCACCGAACTGTTGGCCAAATTACGGCGTGTGATACGTGAGCAGACCCTGGTTCATGAGTTGGAAAAACGCTCGACCTCGGATGCCCTAACTACCCTTTATAATCGTCGACATTTTGATAGCATGATCGTTGACGAGGCCCATCGTGCCGTCCGTCAGGACTACAAGATGTTTCTTGCCATCATCGATGTCGATCGCTTTAAGGGCTACAACGACACCTTTGGCCACCTGGCGGGGGATAACCTGCTATCCACCCTGGGGCATATCATGAGAAATTATGCCCGGCGTGGGGTGGATTGGGCCTTCCGTTATGGTGGAGATGAGTTCGCCATCATCATCACCCAGACTTCTTGGGAGCAGGCCATTAAGATCAACGAACGGATACTGGCGACCTTTGCCGAATATCACTTTGGGGAGACGGGGTTGAGCTGTGGAGTAGGAGAATTTGTTCGCGATCCAGGTCTCGACTGGCAGGAGAATATCACTCAGTTCATTCGCCAAGTGGATCAAGCCCTCTATGAGGCGAAGAATGCGGGTCGTGGGCGGATCGTGGGGGCGAGGAGCGCAGGGGTCTAGCCGAGATCGACCAGCACCCGCCCGGTGAGTTGCCCGGCCAGCATTTGATCGATGCAGGGGGGGAGATCGCTCAGTGCCACTTCGCGGCAGATGGTGGGCAGAAAGTCAAGCCGCCATTCGCTCCCCAGCTTTTGCCATATTGCCTGCCGTTTTGTCACCGGGGTGTTGGCCGAATCGATGCCGATCAGGCTGACCCCTCGCAGAATAAAAGGATAGACGGTGAGCGCCAAGTCGGCGCCACCGGCGTTACCGCAGCTTGTCACCACCCCGCCATAGCGGCTTGATTTGATCGCCGTCGTCAGGTACTCCCCTCCCACCGTATCCACCACCGCCGCCCACCGTTCTCGCAGAAGCGCCCGATTGTGTCCGCCGACAAAGGACTGTCTGGGCAGGATCTCCGCCGCCCCGATCTCTCGCAGAAAGGCATCCTCACTCTTGCCGGTTAAGGCGACGACTCGGTAGCCCAATTTGGCAAGCAGGGCGACGGCGATTGAGCCAACCCCGCCGGTGGCTCCACTGACCAGCACGTCACCGTCGTCCGTTTGGACGCCGTGGCTGATGATGGCGTTGACGCATTGGGCGGCGGTAAAGCCCGCCGTGCCGTACATCATGCTCTCCTTGAGGGACATCGTTGTTGGCAGGGGTACGGCCCAACTGGCGGGTACTCGCAGGTATTGACCAAAGCCGCCTGAGGTGTTCATCCCCAGGTCAAAACCGCAGACGATCACCGGATCGCCGGGCTGCAATGGCCCCTCGCCGCTGTTGGTCACCACCGTGCCTACACTGTCGATGCCGGGGGTGTGGGGGTAGCGTTTGGTGACCCCCCGGTTACCGGAGGACGAGAGGGCGTCTTTGTAATTCAGAGAGGAGTAGCGGACGCGAACTAACAACTCTCCCGCCGGGAGGTCATCGAGCTGCCGACTGGAGAGTTGTGTTTGATAGTGCTTGTTGTCTTCGCTAACGATCAGGGCTTGAAATGAGGTCATGAGGGGCACGGGGAGAGGGGGATACCTGCTTTAGTTCTGAGACATTTGGCGGAGTGGCGAGCCGTTGTTGGCTCACCACTCGTTAGGGGCTAATGGGCTTAGTGCTTGTAGAAACTTTCCTTCTCGGCCCCACACTTTGGGCAGACCCAATCGTCGGGGAGATCGGCAAATGAGGTGCCTGG
>Ga0172375_10003308_pt1 | contig 24569 bp, 22 predicted proteins | sample LakKiv1m_FD_114537 | JGI IMG/M metagenome (GOLD analysis project Ga0172375, IMG submission 114537) | Freshwater microbial communities from Kabuno Bay, South-Kivu, Congo - kab_092012_11.1m | ecosystem: Environmental > Aquatic > Freshwater > Lake | place: Democratic Republic of the Congo...
AAGGGAAATATTCCCTCTCTCCAAAATCCCTAGCCATGCAAGCAATCGCAATGTTATTTATATCCTCAGAAGTACACGCAAAATGAATAAACTCGGAATAATCCTCCAATTTTTTCCCTTTCAAATTCTCTTTTATATAATACTCAACCGACTTCACATCATGATTTGTAGTCGCTTCAATTTCCTTTACCCTCCTCGCCGCGACAACATCAAAATTTTCATAAATCGATCTCAAATCCGCAACTTCCGCGTCAGTTAACTTTCGAGTTCCTTTTAATTTCAACTCGTTAAAAAGGAAAATAAACCATTCGATCTCAACAAGAGTCCTGTATCTCATAAGACCAGCCTCGGAAAAATATTGAGATAAAAACCCCACCTTGTCGGCATAGCGCCCGTCCAAAGGCGAAATATTGGTAAGGGTATGTGTATCGTCCATAGGAATTTTATTAAAAATTATTTAAAACTCGCTTTGATTTCCTCAATTCTTTTTTCGGTTTTTGCTTTCAAATTTTTGTCGGCCAAACCAAGAATTCTGACAGCGGCAACCGCCGCGTTTTTTGGATCAACAACAGTAAGAACAGGAGTATCCGAAGGCATTTGAAGGGTAGAATGCATGTTTACAAGCATATCATTTTTGTCCGCAAACGGAGGACAAGCGATAACAGGATGTACAGAATTTGCCGCCACAACTCCAGACAATCCATTACTCCTCCCGGCAATAGTAACATAAACAATCGGTTCATCAGACTTATTGTAATCTTGGACAAGAGCAAAAACTTTTTCAGGAACTTTGTGAGCGGAAACAACATGCATAACATGCTCAACTTCAAACTTGCCCAACTCAGCAATAATTTTTTCAGCGAATCCTTTGTCGGACTCAGAACCTAAAACAAATATAACTTTCATTTCTTTAAGGTTAAATCATATATTTTTCTAGATTTTTCGTGAGTCTTTGCAACACATCACCACTCTCCGCTTCAAACTTTTGCCCAGTGATTAATTCAAACGCCTCAATATATCTCCGCGCGGTTTCAATTTTAATTTCATCCGGGATTTCCGGCACTTCTCCATCACCAGTAAACCCGTTGTCAGCAAGCCATTTTCTCATATACTCTTTGTCAATTTTCTTCTGTTCTTCACCGGCGGCAAATCTTTTTTCATATTCATCCGCGAACCAAAATCTCGAAGAATCAGGCGTGTGAATTTCATCAATCAAAACAATTCTTCCATCAGAATCAATTCCAAATTCATACTTTGTATCAACCAAAATAATCCCTTGCTTCGCCGCTATTCCAACACCGCGTGCGAATAACTTCATAGCAGCATCAGCCAAGAAATCAAATTGCTCTGGAGTAACAAGCTTCCTTTCCAAAATCTGCTCTCGTGAAACGGATTCGTCATGACCACCGTGAAGAGCCTTTGTGGAAGGAGTTAAAATAGGCTTTTCAAATTTTTGATCTTTTTTCATACCGTCAGCAAGCGGGTTCCCGCAAAAATTCCTAACTCCCTTTTCATAATGCTTCCAAACGCTTGTAGAAGTAACTCCGGTCAAATATCCACGAACAACCAACTCAATAGGAAAAGCCTTGCACTCGCGCCCGACAACTACATTCGGATCTGGAAACTCAATAACATGATTGCCGACAATATCAGCTGTTTTTTCAAACCAAAACTTCGCCATTTGATTAAGAACCTGGCCTTTAAAAGGAACTGTCGTGATAACACGATCAAAAGCGGAAAGCCTGTCGGTTACAACAATAACTCTGCGTTTTGAACCATCGGGAGCAGTTTGCGTGTAATTGTCGCGAACCTTCCCTTCATACCTCTCCCCCAAATTAGAAAAATTCGTGCCCTTCAAAGCATACGGAATCTGGGCAGAAATCTGGTCAGTTGTCAGCATAATGTAGAAAAGTTAAGGTTAATGCACCTTGCAATCAAATATTAAACAAATTAGAATCGAACTGCAATAAATAAACCTTTTTTATGTCAAAAATTATAGAAAAATTCGGGAATGTCACTGTGGTTCTGGGAAGCCAATGGGGAGATGAAGGCAAAGGAAAATTGGTGGACATTTTGTCAGGTGAATATGATCTAATCGCCCGCGCGACGGGAGGCGCAAATGCCGGCCATACAATTTACATCGGCGACAAAAAATTCGTATTTCATCTAATTCCGTCAGGGATGATGAATGAAGGGAAAATCTGCGTAATCGGAAACGGAGTAGTAGCCCACATCCCTACCCTATTAGAAGAAATTGATGTCTTGGAAAAAAGCGGGATTTCAACAGCGGGAAGATTGTTTATTTCGGACCGCGCACATCTCGTGATGGACTATCACAAAATTGTAGACGAACTACAAGAAACATCCCGCGGAGACAAAAAAGTCGGGACAACAAAGCGCGGCATCGGCCCGGCGTACATGGACAAAGTTAAACGCAATGGAATACGAATGCACACACTAGGAAATCAAGAATTATTTGAAAATACTGTAAGAGAAAATGCAAAAGCATTAAAAGAAGTTTACGGCTCCAGGTTTAAATATGACGTAGAAGAAGAACTCGCACGCTACCGCGAATATGCTAAAAAAATAAGACCTCTTTTGATAGACACAAGCTTTTATTTAAATAGAGCTTTGGAAAGCGGAAAAACAATTTTGATAGAGGGCGCAAATGGAATGATGCTGGACATAGACCACGGCACTTATCCTTATGTAACTTCATCGAATGCAACAGTAGGCGGAGCTATCGCGGGAACAGGAATCGCTGCTCTTAAATTAAAAAGCGCAATCGGGATAATGAAGGCATATGTGACTCGTGTAGGCGCGGGCCCGTTTCCGACCGAATTAAAGAATGAATTGGGCGACCAAATACGCGAGAAAGGCGGCGAATACGGCGCAACCACAGGCCGCCCGCGCCGATGCGGTTGGTTTGATGCCGTAGTCGGAAAATATTCCTGCCAAATAAACGGCTACTCAAGCATTAACCTCACAAAATTAGACGTTTTAACTGGCCTTCCAACCTTAAAAATCGCAACTTCATACAAATACAACGGTGAATTGCTAAAAAGTTTCCCATCCTCATTAGAAGTTCTCGAAAACGTTGAAATAAATTACGAAGAAATGCCAGGCTGGACAGAAGATTTATCAAACATCAAATCCTTCGACTCTCTCCCAGAAAACGCAAAAAAATATGTAGCACGAATCGAAGAATTGATCGGCTGCAAAATTGCATTTATCGGAGTTGGCGTAGACAGAGAGCAAATGATCCAAAATTTTTAGCGGATCGCTCTACGATGCCTGAGACAAAAATGGTGGGCGCTGGGGGACTCGAACCCTCGACCCTCTCGGTGTAAACGAGACGCTCTACCAGCTGAGCTAAGCGCCCAAAGATTTAAAAAACAACAGGAAACTTTTATCACAATGCACCGACATTTACAAGAATTTTCCCAAACTTAATCATTAAATTCCTGAGACCTCCGATAAGCATCATTGTGATCCCTCCTATCCAATTCACAAGCATGAGCACCGTCAGCTCCTTGTTTAACAGCATTTCCAACACTTCTACCAATACCCCTACGAACACCAGCAGGCAACATAACCTCAACAGGCACACTTCCTCTACTAACATCCAAATTATCAACAACAGCATCTCCCTCATCAACAACCCCCGCCCGCTCATCACATAACTGTTTCTCCCATATAAACTTAATTTAAATAATAAACATCTCTGGTGCCCAAGAGAGGACTTGAACCTCCACCCCCTTGCGGGGACTACCACCTCAAGGTAGCGCGTATACCAATTCCGCCACCTGGGCATACTTCAAAAAAGCAGAAGAATTCTACCAAAAAAACACAAAACAGCAACACTAAAATTTTCACCTCCACTCAGATACTCACTCTTTCTTCTCAAAATCTCTGCTTGAGCCAAGCGTAACGTCAACTTCAACTTCATCCCCGCTTCTCCAAATTTTTAATTTTATTTTATCTCCGGGCTCATATTTTGAAATAATCGTAGATAGCGGTTTCTCAACAGTAACTTTTGCCCCATCAACCTCAAGAATTACATCTTTAATTTTCAAACCGGCCTTATCACCAGCCCCGCCGGGAATCACAGCAAACAAGCCCTTGTCCTCGTCTCCGGTGAGCAAAGCCCCATGATCAACTTTTATCATCAATTCATCAGCACGAGCCTTATCAAGCATCATATATCGAACACCAAGAACCGGCCGAACAATCTCTCCATACTTCTCGACGCTTGATAAAACCGCCTTCACATCATCAACCGGAATAGCAAAACCAATCCCCTGAGCGGCCTTGGCGACAGCAACATTTATCCCAACAACCTGACCGCTAAGATTTACCAATGGACCGCCACTGTTCCCCGGGTTAATAGCCGCATCCGTTTGAATCAAGTCAGTCAAATTTTCAGATCCGCCGCCGGCTTGATCAGAAGCAACGATACTCCTGCCAGTCGCGCTGACAATCCCAAGAGTAACTGTATTTTCAAACTCAGCCAAAGCATTTCCAATCGCGACAACATACTGCCCTACCCTCAAATTGGCAGACGTGCCAATTTCAACTTTTGGGAGAGCTTCGGGCTTCTTTAATTTACTAAAATCGTAGTTTGGAGCTGTAGCCTCCACCGCTTCTTTAGCACCATCACCACTCTCCGGGATTTCATACATCTGCACAACCGCCAAATCCGCAAAAGAATCACGACTCACAACTTTTCCGGCATATTTTTTTCCTTCTTTCATAACAACCGTATAATCAGCCTCTTCATCCGAAACAACATGTTTATTTGTCAAAATCAACCCAGTATCACTCACGATAAATCCGCTTCCACCACCAATTTGCTTGTATTGATATTCAGGCTCAGACTGTCCGCCCCCATTATTATTAAAATTAAAAAATTGATCAAAAAACGGATCATTGAAAAAAGGATTAACGCCACCTCCTCCAACAAGCACATTCTTTGAAACCATCACGGAAACAACAGATGGAGCTACTTTATCTATAGCCTCAGTAATTTTTGACTGCTCAATATAAGAATGCTCTTCAATCACAACATTGTCAGGAGTATCAACATCCGTTTTCCCCTCATAATAATCCATAACTTTATATCCACCTACGCCACCGGCACCACCAGCTAACAAGGCAACAATAACGCTAATTGCAGCGTGAGTTTTCCCAGAAAAATTACTCATAGTTTCAAAGTTAAAAAAGTACTCAGGCAAAAACACATTTTAATAACATGAAAAAAATTTTCAATTTACATTTAAGCTCTATGTTGTTTTAATAAAATCGTGCAAATTCTAAAGTCACAAATAAGAAAAAAACTCCTCGCCAAACGCCAATCCTTGCCACAAAAACAAACAGAGCTTTCTAATAAGAAAATCACGCGAAAATTGCGGAAAACGACGGAATTTAAAAGAGCAAAAATCGTCCTCGCGTATCATCCAATTCATAATGAAATCGATGTGACAGAATTGATTTTAAAAACAAAAAAAACCTTCGTTCTCCCGAGAATCTGCGCAAAATCAAACCGCCTTCACTGCCATAAAGTAGCAAACATAAATGAATTAAAAACCGGAAAATTTAACATAAAAGAGCCCTCTACAAAACACCCGGTAATCGCAAGAAACAAAATCGATTTAGTATTAACCCCGGGGATAGCTTTTGACAAAAAAGGCAACCGAATCGGCTATGGAAAAGGTTATTTCGACAAGCTATTCAAAACTTTGTCCACAGATTGCATCAAAATTGCGCTTGCACACGACTTCCAAATCATCGAGAATATCCCTGCCGAGAAACACGATCAAAAGGTAGATTTCATAGTTACAGAAAAAAGAATAATCAAAATCCATTAACAAAATATGAAACATGAGCACGCTAAAAAAGACTGATACCGCAGTATGGGAAATCCTTGAAGCTGAAAAAAAACGCCAGGCGGAAGGATTGGAATTAATTCCATCAGAAAATTACGCGTCAGAAGCGGTTTTGGAAGCGTCGGGCTCAATTTTTACAAATAAATATTCGGAAGGGTATCCAGGAAAAAGATATTACGGCGGCCAGGAAAACACTGACAAGGTTGAAAATTTGGCAATTGAAAGGGCAAAAGAGCTGTTTGGCGCGGAGCACGTGAATGTCCAGCCATATTCCGGATCACCGGCAAACACAGCAATTTATTTCGCCTTGTTGAAATTTGGCGACACAGTGATGGGATTAAAACTCGACCATGGAGGACACATTACACATGGCTTGCCGATCGCATTTTCAGGAAAAGCGTACCATTTTATTCAATACGAAGTTGATAAGGAAACAGGAGTTCTCGACTATGACAAAATCGAGAAAATGGCAATGGAAAATAAGCCAAAAATGATAGTTGCTGGCTACACAGCATACCCACGAAATATTGATTGGAAAAGGTTTAGAGACATCTGTGACAAATGCGGAGCAATCGCGATGGCAGACATTTCTCACACAGCCGGAATGATTGCCGGAAAAGCTTTGGAAAACCCGGTCCCCTATTTTGACGTAGTAATGACTACTACTCACAAAACGTTGCGCGGGCCGCGCGGCGCAATCATCATGTGCAAAGAAAAATACGCAAAAGACATAGACCGCGCGGTATTCCCGGGTCTCCAAGGCGGCCCGCACGAGCACATCATCGCCGCAAAAGCTGTCGCCTTCGGCGAAGCTTTGAAGCCGGAATTCCAAGAATACGCAAAGCAAATTATCGCAAACGCAAAACATCTCGCCGCAAAACTCACCGAACTCGGCTTCACCCTGGTTTCCGGCGGCACCGACACCCATTTAATTTTAGTTGACCTCACAAACAAAGGAGTCCCCGGCAAACAAGCGCAAACGGCTCTCGATCGTGTCGGCATTACTCTCAACAAAAACACAGTCCCATTCGACACCCGCTCCCCATTCGACCCATCCGGCATCCGTCTCGGCACCCCCGCCGTCACTACCAGAGGAATGAAAGAAAAAGAAATGGAAATGATCGCCAACTGGATCAACGAAGTCATCACACATATCAACGACGAATCCATGTACCCTCGAGTAAAGAAAGAGATCGAAGACCTCTGCCTAAAATTCCCAGTGCCGGGGATAAAGATCTAACAAAACTAATTATGAAAAAAATACTAATCAGCCTCATCGTGCTACTAAACATTTTAACACTAACAGCCTGCAAGACTCAGACTGAGCCAAAACTAACAACAATAAAGATAGAAAACATCGAGTTAACCGTCCCAACTGAATACACTCCCTTATCAAAAACGGAAGTAGATCCACTCATATCAGGCAAATTTGCTGCATACGATTTTACTGATCCAAAAATCGAAAACTTCCCGGTACTCTATAACATCAGCCTATCATCAAGAGAACTAACAAAACAAGCAAATACGAAATGTAGTCTCAAAAAGGAAAATCCCGAATGGCCATGCAGTTTCGCTCCAACAATAAAAGAGTATGATGAACAGAAACAGGCTCTAATAAATAACGAAGATTACAATGATCTAAAATTACAAAATTTAAACAGTCGAAACTACCTAGTTTATAACAAAAAATGCGACGGAGATTCATGCCTAATGAGAACTTACATAACATATATTGACAATACAAGAATAGAAACAGTAATTGAAATTTGGGGAGACATATCAACCGAATCAGAAAAAGCAGACAGTGTAATGAGTAAAATCAGCATCAACTAACCAAACTTTCCCCACCACTACCAATGCAATTTCATTGTATAATTCTTCAGGTTCAATTTCTGCGCGCGCAGAAAACTCCAGGTTAAAAGTATTCGATTTTATTTATGGTGTAATTCTTCAGGTTCAGTTTGTGCACGTGCACAAATTTTCAGGTTCAACTATGTCTATTTCTGATTTTAATCAAAAAATATGTCAAGCGCTACAACCTGCAAAAACCAAGGCTTTTTCGCCAGCTTCCGCAGCAGTTGCCCGCCCACCCGATTACATGATATAATACCAAGAACCAATAAAACCATGAACGAACGTCCAACAGAAGAAGTGACACCTTTTCCAGACAACTCTCCGGGCAAAGAGTGGGTTTTGCTTCGTTCAGGCGGCGTACCGGCCGAAATACACAAAGGCGAACTGCCGAAACAATGGGTAACGGAAGAAACCGGACATATTTTTGTTCGAAATGAAAAAACTGGCAAATGGCACAGTTATGATAGAGAAGGAAAAAGATTTTTTATTCCACCAGAACAATGGCAAGCTTACGCTGCAAACGAATGGGAAAAGGGATCGTCACCAATAACAAAAATACAAAAAACAGTTAGATCACGCCTAGCAAAAACAGATATTTTTGACAGCGAAAATCACGTTGATTGGGACAAATTATTTGAATTATTGGATCAATACAGCAAAAAACGCGCCGAGATATTCCCAAACGGCACAGAGGGCATGAGCGAAGCCGATATCATCGACTATATAAGGAAAAATTATAGCCTCCTTCTCGCCGGCGGAGCAAACCCATTGGAATTCCCAGAATTAATTGACGAAGAACTTCGCCCTCTTTGCAATACAATAAATAAAACTACATGGGGAAGAAGCTATGATGGATGCGCCGGCCACCACGACGATCCATCCGAAGAACATATTAATCCATATCTAAGAGTATTGTTGGATCTAAATAATCCATCAGCAAACAAATTCATAATTGAAGCCAAAAAATTAGCCAGAGAGTGGAAACGAGAATATAAAAACGTAAAAATAAATTTGAACAAAGAAAAAGTAATTTCATCCAAAAGGAAACCGCGAATCATTTATTACCAAATTACACTAAACACTGACTCGCAAAATATAAGCACAGATTTCTTCAACGAACTTAATGAAAGAACCCTAAGCCTCTCCTAAACCCTCTTCACCACCACCAACGTCATATCATCCTTCTGCTCGAATCCCGCAGTGAAGTCTTTTACATCTTCCAAAATCGCTTTTTTAATTTCACTAGCGCTCAATTTGCAAGCACCTTTCACAACCTCCTTCAACCTCTCTAACCCATACGCTTCCTTCTCATTTTTCCACGCTTCAAGAATTCCATCACTCAATAGAACCGCGACATCCCCGACCCCAAGTTCAACCGAAACTTCATTCAATTTCTCAGAAATATCCGGAACCATTCCCAGCGCAATCCCCTTCCCGCTATCAATCATTTCAATCTCGCCGCCAGCGCCAGAACCGCTTCTGCAAACCATCAAAGGCTCGTGCCCGGCATTAACATAAGACAACCGACCAGTGCCAGAATCCCATTTCACAACCCCCAACGTCATAAACATTGTCGTCATCATTTTCTTTTTCAAAACAACATTCACATTCTTCAAAATCTCCTTAAGATCCCCCATTCCCGCATAACTCGTCATAAGCGAACTCGCGATCGCGCTGATAATGCACGAAGGCACTCCATGCCCGGTCACATCGCCCAAATACATGATCGTAGAACCGCCGGGAACAGGTATAAAATCATAAATATCCCCGCCAACTTCCGTCGCCGGCTCAACAGACGCCGCAACATCCAAACCACTAATTGAAGGAATATTTTTTGGAATAATTTGCTCCTGAATTTTTCTAGCCAACTCAAGCTCATGCCCAACCCTTTCCTTATAAACCCTCGCTTCCAAACTCGCGCCCAAATCCTTCGCCATTTTGTTAAACGACTCGCCCAAAAACCCAAGCTCATCGCGCGATTTTATATCAACTTGATATTCAAAATTCCCTTTCGCGACTTCCTCCGCTCCGGAAACAAGCTTTCGCACAGGCCTTGTGACCCTTGTACTCATAAAGAAAGCCAAAACAATCCCAAGCGCAAGCCCCAAAATCGCCGTAGCGATAATTCTAGTAATCATATCCGAAATCCTCTCGTCCATATTCGCATAAGTAACGCCGTAAACGACAGAATACTTATCTGAAGCAGGCTGTACAAAAGAAGAAATTTTGAACCCAGTTTCAGGTGAATTCAAAACGACTCCATTCTCATCCAAATAATAAATATCAAATTTTCCAAAACCATCTCCGCTAATAGAAAAAGATGGGAATTCGGACTTAACTTGCTCAATAGAAGGCAAAACCGTAGTCACCCTCTCCTCCCCCTCATACTTCTTCTCCGCATCCATCAAAGAATCATAAACAATCTCCCCTCCGTATGAAACAACTTTCAACCACTCAACATCCTTATTCTGCTCAAAAATCTTCTTAATATCTTTATTAAAATAAACAAACCCTTCCTCATTCAAATAAAGATCAACATCATCGGCAATCGCAGGCGCGGTCAGCTCCGCAAAAGTCCTCACACCGAAGTAAATATCATCAGCGAGCTCGATTTTTTTCTCATTAATAAAAAGAAACGCAATCATCAAGAATATGACAGCCATTAGAGCTGTGATAGCCAAGATGAGTTTCGATTTTATTGAGAAGAAAATTTTCATGCTTTTACAAATCATTTAGGTAAATAAATCCGTCAATTCTAGGACTAAAATCAATTCCTTTTTTTGCCGCAACCAGGGTTTCATATTCAAACAAAGGAACTCCAAAAACATCATCAGAAACCAAAATTTTCATAGCCTCCTGCAAATATTTAAGTCTTTCCTTGGGCTTCATTTCAACCTCTTGTTTCTCGATCAATTCTGCAACTTTTTCATTTGAATAATTTCCAAAATTAAACTGCCCAATAGACTTCAAAAAGTCTCCGGCATCACCCAATTCACTCTTAAATCCCATAAAATACATATCATATTTCACTTTCTTCAAAGTCTTTTCAAAATATTCGCCCTTAACATATTGAATCGAAGTTTTAACTCCAATTTCACCAAAACTTTTCGTCAAATATTCGCCCAAAGCGTTAGAGCCAAAAGGAAGAATAATCCTCACCGTTTTACCAAGCAAATCCGCTAAATTCAATTCAGCACCTTGATCCAAACAATCTTTTTCCAGACAATCTTTATCTGGAGAAGATGAGCCCTCCGCCTCCTCGATCTCCGGATTGTACCCAAACACTCCGCTCGAAACGAATTGATCAACCGGTTTCACATATTCCCCACCAACAAACTCAGCAAATTCAGCCTTATCAATAGCATTCAAAACCGTAATTCTATTCTTCAAATCCTTAAAAATTTCACTCTTAAAATTAAATCCCAAAAATTGAACTTCCAAACTTGGCATCGCAAAAATTTCAAATTTTTCTTTATCAAGACCGCCAGCCAAATCATAAGGGACATAATCAAGAATATCCGCAGTCCCGTCAGTCAAACTTTTAAGCCTTTTATTTTTATCAGTAATTGTCAAAAACTTCGCTTTTTTATAAAGAGGCTTATCTCCCCAATAATCCGCAAAAGCTTCAAGGTCTAATTCTCCTTTTTTTGCACTGTATTGAGAAATTTTATACGGCCCAGTCCCAATTCCATCAGTCCCGATATAAACCATCGCCAATTTTGAAATCAAAATCGGATCGGGAGTTTTTGTTTTAATTTGAATTGTAAAATCATCAATTTTTTCAACCTTATCGATAGTCGCAAGAAAATCTTTCACCAAATCAATGCTAGAAATCACATCATCAGCGTTGAACTCCGACCCATCGTGAAATTTCACATTTTTCCTAAGATTAAACTCCCAAGTCAAATCATCCAAAATCCCCCACGATTTCGCCAAACACGGCTTCATATTCAAATCTTCATCAGATCGAACCAAAGATTCATAAACATTATTAAGACGTTGACGTGTAAAAGGATCAAAAATCGTAGGCTCAAGCCCAACCATATAAGAAGGTTCAACCACAACAATTTCCTCTTGAACATTTTTCTTCCCAACCGTTTCCTCAAAATAATTCAAAACACCCAAATAAAAACCCTCAAAAAACAGGTACATAGTAGCCCACGCCACAGCAGCGCACGCCGCCATAAGCATCAAAACCTTTATAATTTTCCCAATGACATTCATTTGTTTTTATTTTTAGGTTCAGCACGCACAAGAATATCAAATAATTATAGCAGAAAAAGGCTTGTAACGGAAGAGATGTCTAAAGATTAACCAATGTTACTTACACGAACTATCAGGATAGCCTTCAGCTGGAACTCCACAAAACATCTCGGCGTCAGGGCAAGACGGATTTGGATCAGAAAAATTCGGTATACCATCCTCATCTGAATCTAATGCACCATCAGGAGTAGCTCCTTCACAGGAATTCGATTCACATGGATTTGTGCCAGTTTCAGCAATCTCAATTTCATCAAGAAGACCATCCCCATCAGAATCTTTACCAACTCCAAAGTTGCATCCTGCGATATCCCTTACGTCCTCCTGGCAAGCCTTCGCCAGCTCATCAGCAGTAGCTTCACAACCATCAACCACACCATTGCAAACTTCTTCAGAATTACCATCTCCCAAGCATTTATCGCCTGTTGCCTGACACATTATTAATGCATTCCACTCATCTCTAGAACACTCCTGAAGCCTTTCAAAAAGAGCATCATTTACAGCCCTGTTCGTATCCCATCTCCCATCGTCAACAGTCTCAACAGGAACACCAGTCTCATCGACATTTTCTTGCTGAGGATCTGCGCATGAAGTCAACGCAATCAAAGATGCAACCGCAGCCAATGATCTAAATTCAGATAATTTCATAAGAAATAAGTAAAAATATAAGCCGCTATAATGCCATATATCACGGAGATTGTCAATAGCTAATTCCCCCTACATCACCCTCCACGCCGCCACAGTGTCCTCTTCAGGGTAAGTTGGAGGGAGCCACAAATCACCAAGCAAACCGGCCTCTTTAAGTTCTTTTTTAATCCTCGCAACCTCTTTAAAATATTCCTCCTCAGAATAAGGTTTATTCAAAATATGATATTTCTTATGATGAAGAGAAACACACCCGAAACAGTGCTCGCAATTAAGCACCAATTCGCTATACTCGCAATCCTTCGACTCGGCCGAAAAGAAGCAACAATTGCAGTTATACATCTTATGACAACTCGATATGTTGTAGCAGAGCTCGGAATATTCAAGTACAAAAATATCCCAACAATCTTTGCAGCTTTTTACCTCTGCAACATACCCAACATCCTGGCATTCAACAGCATCAAAAGCCCCATACGCATTCTTGCAATGGTGAACATAATTCCCAATAAAATTCTCGGCATTCGTGGAAACGGAATAAACTCTCGGCATTTTCTCTTTAACCTCTTCAAATTTCCCCTCAATTTCATTCGGTTTAAGCAGAGCGATTTTCTCCCTATAAACGCTCGGAGAAAGCTGCTCATTAAACAGACAATACTCCTTATTTCTCAAGCTCGCGCAACCGGTACAATTCATGCATCCGCGCAAATCATACCCATACGAACAATCGCTCGAACTTTCCGAATCCTGCAAGAAATCACAATTATAACAATTCTTACAATTTATAGTCTCATAACAAAGCGTACATCGAAAAATATGATCGCAATCCACGCAATCCTTGTTATGGTAAAAATCGCGGCCATACATACAATCCTCGTTATCAACAGTATTAGCCAAAAGATAACAGTTTTTACACCTATCGGCATTGTAACAAAAATCACTATTCACATTACTCAAATGAATCATCCCGATTCTCGGGGTCTTGAGCTGAAGCGTCTTATATTGCTCAATAAAACTCATACACGAAAATTATAACAGCTATTTCCCCTTCTTCAACACCGCCAAGAAAGCCTCCTGAGGAATATTGACCCTCCCGACCATTTTCATCCTCTTTTTACCTTCTTTCTGCTTCTTCAAAAGCTTGTCCTTACGCGTTCTGTCTCCACCATACAACTTCGCGGTAACATCTTTGCGATAAGCGGAAATAGACTCGCGGGCGATAATTTTGCCGCCAATCACAGCCTGAATCATAATTTCAAAATACTCACGCGGAATCAATTTTTTCAATTTCATAGCCAACTCACGACCAACATGCGCCGCCTCGTCCCGATGCACAATCGCAGAAAAAGCATCAACCGGACTGCCGGCAATCAGCATATCCATTTTCACCAACCGCGCCTCCCTATATCCTTTAAATTCATAGTTCATAGACGCATACCCGCTCGTAAGGCTCTTTAACATGTCGTAAAAATCTACAATGATAGAAGCCAACGGAATTTCAAACTTCAAAATCACACGGTTTTGATCGAGATATTTCATATCCGTATTTACTCCGCGCTTATTTTTGCAAAGCTCCATAACCGACCCGATATATTCCTTCGGAGTCAAAATCTCCAGCATCACGAAAGGCTCTTTCACATATTCAACCGTCGAAGGATCCGGGTACTTCGACGGGCTCGAAATCATCACTTCCTCCCCACCTTTTTTCACAACAATATAAGAAACCGAAGGCGCCGTGACAACAAGATCAAGATCGTACTCACGCTCAAGTCTTTCCTGCACAATATCCAGATGTAATAGACCCAAAAATCCGCACCTGAACCCCGACCCAAGAGCAAGACTGTTTTCCGGTTCGTAATAAAGACTCGCGTCATTCAATTTTAATTTTTCAATAGCGTCTCTGAGCATGCCGTAATTTTCTCCGTCACTGCAAAAAATCGAAGCAAAAACATAAGGCTTTACAACATGAAAACCGGGCAAAGGTTTAGCTAAAGCCATACCCTCTTCGTCATTAGACTCCCCTTTCCAAACCGTATCACCCACTCTCGCGCTAGAAATTTCTTTCAAGCCGGTAACGATATATCCAATTTCTCCACATTCCAGCTTTTCAGCAGGAGCATATTTTGGCTTAAAATAGCCAACTTCAAGAGCTTCGATTTGTTTTTTCGTATTTAATAAAAACAATTTATCCCCTCTTTTCACATCACCGGACATCACCCTCACATACGTCACAACGCCCTTATAAGAATCATAAACGGAATCAAAAATCAGAGCTTTAAATTCAGTCTCGGAGACCTCTTTCGGCGGCTTCACGACTTCCACAATTCTATTCAAAACTTTTTCAACATTCGTCCCAACCTTCGCGGAAACAGGTATAATTTCCTCCTTTGAAACACCAATAGCGTCCTCCATTTCCCGCGCACGACGATCAACCTCCGCCATTTGGATATCAATTTTATTTAACACAGGAACAATATCCAGATTGTGATCCAACGCCATGTAGGTATTTGAAAGAGTCTGCGCCTCGATCCCCTGCGTCGCGTCAACAACCAAAACAGCCCCCTCAACAGACGCCAAACTGCGCGAAACTTCGTACCAAAAATCCACGTGCCCCGGAGTATCGATAAGGTTTAAAATAAACTTCTTTCCACTCCCGTCAGCGTTTCTAAACTCACTCATTTCACCAGTATAAGTCCACTCCATCCTTACAGGCTGAAGTTTAATAGTAATTCCTCTCTCCTGCTCAAGATCCATAGTGTCCAAAATCTGCCCATGCTTCATATCACGTTTCTCAAGCGTATGAGTAATCTCAATAAGCCGATCCGCAAGCGTCGACTTGCCGTGATCAATATGAGCAATTATACAAAAATTTCGTATCCTGGCTAAATCCATACCGCGAAGATTCTACAGATATGGAGGGAATAGGGCAAGAGGAGAATAAAGAACTATTTCATATCAATATCACCTTTCGCAACCCTTCCATCAGGATTACAGTAAAAAACATTTGAATCAGGGATTGTGCGCTTCATTCTATCGCGAGTCATATTGCGTATCCGATCCAAACCATCATTCGATTTTTTCCTTCTTTCCTCTTCTTCCTTGCGTTTCTTTTCCTCTAATAAGTCTTTAATTTGCTTCTCCTTCAGTCTTAAAATCCCATCCAAATCATCTGGAAGCCTCCCACTAAAAACCTCCTCGAAAGCCTTGATATCTTTAAGATTCTGCTCCGTCGGATCGGCTTTCAAAAGATCTTCAATCTTTACCCTGATAAGTGGATCGAGAGGCCTATTTTTATAATCAAACCACGCTTTCGCAACAGAACCAGCTACATCGGCAACTCCCAATAAAAAATCTTTATCTTCCTTATCCATAGTAATGGTTTAATTTATTTAGAATAAATCCTCTTAGTATAAGGATACCCCATTTTTGACACAGGCTTAGTAAATCGCTTATCAATCTTAGGATTAAAAACGCGCCCGCCAACCCTAATAATCGTATCACAAGTATCCCCGGTACACTCTCTCGTCCATTCCTCGTCATTAACACCAAGATTACTTCTAGCAATAGAAATACCCGAAAGACTGCCAATATCGCCCAAAGCATCCACGTCACAATTCCCTTTTTTCCAGGCAGAAGTCGTCCCCTTAACTCTATCTTCAAACTCAGTTCTCAAACAATCAATCTCCTTGTTCAAAATCGGATTTTCATAATCAAGTCCCTCGGCAGGCTCCGAAACCCGCACCTCGGGAGAATCAGCTTTTTTTGCGATAACACTCGCGACCGAAGCAAGAACTAAAACCGAACCAAGACCAGCCTTCAAAAACACAGATCTTGCTCCATTTGACACTTTAGCCAATCGTTCAGCGTCCTCATTAAACCTTCTGGTCAATCCTTTATCGTCAGCGGGTCTTATGACAGGAACAACAGGAATCGCTCCCCTCCTCCCAGAAGTAACAACCTCCGAAGACCCACCTGAACTAACTGCTTCACCATTTAATTTCATACCTTTAAACTTAAATTACAAGCGATGATTATTACATATCCGCTCATTTCTGTCAAGCCCTTCGTCCACACGCCCAGATCGATCTCCGGAGAAATCTATATCAAACTTCGCTCCAAAACAATTGCCCAATCCCCCATTTTCTGATATAATAATATGAAATTCTCGAACCTAAAATCAAAACAAAAAATGCAATTCAAAGTCCCACAAGACGTACAAAGAGCAGACACAATTATTGGACCATTAACATGGAAACAGTTGATAATTCTCGCGGCCGGCGGAGGAATCTGCTACGCGATATATGTCAGTCTCGCAAAAACATACCACGTAGAAACCTGGCTGCCGCCAATAGTTGTCGTAGGAGGATTAACAGCGGCGCTGGCATTCCTAAAAATTCACGACCTGACGTTTGAAAGATTTTTACTCTGTTTCCTCGAGTATCACCTACTCCCAAGAAAAAGAATTTGGAAAAAAGGACAAGCGGAACCATTTGTATCATTCTTGCAAAGAAAAGCCGAAGATGAGAAATTAAAGAAAGCGCAAGCGGTGAAAAAAGAAGAAAAAAGCCAGAAATCAATTAAAGAAATAAGTAAAGTTCTAGACTCATACAGCAACGAACTAGCTCAAAAAAAAGAAAATTTAGAAAAAATTATTAACCACAAAGCATAATGGGATTCCTGGACGGATTATTCGGATCAAAGAAAACTACTGCCGGCACAACAACCGCGGGTGGAGACACGACCATAAGAAAACCACAGCAACCGGTAGCATCGGCAACCCAAATCCATCTAAAAATCGGTGAAATCCGAGACAATTTGCTCGTGCTGAAAAACGGCGGAATTCGCGCGATTTTAAAAGCTTCAAGCATTAATTTTAACCTTAAATCGGAAGAGGAACAAAACGCTATCACATACGCATATCAAGGTTTTTTAAACTCTTTGGAATTTCCGGTACAAGTCGTTGTCAGATCAAAAAAATTGGACATCGACGACTACATAGACAAAATCAAAGCGATCGGCGAAAAACAGCAAAACCAATTATTGAAAAGCCAGACAATGGAATACGCGGATTTCGTAAAAAAATTAGTCGAATACACGGACATAATGCAAAAAGAATTCTATATCATAATTCCTTACGATCCAATCAGAGCAAGAGATGTTTCATTCATTCAAAAATTCTTCCAAAATCTGCATCCAAAAGACACATATGCGGACATAAAAAAACGTCACAAAGAATTTGAACAGAGCAAAAAACACGTCGTTCAAAGAATCAACGTAATTCAGTCCGGCCTGACAAACTGCGGAATCAACACAGAGCAACTCACAACAGAAAATATAATCGAACTTTTTTATAACGTTTATAATCCTCAAATCTCCAGAACAGAAAAAGTGAGAAATCTAGAAGAAATGAGCTTACAAACAGACGAAGAAGAAATCGAAGAAGAAAAACAGGTCTAATAAAAGGCACTGTCCTGGCAACGCCCCACTTTCTCACGGTTCAACGCCGCAATATCATAGGCGAAGAAAGGCTTAACTGCTGTGTTCGAGATGGGAACAGGTGTCTCCCTTTCTCTATAGTTGCCAAGACGGTACCTTTTATTTAAACGATCAATGTGATTTTTATCACTAATTACTAGTCAAAGTAAAGGTTCTCTTTTTAGTCAAAAAATAAGTTCAATGACCTATTAGTACCACTCGACTCAACACATTGCTGTGCGTACATCTGTGGCCTATCAACCCGGTAGTCTTCCGGGAGGTTCATGGGGAAATTTTATCTTGGGGTGAGTTTCCCACTTAGATGCTTTCAGCGGTTATCTCATCCGAACATAGCTACCCAGCACTGCTGCTGATGCAACAACTGGTATACTAGAAGTTCGTCCACTCCGGTCCTCTCGTACTAGGAGTCGCGCCCCTCAAATTTCCTGCGGCTATGGAAGATATAGACCGTACTGTCTCACGACGTACTGAACCCAGCTCGCGTACCCTTTTAATTGGCGAACAGCCAAACCCTTGGGACCTTCTCCAGCCCCAGGATAGGACGAGCCGACATCGAGGTGCCAAACAGCGTCGTCGATGTGAACTCTTGGACGCTATAAGCCTGTTATCCCTGGCGTAACTTTTATCCGTTGAGCGATAGGCAACCCACGTTGACCTATCGGATCATTATCACCTGCTTTCGCATCTGCTCGACTTGTAGGTCTTGCAGTTAAGCTCTCTTTTGCGATTACACTACCAGCCTGATTTCCATCCAGGCCTAGAGAACCTTTGCGCGCCTCCGTTACATTTTAGGAGGCGACCGCCCCAGTCAAACTACCTACCAAGCATTGTCCCCATACCTGATTAAAGGCACGGGTTAGAGGCTAAACATAACAAGGGTGGTATCTCAAGGTTGGCTCCACCCGGACTAGCGTCCGAGCTTCAAAGCCTCCCACCTATCCTGCACAAGTTGTGTTCAGACTCAATGCAAAGCTGTAGTAAAGCTGCACAGGGTCTTTTCGTCTTTCCATAGCTAAACGGCATTTTTACCGTTTTTGTAATTTCACCGAGCCCACCGCCGAGACAGTTTCCACACCATTATACCATTCATGCGGGTCGGAACTTACCCGACAAGGGATTTCGCTACCTTAGGACCGTTATAGTTACGGCCGCCGTTCACCAGGGCTTAAGATCACCGCATACACGGATCACCTTGACCTTCTGGCACTGGGCAGGCATCGGCCCCTATACATCGTCTTACGACTTAGCAGAGACCTATGTTTTTGATAAACAGTTGCATGGAACACTTTTGCTGTGACCCCGATATAATCGAGGTGAGGTTTCTCCCGAAGTTACACCTGCTTTATTGCCGAGTTCCTTAGCGATAGTTGGCTCGATCATCTTAGTCTACTCGACTTTCCCACCTGCGTTGGTTTGCGGTACGTAAACTTATTTTTCTCGCTACCGAAGTTTTTCTTGGCGGCTGAAATCTTCAGAATCACCCCCTCAAAGAGGGAGCATTTTGCATCACTACTCGGCTCTATCCCGACAAGTCGGAACAGCTCAACGGATTTACCAATTGAGCAAACCTAATAGTTTACACGTGAATTCATTAACACGCTCTGAATATCCATCCGCGTTACTCCTGAGCTAGCGCCACTTCAAGGCCGCAGGGATCCAAAACTATCATTCACCGAAGTGAACTCAAGTAATGAATTTCTGCTTTCCATCCGTTTTGCTGGATCGAAAAACAAATTGTACAGGAATATTAACCTGTTGTCCATCAGTTACGCCTTTCGGCCTCACCTTAGGAACGACTAACCCCAAGCCGATTAACGTTGCTTGGGAAACCTTGGGAATTTGACGTTCAGGTTTTTCGCCTGAATTACGTTACTTATTCCGATATTTTTGCTTCCTGACGCTCCACCTCGCCTCACGGCTCGGCTTCAATGCAGACAGGAACACTCCTCTACCGCGCCCTCCGATAAATCGGAGAGGCCCGCTTCTTCGGTTTAAGCTTTTAGCCCCCTTATATTTTCGGCGCAGAATCGCATAGACCAGTGAGCTGTTACGCACTCTTTCAAGGGATGGCTGCTTCTAAGCCAACCTCCTGGCTGTTTACGTGATCCTACATCCTTTACCACTTAAGCTTAATTTGGGACCTTAGAAAGCGATCTGGGCTGTTCCCCTTACGACTATGGCACTTAGCTGTCACAGTCTGACTCCTGTGGAAGTTACCAACGTATTTGAAGTTTGTGTGGATTTGGTAGACTTTTATGTCCCCTAGTCCAAACAGAGCTCTACCCCGTCGGCTATTAACACAAGGCTAGCCCTAAAGCTATATCGAGGAGAACCAGCTATCTCTGAGTTCGTTAGGCATTTCACCACTATCCACAGCTCATCCCCCAATTTTGCAGCATTGGTGGGTTCGGCCCTCCATCCGTCTTTCGACGAACTTCAGCCTGGCCATGGATGGCTCACTCAGTTTCGGGTCTAGCGCATAGGACAAACGGATTATTCATCCTCGCTTTCACTGTGGCTACGGCTTTTAACTGCCTTAACCAAAGCCCTATACGACTAACTCACCGGACCGTTCTCCAAAAAGTACACAGTCACTTAGAAGCCTTGCGGCCTCTAATGCTCCTATTCCTTGTAAGCATAAAATTTCAGGTACTATTTCATCCCCTTAACAAGGGTGCTTTTCACCTTTCCCTCGCGGTACTAGTTCACTATTGATCTTGGAATCTATTTAGCCTTGGAAGGTGGTCCTCCCAAATTCAAGCCGGATTTCACGTGTCCGACCCTACTCAGGAACACTCTAGGATCTGTTTTGTTTTTGTCGACGGGACTATCACCCTCTATGGTCGGCCTTTCCAGGCACGTTTGACTAACAAAACAAATTCCATGTTGAGGTCCTATAACCCCGTAATCCGTAGACTACGGTTTAGGCTGTTCCCCTTTCGCTCGCCACTACTGGGGGAATCGCTGTTTGCTTTCTGCTCCTCGGTTACTAAGATGGTTCAGTTCACCGAGTATACCTCTTTCACACCTACTAAATTTCAGTATGAAGTACTCCGATAAATCGGAGAGGTTGCCCTATTCGGATATCTCCGGGTCAAAGCCTGCTTAGCGGCTCACCGAAGCTTTTCGTAGCTAGCCACGTCCTTCGTCGGAATTCCAAGTCGAGGCATCCATTTTATGCTCGTAACGTAACTTATTTTATGTAGACTAATAAAGAGAACCAATTACTTTAACCAGTAATTGGTAATAAAAAAATTGAAATTACTTTAATACTAATTGATCGCTCTGATTGTCAATGATCGTATTACCCCAATGGAGTAAAAAAAAGGTGTGCTTATTGCACACCCTTAAATCCAAAAGTTTCCTAAAAATCAGGTTTTTGAATTTAAGGCTGCGCAATCGGTTAGTACCATAGTTTTGGTTAGAATTTTCAACTATCCTTCAAAATTGCTCGGCCATTATATTCACGACAATCTGTTAAGTCAATAGATTTTCACTACTTTTTTATATTGCAAAAACAGGGAGAAGTTTTTTAATAATAAAATGGCAAAAAAACCTCATCTACACGCCAAAAAACGGACCTAAAAATTTACTCATAAGAGCCTGGAGCGTACCAAGCGCATACATCAACGACCCAAAAAACGTCAAAAAAGCGATTATCAGAATTAAAGTATAAGTTCCCCCTCCGCCAAAAATTCTCTCCGCCCATCCGACATCGCCAATAAAATGCTTAATTTGCATTCGATAATAAATAATAACGAACGAAAGTGGAATCCCAATAATCGCAACGAGGAAACGATCCATGGTAATTGTTACAATGGTGGGCGATCGTGGACTTGAACCACGGACCTCGTCATTATCAGTGACGCGCTCTAACCACCTGAGCTAATCGCCCGTAATGAGCATCGAGAGAAAACTTGTTTTCTCGACGATGCGAGTGGAGGGCGTATTAGCAGAACGCTAATCGCCCGAATTTTCAAAAGACTGACTTGCAAACTTTTATCACAAGGCCACGGCTTTTACAAGAAAATTTTAATTTTCAGCTGGGGGAACTTCTTCGGCTGGAGGATTTTCCTCTTGAGGAACTTCAGCAGACTCCCCTTCCCCATCAAAAGATTCTTCAGCAGATTCACCAACTACTGGCTCTTCCGCAGACTCACCTTCCCCTTCAGAAACTTTTTCAGCTGGTTCCTCAGCAGCTTCCTCAGCAGATTCATCATCAGAAACTTCCTCTGTCTCTTCAGCAGATTCTTCAGAAGATTCAGCCACTTTTCCCCCCTCCGCAGACTCAGAACCCTCCTCTTCAACCACAACCTCTTTCTCCTCATCAGTCTTCGCCTCCTTCGGCGTAATCACGCACCCAGAAAAAGCCAAAACCAAACCAATGAGAGCCAGAAACGATAGAAACTTTTTCATATTAAATAAGGTTAAAAAATTATTTCGCCTGATAATCAACTTTTTTTAAAGTTAAAATCCCATCAATGGAAGCTTCACGCCCTGAAAAAGAAAAAGAACCGTGTATTGGCATTGAACTGCCATCTTGGAAATCAATCTCTATTGGAAACGCGTATTTCCCTATTAAATCAACAACAGACGCATTTGGATCAGAAAAACTCGCCCTTATACAACTAGTTTTCACGCCTTCAGGATGATCAACAGACAAATATTTTGAACCAAAAACTAAATTCGTATCAACTAATTTTGCATCCGTCCCCGTGATCCACAAAAATGGACTATTAGTGGGAACAGTCTCACACCCAGCAACATCGTTAGAAACGGTAACATTTATAAAACCATCTGGCTTTTCCATTTCGATCTTCCCGGTTGAATAATCAACAGTGAAATGAAAACCACCCTTCATTTTATGAAACACATAACCGAAAACTTCATCGCCCTTCACTTGATATTTCAAAGTCGCATCAAAATTTGCCAACCACTTTGCACCAGAAATAACAGTCCCAAAATCTTGCTGAGAAGAAGTAGCAGGAGCTGAATTGTCAGTTGTTTCATCAGAACCACCTTCATCAATTTCCTCCTCGCCATTCTCCTCGAAATTCACCGCACTTGCGCTACAAAAAGCCTTGTTCGGAACAATTGTTATATACGCAAAGCCTGTCATGTTTTCCTTCGAAGCAACAACTTTTCCCAATGCAGGACTTTCACCAGCAGTAAACAAACCTTCTTGAGTAATAATACCAATAGCAGGAGTATCACTGAGCACAACTTCAAGAGACCAAGCAACCCCATCAGCGGAAGATTCGAACTGCTGCTGCGTACCTTTTTCAACACAGGCATTTTCAGGGGAGACAGTAATTTTCCCTGATTTACCCTCGGCCGATTCCACAGTCCCATTCCCATCATAACTTTCACCACACGCCCCCATAATCAAAATACACGCGAACAAAAGAGGGATTATTTTTTTCATAGGAAAGGTTAAAAATTATTTCGCAGAAAATCCTATCACAACTCACAAAAAAACTCCACCAATGTCTTGGTGGAGCCGGAGGGAATTGAACCCTCAACCTCCTCGGTGCAAACGAGGCGCTCTAGCCAATTGAGACTACGGCCCCAAAGAATTATCTTAAAATCAACTTTTGAATTTTCCCTGCAATCGAATCGCTCTAGTCAACTAAAGACTACAGCCTCAAAGAAATCAAATTTTTAAAAAACAATTGCACTAACTGATTGCTTTAACATCCAAAATGTAATAGAGAAGCCGTAAAATCTAGCATTCCAGTAAATCGACGTATCGATAAACCGAAACAAAAGATTTTCGATCATTGATCTCGTAAAAACGAGATCCAATTCCCTTTAAAAAGGGGTGGTCCATCCGCAGGTTCTCCTACGGATACCTTGTTACGACTTCGTCCCAATCAATGGTTTCACCTTAGGACCCCGCCAAAGGCTAAGGGTATTTCGGGTGCTCCCATCTTTCATGACGTGACGGGCGGTGAGTACAAGACCCAGGAACGGATTCACCGCAACGTTGCTGATTTGCGGTTACTAGCGATTCCGGCTTCATGAAGGCGAGTTGCAGCCTTCAATCTGAATTGGGGCCAGGTTTAAGGATTGGCTCCGGGTCGCCCCTTTGCTGCCCTCTGTACTGGCCATTGTAGCACCTGTGTAGCCCTGGATATAAAGGCCGTGCTGATTTGACGTCATCCTTACCTTCCTCCGATTTAGAATCGGCAGTCTGCTATGAAAAATACAACATAGCACAAGGGTTGCGCTCGTTTACGGACTTAACCGAACACCTCAAGGCACGAGCTGACGACAACCATGCAGCACCTGTCTCCGAGTTCCAAAAGGCACTCCCCTGTTTCCAGGAGATTCTCGGGATGTCAAACCCAGGTGAGGTTCCTCGCTTGTTGTCGAATTGAACCAGGTGCTCCACCGCTTGTGTGGGTCCCCGTCTATTCCTTTGAGTTTTAA
>Ga0172375_10003309_pt1 | contig 24566 bp, 15 predicted proteins | sample LakKiv1m_FD_114537 | JGI IMG/M metagenome (GOLD analysis project Ga0172375, IMG submission 114537) | Freshwater microbial communities from Kabuno Bay, South-Kivu, Congo - kab_092012_11.1m | ecosystem: Environmental > Aquatic > Freshwater > Lake | place: Democratic Republic of the Congo...
CGGTCATCCGGCTGGAGCGCCCACGGCCTCGTGGGCATGGCCGCGGGGGCGTTCGCCCCTGTGGCCGCGGCCGGTCCAGCAAGGCTCTACGGCTGACGTCCAAATGGTATGACGCAGACAGGAACGCCGCCCAGCACGGCACGCAGAAGCTGGCCGAAGCCTACCTGAAGTACCTCTACAGCCCAGAGGGCCAGGAGATCGCCGCCAACTTCTACCGGCCGGGCTCTGCGGAGGCGGCGGCCAAGTACGCGGGGACCTTCCCCACCCTGGCGCTGTTCACCATTGATGAGGTCTTCGGCGGCTGGACGGCGGCGCAGAAAGGGCACTTTGCCGACCGGGCCCTCTTCGACCAGATCCACCAGCCCAAGTAACCGCTGCAGGGGAAACGGGGCCGCGCCAGGGGGTCCGCGTCACGGGCCGAGGCGGACGGTCGCAGGGGCGGCGGCATAGACCCAGTAGGCCTCCCCCACGGCCAGCGACAGCCCGGCAGGATGGTGGGTTCTCAGGTCGGCGTCCCAGCCCCAGACGAAGCCTGCCACGGCCCCGGTCGGGTCTGTGCTCAGGGGCAGCCCCAGGGCCGGGTAGGGCGGCAAGCCCGTCGGCCCCACCAGACTCCACCCTGCGTCAAGGTCGCGCACAGGCTCCTCGACAAGGAGGCCTTGGATGAGACGGGCCCCCGGCACCGCGGTCCACACCCAGTAGCCCTCCATGGGCTCCGCTTCCAGCACGGGCTGGTAGCCGGTCGGCGTCTGCTTCCAGAGCGGGCCCTGCACCCCGTCAGGCATCAGGTCCCCCATCTCCGGGCTCAGCGGCACCAGCGGTAACGAGATCAGGTTCCAACCGAGCCGTAACCGCACGTCGTAGGCATGCACCGCGTAGATGGCCCCGTAGCCCTCGACCAGGGCTAGCCCGCCGGCCCCGCCCTCGACCCGGCCGGCCACGGGCTGACCCACCGCCGGTTGGACCTCGAAGCCGCCGCCGCCGGCTGTGGCCACGGTCCCGGCGCCGGCCCGGTTCCAGCTCAGGTCGAAGCCACCGCCGCTCTGAGCCCGCAGGAGCGGCGCCAGAAGCAGTCCTGCAACCACGACGCCCAGGATGCGTTGTGCGGTCCGCAAGCGTTGGTGTCGGGGATGGAATGGACGCATGGTGTGGCCCTCCCTCTCACTTCGTCGCCGTCTTGGCCGGCTTGCCGTAGGCGTCCGGGTGCAGGTAGGCGCCCGCCTCGGCGGCCGGCTTGTCCTCCTCCACGGGGATGCGGTGGGCATTGGCGTAGGGGTCCTGGCGGATGCCGGTCACCTGCCAGGAGACCTTCAGCCCGGGCGCGCCGCCGGCGATGCGGAAGCGGTTCCCCTTGATCTCGTCGGCAACGTGCAGGTTGGGTCCCGGCCCGCCGATGGCGGTGAGCTGGTAGCGGAAGTCCCGGTTCAGCGCCTCGAACCAGGCCGGCAGCTCGACCCAGGCCTCGCCGCGGTCGTCCAGCACCACGTTGCCATTGTAGACATTCATCATGTCCGGGCTCTCGACAAAGCTGTGCGAGAGCGTCTTTGTCTCCGGTTCCAGCGGATGGTCGATCCTGAATGCGCCGCCAGCTTTGGTCAGCGTGCCGTTGACGTGAACATCGCCGTTGAGAAAGGCCGCCCGGCCACCCGACGTGTTCGAGGCATAAAGGGCCGGACTGGTGCCCTGGTTGACCGCATACACGGCCCCCCATTCGTTGCCCTTCGAGGCCTTGGCATAGACCCGCAGGCCGTCGCCCCCGTCGGCCGCCGGCCGATTGTCGACGTAGGCGCCGTAGTTGGCATTGCTGGCCATGACCCGCATGCCGCCGCCAGCCCGCACGGCGAACTCGTTCAAGGCCCCGGAGGTGAAATCGGCATCGGTCGCGTCGGCCCAGACGAACGAGCCGTTGTTGACCACCGTGGCCCGGAAGCCCGCCGCGAAGCTGTAGCTGCCGCTGGCGGTGTTGCTCACGCCGCCGGCGACCGTCGCGGCGTAGCCGCTGGCCGTGTTGCCGGTGCCACCGGCCACCGCGGCGTATTCGTTGCTGGCCTGGTTGCCGCCGCCGCCGGCCACGGTCGATCCGTTGCCCGTGGCCCGATTGCCGGTGCCGCCGCCGACGAAGCTGTAGGGACCCGCGGCGTAGTTGTCCATACCGCCGCCGACGGCGGCGTAGCCGCGGTCGCCGGTCGAGCCGGCGTTGTCGCCGGCGCCATTGCCATACCCGCCGGCCACGGTGCCGTAGTCGTCGGTCACGCGGTTGATGTTGCTGCTGGCGCCGCCTCCGCCGATCGTCGCGCCCTTCGCGCCAGCGGTGGCATAGTTGCCGCTGTAGCCGCCGACGAGGTTCGGGCTGGCCGCGTCCGGCTCGAGGCGCAGGGCGCGCTGGTCGTTGACGCGCACCTCCAGGGCCTTGTTGTCCGTGGTGCCGATGAACTGGGTCGCCGGGTCGGTGCCGGCATTGCCGGTCAGGCTCCAGCAGGAGGCGCCGGCGGGGGTCACGGCAATGGTGATGCGGTGGTTGGCGTCGTCGGGAGTGATGGTGATGCCGCTCCCGGCCAGCAGGTCGATGTCGCCGCCGTCGTTGTGGACCCCGTCGATGCTCGAGACGACCTCCGGCGCGATCATGGCCGCCGTCACGGCATCGGCCTGGCCCTCGTTGACGAAGCGCGCATCGTGGACGCTGCCATCCGCATACGCAGCCGCCAGAGACACGGTGTCGGCGGCAACACTGATGCCGGTCCCGGCACCGACGTGGAGGGTCAGTGCCCCGCTGTCGCCGCCGCCGGTCAGGCCGCCGCCGGCGGTCACCCCGGTGACATCACCTCCGGAATCATCGTCCACGCCGTCGGCGAAGCCGGCGGGGATGCCGCTGAGGTTGCCCCAGTGCACCAGGCCGCCCGCCCCGCTGGTGCTCAGCTCGGTTTCGGTGTAATAGCGTTCGTCGTGGGCGTGGGCCAGGGCCGCGAAGAGAGCCGTGCTCTCGGCCTCGGTGTAGTAGCGGTCATCGTGGAAGTGTGCCGCCGTCGCGAACCCCGTGGCGTGCTGGCCGTCCAGCAGGTCGGCGTCCAGGCCCGAGCCGGCTCCGTCGGCCGCCAGCACCAACCCCGGCACCTCGCTGTCCCGCGCCAGAGCCCCGTCGAGGCGCGCCTCTGCAACGGTGCCGCTGGTGATGGCCTCCCCCGCGTGCGTGTGCACCGCCGCGGCCACCGTCGCGAAATCCAGGCTGAACACCGTCCCGGTGAGGGCGAGCCCGGCCCCGGCGCTGTAGGTGGTGTTCTGGTCCCCGTCGGCGAGGTCGGCCGGGACGCCGGTGAGCTTGCCCCAGGCCACCCCGGCGATCATGGCGTCGCCGATGCTGCCCGCCTGCCCTTCGTTGACGAAGCGGCCATCGAAGGCACTGCCGTCGGCGTAGCCGCCTGCCAGGCCGATGGTCAGGGTATCGGTCGCCCCGTCGCCGGTGACCTCGATCCCCGGCCCGGCCGCGACCGTCAGCAGGTCGTTCACGCTATCCGCCACCAGCAGAGCCCCGTCCGGCGTGGCCACCGTCTCGAACAGGTTCTGCACCCCGCCGCCGGCGCTGATGGCCGCGTCCAGGTCGTCGAGGACGTCCTGCACGGTGGTCCCGTCCGAACAGGTGAACTCGTCGAGGACACTCACCGCCGCCGCGGTATGCGCGTGCCCTGCCGCCGCAAACGCCGTCGAGTCCTGACCGTCCAGACGGTCCGCGTCCAGGCCGCTGCCGGCGCCGTCCGCCGCCAGGACCAGGCCGGGGACCTCGCTGTCCCGGGCCAGGGCCCCGTCGATGTAGGCCTCGCCCACGGTACCGCTGACGATCTGCTCGCCAGAGTGCTTGTGGGCGGTGGACGAGACCGTGGTGAAGTCGACGCGAAAGGTGGTCCCGGTCAGGGCCAGACCGGCGCCGGCGGCGTAGGTCGTATCCTGGTCGCCGTCGGCCAGGTCTGCCGGCACGCCGCTGAGGTTGGCCCAGTCCAGGACGCCAGGGACCAGCTTGCCGAGCGACACCGAGGAGTCGGCCAGCATGGCCCCCGTGACGGCCCCCGCCTGGCCTTCGTTGACGAACCGGGTGTCGAAGGCGCTGCCGTCCAGGTACGTGGCCGCCAGCGCCAGGCTGGCATCGCCACTCTCGGAACCGCCGGCCAGACCGGTCCCAGCCAGGACCGCGGTGATGTCGCCGCCCACCGCCGCACCCGTGGCCGAAATGGTGATCCGGCGGCTGCCGGGATCCGGCTCGATGGTGATGTTCGGTCCGGCCACCAGGTCGATGTTACCCAGGTCGCTGGTGACGCCATCCAGGCTGCTCACCAGGGCCGGCCGGCCCACCAGCCCAGACCACGGCGTGGCCAGGGCAAACACCGCCTGCGGCGCGGCCAACAGTGCCTGCCGCGGCGCCAGCGTCGCCCAGGCACCGCTCCCCGCCGGATGGGCCACCTCCGTCTCCAGCCAGAGCTGCCGGTCGCCGAAGACCGCCCCGAAGTCCAGCGCCACGGCGAACAGCCCCCCGGCCACCGGCAGGGCAAGCTGCTCCTGCGTCGAACCCACCTGCAGGCCCCCCGTCTCCGCGTCCCAGAGCCGGAAGCGGACATCGCACGGCCCGTTCACCGGAGCGCCCCCGAGCTTGAGTTGGCCCTGGTAGCTGAAGGCGGTCGAGAGGGCCTCCTGACCCCTACCCGCCGGCGTCCACCCGCCAGCCGCCATCACCAGCCCGCACGCGACCGCGTAGAGACAGGTACGGTTCCCCATGGCGCATCTCCTCCGACGTGGTGCAGACGAAGCGTGGACAGTCCCTCAGGGCCAGCTCCGCCGAGGAGCCCGCCGAACGGTGCTACTATAGGCCGCAAGCACTTGTAGCGCAATGCCCAGAAGTCGCCAGTACCGCCCCTGTCAGGCGCCCTCTCTCCGGGCCATGGCCGCAGGCCCGGGCATCCGCGCCGCCGGTCCTCATAGGCGTTAGGAACAAGAGGTCGGGTACCGGCGCCCCCGACCTGCTTCGGGCCCGTCCCGGGGGCCTATCCTGACGCCTATGCCGCCGGTCCCACTCCTCCCATTCCTCCCATTCCGCTCATACCTCCCATGCACCCGACCCGGCGGCGGGCCCGTCACCTGCCGGTCGGGCACGGGGGGGCCGCGCTGGCATGGCCAGCGCTGTCCGGCCGCAGGTTCACGGCCCGGGGGAAGGTGAACGTGGGGGCCCCCGTCACCAGCGCCGCGGCGAAGTCGAGCATGGCCGCGTTCCCCGTAGCCTCGATGTCCAACGGCGGCACCAGGAGGTTGGCGACGGTCCCCTTGATGGCCGCCTTCAGACGCTCGGCAAGCCCATCCCCCGCACCGGGATCACGCAGGCCTGCAAGGGTCACCCCCATCCGCGTCGGCGCACCGCTGCGGGTGAAGCTGAGGCTAGCCACGTCGGCGAGGGACTCAGTCCGGGCCACCCAGGCGTCGGGCGGCCCGGTGATCGTGTCCAGCTCGATGCGGATGGGGCTGCGGGCTCCCCGGCCCGCGAACGCGATGGAGACCTTCTCGACGACCGGAACGCCACCGGCAAAGGAGCCTTCGGCCTGCAGTGTCGCAATCCCCTCGCCCTCCATGCGGATCGAGCCCAGGAGGTTGTTCAGCCGGCCCCCGCCGCGGAGAGGCTCGGCGTTTCGGGTCGCCATGGGCGCGTGGTCGATCTCGTGCTCGATGAAGCCATCCCCCACCAGCTCGAACCGGCAACTCAGGGCAAAGCCACCGCCGGCCGCATCGCAGCGCTCGACGGCCACCAGCCTGGCCCGCATGCCGTTGGCGGGGCTGACATGACACGCCACCGGCTCCGGCGAAATGAGCGGGATGAAGTACATGAAGTCGCCCGCGGGAATGCCGGCATCGCCCGCGCGCCAGACCGCCAGGGACAGCGTCGGACCCGCATCCGCCGGCGGCGGCGCGGCAGACGCGCCCAGGGCCGGCAGTCGAAACGCCCGATGGGCGCAACCGGCGCCCACCAGAGCCGCCAGGAACAGAGCCAACGCCACCGTGCCGAGCCTGCGCATCCGAGGTCGTCTCCAGTCTCCAGTCCCCAGGGCCCACAGGGCCATGGGCTCTGCGAGAGTCGCAAAGAGTACGGCCGCAGCCGCCCGAGTGCAAGCGGCGGAGGCACAGACGCCAGACTGATGTCTTGACATCATGTTCATCGGCACTATGATGATCGCATGCGTACGACCTTGACGCTCGATGACGATATCGCGGCGGTGCTGAAGGAGCGTGCCGTGGAGCAGGGCATCTCCTTCAAGGCTCTGGTGAACCGGGTGATCCGGCAGGGCCTGGGGCCCAGTCGCAGCCGACCAGGGAAGCCGCCGAAGACGATACCCCATCACTTCGGGTTCCGCCCAGGGGTCGACCTGGACCGGATGAACCAACTGGCGGATCAGCTCGAGGTCGAGGCGGCGGTGGCGAGGATGCGGCAGGACGGGCGCCCATGATCCTGCCCGACGTCAACCTCCTCGTCCACGCCCACAATGCCGATTCGCCGGTGCACGCGGCCGCCCGCGAGTGGTGGGATGGGTTGCTGGCCGGATCTGTGGGCGTCGGTCTCCCGTGGGTGGTGCAGTTGGGCTTCATCCGCATCACGACCCATCCGTCGATCCTGCAGAACCCGCTGGCTGTCACCGGCGTCCTGTCTCGGCTGGAGTCCTGGCTGGCCCTGCCGCACATCCACGTCCCCACGCCTTCGCCCCGGCACTTCCAGCTTCTGCGCGACGCACTGGTTCGGCTGGGGACCGCGGGGAACCTGACCACGGATGCTCACCTCGCGGCCCTCGCCATTGGCCGCGGCTACGAACTGCACACCACCGACGCCGACTTCGCCCGCTTTCCCGGCCTGAAGTGGCGCAATCCGTTGCTCTGAACCGGCCGGCCGATCGCCGCCGCCGCCACGGCGCTTCGGCCGGCCGGTTGAGGCCCCCCCCGGCGGCGCTATGGTGGTCAGCGCGCACCATGCCGCGGCAAGGAGTGTGTGCGGTGCCCAGCCTTCGACCGCAATCCCGGCTCGGCCTCTGGTTGGGCCTGGGTCTGAGCCTGGCTGCTGGAGGCGCTGAGATGATCGTCTACAGGCCGGACGTGGTGGGGGTAGACCGCCTGTTCATGGTGGCGTTGAGGGTACCCCGGGAAGCGCCCGACCTCGAGGTGACGGTGCCTGCCTGCGTGACGTTGCTGGACCGGACGCGGCTACCGGCTCGCGACGACCTGCGCAGGTTCTATTTCCGCGCCATGGCCCCGGCGACCCAGGCGGAGATCCGCTTCGCCGGGCCCATCGAGCCCCAGTCGGTCCTCCTCGACGTCTGGTCGTTCGACCAACTGCGGCAGCCCCGCACCCTCAAGGGCGTGGCCCTGCCGCGGCGCTGGCCCATCGGAGAGACACTCCCAGAACTTAAACAGGGCCAGACTCTTACAATGCCTTTCACGGGGGAGCAACGGAAGCGCTCGGGGACCGCCCATGAGGCCTACCTGAACCTCAGTGACGAGCTCATCTGGTCGCTCCAGCCCGACTCGACTATCCCCCGCTGGCACTGGACCAATGTCAAGGCCGGCTGTCCCGTGCACGGCACCGCCATCTACGAGAAGGGCGCCTTCTACCCCTGGCTCAATGACCAGGCCAGGTCCCTGCGCTCCTACACGGCGGCCGTGCCCTATCCCTGGAAGATCGTCTGCCCGGTGGGGGGCGAGTCGTTCCCCTCCAACGACTTCGCCAAGGGCGCCTTCACCAGCGGCGAGTTCCCGGACGACGGCATCGGGGGCGGCTTCGAGCGGGATGGCGTGCGCTACGGCTTCCTCGCCGAGGTCGCGCAGGCGTACTGCCATCAGATGCTGCGGGTGGCGCCGGAGTGTGCCCGCAGTTACGTGGCGACGGGTGACGCGCGGTACGTGCACAAGGGGCTGGTAGCCCTGTCCCGGCTGGCGGTGGAGTATGCCTACCTGGCCACCATGACGCAGCACCGGCACCGCAACTCCCAGAGCCAGGTCGAGCGCCTGGGGCAGGCTCCGTTCAGCGAAGGGCCCTGCCTGGAGAGCGCCGGCCTGACGGTCTACTGCATCGACCAGCCAGGCTACCAGTGCGACATCGCCGAGGCCTACGATCTGATCTGGCCCGCCATCGCGCAGGACGCGGAGATCCTGCCCTTCCTGCGCGGTAAGGGTCTGGCCATCGAGGACCACGAGCAACTCCGCCGCTTCATCGAGGAGAACCTGATGGCGGTCTGGATGCAGGCCGCCATGGATGGGGCCACGCACTCGAACGAGCCTTACGCACAGTGGGGCCTGGCCCGCATGGCGGAGATGCTCAACTACCAGCGCGGCACGGACTTCATGGACTGGCTCTTCGACGGCGGCGGCGGCATGCGCGTGTTCGTGGCCAACGGCTTCTTCCGCGACGGGGCGCCCTACGAGTCCAGCGGCGGCTACAACGGCATGCACGTCACGGCCCTCGGCCCCATCGTCGAGTCCGTCGAGCACCTGCGCGCTCTGCGGCCAGAGGTCTACCCCGAAGAACGCTACCCGAACCTGACGCGCAACCGGCGCTACCACAATGTCTTCGACTTCTCGATGAACACGGTCACCATCGACCGGAACTACCCGCGGGTCGGCGACGACGGGGCCCCGCCCGCATACCGTCGGCGGGAACGGCTCACCGCCCAGAACGGCGGCACGGCCGGTTTCGAGCATGCCTACAAGGTCTTCGGCGACCCCAAGTTCGCCTGGGCCCTGGCCCACTGGCCGGGATGGCGGCCGTCGCCCGGCTTCCCCCAGACCCGGGAGCAGGTCGAGACCGCCGCCGCCCAGTGGCCGCAGGACTGGAACGACCGCAGCCGGCTGTCCGACGGCTTCGGGCTGGCCATCCTGCGCAGCGGCCAGGGCGATGCCAAGCGGGCCCTGTGGATGATGTACGGGCGTTCCCGCGGGCATGTCCACGATGACATCATGCACCTGGGCTTGGATGCCTTCGAGAGCGAGATCCTCGGCCACCTGGGCTACCCGCGCAACTGGAACTCCTGGTACGGGAACTGGATCACCCAGCTCGTGGCCCGGCAGCTCCCCTTTCCCGCCCTGACGGCCACGGTCCAGCTCTTCGCCAATGCCGGGCCCGTGCAGGTGGCGGAGGCGCTGGCCACCAGCTTCCGTGACCGCGTCGCGGACGGCACCGGGTACGAGGTGGACCCCGCGTTTGGGCAACGCCGCTGCCTGGCCCTGATCGACGTCGATGACCAGCGCTTCTACGCCGTGGACCTCTATGGCGTCTTCGGCGGCAAGGAGGCCTGGTGGAGCTTCCACTGCCAGGAAGACGAAGGCTTCCGGGTCGCTGGCATGACCCTCACCGCGCAGGAGGGCGGCACGCTGGCCGGAGCGGCGGTGTCCTACGGCGACGAGGCCTGGCTCAAGGCCAACGGCTGTTCCCGCAGCAACTACGGCTACAGCGGCCTGATGTTCGGTTTCCCCCACCTGTACAATGTCCGGCGCGGCACGTCCGGCGAGGCCTGGTCGGCAGACTGGGCCCTGCGCGCTGCCGAGGGGCTGCACTTCCGGCTCACGGTGCCCCCGGGCGAAGGGCAGAACGAGGTGGCCGTCTGCGAGGGTCGTTCGCCGGCAGGCGGGTCGCCCTACGAGATGAAGTGGCTCATGCGCCATGCCGCCGGAGAGACGCCCCTGAGTGCCGGCTTCGACTCGGTGATGGAGCTCTACCGCGGGACGCCCCTGATCCAGTCCGTTCGGCGCCTCGAACTCACGGGCGATGGTGTCGAGGAGGCCGGCGCACGCGGCCTCGAGATCGCCACCGAGGGCCGGCGCGATGTCCTCTTCTATAGCACCGATGCCAGCCGGACCTTCCGGGCTCCCGGTGGCTTCGAGTTCGCCGGCCGTTTCGGCCTCTACCGCGAGAGTGCCGACGGCAAGGCCCTGAGTGCCAGCCTGGTGGGCGGCACACGCCTGGCCCGCAACGGTGCTGGCCTGTCCCTGCCGAGCCCCGGCGGCCGGGCTCGCATCACGGCCGTGGACCGCAGCGCCGGGACCATCACGGTCGCCGTACCGACGGCGGAGCTGGAGCCCTTCGTCGGTCGCATCGTCCACATCACGAACCCGGTCCGCCGCGTCAGCCTGCCCGTGACCGCGGTGCGTGGCGATGGCGGGAACTCGACCCTGACGCTCGAACTGGACCCCTGCATCGGCATCGGCCAGAGCCAGGGGGTAGCGGCTGGCCGTGTGCTGACCGGCACCCGCTTCCCCCTGCGTGGGTTCCGCTACTACCACGGCGCCCGGATCGCCACCGCGGATGGCTCGGCGGAGTTCCCCGTGAAGGGCGTCCACAGCGGCGGCTTCGTGCTGGTGGGCACCGAAGGCGCCGAGGCGGTCCCCGGGGCGGACCTGGAGAAGGCCTTCCCGGTCGGAAGCTGGTTCTCGCTCTACGACTACGGTGTCGGCGACTGGCTGGAGTGGACCCACGTGGCTACCCTGGCCATGGCGGGCCAGTAGGCGGAGGGGGTCCGACTGATCTGGGCGGTCTGACCGATCTGACCGGTCGGGCCGATCTGACCGAGCCGGCCGATCCCGGCGCCGGGGGCCTACCGTGTCCGGAGACCCGTCCCGTGGCCCTCGGCAACCCGCCAACCACGGCGCCGCCGGGAGTCGATGGTGTATACTGTGGTGCGCTCCTGGCCGTAGGTCGGCGGGGCAGAAGGGCGCGATGATGAGGCGTTGCGGCGGCGTTGGGCTGGCGATGGGCAGACCGACGCTGAGTCCCGACGACGTCGAGGCCATAGAGGCGGCCCTGGGTGTCGTCTGCGGTCGACCGTATCTAGGTGGAGTGATGTCGCCATGTTGCCCCCGTGCCATGGACTGCGCTGGTTGGCCTGCCTGGCCCTGTGGGCGGTAGCCGGGCTTTGTGCGGAGGACGGACCGCCGGCGCCAGCCGGGACCGCCCAGCCCGCGGTCCAGCCCGGAGCTGAGTTCAGCCTGCGCTGGGACCCCATCGGCGGGGACGTCCCGGTCTACGTCCCCACGGACTACGACGCGGGTCGCCGCTGGCCGGTGGTGCTCTTCTACCATGGCATGGGCGGCGAGCCCACCACCGCGCTGTTCCGGGGGCTGACCAACGGCAAAGGCGCCATCGTGGTAGGGATGGGCTATGCCAAACACGCCGGGGAGCTGCGCACGGCCGAGGAGAAGAACGCCCACCAACTCAAGGAACTGGCCCAACTGGAGCGCATGCTCGAGGAACTCCCCCGGCGCCTGCGCGTCGACCGGAGCCGCGTCTTCCTGGCCGGCGTCAGTAAGGGCGGCTGGCAGGTGAGCGCCTTTGCGCAGGCGGCGCGCCCCCCGGTGGCCGGCTATGCCATCCTCCTGGCCGGGCGCCTCCCCCGTGGGCACATGGACCGCCCTGAGCTGCAGGATAAGGCGGTCTACGTCGGCACCGGCGAGACCGATGCGAATAACCCCTACGCTCGCATGGCAGCCCAGTTCTTCGGCCGTTGCGGCGCCCAAGTGACGTGGGAAGAGTACCCGGATCGCGGCCACGAGGTCGATCCTGCGGCCCCGCGCCTCCTGGCTTGGGTCGACATGATGCTGGGGGCGACGGGCGACACCCGACGGGAGCGGGCCAAAGACTGGGTCGCGGGCCGCCTCGCCAGGGCCAACGACACCGCCGACGCCGGGAAGTGCTACGCCATCCTGAGCGGCGTCTCCGACGACCCGCGCTACCGGTTCTGCGGCGAGGCGCTGCGCGCGCAGGTCGAGGCCATCCTGGAGCAGGTCTCGCTCAAGTCGGAGGTGCAGCCGGAAGTCCAGGCGCAACGCGTCTACGAGCGGGGCCTGTGGGAGGAACAGACCGCGGCGGGCCTGAGCGACCTGGAGTCGGCCCTGGCCCTCTACAAGCAGGGGGCCAAGCGCTACCCCAAGACAGACCATGGCCGGCTGGCTGAACGGGAGGCGGCGCGGGTGGAGCGCCTGGTGGACGACGGCCATGCGCAGGCCCGGGCCCGCGCACCCAAGCTCCCGCGGCCGAAGGTGACGATCACGAAGTGACAGGCCCCCAACCAGAGCAGACCGTCGCGAACGAGAGCCCCGGGGGCTCAATGGCCAGAGGGGTACGGCAGCTCAAGTGGCTGACTCCGCTGCTCGTTCTGGGCGTCTTCGGTGCCGTGCTGATCCTACTGCACCGGGAGCTGCGGCAATACCGTCTGCGCGATATCCTGGACGCCGTCCGTGCGATTCCCCGCGCGCGCCTGGTGCTGGCAGGCGTGTTGACCGCGCTGAACTATGTCGTGCTGATCGGGTATGACCGCTTGGCACTGGCTCACCTCGGACAACCCCTCAGCGCCGGCCGGGTCGCCTTTGCTTCCTTCGTGGGCTATGGCATGGGACACAACCTGGGCCTGCTCCTGGGCGGAAGCACGGTCCGGTACCGTCTGTACTCGTCCTGGGGTCTCTCGGCGTTCCAGGTTCTGGGCCTGATGGTCTTCCTGGGACTGACCTTCTGGCTGGGCGTCCTGACGCTTGGGGGTGTCGTCTTCCTGGCCGACCCCGTCCCGATCCCTCCTCGTCTGGGCATCCCGGTGGCAGGCACCCGCTGGCTGGGGGCGCTCATGCTCCCCGCAGCCTTCGGCTATGTGCTGCTCGCGGCCCTGCGCCGGAAGCCCCTCCGGATCCGGCGGCAGGAGGTGGTTCTGCCGCGCCCCTGGGTGGCCCTCGGGCAATGCCTGGTCAGCGCCCTGGACCTGGCCCTGGCAGCCGGCGTGGTCTACGTGCTGCTGCCGACGTCGGCCCATACCGGTTACCTGCGCCTCCTGGGCATCTACCTCCTGTCGGTCATCGCGGCCGTGGTGACGCAGGTCCCCGGAGGTCTCGGGGTCCTGGAACTGGTGGTGCTCGTACTGCTGCAGCCGGCAGAGCCGCACAGTGTCATGGGGGCACTCCTGGCCTACCGTGTCGTCTACTACCTCCTGCCGCTGGCCCTGGCCATCGGCCTGTTCGGCACGCATGAGTTCGCGGGACTGCACCAGCGGACGCGCACGGCCATAGGGCGCCTCGGCCTCTGGGGACCGGGGGTGGTGGCGCCCGTCCTGGCGGTGGGAGTGATGCTCGCCGGAGCCGTGCTGCTGCTCTCCGGCGCGACGCCGGCCGTGGACGAGCGCCTCAGGCTCGTGGTCCAGTTCCTGCCTCTGGCCACCATCGAGGCATCCCACCTGCTCGGGAGCGTCGTGGGACTCTTCCTCCTCGTCCTGGGCCGGGGCCTCCTGCGGCGGCTGGACCGTGCCTACGTGATGACCCTTTTCCTGCTGACTGCTGGCATCGCCCTCTCCCTGCTCCGGGGGCTGGACTACGAGGAGGCCCTCTTCCTCGCCATCGTGCTGGTCGTCCTGCTGCCCTGCCGGCCGCACTTCTACCGCAAGGGTCCCCTTGGCCCGGACCAGGCCTCGCTGCGCTGGCTGGTGCCGGCATTCATGGTCCTGGCCTCCTGCAGTTGGCTGATGCTCTTCGCCTACCGGCATGTGGAGTATGCCAACGAGCTGTGGTGGCGCTTCGAGCTCAACGGGCACGCGCCCCGCTCGCTGCGGGCCCTGGTCGCTGCCGCCCTCTGTCTGCTGCTGCTCGGGGTATCACGGCTGCTGCGGCCCCGCCCTCCCCGTCCCTACACGGCCGGCACCGCCGACCTCGCCGATGCCCGCCCCATCGTCCAGGCCAGCCCGCGCACGACGCCCCACCTGGCACTCCTCGGCGACAAGCACCTCCTGTTCAACCCCGAGCGTACGGCCTTCATCATGTACGGCGTCGAGGGCCGCAGTTGGGTCGCCATGGGGGATCCGGTGGGGCCCGCCGACGCCACCGCTGACCTCGCCTGGCGCTTCCGCGAACGAACCGACCGCGAGGGCGTCCACCCCATCTTCTACGAGGTCTCCGAAGCCCGCCTCGGCGTCTACATCGACATGGGCCTGACCTTGCTGAAGATCGGCGAGGAGGCCCGTGTCAGCCTGACCGACTTCAGCCTCGAGGGGGGCGACCGCAAGGCCCTGCGCCGGGTCAGCCACCGGCTGCACGAGGAGGGCTGCCGCGTCGAGGTCATCCCAGCCGAGGCAGTCGCCGGTGTCATGAGCGATCTGCGCCTCGTCTCCGACGCCTGGCTGCAGGGCAAACGGGGGGCGGAGAAGGGCTTCTCGCTGGGGTTCTTCAAGGAGGATTACCTGGCCATGACCCCGGTGGCCGTCGTCCGCTGCGGCACCCGGATCGTGGCGTTCGCCAACCTCTGGTGCGGCGGCGGCCAGGAGGAGCTCTCCGTCGACCTCATGCGCTATGGGGCCGACGCGCCCGCCAACACCATGGACTACCTGTTCGCGTCGCTGATGCTCTGGGGACACGACCAGGGCTACCGCTGGTTCAGCCTGGGGATGGCGCCGCTGGCCGGGGTTCAGGCTCATCCCTTCATGCCTCTGTGGAACAAGGTGGCGTCGCTCGCCTATCGCCACGGCGAGAGCTTCTATAACTTCCAGGGGCTGAGGCGCTACAAGGACAAGTTCGGGCCGGTCTGGGAACCCAGGTACCTGGCTTCGCCGGGCGGCCTGGCACTGCCGGTCGTGGTGGCGAACCTGACCACCCTGATCGGCGGCGGCCTGCGGCGCGTGCTCGCGCGCTGACCAGCGACCAGGAGACACAGGGATGAGCTACCGCGTCCCCTCAGAGTCGTTGGGGACATGGGAGCCGGTACTCACCAGGTAGACGACGGTGAAGGGGCACACGCTCATGCAGTAGCGGCAGTCCCGCCCCTGCGCCGCGAGGTGCCGCCGACGCTCACTGCAGGCCGCCTCGTTGACTAGATCCGCGCGCCTTTTCCCCGGCTCCCACAGCGTCCCGGAGGGCGCGTGGGCGAGGCAGTTCTGGGTGCACATCAGGCAGGTGCCGCAGAACGAGTGGTCCACGGGCCGGTCCGCCGGCACCTTGGCGTCCGTCAACACGCTGGTCAGGCGAACCGCGCCGCCGAAGTCCCAGGTCACCGGCCGTCCCGACTTCCCGATCCAGGCGACCCCGGCCTGCACGGCGATCTCCTCGTCGGTGATCCCCCCGGGGACCTCCTCTGGACGCAGGGCCTCGGCCCGGGCCCCAAACCGCTGCAGGTGGCTCACCGCGATCGCCGACAAGACCTCCAGAGCGGCCATGGCAGGCCGCTCGGCCTCGATCGGACGGTCCTTCTGCTGGCGCAGGTGCAGGATGGGCTCAGCCCGCAGCGCCACACCGATGCAGAGGCCAACTGGATACCCGCGCGTACGAGGTCCCGGGAAGACGGAGAGATCGGCCACGCCGACCGTACAGGCACCGCAGTCCAGGAGGTAGTCTTTCAGATCCGTCAGCGTCCGTGGGCACCCTTCCGCCGAAGCCATGTCCATACGCAACCCCCCGAAGCGCAGACCCGCACCTGGCCGCGAACGCTGCAACAGTAGGGCACCCGGAGGCCCTGTGCAAGTGCTCTCGGACCGAGTCTTGGACCTTTCCCGGGGCAACGGTGCAGCGGGCCGCCCGCGCGAGGGGTCGGGGCCGCTGCGCTGGCCCGTTGCGGGCCGGCCATGGCCCACCCGTCGGATGCCATCGGCGCCGCCAGGCCAAGGCCGGTCCCCAGCATCGTCTGGCGAGGCGCCCGCGCCAAACCGCCGGCTAGGCCCAACTTCCCGCCCCACTCCATCGTCTTGTAACAAGATGCCGCGTCGTTGCGGCGCGATCCGTGAAGGCGCGGCCGAAGTGCGTACCCCGGCCGCCTGCACAGAGAGGGTCCCAGGCGTGTACGTACGTCGTCTCCTGTGGCTGGTGGGACTGGCCTTGGGCGCCTGCCTGGCCGGCCCGTGGGACCTGCTGGCAACGGACGCCATCGTGCGCCTGTCCTTCACCGTAGGAGACCGCGCCCGCCGGGCCGACACGGCAACCCTGCAGGTCGGCTCGGACGCGGGGCCCGTGCTGGCTGCCGAACTCCGCCTGGCGGGCGCCGTGGTCACGCCCGCCCACGACCCGGAGCAGGCCCTCCGCATCAACCGCCGCCTCGGACCAGGCCCCCACGAACTCATGCTCAAGGTCCGCGGCGCCGTGGCGCTCGTCGTCCTGGACCGCTGCACCGTGGGAGCCCTGGCCGGACTCCCGGACACCGGTCCCCTCGCCGCCACGTTCACCCCGGGCACCGCCATCGCGGCCGACGACAAGGTCCGCGTCCAGAGACTGGCGCCAGTGCTGTTTTCGGATGACTTCGCGCGGGAAGGAGATGTGGCCTCGCAGTGGGATGCTGTCGGCGGCCGCTTCGCCCTATGTACAAGCCTCAACCCGGGAAGCAGTCAGAGCGCCTTCCAACTCTGGGCGTCCGCCCCGACGGGCCGGGGAGTCGCCCTGGCCGCGGCCTCGCGCTGGTTCTGGGATGACACGGTGAACGGCGTCTCGGCCATGGCCCCCGCCCTGCCGGCGGCCTGGGGACTCGTCCTGCATGCCGCGGGGACCGACGACTACTACGCCGCCCTGTGGCGCCAGGAAACGCTGGAGGCCCCGGGCACGGTGGCCATCGTGCGGCACCGCGCCGGCGTTGACACGCTCCTGGCCCAGGCGCCGCTGGCCATGGTCCCGGGACAGTGGTACCGCATGACCGTCCTGACGTGCGGCTCCCGCGCCAGGGTCTTCGTCGGCGGCAGCCAGCTCGTGCAGGCTGAGGACCCGGGGCTGGTCGGGGGACGGATGGGCCTCCTGGCGGAGCGCAGCGAGGACCTGTACTTCGACGACGTCGAGGTCCGCTCCGCCCTACCCCGCATGCGCAGCCCCGGCTGGAGCCCCGAGCAACCGTTCGGGCCGTGCGAGCAGACCTGGTCCGACTTCTCCAAGAAGAGCTTCTACACCGATCCCTTTATGGTGCAGTGGGCTCACCCGCGCTGCGCCTGGGAGCGGGATGGCGCCGCCGGTCTGCATTGGTTCCGCACGCGCTTCTTCCACGACGTGCGGGTATCCTGGACTCGCTCGCCGGGGCAGACTCTCCAGTGGCCCGAGAAGGACCTTGCGGTGCTGGTGTTCGGGGACCGTGAGTCCGGCCTGGACACGGGCTACCGCCTGACTCTGCGCGCCGGGCAGGTCGCCCTGGCCCGGAACGGGGCCGAGGTGGCCGTGGCGCCGCTGACCGCCAAGGAACTCGACCGCCTCGACGTGACGGCAGGTGCCGGCACCGTGACGCTGGCGGCCAATGGCCAGGACGTCCTGGGCTGGCAGGACCCCCAGCCCCTCCTCAAGGGAGAGGTGGGCCTGCTTCTCGGACCGGATGCCGGCATGGACCTGGGCAACCCCGACTGGCGCGACACGGTGCAACTCCAGTCGAGCCATCGGCTGGATTACAGCTTCGACCACGCGCCCACAGCCTGGGCCATCGGCGCCGGCCACTGGCAGGGCGACCATCGCTGGGCCTGCACGCCCAACTGGTCCTTCTTCGCCGGCCGCGGTGAGGCAGGGCCCCCGGAGTGCGATAACGGCACCGCCCTGCTGTGGAACCTGCGCCGGTTCGCGGGCGACTTCGACATGGAGGTCTTCGCCGCCCCTCTGGAGGCCACGCCCCAGCGCATGCACTACGCGGACCCGGTCACGGTGAACCTGTCGTTCATGGGCGATGGCCGCAACCTCGACTCGGGCTACCTCTGCCTGTTTGGGACCTACGACATCCCGAGCCAGCTCTTCCGGGACGGGGTGCCCATCGCCGAGTGGCGTGGCCGGCTGAACCCCGGGCTGCGACGCCAAGAAGAGCCCTGGTACCAGCACGTGACCCGCGTCTGGCAGCACCTGCGGGTCTGCCGCCGCGGAGCCCGCATCACCATCGACGCGGCCCGCCACGACGACGAGGCCAACGACCTGGGCCTCGAGCGCATCTTCGACGTCTCCGAGGAAACCCTGCCGGCCGGTGACCGCATGGGCGCCTGGACCTGGGGACCCAATGGCCTGGCCATCGCCCGGGTGACGGTCTCGTTCGAGCACAGCCCGGGAACCGCCCCCGCCGCGCTCCCCGAGACCCCCACCGAGGAGGTCCGCGGCGGCCGGGGCGAACCCCGCCGGTTCGTGCGGGTTCGCAATCCGCAGCCGGGCGGCTTCTTCCACCACGACCTGCAGACCGCGCCCAGGGACCTCGACGAGGCGGGAACCGTCCAGTTCGAGGCCCGCCTTCCCAACCGGGCAGTCCTCAGCCTCATCGCCCGCGTCCGCGGCCAGACGGCGGAGGCCGAGCTGACCGGACCGGACGCCTACCGTCCCTACACCATCCCCCTGGGGCGCGCCGAGGCCACGCCCTCGAAGCACTACCCCGGCTGGACCGTCTTCCGGGTCGACCTGCGTCAGGCCTTGCGCCGTGCCTTCCCGCAGGGCCCGCTGGTCCTGGAGCGGCTGGCCGTCAGCAGCCCCTACGATGGGGTCGCGCAGATTGCGGGCCTGGGCATGAACCGCTGCGGCGACGCCTACGACCTGGCCGAGGCCGACTGGTCCGCGTCCCCGGCGCTACCGCCGGCCGAGGCGTCCTGCCTGCAGGTGCTGGTCTACAACCGCCGGCCCCTGGACGACTTCGAGGCCGACATCGGCACCTGGGAACGCCTCGGGGGCCGCGATGGCGCGATCCTCTACCGCGACCCGCACGAGCCCAGCACCGGACAGCACTGCCTCCGGCTCCTGAACCCGGTCATCGGCGGGCCGGCCGGAGCCTGGGTCACCCGGGAGCCCTACCCTCTCGCCGCCTTCCCGCGCCTGCGCTTCGACTACCGGCTGGGGCCTGACACCGAGCTGAACCTGCTGGTGGAGGTGGACGGCCGCACGGTCGAGGTGACCTTCACCGGGACTGACAGCAGTTGGCCGGTCGTGGGGCAGGTGCCGCAGGGGGTCGCCGACGGCCAGTGGCACAGCGCCGAGGTCGACCTGGCCGCCATGCTGCAGGCCCAGCCCGGAAACGCGCCCCAGTTCGTGACGAGCCTGGCCCTGGCAGACTCGCGGCGCATGTCGACCTCGCAACGCACGGCCTGCTGGATCGACAACTTCTGCCTCGTGCCTGCCGTCGACCCGCAGGGCCCGACGTCCGTGAGCCTGGCGCTATCTGACGGTACGGTGCCAACGGCCCATCGCCTCAGCCTGGATGACAAGCCCGATACAGACCCCGGCCAGCAGCCTTCCGGGGAAGGCAGCACGGCGGTCATCGGACCGAACGTCACGGGGACCTGGCTCCACGCACGCGGCCGCCGGGCAGACGGCACCTGGACACCCCCCGTCCATCTGCCGCTGGCCGTGCAGAGACCCTCCCTGCCAGCCGTCCCCGCCCCGAGCACCGCGCCGACGGGCGCCATCGACGGGCCCCCGGCTGCCCCGCAGGTCCTCTATATCCCCTCAGACCGGCTGCTGCTGAACCGCTTCGACTGGGCCGCCTGCCCCCGGAACCCCGACTCGCAGTTCGGGGAGGCCTGCATCCGCCGGGAAGCCTGGGTCCTCCGAGGTGAGGGCGACGGCGTGGCCGACGCGGGCTGTATCATCCTTCAGAACCTGGACGCGCAGGGCTTCTACTCCGCCTACCTGCGGCGTTCGGGCTGGGACCCGCTGCGCTGGCCGATGGTCTCCTTCGACTACCGGTTCGAGCAGCCCGGCTGCGCCCTCAACCTGGCCATGATGGTCAACGGCGCTATGACCATCGTCGAGTGGACGGGCGTCAACCCTCCCGGCAGCCACTTCACCCCGGCGGTCATCGGCCGGACAGAGCCTGCCATCCAGGACGGCTCCTGGCACCATGTGGCGTTCGACCTCGGGGAGATGCTGCTCGCCACCCGCTTCGCCAAGCCGGAGACCCGGGCCCGCATCACGGTCTCGGAACTCGCCACCTGGGCGGCGTACCACGTCGGCCTGCCGGGAAGCCCAGACCACGCCCGCGTGCGCGTCGACAACCTGTGCATCTACTCGGACCGCGGCGCCGACCCCGCCTTCGCCTGGGCACAACCCCCAGGCAGCCCACAGGCACAGGGATACGCGGTGATCTTCGACCAGAAGGCCGAGTCCGTGCCACCAGAGGCCGTCACCACCACCGCCACGCAAGGCGCCTATCCCCAGGTGGCGCCCGGAGACTGGTCCCTGCATGTCAGGGCCCGAAATGAGCGCGGCTGGGGCCCGACAGCTCACCGCACCCTCCGCGTCCTCCCCGCAGCGACCCCGCCATAGCTGCGGCGGGGCGGGGTCACGGGTCTGGAGGGCAAGCACAGTCCCGCAGGCGCGCAGGCGCGTCAAGCAAAGCGTCCCCGGTCATAACGGGCCTGGCCGAAAGCGGTGACACGCCACCGGCAGTCCAAAGAGCCCCGCCCGACGCGGGACTCGGTAAGCACACACTGCGCAGGCCGAAGGCCAAGCTTTGGAGTGACGGCGGCATGCCGCCGCTCTGTCCCAGGTTGACGCCCATGCGCAGGCGCGGGACGGCGCGCCGCCGGCTACAGCGTCGCCCGGCCCAGGTCGGCCTTGGCAGCCTTCTTGGCGTGCTTCGCGAGCCGCTTCTCTTTGAGCGACTTCTGCGGTTGCTTCTTGTTCTCTCGTTTGATCTCGCGTGACTTCATGGCCGACCTCCTGCTTGGGGCTTGGGTCCACCCGTACTGTATCACCGCGCTGCCGCCGCGTCGGCGGGGCGCGCGACGGACCGCGGTCGCCGCGTCCAGGGAGCCCGGATGGGACCTCACCGGCCTGGGGCAAAACGGACGCAGACCGGCTTCGGGACGCTGACCGACTGGCCGTTGTGCGACAGCCGCCCGGTCGCCGCGTCCACCGCGAAGACCTTCACCACGTCCGAATCCTGACTGGCCGCCAGCAACCACCTGCCAGCCTCGTCCAGGGCGAAGCTCCGGGGAGTCCGCCCCAGCACCGAGTCGCAGCCAACCTGCGTCAGCGTGCCGCGCGCGCCGTCGACCGCAAACACGGCGATGCTGTCGTGTCCGCGGTTGGAGGCGTAGACGAAACGGCCCTTGGGGTGGACATGGATGTCGGCGCACCAGGTCGTGCCCGTGAAGCCCGCCGGCAGCGTGGAGATCCCCTGGACCTCGGCCGTGCCAAAGGGGCTCCTGGCATCGGCTCGCGCGAACACGGACACCGTGGAGTCCAGCTCGTTCACGACGTACAGCCAGCGGCCATTGGGGTGGAAGGCCAGGTGGCGTGGTCCGGCTCCCGGGTGCGTCCGCAGCGCTGGCGGCGTCGCCGGCTTCAGGGCGCCCGACACCACCCGGTAGAGCAGGACCTGGTCGATGCCCAGATCGCAGGTGTAGAGGTCGCCGGTCAACGGGTCGGGCGTGATGGAGTGGGCATGGGGGCCTTCCTGACGGCTGGCGTTGGGGCCCTTGCCCTGGTGCTGGATCGTGCTGCACGGCTCACCGAGCGTGCCGCCGGCCAGGACGGGAAGCAAGGCAACCGTCCCGGAGCTGTAGTTGGCCGTCGCCAGCATCTTCCCGTCCAGCCCCAGGCTCAGATGGCACGGACTCGTCCCATTCGAGAGCTGGCGGTTCAGGAAGCTCAGGGCGCCGGTCACGCGGTCCACGGCAAAGGCACTGACCGCGCCGGACTTGGCCGCGCCGGTCGAGGACGTCTCGCTGACACTGTAGAGGAAATCGCCGGCGGCGCTCAGCGTCAGGAAAGCCGGATTCACCGCCTCGGCCGTCAGGCCCGTGTCGACCAGGGTCCCCGCGCCTGGGTCGAAACGCAGCACATAGATGCCCTTGCTGCCGCTGCCCGTGTAGGTCCCGATGAACACCAGTACGCTACCGACCACCTGTGCCATGTCCTGGCCTCCTCGTTGGGGCGTGCTGCCCATCGCCAGCACGCCATGGGCTGCAGATCGCTGCCGAACCCGGGCTGAATGTGTCCGCCGCGTCCACGCTGTCCACCCGGCGCACAGCAGTTCCTGCGGCGCCGGCTGAGGACCCATGGGGTCCCTTCGCGCCTCCGGACAGCCTGCACACCGTATGTGGGTAGGGCCGTGCGCCCGCCGGCACTAGACGTCGAAGGCGCGCGGCGGCCCCAGCACCTCCGCCAAGACCATGGCCCGGCGCAAGCTCTGGCGGCCCCGGACCTGCAGCACGTAGGGGGCCCGCTGCCGCGACCAGACCTCGCGCCCTGCGACCGGGCTCGGGGGAAACGCCTTGGCCAGGCTCTCCCGGTAAACGTGGCTCCCGGCGAACGCGGCCGCACGGACCGGGACCTCCCCTTCTTCCGCGCGCGGCTCGGCCTCGGGGACCTCCTCCGGAGCCACCTCGCTCAGGTACCGCCGCGACACCGGCTGCAGCCGCATGGGGACCTCCTGCGGCTCCGGCGGCGGCGCAGGACGGACCATGGGCGGCGGCAGGGGGGATGCCATCGTCCGGTCAGCCTTCGCCAGTTGCTCCAGGATCTCGCGGACCCGGTCGGAAGGCGCTGGCAGCGGGCGCGGCACGGGGCCCGCGGGGGCGCGCGGCACGGACCCTGAGGCTGGCGGCTGCACCTCGTCCGGCGAGGACCCCTCGTCCCAGTTCCCGCCGGCTCCCGGCCGGTTGCGCTGGAACTCCGCGATCCGGCGCAGGACGTTGATGACGATGATGATGAAGATGATAAAGGGGACTAGCTTCATGGTCCTGCGAGCGCCCGGTCCGCGGGGTCAGCGGGCGCACGCCCCCTGGTGTGTTCAGCTCGACGCAGGTTTCCCCTGGTCCGGGGCTTCGCCGACGATGCTGTTGCGCATCTCGGTGTCGGCACGCAGGTTCTCGATCCGGTAGTAGTCCAGCACGCCGAGGTTGCCGTCGCGCAGTGCCGACGCCATGGCCATCGGCACTTCGGCCTGAGCGGCCACCAGCTTCGCCTGCATCTCCTGGACGCGGGCCTTCATCTCCTGTTCGGCCGCGATGGCAGCGGCCCGCCGGACCTCGGCGCGGGCCTGGGCCACACGCGTATCGGCTTCGGCCTGGTCTGCCTGCAGCCGGGCGCCGATGTTGTCGCCTACATCCACGTCGGCGATGTCGATGGAGAGGATCTCGAAGGCCGTGCCGCTGTCGAGCCCTTTCTCCAGCACGCGCTTGCTGATCAGGTCCGGGTTCTCCAGCACCGACGCGTAGGACATCGAGGAACCGATGGTGGTCACAATCCCCTCGCCCACACGCGCGATGATGGTCTCTTCGGTGGCCCCGCCCACCAGGCGCTCGAGGTTGGCGCGCACGGTGACGCGGGCCTTGGCCTTCACCTGGATGCCGTCCTTGGCCACCGCGTCCACGGTGGTCCGACCCTTGGACGGGTCCGGACAGTCGATGACCTTGGGCAGCACGCTCATGCGCACGGCCTCAAAGACATCCCGGCCGGCCAGGTCGATGGCGGCGGCCTGCTCGAAGGCCAGGGCGATGCCGGCCTTGTCCGCGGCGATCAGCGCACTCACCACGTTCAGGACGTTGCCGCCGGCCAGATAGTGGGCTTCCAGATCGTCCGTCGTGACCTTGTGCAGACCGGACTTCTTCAGCCGGACCAGCGCCTCCACGATCAGCCTCGGACTGACCTTGCGCAGTTTCATGCCCACCATGTTCAGGAACGACACGTGCGCCTTGGCGGCAAACGCGTAGATCCAGACGTTGAGGAACGAGATGACGACGAACAGCACCACCAGGATCACCAGCACCAACGGGATCAGCAGGAGCTTCATGACAGCGGGCGAGATCATCCACGGTCCTCCTTCGGTTGCCGGTGGCCGGGCCCTCTTACTCGATGGCCGTGACCACCACGCGGTTCCCTTCCACGGCGACGACCCGGACTGGAGTCCCCGCCTCGATCAACTCACCCCGCGTCACCACGTCCACACGGGCCCCCTCGATCAGGGCCGTACCGGCGGGGCGCAAGGTCGTGTGCGCCACGCCGTCCTTCCCATTCAGAAGCCCATGCGACGCATCGGTACCTTTCCAATCATGGCCATCCTTGTCCAGCATCAGCCGGCGCCCCATGGGGGTCTTGGGGATCAGCCGTATCCAGAGCCAGAAGCCCACCAGGCCAAGGACCCCGGACGATGCCAGCAGCACAGCCCCCCAGCCGGGGCCGTGGAAGGCGAAGCCGGCGATGATCCCGGCCAGCACCAGCAGGCCACCCAGAGCCCCCAGCACGCCACCCGGCAGGAAGACCTCGACGAAGATCAGGAGGAAGCCGGCGACAACCAGAGCAATGATGGTAGTCGCACTCATGCCAGTGGTCCCGTGCCGCTGCCCGACACCCGTGACACACCAATGTAGCCCCCGCGGGCGGGGATGACCACCCGGGCGCCGGCTGGCCCGGGGCTGCTTCAAGAAGCCGTCGGCAACCTGGCGATGGGGCCCCCGGTAGGTCGCGGCTGCCACCCGCCCGCGTGCGGGCGAGACGCGACCCCACCGGCTGCCAGTCGTGCTCGTCATCGCGGCTGCCACCCGCCCGCGTCGGGCGCGGCCCCACCGGCTGCCAGTCGTGCTCGTCATCGCGGCTGCCACCCGCCCGCGTGCGGGCGAGACGCGACCCCACCGGCTGCCAGTCGTGCTCGTCATCGCGGCTGCCAC